>Ga0209721_1000821_pt1 | contig 25683 bp, 24 predicted proteins | sample TshhotsprinmetaG_FD_184139 | JGI IMG/M metagenome (GOLD analysis project Ga0209721, IMG submission 184139) | Hot spring microbial communities from South Africa to study Microbial Dark Matter (Phase II) - Tshipise hot spring metaG (SPAdes)... | ecosystem: Environmental > Aquatic > Thermal springs...
TTATCGGTGTGGAACTAAACCCTGAGTATGCGGCTCTTGCAAACAAGCGCCTCGAGCCGTACCTGATGCAACCCAAGTTACTGTGAGGAGGGAACTATTGTGAGGAGGGAACTATGCTGATAGTTAGCGACAACCCTTGCAGCCACCGCGTTTTTCGCGTGTCTTGAAAATGTAGCCAGAGTGGATTATAGCTCCCCCACACCCCCACTTTTCTCTAAAACCTGCATAAAACAAACCAGAAGAGTCTCGAGTATAATCAGCCTCAAGGGGTGGAGCCCTCAATGACGATGGGCAAACGTGGCCGCAAAACCAAAGCCAAGCCGGAGAACGGCCTCGAGCCTCGCTGTGAGCACTTGCGGGGTAAGCCCCCCCGCTGCCAGGCCCGGCGTACCAATGGTGAGCAGTGCAGGAAACCCGCTGTGCGGGGTACGACCGTCTGCCAGCTTCATGGCGCTGGGTATCCCTCGAGGGTCAAGGCGGGCGAGCGCAAAGACCCCCGAACTGAACCCGTCAAGCACCGGCTTTACAGCAACATCCAGTACGACGACCTCTACACCCTGATTGACCGCGTAGAGGAAACCATCACAAAAGACGGCGAAACGACCCGTGAGCTTGCGGTAGCCAAAAGCCTGCTCGAGCGTGCCCTGGCGCAGTTTGAGCGCTACCAGGACACCCCCGAACGCCTCGAGCCCCTGGTGGCCGCCCTGGAGGAAGAGCTAGGCCGTTGCCTGGAGGCTAAAGAGCTTGTAGAGGCGGCGCGGGTGCGTCAGGACATTCGGCAGGCCGAGAGCCTTTTGCGGATGTTCACGTCCAGCATGGACAAGGTAGCCAACCTGGTGGCAAAAATCATCAACCTCGAGAAGCAGCGGGCCGAGACAAGGGCGAAACTGGCCGAAGTCAAGGCCCTCGAGCAGTTCACTTTGTACGTGGGCAAGGCTCGAGCCATCTTCCATCAGGTTGCGACGGTGGAGCAGGTAGAGTTGTTAGAAGAACTGCTACGGCGCGAACTACTCAACCCCCTGCGCCTGACCCTGCCCGAACCGGATCAATATGGCCCAAACTGACCCTCTAGGCCGCCTTGACCCTGCTTTTGCCCTGGCCTTCCAGGACAGTTTTTTTCGTCCTCCGCCACAGTTTAGCGAGGATGACCTGAGCACCCTCGAGCGCTTCGTCAAAGTCGCGGGCCTGCAACCGGAGGGTATCGGTGGCCGCAAGTTCAACCTAGACCGCTTCCCGTACCTGCGCGACCTGTACGCCGAACAGCGGGCCAACCCCTTTCGTCGCATTGTAATCATGAAGGCGGCGCAAATGGGCCTCACCGTGCGCCTGCTCATGCGCTGCCTGTGGTGGGTGGCGGATGGGCGCAAACAGGTCAACGTGGCCCTTTTCTTCCCGTCAGAAAAAGCCGTTTTTGAGCTGCACACCTCGCGGTTTCGGCCTATGGCAGAGTCCAGCGTCAAAATGATGCGAATGGCTGACAGCTTCGACCGCATGGGCCTGGTGCGGTTTGGGGTGTCCACCATGCGGTTTCGGGGTATGCGCTCACCGGTGGGCCTGGACTCCTTTCCGGTGGACGTGGAGGAGTTCGACGAGGTACGCCTGATGCCCACGTCCTACATCCAGCGGGCTTTTGTGCGTCTGTCGGAATCGCAGCTTCGTGGCCCGCATGGGGAAGCGGGGATTATCGAGCTAAACAGCACGGCGGGCTTCCCTAATCAGGACATTGACCTGTGGTTTTCCCGCTCCGATATGAACTACTGGCGCACACCCTGCCCCAACCCAGCTTGCAAGCGCTCGAGGACGGGTATCATCATGCCCCTGCGCTGGCCGGATGTGGTGGGCAGGAATGGCTCGAGGCTCTACTATCAGTGCCCGGACTGCCTCACCGAGATACCGGATGACTGGCTGCTTACCAAGGGCTTTTACGTCCCTGAGAGGCCCGGCGCTAAAGATGAGTCCGGCATCCCCTGGCGAGGCTACCAGTTCAGTCAGATTCTGAAGGGTAACAGCTTCCTGCCCGAGTTGTGGGGTGAGTTTCAGCGCGGTGACAACATGGCGGAGTTTTATAACTCCCGCCTGGGCCTGCCTTATCAGGACAAAAACGCGATACCGGCGACGCGGGATGTGGTGCTGGCCTGCCGTGAAGAGGCGTATCGGTGGCCGGTAGAAGGCGAACCGGTGGCCTATCGAGCAATGGGGGTAGACCAGCGCGGTGTAGAAAAGCACATAGCGATTTACGACCTGGGCGCAGATGGGCGATTTTACGTAGCCCATCTCGAGGTTGTCGAAGCCTCCGGCAATGAAGCCGTGTACCGCCTGGTGGCCCTGGCCCGTCGGTGGGGGGTTGATGTGGTGGTGGTGGACGGCGAACCTTCCTATGACCTGGCAGTGGCTCTTGGCCGTCATCCCGACATGCCTCGAGGCTCTGTCTGGCTGGCCGATTACGTGGAGAATGCCCCTCAGATGATTCAGTGGTCAGACGAGCGGGCCAACAAGAAAATTGCGACGGGCACGGGCGAAACCAAATATGAGTTTCGGGTACTGATTGACCGCTACAAGGGCATGGACTGGGCTCTCTCCAAGTTCGCGCGGCGGGAGCTGGTGCTACCGGCAGACTTCGAGGCCAAAACCCAAAGCCGTTCGGTGCGGGGCGTTGTCCAGGCCGCGGCGGTTGGGCAGGAGTATCTGACCCACCTTGAGAATATCGCTCGGGTGTCGGTGCTTGTTACCCGCAAAACCGAGGACGGGGAGAAGTTCGGGTATGGCGAGTACCGGCGCACCTTCCGCCACCTGTCGGTTGACCCCCACTTCGCCCATGCCCACCTATTCGCCTGTGTGGGGCTCTCCAGGCGGGCGGGTACGGTCTCGGTGTCGTATGCCAAAGACAATCCCCTCGAGCCGCCTCCAGCGCCCGATAAACCCGTTTTGGGCCTGCCGGATGCCCTGCAACCCGAGGCCATACAGCAACAAATCAAGGCCGCCAAAGCCAAAACCTGTGGGACGTGCCGATATTTTCTAGCAGATAGACGGCGCTGCGGGCATCCGATCAACGCCTACGCACATATCCAGGTAGAGACCGATACCCCACACTGTGCGTACTACACGCGGGCGCGGTAGGGGTGTGCGCTTGCAAGGTGTAGCAGGATGTGCTACATTGGGGGTGGAGGTAGACTATGAAACTGACCGGCAAAGGGTTCAACCACAATAGCGAGAAGGGCGAAATCGTCTTTCTCGCGCAGGACGCAACTTTCTGCATCGCGGCAGGTGAGGCCTTCAGCGAGGGCCTCTCGGCGGACGAGGCCCTCGACTTCGCCCCCGCCCTGTTCGTTGAGGCGGTCAACGCCCTCATCGGCGGGACTTTTGCCCGTCCGGGCGCGACCGACCTCACGGACGGGCGCTTCATCGTGGAGGACGAGCGGATGGCTGTTGAGGGTTGGTGGGCCATTCCCGTCACCGGGTACGCCCGGTGGTACGCCAACCTCGAGGCCCTGGTGAAGGGCGAGTGGGAGCGGGCCGTAGAGGCCCGTATGCCTCACCTGGTTTACTAGGTTCATCATCCACCCAGGCCCCCTCGAGGGGGCCTTTCTTATTGCAAGGTGTAGCAGGATGTGCTACATTGGGTGTGGAGGTAGAACATGGCACACGAACAAAAAGCGGTAAAAGCGTGGCGGGCGGCCAACCCAGATGGGTTGATTGGCCGCCTGGTGGACTTGCAGCGGCGCGACCCTGAGCGGGCGCGGCGGCTTGCCTATTTCATTGAGCGGTACTACTACGCAGGGACACCGGCGGGCGAGCCCTGGCCCTTCCAGTGGCTCATGGCGGATGTTGCAAGCTGGCCGAGGTAAATTATGGATTTGGAATCTCTGGCAAAAATGAAGCGGTTGATTCAGGCGGGGCTGGCCGAGGCCCGGCCCCATGGCGGGTACGTGGTCAAGGTGGCGCGGGAGTCCTCCTATAATGAGGACGACCTAACCCACTGCCACCCAAGTTACAACGTAGATCCGGGCTACGACTACATCACCGTCCGGCCCGATCAGGTGGCCGAAATGATGGCTCCTGACTTTGAGGCCCGCCTCGAGGCTTACCGTGCCGAACAGGAGGCTCAACAGAAGGCGCGGTGGGAAGAGGTTATGCGCCAACAGGCTGAGGAAGAGGCGCGGTGGGAGAAGATAGCCACCCGCTTTGCGACCTTTGACCCCGAGGTAGTGTTGGCTATCGGGGTGGAGTGGTACGCCACCTACGTCGTCGTGGATGGCGTGCGCAAGCCCGCCTGTGAAGCCCCCTACCCCGTGCAGCGGCGCATTCGGGATGTTGCCCTGGGCGTCATTGGCCCTTCCCGCCTGGTGCGGGTCAAGCGCTCCCATCGGGGCCTCGAGGCCCGTGTGCGCAACGTGGTGGTGGATGAGGCGGCGCTTCTGGCCCGCACCCGAACCAACCGCAACCCAATCAAGGCTGAGGGGGAGCTGGTCAAGCTCATTAGCGACGGCTCCTTCATTCGGGTGGTCACGCGCTAGGGTAGGCCACACGTCAGGTATAGCCGAGTCTTTCGAGGGGCTCGGCTATAATTTTGCCATGTACACGGTTCGGGTGGCCCTCGAGTCCGATGCCCTCAACGACATTCTGGCGCGGGTGGGGGCGGATGTTGCCGAACTATTCCCGCATACCCTGCAAGCCGTCAGAACGCTCGCTGAGGCGGCTCGAGAACACTGGCAGGCCCTGGCCCTCAAGCAAGTTCCACCCCCCTGGCGGGTGGCCTATAGAGAGGCCATAAGGGTAGAGATGCAGGTGGGCGATAACACACTCACCTACTCGATTTTTGTGGATCACCCCAAGGCGGGGGCCCTCGAGCGGGGCCTGCCTGCCTGGGATATGAAAAAGGTGCTGCAAACCTCCAAAAAAGTGCGGGTGAGCCGTCGGGGTCACAAATACTTGATTATCCCGTTCGACTGGGGGGAGCCCTCGGCTATCGCAGTGAGAGCCCAAAAAGCCCGCAACGTCCAGGAGCAGGTCGCTACTGCCTGGATACAGCGTGAACCTCTCGAGTCCCTGGTGAGTGTGACCAAAACAGGGCGTCGGCTGTACTCCTGGGGCGATAGGCTCACACCGGCGGAGGTGCGCGAGCTGGGCCTCGACCCCGAAAAACGCGATGAGGGCCGCAACCTGGTAGGCATGGTGCTGATGAAATCCCTACCGGATAGGCGGCAGTACGCCATGACCTTTCGCACCATGAGCGAAATAAGCGACCCTGCAAGCTGGATACATCCGGGCTTCCCCGCTCTCAATCTCACTGAGCAGGTGGTACGGTGGCTCGAGTCTATTTATCCCGCTTCCATCCGCGAGGCCCTGGCCCTGGATGAGATGCTGGCCCTCGAGCGGTTCAAAGAATAACCCCCCCTCGAGGGGGGGGGTACTCTTTGCCCGCGTCCCGTTCAAATGTCGAATCCCCCTTTGCCGTCGGGGTTGATGCGCACAACGGCGTCGAACGCAACCAGCCCCTTGTCGGTAACGTACCCGCTCGAGGTGATCTCGAGCACCTTGGCGGTGCGGAGATACCCCCGCTGGTTTTTATAGCGGATTTTGGCCCCTACAGGGGCCGCTTTCTTTTCTTCCGGGGTCAAGGGTTCCTGTACCATAGTCTGCCTCCACCTAGATACTAGCATAAAGTAGCAAGATATGCTACATTGGGGGTGGAGGTAGACTATGACCATGACCAAGGCCCGCGAGCGGGGTGAGAACGTGCTCGAGGTACTCTACGATGACCTCGAGCGGTTCCTGCGTGAGGGCGACTTTCGCCTGTAGCGCACCCACCCCATCACCCCCCCTCGAGGGGGGTTTTTCTTTGGCTAGAACAAAGCCGCTTGCGGCTCATTTTGCTGTTTCTGTGGGCTTTCCTCGGGCTCGGGCTGCCCGTCGCGGTTGAGTTTTGCCAGTCGGTAGCGCAACGCAAGGCCGGTCTCGTCCAGGTTCTCGCTCGTACCCTGGAAAATGCTACCCATCATCTTCTTTTTTGCGATTCGCTCGTAGTTTTCGCGGTCAAAATCGGTATCGCTGAGTACGGTGTGCAGTTCGATGGCCTTTTTCTGGCCCAACCTGTCAATACGGGCGCTGCGCTGTTCCCACGATTTTTGCGTCATGGGTACGTCGTACTGGATGAGGTGATGGCCTCGGTGTTGCAGGTTAGCCCCTACCTGCCCGGCGTCGCTCGAGACAATCACGTCCACTTCCCCGCGATTAAACCGGCTGCGAATCCGGGCCTTCTCCTGAGCGCTGTGCCCACCGTGCAGTACGGCCACTTTGTGCCCCTGCCGCTGGGCTTCTTCGGCAAGCATCTCCACGGCGGCGCGGTTGCGGGCGAATATCACTGTGCCCTGCCCACGACGGGCCTCGAGCAGTTTCATCACGTGCTGCACCTTGCCGTTCTGCTCCGGCGGGTGCTCGTTGATGATGCGGTTCTGAGCCGCATGGTGGATGATGCCAAGGTTGGCCTGTATACGTCTGGCAACTTCCTCATGCGCCTCTGGCGGGACACCCGTGAACGATTCCGGCGACAGCATTTGCGCCGCCTCCACGTCCACCTTGCCCTGTCGCTGGGCTCGCTGTAGGCGGCGGTAGGCGTGCCCAAGGGCCTCGAGGGCTTCCTTCTGCGCGGGGTGCAGGGGTACGTACCCGTGTCCGCTGGGGCTGTCGCCCTGGGTTCCGTCAGCGCCCCAAACCACGCGCTTGACCGTGTTGGCGGGTACGGAATCCACGAAAAAGTGTGGGTCAGTGAAGCGCTTGACCGCCTCACGGCTGGCCTGGGCGTCCAGTCCGTAGCGGCGCATAAACTCGTCCTTATCGCCAAAACGCTGCGGGTCAATCTTCGCTAACCAGTCGGCGATCTCGCTCATATCGTTTTTAAGCGGACTCCCGGTGGCATAAGTGCCATATTTGGACAGGCTCATGGCGGTATCGAACACCCGTTGCATGATGCTGTCCGGTTTCCCGTCGCGGCCTAGAAAATCGTGAGCCTCGTCGAATGCTAAAAAGTCCAGCGGGATGTTCTCAGCCTCGAGGGCCTTCTTCATCAGTTTTTGCCGTTCCTCAAGCGGGGCCTGGACAAAACGCTGGGTGAACTGCTCCACGTCCTGCCCGTGGTGCTCGGCCATGATGCGCAACAGGTCATCCCGCAAGCTCTGGTGGGTGATGGCAACAAAATGGGTATTGGGGTCTTTGAGCGCGGCCTTGCGCTCGGCAAATGTACCCTCCCGGGCGTGCCAGCGGTAGCGGCCTGGCTCGAGGGTCATCGCCATTTCCTCGCCCATCTGGTCACGCACAACCGAGGGCACGCCCATTATCACCTTGCGAGCCTCCCCTCGGTTCAAAAGTTCCGTGCCCATCCCGATCATCACGCTGGATTTGCCGCTACCCGTGCCCAAAAATAGGCCGGTTTTTTTGGCGGCTAACAGGTGCTTGATGGCCCGCTGCTGCTTGACGTATTTTGTGCCCCTGCCCATCGTGCGATCTGGGATGATGTTCACGGGGTTTTGCAAGGGTCGGATAGGCCCTGAGATGGCCTGCATCATGCTGGCTAGGCGGTTCTCCACCCCCTCGGGCAGGGCATGGCGCTCGAGGTTCGGCAAAGGCGGGTCGGGCTCGAGCGCGGGGTCTCCGGTGGCTCCGGCAAACAGGGCAACCTGAGCACTCTGGGCGGCCTTGTCCGCTTCTTTTTTGGCGCGGTAAGCCTCGAGCAGACTCCCTGCACCCCCCATGTAGGCAAACTTCCCTCCCTGGCGTTCGCGCAACCTTCCGGCTTCAGCCTGTACCTGCTTCTGAAACTCCGCAAATCCTTCAGGGTCTCGGATTTGCCACAACACATCCCCCCACGGGTTGGTCTTTTTGGTCGTGGTGAACGGCTTACCTGTGAGGTTGGCATGATAGCGGTTGAACCGCTCGGTGACGGCCCCTCGCATATGCTCGAGCACGGCGTTGTAGGCCCGGTGGGGGCCTTTGAGGGTATCCACGAACTCGGCCCATTCCACCAGGTCGTCACCCATTGCTTCGGCGGCTATCTGCTTCCGGCGGCCATGCCAGGCCCGCCAATCGGGGGACAGGGCCAAACCTTCTACAATGTCCCCATGGGCGCTGGGTGGCCTTACGTTGGCCTTCCCGCTCTCGGTGAGGGTGATGCTGCCGTTCTCGTTTTCCACGTAATCGCCCTTGCCCAACCCCATTGACCGGATGGCCTCGGCTTTGAGGCGCTGATCGTCCTCAGCAAACGCACCGCCTCGAGCCCTGAACGTCAGGGTGATGGGCTTGTTGGGGTCAAAATCCTGTTCGTCCCAGAACATCGCGGCCTGGCTGCCGCTACCAAACTTCGGCGGCTCTGGATTGCGCTGGTCATGCTGCTCGAGGGCCTTCGCTACCGCCTCTTTTCGCTGGGCAAGTTCTTCGGGCGATTTGCCCAATACTTCGGTGAGGTAGTAATGCCGGATGGCCCGCTGATCCTGCGGTGTAAGCTCTCCAAGCGGTTTATAGGCCACCTGGGTGCGGGGGTCTTGCATCAGGGCCAAATACAGGGCTTTGCGGGCATCAGGGGTGTCCTCGAGCTTCTGATCTAAATAATGCACCTGGTCGGGCCGGTGGGTCTGCACCCACTGACGGGCTGCCTCCTGAATCCGGCGGGCTATCTCGGGGTGCCTGGCCTCCAGGTTGGTGTAGTCCACGGGCCGGTCTACTTCGTACTTCTCCCCGTCCTTGTTGGTGCGGGTTTCCTTCCCGTCGTAGGTCGGTAGCAGGGTCTCGAGGTGTTCGTAATACTCGCCTTGTTTGTTTTCTGGAACCCAGTCCTGCACAAATGATAGGCTGCCCAGCAACCGCTTCAGTTCGGCGGGCGTCCACCCGTCGGCCAGCCGCGAATAGACGGCTTCCTCGAGGGCCTCTTTTATTGGCTTGTTGGCGGCAATCCCTGGGGTCGCCATGCGCTGCGGGCGCGGGGGGTCGCTGTCAAAAGCGCTGGCGGGGTAGCGGGTGAACCCTGGCGGTAAATAGTCGTCCTCATCCAGCTCGCCATTTTTGATGGCGGCGGCGGTTTTGCGCAGTTCGGCCAATGCCTCGTCCTGCGGCTCCATCAGGGCATCGAGGCCGTCCGGCCCCACGTGCACAAGCAGTTGATCTCCGCTCTTTTCGTACTCATACTGGCCTTCTTTGAGTCCCAAAGCCCGCAAAATCGGCGCTACGTCCCGTACTCCACGCACCCCCATGTTCAGGGTCATTTTTTCTTGTGGCGCTTGCTGTAAAGCCATGTTCAGGGCGGCGCTGGCCTCCACCTGGCCCAATACCGTACCCAGGACGTCTCGAGCTTCCTCTATCGTTTCGCGGCGCATATCCAGCATTCGCTGTACGGCCATGCCGTCGGTGCTGTCGGTAATTGGCGGGATTTCAAAGGATCGAGCCGCGTCCAGCAGGGCCTGAGCTTTCTGCATGGCCTCGGGGATGCGGGCAAGGTGGGCCTCGTGCTCTTCCTCCAGGGCCTTTCGTAACGCATCTACGTCCTCTTTCGGTAAGCGCTTGTGCAGGGCTCGGGCCAGCATCTGCACGGCGGCATCGGTTCCAAAGTGGTCTAGGATTGAGCGGTCTAGCAGGTTGTCGCCCAAAACCGCCAATGACACGTTGGACAGGTGGCCGTAGGCTCCTGTGGCGTGGGCTCCGTGCATGGCGTCCCGTAGCTGCTTGTAGTCCAGCCCGTCAGCAGTGGCCTCCACCTGGCCCAAAAAATTACGCATCAGGTCTTCGCGCTGCATGGCTTCCATGCTCTGCTCGATGTCCTGCCGGGCCTCGTCGGATAGGTGAATCTCGAGGGGGGCTCCGGTGGGTTCACGGGTCATGCGCCTGATGGTCTCGGGGGTGAGGGTCGGGTCTTTGCCAAAAGCAATTTTCCGCTGGGCCTTCCTGAGTTCTTTTAGCTGGCGGTTGGCCTCGATAAAGGCGCGAACGTGGGCGGCTTCTTCGGCTACCTTCTCGGGGGTAATCTCGATTTTGGGTTTGGGTAGGGCGGCCTCGGTGGTTATGGCGGCTAATGGCCGTAGCTGCTGGGCCTCAATCATGCGGGCGCGGGCGGCCAACATCCTCGCGGCCTGCTCAGGTTCGGCTTCCTCGAGCCGTTTCTGGAAAAACTTATCGGCCTCGGTTTTGGCCTGGCGGGGCCCAAAACCCTGCTGGGCGGCCTCTTCTTTGAGGTTGCGCTGATACCCAGGCGATTTTTTTGGTGCGCTGGGTTCGGGTGGCTCGAGTTCCTGGTTCGATAGCACCTCGCGGCGCAGCTCGTCATTATCAATCAGGGTTTTGATGAGTTCGCGCTCGAGCTTTTTGACTGCACTCTCCACCTTCCTGACCTGACTGGCGGCGGCCAAACCAGCGGCTAGGTTGACAGCGGGCTCTGCGTCGGCGGCGTCCTCTTCGTTGGCTGTAATCGGGGTGATGCTGCGTTTAGCCACTTCCTTGAGCGTTTCTTTCAGGTCGGGCTCGAGCAGGGCCTCAAAAGCGGGGTTCTGGGTAAGGCGGGCGGCGGCTTCCAAAACCCGCTGCCGGGCCTTGTGCACGGCGGGCTCGAGCTTCGCCATTTCCTCAACCCGTCGAGCGCGTTCCTCGGGAGTTGCCTGCGCCTTTTGTTTGGCCCGCCGCTTCCAGTCCTCAGCGGTTCCGAGTTTGCGAAGCCGCAAGCCGGTCAACGCTTTGGGGCCGCCAATAACATGAGCGCTCCCATCGGGGTTTTCGCGGATTTTGACGTGAATGTAGGCTTCGTGGTCGGGGCCGTGGGGCTTGAGGGTGATCCAGCGCTCCCCTGGCTGTAGGGGTTCGTTGGCTTTTCTCAGGGCGGGCTCGGCCCAAAAAACAAGAGCAAAGCCGTTTTCGTCATAGGCTAGACAGTAATCCGGCAGGTACATAGCACCATGCTATCACCGCCTGTTGCGCACCATCTCGGCCCACTGAGGTGGGCATGGGCGGCCACCGGTGGGGCATGGATAGCGGGGGGTGGAGGCGGCGGGGGGCTTCCTACTGCTTTACGTAATTTGCTCATGCACAGTGATAGAATGGGCTACATGAAAAGTAGCAACATTGAAAAACTGCTAAGGGATCAGGTGCGTGAAGCTCTGTTCAAACAGCGCCTTACACAGGCGCAGCTTGCCGAAAAAACGGGTATACACCGCGTGCATATAAATAAGATGTTGAATGGGCAGTCGGGGAAATTCCCAAATGCCTGGGAAAGGGTACTCGAGGCCCTGGGCCTTGAGGTTCAGGTAAAACCCAAAAAGCGATCAAACAAGGTCAACGTCGAGTAGGTTTGCAAGCTCGAGCCAACACTCCAGGACGGCCTTGCCCTTTGCGGTGAGGCCGTCGCTGTCTACCAGGCCCTCGGCCTCCCATCGCTGCCATAGTTTTGTGCGGGGGTATGGAGCCTTGATCTGGGCGGCTAGATACTCGTCAAGCCGAATCGGTAAAAGCAGGTGCTCGAGCCGCTTGTGCAGCGTGTCAGTCCTCATCCTGTAACCCCCACGGCTTGCCAGATAGCTTTTCCACGAGGTAAATAGGCACTGCCTGCGGCTGATTCCTGAACCCTATCCGGCGCAAAATGGCCTTCATGCCCTGTGCGCTCACGCGGCAATGACGGGCGGCCTGGTAAAGGGGCAGGGTTCTGGCGGCGGTTCCCTGCTGATGGTAAAGCCGATAGGCCCATGATGCGGGACTCCAGCGGCCATAATGCCGCTCCACGTGGGTGGGGTGTTGAATCTCGAGCAGGGCTCGCAAGTTGCTGTACTCCCGTACCAGGTAGGCTTCGCGCAGCGTACCATCGTAAAAAATTACGAATGCGCGTTTGTCTGGGCGCATCTTGAAGGACAGGTCGAAACTTTTGAGGTAGTAGTAGAGTTTCCCTTTAGGTAGCAGGGCTTCGCGCTCTACCTGTTCAATCCGGCGTGCACCCCGTCTGAGTACGGCATTGATCAGGTGGGCTCGAGACTCCGGCTTGCTCCACCATTCGTTAGCGCGTTTGTTGTTGGAACGGTCTCGAGTCCGCAAATAGGCGATGGACTCATCATAAGTAGGGTTGGCCCTGGTCAGGAAGTCCAGCAGGGCGGGGTGATCCTGGGCATTGCGCCATTCCCCGTAGGTGTTGCCATCGTAGGGCGCGGGCGGCTTGGGCGCGGGCTTGCGACACTGTTCGAGGCGGGCGCTGCTTACCCATGCCGTCGGTGGGTTTATTCTCCAGGGGTTGCGGCTTATAAAACCGGCCCGCTCGAGGGTTCCAAGGTGGCGCCGCACGCTGCGACTGCTGAGGTTGCAGGGCAGCCGCCTGGGTAGCGTAAACCTGCCGTCTGAGGCGGCAAGGGTGAGTAGGGTCAGGTACAGGGTAAATTCCCCTGGTGTGAGTCCGTAGCGGTTGAGGGTGCGCCCGTCTATCCGCACGGCCATAGTATATCAACCCTGGCGCAAATCTAAAGCGAAATTGGCTTTTACGCTGCACCAAACGTAGCCGTTGCCCCCCGTGAGTCCGGTTTTGACCCAAATGCTATGATTGGGGTTCAGCGGCGCGATACCGTGCAATACCGTGGCGGTATAGTTATCGGTGTTGGGGTTCTGGTAAATCAAAGTGCCACTGCTGGGTTGGGCAAAACCGTTGGGAGTGGCATCCGCTGGCACATTCCAAAAAACTTCTATGACCGCTCCAGCGGCCCCACTCGCGGCAGGCGCTATGAAAACCCCTGTGGGGTAGGCGCGTAAAACAGTCAGATCAACAATAGAGGTGGGTAAAGGCAGGGCGCTGTAGGTGTTTTCTACGCCTACCAGATAGTCCTTGCGCGATAAACCCCACAGAAACGGCGTGATGTTGCGCCACAGCGCTGTGGTGGTGGATAAGTTACCCACCTTGATCAGCAACATCTGCCGGGTGGTGAAAAGCTGGGTTTTGAGCCATAGCGTGCCGGGCCCTGCGGATATGGGCGGGGTCTCGGTGGGGCCATACAGGGTAGAACCCCCCTCGAGGGCTGTGATACGGTCGGCTATGTTGAGCCCGTCGTACCCATCCAACCGGCCCTCAATCGCGGTGGCGCGGTTCTCGATAGCGGCCATGCGGCTTGCTAGGGTACTCAGTGCACTTTCCGCCTGCCCCATGCGGCTAACCAGATTGGCGGCCTCGAGTACCCCCATCCGCTGATTGATCAGGCCGGTATTGTTCAGGATGTCCAGATATTGCGGGTTGAAATTGGCCGGTACGCTGCTATCGGATGGTACAAGCTCATAAATGCTATTTTTGAAGGTTGCGTTGGGGTCAAAGTTCAGCATGGGTTACCCCTGGCGAAGCTCGAGGGTCAAGGGTGTGTAAACATTGCACCAGGCATCGCCCTGGCCCAAAAAGCCCGTGAACCCCAGCTTGATCCATAAACGCTCACCCGGCAACAATTCGGCGGCGTTGTGGAAGGTCACAGCCGAAAGCGCGTCACCTCCTGCCGCGAATGAATAGATCGTAGTCCCAGCCGTGGGCTCGGCGTTGGCTCCCACCGTGGCCGTTGGGGGTACTTTCCAGAAAACACCTATGTAAACCACGGATGCACCGCTCGAGCCGGGCACAATCTCAATCCCGTTCGGGATGGCTCGCAAAACGGTAAGTCCCGCAATACTGGAGGGCAAGGGCACGTCCCTGTACTGGCTTTCGCCATCTCCTAACAAATCTTTGAATGCAAGCCCAAACCCATAGGGGGTGATGCTGCGCCAGCGGGCTGCCGAACCGCTGATATTGTCCACCTTTACCAGTAGGTAGGCGTCTTTCAGCCAGATTGTGCCAGGGGGTGCGGTATAGGGCGGGGTTTCGCTCGAGCTATAGAAACGCTTGTAGGTCTCGAGGTTTGCAAGGCGCGTCGCTATGTTGAGCGCGTCGTAGGTATTGAGGCGGCCCTCGGCGGATGTAAGCCGGTTCTCGGCGCTGGTAGCCCGGCCCTGCAAGGTCGTGATGTTGCCCTCGGCAGTGGTCATGCGGGCGGGCAGGTTGGCCCCCTCGAGGCTTCCCAGCCGGTCGTTCAACAAACCCGTATTGTTCAGCAAATCCTGAAACTGGGGGTTGAAGTTCTCGGGCACGAGCTGGTCTGTGCCCTCGAGTTCCCGAATACTCGTTTTGAACGTTGCGGATGGGTTATAGTTCAAAGGCATCATTCACCTCACGAAGCCCAACCTTCCTGCTCGTACCAGGTAAAAGCGTTCAGGTTCAGGTACATCACCTTGCGGCTCAACCCTACGCTGTCGTTGCGGTTGTTCAAGCGCTGCCACACATACCCCGCTGGCCTCGCACTTGCAAGGCACACGCTGTAATAGGGCGTGAGGGGTACTGGGATAGGGGCGACGTAAGGGCGGCTCGAGGCATTCACAATCATAGGCTCACCATGTGATTTGATAGCTGGCGATAAGCAGCTTGTGTGTGTTGGCCTTTGTAAACTCCTGACCGGAGTCAAACACCAGGTTGATGGTGGGGGTAAGGGTATTGAATGCGTTATTGCAGGATAGACATACACTTTTAATCGAACCGTTGAATGTCGCGGTATTAGCCAGAAAACTGGACTGCCTCGAACGCCCTGAAGGAGCGGCGTGCGTTAGCGATCCAAGGCCTAGATGGGGGCTAAACGAGCTGGTAGCGTGTCCGTAGGTGGTGGGTGCTGTGCCTGTGGCGGCTCCAATGTGAAAGCGCAAAGAGTTATAGCCGCTTCCATCGCCGTTTGCACCTTTTATCAGGCAATGTGCGGCTTGCAAGTCTCCAGTATTGCTATTGATCGGAAAACTAATACCGCCATAGATGGGGTTGCTGTCCAGGCTCCCACCTCCCGATACACCCCCCATGCGGTTGGTCACAATAAACTGTGCGGTGCGGCTGCCCGGGCCTTCACCGCCAATGTTGACTGTGACAGCCTGCACTACGGTGGGCCCGATGCTCACGCGCATCTTGTAAATCAGCCGCAACCGCTGGTCACTGGCAAGGGTCAGGGTGATGGGGTTGCTCGAGCCGTCCCTGAACAGCTCCCTGCACATCAGGTTGGCTCCAGCGCTGGCGGAAGGGGAGAACCCCCACTCCGTCAAGTTCTGGCCGCCTACCTGGGCCTCGGTAAACTCCTTGACACGGCGAATATCGTAAACTCCATCGCTGACAAACTGGGCCTGGTCGGACTCACCGGCGGGTACGCTGCCGGTGCGTACAAGTTCGGAAACAAGTCCAGTTTGGCTCGAGTTGGGCGCGGTTGACCCCGTGCCCACTACTGCGTACTGGTTTAGAGGAATGATGCCGTGGGTAGGCATCAGACTGGTGTAGGTCTGGTCGAGGATCAGGTTATGGATAGGTTGTTCGGCTTCGCGTACCACCCGGCCCGCGCGGTCGAGAATCTGCCAGTGCATTTCATGAGCCTCGAGCCGCACCGTCATTTGAGGGGGGTTCTCGAGGGTGCGCACCTTCATGCGGCGTATTTGGTCGGGGGTTAGAATCAGTGCCTTCATAGCTGCTCCTATGGTAAATCGTAGCTCCAGTTGAGGGGGGGGCTGATGGTCATGCTGTCCAGGGTGTCGTCGGGCAGGGTCTGAACTACTACCACAACGCTGTACGTCCACCCAAGCGGCGGGTCAATGGTCATGCTGTCCAGGGTGTCGTCGGGCAGGGTCTGAACTACTACCACAACGCTGTACGTCCACCCAAGCGGCGGGTCAATGGTCATGCTGTCCAGGGTGTCGTCGGGCAGGGTACGGATTACGGTTGTGGGAATATAATCCCACCCAAGCGGCGGGTCAACGGCCATCGGCTCGAGCGTGTCGTCGGGTAGGCTGGGCTCAATCACAAGGGGGTCGTATTCCCAATCCTCGGGCGCTTGCAAGGCGATGGGCGCTAGACTGTCCTTGTCCTGCACGGGATACAGGTCGGATCGCACGTTGAGCAGGTAGCCCTCGGCCTGCCACTGGTAGCCAACCTGGGTCACGATGTCCAGCGTCACAGGCGCGGGGAAGGTCTCGAGGGTGTACTCGATGCTGTACTGGTCGCGCTGGGCTCGCATGTAGAGGGTCTGCCGATTTGGAGACAGGTACAGCAATAGCACGTCGCTGTCGGCGGTGGTTTGCAGGGTGATGGCATCGTTGAATACGACAGGATCAACTCCAACAAACGGGCCTCGGTACACATAGCCGCTGCTCAGGGGGTCATACTGCCTAACGTAAATGCTCGAGGGACTCCCGGGCACTTCGTAGGCAAGCACCGGCTGGGCCGCCTGGTCAAAACACAGACTGATGTGCTGGTAGGTGCTGTTGTTGGTCGGGATGTCCTGCACATAGGCCCATCCGGTTGGCCCCTGGCGGTACAGTTTGACCGTTCCCTCGGTTTTGGTGACTGCGTAGGGCGTGGAAAACAGCGTGCTAAAACCCCCAGCGGTGACGCCAATCTCGGTCGGCCCCATTGTTTTTGAGACTTCCGGCGCAAAACCTTCCGCTGCTCCGTTACGAGGGTAAACTTCCACACCTCCGGTGACGCCCTCGCCCAATCGGTAAAGGAATTCCAGCTTCATGCCTCGCTCGAGCCATAGCGGTCGAAAAGTCTCGATAAACACAAGTTCGTTGGCGCTGGTGTACAGTGCGGCCTCGGTGACGCGCACCGGCGCGGCGTTGGGGTCGGCGCTGGGTTCAAACACCGCTCTCAAGTAAATCTGGCCGTCATTTAGCGTGTACTGGCAGGGCTGCTCGAGGCCCAACGGCGCGGCCAATGCGCTTCCTGGTGGGTTCGGGGTTTTGGTGGCGTCATTATAGCCGCCATCTCCAAGCCGGAGTATGTAGGACTGCTCACCACAGGGCGCGGAAAGTGGCATATTGCACCTAACCTATCACCCTGGCGTGCGTGACGTAAACCTCATATCGCACACCGGCGGGCCTGACGCGCTCGAGTTCCTGCCCCAGCTCGCCATAGGTGATGAGTGGCCGCCTGGGTAAGCGCACACGGTAGCGTTGAATGCCTGAGTCATGCCCTCCAAGGTTGCGCGTCCCGTCTAGCGGTGGCCCCATGCGACTGGCCGGTATCGCGCTGGTGAACCCGTCGCTGATGCTCACCGGACATCCACAGATAGCCCGTAGATGGGCCTCGAGGGCCTCGCGGGTGGTGTATTTGCCCGATGCCAGGGCGAGAATCCGGGCCTGTAGAGACTCGTAGCTCTCGCCTGGGAATGCCTGCACCCCGAACTGCACCGCGTGTTGTTGCAGTAACAGAGGGGGTGCGGTGCGGGGGTCTACCGAGTCTACAAGCTCGCCTGGCAGGGCAAAACTGGCCGCGTCAAAAATCTGCTTTATGCGGTTGCCATAGGGCAACCAGGGCGGCAGGTTCCAGTTCCGCTTGTCCGGCGGGATGTCATATATGGCGTTGAGGGATGTGGCCGAAAAAATCTCATCAGGTTGAGGCGGGCGGCTTGCCACTACCGTAAAGGGGCCGGTAAAGGTCAGGACGGTTTGATACACCCTGGCCCCGTCCCACGGGTCGTTGATAAAGTCGGTCAGGGGTTGCGGTGGGTGGCCGGTGCGCACCAGGTTGACAGCGGTCACGTCGTCGCTGGCCCTGAAGTGAAGCAGGGTCTCCCCAGAGTCCAGCCGGTACAGAAAAAGCTCGCTCATTGCGCACCTCGATACTCAAAGGTAATGTTCAGGGTTCCCAACACGGCGCGGCGGTCGCCTGCGATGGGCACGTGTAAAGTGCCGCTGGGTACGTTGATCCAACCCCCTGGCGGGTCTTGGTAGCGCGTGACCGTCAACAGGGCGCGGTACAGGGTGGGGTCGGCCTCGAGGATGACCGACTGCAAGCGGTCGGCAAAAAAGTCCTCGCCGTTCTGCATGGCGGCCATAAACTGCCCTGCAATCGCCTGAGCGCGGGTTACGGCGGCCCCGTCGCTGCCCCACAGGGTCAGGTTCAGGTCAATCGTCACTTCCTGTACCGTGATCACATGCACAAACACACCGGCGGCCCGTGCGTCCCCTTCCACAGCCTGCTCTACAGCCTGACGCAAGGCCAGCGATACCCCCCCTGGCCGGTAGCACAGTAACCACACATGGCCGGGCGGGACGCTATTGCTGGTCATGCAGTCCAGGACTCGAGCATCCGTCAATCGGTTGCTCCCGCTGTTGGCACTGAGAGCAGCTTCCACAATGGCCCCGTATGTGCCCTTGGCTAGAGTGCGGATGTAAGCCTGAAAAGCCGCCTGGCGTTCCTCGGGCGCGGTGGCATCCCGTCCACCCGTAAAGGCGTTGGGGTTGCTGACTGCCTCCACCCCTGGCACGCTGTTGACCAGCAAGGTCACGGTCTGAGCGGGAAAATTGCCGATGGTTCCAGGGTTCAGGGCGCGGGCTGCGGCGGTGACGCTGGTCTCGCCTGCAAGCAGGGTCACATCCACTAAGGTCTCGGCAAACTCCCCGTTGATGGCCTGGGCGCGGGTTCCGGTGGGGATCAGGTAGTTTTGCGGTGCGGGGGTGGCGCGGCTAAACACGAGCTGACCCTGAGCGGTGGCGGGTTCGGGAAAATCGAGGCCAAATGCAGAGTAGGCAGCACGGTTGACGCCCTCCTCGAGGGCCTCCTGAAACCCTGCGCTGAGCTGCTCCACCTCGAAACCTACCGCGTCAAAAAAGGCTAAAAGTACGTCTCCCGGCACGGTGGGCGGCTCCAGCCCGCTCACGTACCAGAACCACCGCTGCATCGCGGCGACAGCTTCTTCTTTCGTGCGAAAGGTGCTCATAGGTTCAGGCTAACCGTAAACGTCAGTATCTCGCTCGGCGGGATGGGCTCGAGGCGAACGTCATACCGTATCGCCTTCCCATCATACTCACCCGTCACATCCACCGAAACCACGTCGGGATCGGATAAAAGGGCGCGTTTGAGTTCGGCGGCCCCCAATGAAATACTCCAGTCATCCACAACATAGGCTAAAAAATCCCTGATTCTGCACCCCCATTCAGGCCAACCTGGGAGCTGGCCGGGATAGGTCGCCAAAAGCCGGTATAGACGGCCCATTAGCTTGTTCAGGCCGGTCTCCACAGTGAGGGCAGTGGCGGACTCCGGCGGGGGCACGAGCAGGTCTCCCGTCTCTCCAAGGCTCAGGGTCGGGCGCTGCCATGCCACATCCCACCCGTAAACGTCCTCTGGGCGCATAGTGCGGCTGAATGGCAAAGGCACTTTTAGGGTTTCTCCCCATCCCACCACCCGCAACCCCTGGGCGCGGTAGGGCGCGGGGTCGTCGACCAAATAGGGGTAATCCAGTCGGTTGTTCTCGACTACCTCTACCCACCGATTGCCGTCTCCAAGGTGACGCTGGGCAAAAGTGACAATGGTATCGCCGGGCTGTACCACAGCGGTGATACCAACGCCGGTAATGGTCAGTTCAGGCATGGTTACCTCCGGGCAGGTTGCCCAGCTTGGCATTGAACCGGCTGGCCCACCCAAGGGCGAGCTGGCCGTTGCGCAACGTTACGGTTGTTTTTACGGGTATCCCGAACAGCGATATTTCCCGTGCCCATTGCAACACGGCTACAGTTTTCCAGTCTCCTGTGCCAAGGCGCTCGAGCCTCACCGTATACCTGAGTAACGCACCAAGTAACGGGATGGCCCCTCGAGCCTGCGCGTTGCCACTGAGCCGTAGCTCCGAGATGGCATTGGTGAGGTGGGCCTTGGCCTGCGCGGTGGTGTAGTTCGGCAGGGTCAGGTTCGTGCCCCTGATCCAGTCCACCGATTGACCGGCTCGTAGGCGTGTGTTGATCTGGCTGCTGAGGCTTGCAAGGTCGCTAACAAAGGTCGCGGTGGCCGCGCCGGTGATGGCCCCGCTCGAGGCTGCCACACCGAGGGTTGCGCTGGCCTGTGCACTGTTACGAATCGCCTGTGTTTGGGTCTGAACTTCCTGGGCCTGCTGGATACTCGAGGCCGCTACCTGAGCTGCCTGCGCCTTCTCCTGCGGGGTCTGGTCGGCTATCTGGGTGCGGCGGATTTGTGCACAAAATGGTTTCAAACTCACTCAACACCTCCTGGCGCAAGGATAACCGGTAGGGACAGCGCTTACAACCGCGTCTTGGACAGCGTTTGCAGGGGATTTTGGGCAGGGCCATTGCATAGTTCTCCCTTCTAGCTATCGAAACATTCAGCGCATACGCTCTGAATCACAACGTCGGGATTGTCGTAAAGGGCTCGCTGGCGCGGGTTCTCTACAACGCTGTTTAGCGGCCTGATCGCAATAAGGCGCAGGTTGTAGCGCTCCACAAGCGGGGTCTGATTGCTGCGTTCGCCCAACGGGACAAGCTGCGGGACTACCACCCACGACCGTTCGGTGTACAGGTCGTGGAATTCGAGCTGCAACATAGGGCGTTGCGCTCGGCCCCGCTCGAGGTTCTGCTGCAAGTAGTAGCGGATAAAGGCCTCGAGGGCTCGCTGCAACTGATAGCCGTCCAGCAACCGGCCCCGTATCTGCACTGGTGTAAGCGGAAAAACGCCTGAAAGGTCGTATTCCGGCGGGCTGTACCCCTGTTCGTCTGCTACATTCCAGTTTCTTGCGGGCAAAATACCCACCCTGGCGGCCTGCTGGGGACGCAGGGTCTGGGGTGGGACAGGCAAAATAAACTGTCCGTCGGCTCCGGCTACGGGGTGGTTAGGTACGGGGTGGGGCTTCCCGTTCTCGGTGATGCGCAAAACGTAGGCCTGGTTGTCAAGGCGGCGCTGGTGGTTGGCGGTAGGGCGGGCCATGCCCTTAGCCTATATCCCCTAGCCTGCTTTTACACGGCCCCCTGGCCTGGGCCTGATCTGGCCGGTAACGGTAAGGGGCGCGGGCAGGGGTTGGCCGCCAGGGATGGCGAGGACTCCGGCGGGTATGGTGACTTCCACGGGGTCGTTTTCACGCGCTACCGCCTGGGTTCCTCCGGCAAGCTCTACGTCCCCGTCCAGAACAAAGCGGTTTTGCTCCATCCTGAGCGTGATATTGCCATTGCTGATGCTAACTTCTCCGCTGCCGTTGATGTGGATATTGAGCCCGGAAGCAAGCTCGAGGTACACGTCAGCAGGCTCCCGCTCGGGCGGTGTCCAGTCCACCCGCTCGGTCTGCCCAAACAGGTCACCTTTCCTGCGGGTGCGCTTGCGTGGGGTGCGGCTGTTGTTGCGGCTCGAGCAGGCGATTTTGAGCAGTGAGCCGTCAGGCAACACGTGTTCCTCATCGCCATTGCTCCGGCGCAATGAATAGGCCCCGTTGGGGTGCTGTTTCAAGGTGGCCCTAGGGTCTTCTTGTAACAACTCATGGGGTATCAGGTTGGTGGCGGTGTCGGGCAACGTGCGCAACCACACCCCTGACCGGCGATCCTCGGCGTAAAAAGCCACAATGCCGAATTTGCCTGGCGCAACCAGAGCAAATTCTTCTTCAGGTAACCGGATTTTGGCCCCGGTGGTGGTGGTCAGGTTGGGCAAGAGCACGCTCACGGCGTACTCGAGCGGATGCACATCGAGCACCTGTACTAGATGGATTCCTCGCAACATTACGGCTCCTTCTCGGCTAACTTGCGGTAGGTCTCCGAACCCACCCGTGCAAGGCTGAGGCCCCTGGCAAACCACTGGGGGTCACTGTACACTTCCACCGGCAAACCCCGCTCAACCCCAAACACCGATTGGCCTCCGGTGGCCGGATTCCACGATAATTGACGGCTGTAAATGTGATACTCGGCCATTTTGTTGGTGTGCCATAGGTGGGGGCCCCGTAGCCGCTCCCCAATACGCACCCACGGCATCAGGGGCGTGGTGATCGTGCCCTGGGCCATTTCGTGCAGGCGGTTGTGCTGTACTGCAAGTCTCCAGGTCATGCGCTCTATGAAGTCCTCGAGGCTCTCCTTCCGGTAAGCGGCGTTTTCGCTGTGTAGCAGGTTGGTTCTGACTTTCATCGGGCGTAACCCAAAGGTTTTGTAACTGCCTTCGTTGGCTACCACGGTTCCCAGCGCCCATAGCATCATGTCGGTGGCAAAGGACACGCCTGGATACAGCATGAAAAAGTTACGAATGAGGCTATCGTTACGCTGGCGGCTCGAGGTGCTCACAGCCCCAAATTTCTCGTCCAGGGTGTGCACCCGTAGCTTGCTCCAGTCGTTGAGTACAATTCTGACTCTACCCCCCTCTGATACGCCATATGGGTAAGGCGCAGGCCTCCAGCGCAATACGTTTGTGCCCGCAAGGTTCATATCCCATTTGCGCCCTGGGTTGGCTTCGTGTGTGAATTTGCCAAACAAGCGGGTATCGGTGGTGGTGTAAAGCTCCTGTAAGGGGGCCTCGAGAAAGCTGCTGATAATCTCCAGGTGTGAGCCCTCAAACTGGGTAAGGGCGTGCTGGTAGGGCGCTACCGCGTTCAGTCCGGCAAAGTCCAGGCTGATGAGGCGCTCGAGGCTCAGGCCGAAATTGCTGTAAATGCTTTGCCGCATCGCAACTTTCTTGAGGTACTTGAACGCAACTTCGGCGCTCTGCCCCTGCTGCTCATCGGGCGTTAGAAAGGTGGTCACGCGGCCCCAACCCTCCACACTGCCCCAAAACATCCACCATGCCACCGTGTCGCTGGCGAGCAGGTGGGTGAAGCTGGCGGCCTGTACCACACAGTTATAACCATAGCTTTTATCGCTCACCGTCTCCTGCTCACTCAGGCCGGTAATGATCCCATCCAGCACCACTTCCCTCGAGCCCTCCATGCCGTTCCAGTTCGACATCACAACGGTGATGTGGTCGCCAATACTCAGCCGGTCAAACCACGAGAGGCGGCTTCCGTCAGCCCGTGTGTACTTGAGGGGCAACTGAATCTGTGCTCGAGCGTAACCGTCGGCAGATAGACTCTCCGATACCGTGACCCCGAGCAGGTCTTTGAGTTCCTCGAGGCCCTCATCGCTTCTCCAGAACACCCTACAATCGCTGTGCATCACGTCCCCTTGTAGTTTGGCAATACAGCCCGAATCAGGCCCCTGGCTGCGCCCTCGATCTGCTCTGCCTTCTCGCGGTTGACCCCCGTGACCTGTATCCGGTCAAGGCCCTGAATGTTTACGTTGATGTCCAGCCGTCCGGCGGGTGCACTGTTCTGCTGAGTCATGCCCATGCTCTCGTACAGGGCTCGCAACTGCATGATGTAACCCTCGCGCCCACCACCTAGCGATTTGCCTCCCTGAAAAAACTCCATGTGCAGGTGTGGGCCCGTGCTATTGCCGGTGCTCCCCTCGAGCCCTACCAGGTCGCCTCGCTGCAAGCGCTGGCCCTGGCGCACGTTGACCCGCTCCAGGTGGGCCAGAATGACCGTTCGGCCTCCACCAAGGTCAAGCTCTACAAAGTTCCCATAGCCTTTGGGGTCGTTTCCGATGCGCTTAACCACTGCACCCTCAAACACGTTGCGGATCGGGTCACCCCCTTTCCCCCGCTCGCCTATCGCAAAATCAATGCCTCGGTGCTCTGCTCCAGAGGGATAAAGGCCGGTGGTGGTGATAGCGCTGGCCCCCAATTCGCGGCGGGCGGCCTGTTCGATGGTGACGCGCTCGAGGGCGTTCATCGGTGCGTTGCTGGGCAAAGCACGAGAGCCCTGGCTGCGGGGTATGGCGCGGGCAAACGGGCCTTCACGGTTCAGCCACTGCCGGTACAGGGCGGTGGCTTCGGTACGGTTGGGAATAGTGGCAAAAATATCGGCCTGGGCCACCCGATTGTCCACCCCTGGCTCATAGGACATGAGGCGCTGCATCAGGTTGTTGCGGGCCTGGGTCTGCCCCTGGGCGCGGGCGCGGGCGGCCTGGCTGTTTGCGCCCTGCAAGGTCGAGGCCCCCTGCTCGCCGAACTCATTGAAAAGCCGGTCTTGCTGGAGGATGTTGCCGATAGCCCGTCCGATGCCCTGCTGGATCAGGCGGGCTACTTCCTCGAGCGAGCCGGTGGTTGCCAGCATTCCACGGCTGAGAATAAGGCGCGTATCCTCGTCCCCTACGTTGAGTTGCCTCGAGATTTGTTCAATCAGGTTGCGGCCCTGCGGGTCAACCTCCAAGCCCTGCCCTTCTTGAAACCGCCCTACGTCACCGGCAGCCCTTCCATAAAGGCTGCCCAAACCGGCCCCCATGATCCCCAAAACCTGCTCACCCTGCAACCCGTATTGCTCCAGAAACATGCTCATCAGTACAGGGTCGCGTAGCTGGCCCTGCATGTTCTGAGCAAGGCGGGCCATCAGTTCGGGCCTCCTGCGGGCTAACTGGAGTGCGTAGCGCATGGCCTGTACTGGGCTTCGGGCGGCCACCTGCCGGTATCCGGCGGCCACGCTCCCCGTCAACCCCAACTGCTCGGCAGTGGGTGCGCGGCCTCCAAAGGTGCGCAGGGCTAACAACTGCAAAGCGGGGTCGTTTTCCCCCGTCACAGCCGAATCAAGGCGGGCCTGGGCCTCGGCTCCCATCGCGCCCTGTAGGGTGCGCGTGCCTACCCCTGCAAGGGCGTTTTGCAAAGAGGCGGCCATCGCAAGCGCGGCGGGTGTGGTGGCAATGCCCCGCTGGTTGATCTCGGTCATTTGCCGCAACAACCCGCTCATGGTGTCGGATTTGGCAATACCCCGCTCTATGCCCTCCGACATGGCGAGCTTGAAGGTCTCGAGGGCCTCGCCTAGCTGCCCCCTGGCAAACGTGCCCCCTACCCCTAACTGCCGCATGATATTGGCGGTGTCGCCCAAGTCCATGCCGGTTGTGCGGGCAAAGGTCAGCCCGCTGATGGTATCTCCCCGCATACCCCCTGGCAGGTTGAGCATGGCGGCAAAGGCGGCGGCCTGGCTTCCCGAAAAACCGAGGCGCTCGAGTTCGGCTCGAGTGCGTCCCTGGCGGTTTCGGTCGTAAAACAGATTGAGAAAGTTCGTCTCGGCCCCATACTGGCGGGCAAGGTCGGCCAGTGATATAGCTTCCTGGCGGGCGGGGTCGTTGTTGCCTCTGAGAGTATTCAATAACAGGTTGAACCCACCGATGGCGGCCCCCGCTACCAGGGCAGGCGGGCCCGCCACACGCAACAAGCGTCCTAGGGGGCCAAGGGCGACCAACCCCTGCCCGGCAAGGTTGCGCAGCTCGTCTAGCAGGGCTCCACCTACGCGCCCTTCCCGCTCATCTCCTGGGGGTTTTCTTCCGTCGGGCGCGTTGCGGTTGCGGTTTTGCTGCGAAAGCTCGCCCTTGGTGGCCTCGAGTTCCTCGGTCAGTTCCTCGAGGGCCTGCCGTAACCGTTCGGTGCGTTCAGGGTCGGCCCCTGCCGTGACTGCCCTGTTCAGGTAGGCTCCCAAAACCGATAGCCGGGCCTCGAGGCTATTCACATCGCTGTAGGTGCGTAAACCCACGCTGCGGGCCTGGGCCGATACCAAACCCCTCTCCACCCGCGCAAGCAAGGCTTCGGGCGATATGGCCTGCTCTACGCTGACCCTGGCAGCTCGTTTTACTTCGTTGGCGATGTTTTCAGCGGCCTGTTTCCATGCCGCTTGCATCTCGTCGCCTAGCTGTCTGACTGAACCGGCTACGTCGGTAGAGGCGGTTTCGGCGGCCTCGAGTTCCTCGGTCAGTTCCTCGAGGGCCTGCCGTAACCGTTCGGTGCGTTCAGGGTCGGCCCCTGCCGTGACTGCCCTGTTCAGGTAGGCTCCCAAAACCGATAGCCGGGCCTCGAGGCTA
>Ga0209721_1000826_pt1 | contig 25494 bp, 20 predicted proteins | sample TshhotsprinmetaG_FD_184139 | JGI IMG/M metagenome (GOLD analysis project Ga0209721, IMG submission 184139) | Hot spring microbial communities from South Africa to study Microbial Dark Matter (Phase II) - Tshipise hot spring metaG (SPAdes)... | ecosystem: Environmental > Aquatic > Thermal springs...
AATCTTTGTGCTTTCATTTCACATCCCTCAAATTTTTGTTTATTTTTTTCAATTTAAAAAATGGCTTGTAAATTTAGTGTGGTTGGAATTGGTGAGAAAAATTTGTAGCCCAACGTTGAAAGAATAATAAAGGTAAATTGTTTATTTCAAATTTCATCTTCAGTAAATTTGTTTTGAAGTTAATCAACCTGAATTTTGTCAGTAATAAAGTAAGGTTAAATTTATGTTAAGAACCATTCTCTCAATTTGTTTTATATTGAGTAAAATTCAATTTTTAATAGCACAAGAGAACTATCCCAAATCAACCGCTGCTGAAGATAGATATCGAAGTTATTTGCACAAACAAAAAATGATAAGTGAGTCGTTGGTAAAAAATATCGAGTTGGAATCCATCGGTCCAACGATAATGAGTGGAAGGGCAGTCGATATTGATGTTTCTCCATACGACCCCACTCATTTTTATGTGGCATATGCATCAGGCGGTTTGTGGAAAACAACAAACAATGGAATATCTTTCTTTCCTGTTTTTGACAATCAAATTGTAATGACAATTGGTGATGTAGCAGTTGACTGGAAAAATGATGAGATTATCTGGGTTGGGACTGGTGAAAATAACTCAAGTCGCTCTTCCTATTCAGGATTTGGAATTTTTAAGAGTACGGATAAAGGTAAAAGTTGGGTTCATAAGGGATTAAGTGAGTCTCATCATATTGGACGGATTGTAATTCATCCTCAAGATAAGAATGTAATTTGGGTTGCAGCTGTAGGACATTTATATTCTCCAAATGAAGAAAGAGGGGTTTTCAAAACAATAGATGGTGGTGAGAGCTGGGAGAAAGTTTTATACATCGATGAAAATACTGGAGCAATTGATCTTGTTATTGATCCTATTAATCATGATGTACTTTATTGTGCCATGTGGTATCGTACTAGAAGAGCTTGGAATTTTGAAGAAAGTGGTAAAACATCTGGTATTTATAAAAGTACAGATGGTGGTGAGAGCTGGTTTTTGTTATCAACAAGTCAAAGTGGTTTTCCGACTGGCGATGGAGTGGGAAGAATTGGTTTAGCAATTTATCCTCCAAATCCAAATATCATCTACGCTTTGTTGGATAATCAATTTGATAGGCCGGAATCAAAAAAAGATGCATTAAAGTTAACAAAAGAGAAATTAAAGAAAATTTCAATTGAAGAGTTTTTGAAACTTGAAGAGAATGTAATTGAAGAATTTTTAAGGGAGAATAATTTTCCTGAAAAATACACTGCAAAGAAAATACTTGAAATGATTGAATCGAAAAAAATAACACCTTTAACTTTGGTTGAATATCTTGAGGATGCTAACACAAGTCTTTTTGAGAAAAATGTAATTGGGCCAGAAGTTTACAAATCGACTAACGGTGGTTTAACCTGGATAAAGATGAACAAAGATTATATTGACGATACCTATTATTCTTACGGCTATTATTTCGGGCAAATTCGTGTTTCACCTTTTGATGAGAATCAGATTTATTTACTTGGAGTACCAATACTTAAATCGACTGATGGTGGTGTAACTTTTCGGTCAATTGACCGGGAAAACGTTCATGTGGATCATCATGATCTGTACATTAATCCTTCCCGGAAAGGTCATTTAATTCTGGCAAATGATGGTGGAATTAACATTTCATATGACGATGGTGAGACGTGGTTTAAGGCAAACACTCCACCCGTTGGTCAGTTCTACTCAATCGAAGTTGATATGGAAAAGCCATATAATGTTTATGGAGGACTTCAAGATAATGGCGTGTGGTATGGACCAAGTAATTATAAGTTCAGTTATCGTTGGTATGAAACAGGTGAATATCCATATAAAAATTTACTTGGTGGGGATGGAATGCAGGTAGAAGTAGATACTCGAGATAATAAGACAATTTATACAGGATATCAATTTGGTAACTACTTCAGATTTGATAGAATTAGTCGTAAAAGAACTTCTATCAAACCAAAACATGAATTAGGTGAACGTCCATTTAGATTTAATTGGAATACCCCGATTCATCTTTCTAAGCATAATCAGGACATTCTTTACATTGGTGCGAACAAACTATTCCGTTCAATGAATCGCGGAGATAGTTACGAAATAATTTCACCTGACTTGACAACAGGAGGAAAAGCAGGCGAAGTACCTTATGGTACAATTACGACGATTCATGAGTCACCACTTAAATTTGGTTTAATTTATGTTGGAACTGATGATGGACTGATCCACGTCACAAAAGACGGTGGAAGCTCATGGAAAAGAATTAGTGACAATTTACCTCATGGCTTCTGGGTAAGTAGAGTGATCGCATCGAAATTTGATTTAGCTACATGTTATGTATCTCTTAATGGTTATCGTTGGGATAATTTTGAATCTCACATTTATAAATCAACCAATTTTGGTGAATCTTGGGAAAGAATTGGATTAAACCTTCCTCTTGAACCAATAAATGTAGTTAGTGAGGATACTGAAAATGAAAATATATTATATGTTGGAACAGATCATGGAGTATATGTTTCGCTTGATGGTGGAAAAAATTTCATGCCTTTTGTTAAAGGATTTCCATCGGCTCCTGTTCATGATTTAGTTGTTCATCCAAGAGATAAAGAACTAATAGTAGCCACACATGGCCGCTCACTATATAAAGTGAATGTAGAACATATTCAAAAACTAAATGATAAAATTTTGCAAAAACAAATACACATCTTTGAATTGCCCAATATTGTTTTCAATAAGAATTGGGGTAATAAATCTTCGGCATGGAGTAAATTCATCAAACCTGAATTGGTTATTGCCTTCTACTCGAAACAGAATCAAACGGTCAATTTGAAAATCTTTTCAGAAAAGAATCTTCTTGTTTATAATGTTGAATTGACAGCCGACCAAGGATTGAATTACTTTAAGTATGATCAAGTTACAGATTCAGTTTCCCTTAAAAAATTAATTGCGAATAATACGAAAATGATGGAGAAATATTTTGTTAAAAAAGATGATGGAAAATATTACTTGATTCCTGGTAAATATAACGTAGTGCTTGAAACTGGAAAGTTTTTGGATAAACAGAGCTTTGAAATTCTTGAGCAAAGAAAATAAACTTAACAAAAAGTAAGGGTTCTCTATGGACAAAAAGTATCATATAATGGTTTGTGATGATGAAAGAGATATAGTAGAAATTCTCACGTACAATCTTTCGAAGGAAGGATTTCAGGTAACAGTTGCTTTTAATGGTAAAGAGGCGCTGGACAAAATAAATAATAAGATAGATCTTGTGTTACTTGATGTGATGATGCCTTATATTGATGGGCTTGAAGCTTGTCGTCAAATAAAATCTAATCCTGAAACATCTAATATTCCAATTATATTTTTAACAGCAAGAAGTTCAGAAATAGATGAGATAAAAGGTCTTGAGACCGGAGCAGATGATTATATAACAAAACCAATTAGTATCAAAAAACTTCTAGCCAGAATAAAAGCAGTAATTCGAAGACAGGAAGCTGCTTCTGTGACTAATCAAATTGTCTTAGATAAATTAATTCTCGATCTCGATAATTATCAGGTGAAAGTTGATGAAGAATGGATTCCTTTTCCCAGAAAAGAATTTGAAACACTTGTTTATCTTGCAAAAAATCGTGGTAAGATTGTTAAGAGAGAAAGGCTTCTGGAAGATGTGTGGGGAGATGATGTTGTGGTTGGAAGAAGAACAATTGATGTGCATATTCGTAAGATTCGTGAAAAGCTTGGGAAATATGCCGAATACATTGAGACAATAAAAGGCGTTGGATATAGATTCAAAAAATAATTTGTAAATATGAACACATTTAGGAATAAAATAATTTTTATCTTTAGTGCTTTATCGATTTTACTTGTGGGACTTTTGATTTTAAGTTTTGAACGGCTTGTAATAACTCAAATGTACAAACAGATTGGAGAAGAAATCAGAAATGAAATCAATTTATATGAAACTGCACTTCGAGATATTGACGAAAACTCATTTCAGGATTTTATATCTCATACTCGAGACTTGATTAGTAAGATGGGTTATTCGATTTATTTTGTCTCAAAAAATAACAGAATTCTCATCAACATAAACGGAGAAGAAGAGAATTATTTGGTAAAGCCGGATGCTTTCAAATTAGTTTCGTCACAAAGTAGTGGTAGATTTTTTTATGAAGTTATCAAATCTAAAGAAAGTGGTGAAAGATTATTTGTTGTTAGAAAAAGAGTTTCTGATTTTCAGAATAATCACTATTTAAAGGAAGTAAATCAAATAGTTTTTATCTCAAATCTTAATAGATTAGATAAATTTAGTAAAGATTTACGCACTCAAATTTTACTTTATGGGCTTTTAATTTTTATTCTGGGGTTACTTGCCATAAGATATCTCTCCCGAATTTTTTCAGATCCAATCGTTCAGTTCATTGAATACTTAAAGGATTACAGGCAAAACGGTTACACCAAAAAGCTTGAACTTAATCGTAAAGATGAATTTAAATTTTTAGCTGATTCAATTAATCAACTAATTGAAAAAATAGAAGAAGATTTTAATGCTTTAAGGAAGCTTGAGAAATATCGATCGGAATTTTTAGGGAATGTATCGCATGAACTCAGAACTCCACTTTTTACAATTCAATCTCTATTAGAGACCCTTACTGAAGGCGCAATCGATGATCCAGCAGTCAACAAAACTTATTTAGTAAAAGCACAAGAAAACCTTGAGAGATTGAATCGCTTATTAAATGATTTAATTGATATATCTTACATTGAGTCTAAAAAACTTCGAATGAGTTTCAGGTACTTTGAAATTAGAGGTTTAATAGAAAAAGTTGTTGAGGATTTGAGACTGCTTGCTAATCAAAAGAAAATTAATCTACAATTTATTCCAGATGATTCGATAATCGAACTTGCTTTTGGTGATAAAGAAAGATTGTATCAGGTTTTGTACAACTTAGTTGATAATGCCATAAGGCATAATCCTGAGGGGACGAATGTAAAAATTTATTTCATGAAAGTAGATAGTAAAATTCGGATATTTGTTGAAGATAATGGAATTGGAATTCCTGAGGAAGATTTGCCCAGAATTTTTGAGAGATTTTATCGGGTAGATAAAGAAAGGTCAAGAGAGGCTGGTGGAACTGGACTTGGACTCGCAATCGCAAAACATATTGTAGAAGCGCATGAGAGCAAGATTTTTGTGGAAAGTCAAGTTAACAAAGGAACTAAATTTTATTTTGATTTGAATTGTGCCTAGGTGAAAAAATGTTGGTTATAAATGAAATATTTCACAGTATTCAAGGTGAATCAACTTATACCGGTTTGCCTTGTGTTTTTGTTCGTTTAACTTATTGTAATCTTCGTTGTAGTTACTGTGACACTGAATATGCGTTTTATGATGGTAAAGAAATGACGTTGGAGGAAATTCTTAATGAAGTGAAAAAATTTAACTGCAATCTTGTTGAAGTAACTGGCGGTGAACCTTTATTTCAAAAAGAATCACTTAATCTGTTAAAAAAACTTTGCGATGAAGGTTACAAAGTTTTGCTTGAAACAAGCGGAAGTCTTCCTGTTGATGAAGTTGATGAAAGAGTTACTATTATTATGGATTTAAAGACTCCATCATCCAATATGATGAAAAAGAATTTATATTCAAATATAGATCATCTTAAACCAGATGATGAAGTGAAATTTGTTATTGGAAACAGGGAAGATTATGATTGGGCTAAGGAAATTATTAAAAAATATGATATAACTAATAAGTGTAAAGTTTTAATGGGTTGTGTTTTTGGTCAACTTGAGAATTTAGAATTAGCACAATGGATTCTAGAAGATAAACTTCCAGTTAGATTTCAAATTCAACTGCATAAGTACATCTGGGAACCAGAAAAACGAAGCGTGTGATATAAAAGCGAATTATATTGCACTGTCAGTTTTTCATTTAATCTATTAATTTAATATCATTCAAAAAAGGGAAATCACTTCTTACTTTATAAACTTTTTCAATATCTAGTTCACATATTATAATATCTTCTTTGTCAGTAACTTTTGCAATTTCATTTCCCAGGGGGTCGAAAACTGAACTCATACCATTGTAGTTTAGATTACAGGCTTTGCCAACTCTGTTTACGCCCAAAATATAACATTGATTCTCAATTGCTCTTGCTTTTAGTAAATGAACATAATGTTCTATCCGTGTATCAGGCCAATTAGCAATGTTTACAATCAGTTCAACTCCTTTGAGGGCATATTCTCTAAATAGTTCTGGAAATCTTAAATCATAACAAATTGATAGTCCAACCTGCCAATTTTCTATTTTTGAAATACTTGCAGATATTCCATATGAGTAAAATTTATCTTCATTAGCATAACTAAATAGATGAATTTTTCGGTACTTCCGAATTAAATCGCCTTTAGGGTTAATAACAATTAAGGTGTTAAAATAAGTATCGAATGATTTTTCAATAACTCCAGCAATGACAAAAGAAGAATATTCTCTCGCTAGCTGAGAGAAAAAATTTAGAGATGGACTCGAATTAAAGTTTAGTTCCTCGCTTAGTTCAATTTTCATTGTATAACCTGTCAAGGTCATCTCGGGGAAAACAAATAAGTTAATTTTTGCCTTAACAGATTCGATTAGTTTTATAATCTTTTTTTGATTTGAGTTTTTGTTTTCAAAATCAGGATTGTACTGAACTAGTCCAACCTTCATACTTCAAAAAGTTCAGTTTATTAGATATACTATTTCCATTTAGTTAATTCGTTATTACCAAAAGATACTCCTACTTTAACAGCCGATTGAATCATTTGACAATTTATAGGCACAAGTTTCTTTTTCTTAATTGCTTCTTTAATTAAAATAGAGGTTATTTTATCTCCACGCAATGCGACCATATGACCAAATTTTCTCTTTGCTGCGAGTTCTACTGCATGGGTTCCAAATCGTGTTGCGAGAATTCGATCAAATGGAGTAGGACTCCCACCTCTCTGTAAATGTCCAAGAATTGTAATTCGTGTTTCCAAACCGGTTTCTTCTTCAATTTTTTTACCAACTGAATAACCAATACCTCCAAGCCTAATTGGGTCAGTTCTCTTCTTATCTTTTTCTTGAATCACAAGACCTCCACCAAGTGGTTTGGCTCCCTCAGCAACACAAACTATACTGAATCTTTTACCTTTAGTGCTTCTTTCAATTACCTTGTCAAAAACATCTTCCCATTTGAAAGGAATTTCGGGAATCAAAATAACATCAGCACCACCAGCAATTCCTGCTCCTAAGGCGATCCATCCACCATATCTTCCCATTACTTCAATAACCATTACTCTATGATGTGATGAAGCAGTAGTATGAAGTCGGTCGATTGCTTCTGTCGCTACGTATACTGCGGAGTCATAACCAAATGTTTGGTCAGTTCCATAAAGATCGTTATCAATTGTTTTTGGAACACCTACTATATTCATTCCCATTTTTGCAAGTTTATCAGATATGTGCATAGTTCCATCACCACCAATGGCAATTATACAATCAAGCCCCCATCCTTTATAATTTTTTAATGCTAACTTGGATTTATCTTCAATAACAATTTTTTCTCCGTCATCTACTGGCCAATGAAACGGATCACCTTTGTTAGATGAGCCAAGAATCGTCCCACCTAAATTTATAATTCCTGACACATCTCGATTTGTCAATTCATGAATCTTTCCTTCCACAAGTCCTTCAAACCCATCTTCAATACCAAGGACAGTTATTCCCATTTCAATTGCTGGCTTTGTAACTCCACGAATTACTGCATTTAATCCAGGACAATCACCACCACCAGTTAAAATACCAATTCGTTTTACTTTCATTTTTTTCTCCAAGTTTTATCCTCTCTTCTGGTCATACAAAAATAATTGAATGTTCTTAAAATGTTACTTTATATTTGATAATTGATTGAAGGCGGGATTTGAAGTACAAGTAAAAGTAGAAATATCGCTTTGTACATTCAAATATTGAAGGGACGAAAGTTATGTTAAAATGGGGAAGTTAACTTACATAATAAAAAATAGAAATGAAGAATTTTTGGAAACATTACTCACCAGCCATTTTTATAATTTCATCGAATTCATCTTTCATGACGGGCATTACCGAAAGCCGATTTCCTTTTTGAACTAGTTTCATGTTTTTTAACTTGGAGTTCTTTTTAATTTCCTCAAGAGTTACAGTTCTTTTAAATTTTTTTACGAACTTAATATCAACCATAAACCAGGTAGGGTTATCTAATTTGCTTTTAGGATCGTAGTATTTACTTTTCTTATCAAATTGTGTGAAATCGGGATAACTTTCCTTGACAACTTCACATAAACCGACAACTCCTATGACATCTGAATTGCTATGATAAAATAAAACCTTATCACCAATTTTCATTTCACGCAGGAAGTTTCTTGCCTGGTAGTTACGTACACCATCCCAAAATGTTATTTCGTCTTTTTCCATATCATATATTGAATAAACATCAGCTTCTGATTTTACTAACCAATATTTCATAATCGTTCCTCTGTTGATTGGTATGAGCTATAATGAATATAATTGAATTAAATCTATCTTTTTATCATTAAAAAAACATATGAAATTAATTTGTTAGTTCCTGAACAAAAATAACAAGGATGTAAAATGAAAATTAAAAATAGAGTTACAGATTTATTAAAAATTCAATATCCAATCATTCAAGCGGGAATGGTTTGGGTTTCGGGTTACAAACTTGCGGTGGCAGTTTCTAATTGTGGTGGACTCGGTTTAATTGGTGCAGGTTCAATGAAACCAGAACTTTTACGTGAGCATATACAAAAAGCAAAAATGAAAACAAATAAACCATTTGGCGTAAACATTCCACTTTTAAGAGAAGACGCAAGTGAATTGATAAAAGTTGTGATTAAAGAAGGCGTAAAAATAGTTTTTACTTCGGCAGGACATCCTGGAAAATTTATTGAGGAATTAAAGAAAAATAATATTAAAGTTATTCATGTAGTTCCATCTGTCAAATACGGAAAAAAAGCAGAAGAATCGGGTTGTGATGCTGTTGTTGGTGAAGGATATGAAGCAGGTGGTCATAATGGTTTTGATGAAATAACGACAATGTGTTTAATTCCCCAGTTAGTGGAAGAACTTAAAATTCCAGTTATTGCTGCTGGCGGAATTGCCACGGGAAGACAAATTGCTGCAGCATTAGCTCTAGGTGCTGAAGGAGTTCAAATAGGTACACGTTTTGCTGTTACAGATGAATCATCTGCTCACATTAATTATAAACTTAAAGTGATTGAAGCTGGTGATAATGGAACAATTATAGGATTTAGAAAAATTGGACTGGTGAGAATGTTGAAAAATGATTTTTCCTTAAAGGCAGTTGAAGCGGAAAAAACCTGTGCTGATGAAATCACATTAAGAGAAATCTGGGGAGAGAAGAGAGAACGACTTGGAATTTTTGAAGGAGACGTTAATGAAGGCGCACTCGAAGCTGGTCAATCCGCTGGACTTATAAAAGAAATTCTTCCAGTGGAAAAAGTTTTTAATAGATTTATCAAAGAATTTGATGAAGCAATTGAAAGTCTAAAACTAATACAATAGTTAATTAAACATAAATACAAGATCAGAAAATTAATTAGATGGTCGGAACACTTTTATTGTTCTTAATTATCTTTTGACATTGATTATATTAGAACAATTTTTTAGTGAATATGAGAGTGGTAATTACTATAATTTTACTTACTTTGATTCTCTTTTCTTGTAAAGAGACACCAATTGATGATGAATACAAAAGGGCAATTGAAAAATACCGAAAAGAAAAAGACTCTCTCTTTATATACGATGAAAATTCTCCCTTCAAACGCGATACAACTATTAAATTTACAGGACTAAAATATTTTGATATTAACCCTGATTTTGTTTTCAAATCCAAGCTTTATAAATATGCTATACCAGAAACAGTTATAGTTTTAGGAACTAAAGGAGAGGAAAGGCTTCAAATTAAATATGGATTCTTTCAATTTACTTATAAAGGTCAAAGTTATAAGATAAATGCATATAAATATCCAGACGCTTCAATTAAAGATGGAAAAGAATATTTAAGGAATTACTTAGCTGTTTGGTTTCGTGACTTAACTACTGGTGACGAAACATATGAAGTAGGGCGTTATCTTGAAATTGAACCAGAGTCACCTGACCCTGACTATTTATACACACTCGATTTTAATAAAGCATACAATCCTTATTGTGCTTATACACCTCTATATTCTTGTGCAATTCCTCGAGAAGAAGATTTCATTAGATTACGAGTCACTGCGGGAGAGAAGAAATATCATCAAAAGTAATCTTCGTATGAAAATTTCACATTCAATTGTTTTTTTTATTTTTTTATTAAAACCAATTTTAATTTTTCCTCAGCAACAGTACGCTAAGCTTGGTGATTTTTTATTGGAGAGTGGCGAGATTGTATATGATTGTAAAATTAGTTATAGAACATTTGGGAAATTAAACTCTGATAGTTCAAATGCAATTTTATTTCCAACGTGGTTTGGTGGTACCAGTGAAATGCTGAAGAACTTGATAAGCAATGGGGAAGATAAACTTTTAGATTCAACACAATATTTTATAATAGCTGTTGATGCTCTAGGAAATGGTGTGTCAACATCACCATCAAATAGTTTAAAGCAATTAAATGAAAAATTTCCTCGTTTTAATATTCGTGATATTGTTAATTCCCAGTACGAATTAGTTAAAAGGATTTTAGGATTAAAGAAATTACATGCAGCAATTGGTGGTTCAATGGGTGGAATGCAGGTTTTACAGCTTGCGGTTTCGTATCCTGATTTTGTAAAAAAAGTTGTTGCATACGTGCCAACGCCATGGTCTAGTTCATATGATAAACTTTTATGGTCTACCCGTGAACAATTAATTCTTTCGGCAAAAAAATGTGAAATGAGCGAAAGAGAAATATTCAAATTGATAAATATGTTAACACAACTTGTTGCTCGCACTCCTGATTGGTTCGTAACTAACAATCCCGCTGAAAAATTTGATGAATATCTTAAAACATTTGATAAAGCCGCACCGAGCCACTGGACATCTTATGATTATCTTTATCAATTGAATGCTATGATTAACCACGATATTTCGAAAGGATTTCAAAATAGAGTCGATTTAAGGAATCATATTAAAGCGGAGTTATTTTTAATAATTGCAAAAAATGATCACATTTTACATCCCTCTACTTCACTAGAATTGTCAGAAATTATAAATGCCAGAACTTTGATTTTGGAAAACGATTGTGGACATCTGGCTGTTAATTGTGAAATTGATTTTGTGAGAGAGCAATTAAAATCATTCCTTAACAAATAAAAGGAGGACACCATGAAGACTCGTTTAAAAATTTACTTGAATCTATTATCTGTTTTATTGGTTATTTCATTACATGCTCAATCAGATACTGTATTAAATCCATTCAATGTTGTAAAACTCAGATCAGTAGCTGAAGTAGCAGTCTCTCCCGATGGAAAGCTAGTTGCTTATACTGTAGTTACCCCTCGTGATTTAAATGATGAGGCTGGGTTTGCATATAGAGAATTGTTTGTAATGAATAGTGATGGTACGAATCAAAGGAAATACATTGGTGGAAAAGTGTCAGTCAGTAACATAACATTCTCGCCAGATGCTAGGTTGATAGCGTTTACTTCAAGATTTGGAGATGATAAAGTAAATCAGATTTATGCTATTCCAACTGATGGTGGAGAAAAATATAAACTAGCTGAAACTCAGGAAAGTGTGATACAATTTAAATTTCATCCAAATGGAAAAATAATTTATTATACTGCTGAAACTCCACAACCAGAAAAGAAAAAGAATCTAGTACGTAAAGGCTTTAATCAAGTTGTATATGAAGAAGATTGGTCACATATTAATCTTCACAAGTATGACCTGGTTGCTAAAAGATCTGAACAAATAACAAAAGATAGAACAATTTTTGATTTCAGAGTTTCAAATTCAGGCAAGTACATTGCTATTGCATCTGCACCTCGAAATCTCGTAGATGATTCTTATATGTTTAAAAGAATTTTCCTTATAAATCTTGAAGATAATTCAATCGAACAGCTGATTGATAATCCAGGCAAGCTTGGACCTTTTGAATTCAGTCCTGATGATAAGTATTTAGCGTTCAATTCAGCAGTTGATATTTATGACCCTGCCTCAAGTAGTCTTTATCTTGTTGAAGTTCCCAATCGTACGAAAAAATTTTCTGACCTGAAAAATCTTGTTGAAAATTGTGAATGCACGGTGACTTGGATTAATTGGAAAGATAATAAAACAATTTTATTTATTGCAGAGGAAGGTGTATATAAGCCTCTTTCGGAAATTTCAATTGATGGCAAGAATAAAAGATATTTGACACCAAAAAATTCTGTTATACGGGAATCTCACTTTATTAAATCAAGTAAGTCATTTATTCATGTGTTAAATACCCCCAATCATACCAACGAAATTTATTTACAAAATGAAAGAGGAGATTTGAAAAGATTAACAGATGTAAATCCCTGGTTGAAAGATATACGATTTGGTAAACAGGAAGAAATCAGATACAAAGCAAAAGATGGGCTGGAAATAACCGGAGTATTAATTTATCCATTAAATTATGTAACTGGAAAAAAATATCCATTAATTGTAGATGTTCATGGTGGACCTGAAGCGGCTGTTCAGAATGGTTGGATTACCTCCTACGGAAGTTGGGGACAAATGGCATCAGCCCGAGGCTATTTTGTTTTTGCACCAAATTATCGTTCAAGTACAGGAAGAGGTGTAGAATTTTCTAAAATGGGTCAAAAAGATTTAGCTGGAAAAGAATTTGATGATATAATAGATGGAATTGATTATTTGATTGATAAAGGTCTTGTGGATAAAGATAGAGTTGGAATTGGTGGTGGCAGTTATGGTGGATATTTTTCTGCATGGGCAGCAACTAAACATTCACATAGATTTGCTGGAGCTGTTGTGTTTGTAGGTATTTCAAATCAAATATCAAAAAGGGGTACTACAGATATTCCTTATGAAGATTATTATGTTCACTGGAGAATTTGGTCCTGGGAAGATTATGACTTAGTCTGGGATCGAAGTCCCTTAAAGTATATAACAAATTGTAAAACTCCAACTTTAATATTGCACGGTAAAGAAGATCCAAGGGTAAATGTTGCACAAGCTATGGAGTTATATCGTGGACTAAAAGTTCTTAATCAAGCACCTGTTAGATTAATTCTTTATCCTGGTGAAGGACATGGAAATGCAAGAACTCCATCACGGCTTGATTTTGCTATAAGAACTTTAGATTGGTTTGATTTTTATGTAAAAGAGAAAAATTCCTTCGATAAAATTCCACCAATGGAAGTTGATTACAAATTAAATTAAGATAAAGAATTTTTATAGATAGTAAGTTTAGTTGTTCTTTATAAAACCTCCTCATCCATCGAGGAGGTTTGCTTTTTTTAATAATCTGCCCAAAGTACTCAAATTTAATATTTTATCAATGGAGAAATTTTTTTATCCTTTTAGTAGGCTTTTTATTAAAGCAGTAATTCTAGCATCATATAAATTTATGCCGATATTTAATAAAAAATTTTAATTCTTTTAACAATATTCACATCATATTTATATTTGAATATGTAAAATTTACTTATGGAGAAAATTTGGAAAACATTCAACAAATGATTCTAGAATATTCTGATAAGATTAATCCTTCGGCGCAAAATTCAGCCATTATATTAGCCGCTGGGCATGGAAAAAGAATTAAATCTAGCGTATCAAAAATGTTACATAAGATCTGGGGAGTGCCAACAGCTGAGCGTGTGCATAAATCCGCCTTTGTTGGATTAGATAATCCAAACATTGTAATGGTTGTTGGTATTAAGGCAGAAGATGTAATTAAAACAGTTGGAAAAAAACTGCAAACAGTTTTCGCTTATCAGGAATTTCAAAATGGAACAGGTGATGCGGTAAAGCATGGGCTTAAGCCACTTATTGAGGCAGGTTTTGACGGAGTAGTTTATATTTTCCCAGGTGATATGGGTTTGATTAATCCTGAAACCGTTAAAAAATTTAAAGAAGATTTTGAAAGATTAGATTGTGATATGCTTGTTCTTACTGGTTTTTTTGAAGGAGATTACAGAAAGAATTATTATGGAAGAATTGTTCGTGTTCCAGAAAAAGATAAGTTTGGAAAAAGTTCGGGGAGTGATTGTGGAAGCGTAATTGAAATTCTCGAACAAAAAGATATACTAAATCTGGACGATAATAAACCATATGAAGTTGAATATAAAGGTAGAGTTTACTCATTGACTAAGGAAGAACTTTTAAGAATTAACGAATTTAATACAGGAGTATATGCAATAAAATTCAAACCACTTGTTGAACATATCGGAGAAATTACAAGTGATAACGTTCAGAGTGAAATTTACATTACTGATTTAATTGGAATATTTAATAAACATGGTTTGACCGTTCGGGCAGTATCTCCTGAAGATAAAAATGTAGTTATTGGATTTAATGTTAAAAGTGTATTGAAGGAGATGGAATCCATTGCGCGTCAAAAAGCTTATGATAGACTAAAAGATATAATTGAGATTGATGATCCTGATGATTTCTTTATTGCCGATGAAGTAATAGAACAAATTCTTGAAATGGATAAAAAAGGAATACCTCTTGATATTAGGATTGGTAAAGGTGTTTACATCGGCAAAGATGTAAAGCTCAATTATGGTGTTGAACTTAAGAAAAATGTTTATGTTGATGGAAATGTGATTTTTGGTAGAAAGGTAGTTGTTTGGGAGAATGCTCTTTTATCTACTTACCCACATCAAACCTTTAAAATTGGTGATAATGTTGAGATTCTTTGGGGAGATATAATTAAGGGAAATGTTGAAATTGGTGATAACTCTAGAATTGAATCAAGCGTTAATATGACTGGTAGTGATGAGTTTCCATTAAGGATTGGAAAGAACGTCTTAATTAAGGGAACTAGTTATTTATTTGGTACAACTGTAGAAGACGATGTCCATATTGAACATAGTGTTTTAATAAGAAAGAAAGTAGAACGAGTGCTAAGGAAAGATGGGACTGTAAGAAAAGTTCGTTTTTACTTACCTATGCCTGAAGGAATTGATTCGGTTAGTGACTTAAGCGAGAGCTGAGTCATTTTTTTTAGATTAAAAATTAAAATCAGGAGACAAAAAAATGTTAAGAAAAGTATTTCACTTTTCACTAATTTTAGTTTTACTTTTTATGGAATTATTTATTGGACAAAGGAAAGGAAAAAATATGCAACTCGATATTGATATTCCTTATACTAAGTTTGTTCTAGATAATGGGTTAACATTAATTGTACATGAAGATAATAAAGCACCAATTGTAGCCGTTAATGTTTGGTATCATGTAGGTTCAAAAAACGAAAAGCGTGGGAAAACTGGTTTTGCTCATTTGTTTGAGCATTTAATGTTTAATGGGAGTGAGCATTTTGATGATGATTATTTTCAGGCTATGGAAAGAATAGGTGCGACGGATTTGAATGGAACGACAAATGAAGATCGAACAAATTACTTTCAGAATGTGCCAAAATCGGCCTTGGATGTAGTACTTTGGTTAGAATCCGATAGGATGGGACATCTTTTGGGAGCTGTAACACAAGCGAAACTTGATGAACAGCGTGGAGTTGTTCAAAACGAAAAAAGACAAGGCGAGAATCAACCTTATGGAAAAGTTTGGGAACTAATTGCAAAAAATACTTATCCTGAAGGGCACCCTTATTCATGGACGGTTATAGGCTCAATGGAAGATTTGAATGCAGCAACCTTGGAAGACGTTCATGAATGGTTTAAAACCTATTATGGCCCTAATAATGCGGTTCTAGTTATCGCGGGTGATGTTAAAACACAAGAAGTTTATGAAAAAGTAAAAAAATATTTTGGTCACATACCCCCGGGTCCACCAATATCAAAACATCAAGCCTGGGTCGCGAAAATGACAGGAGTAAAACGCCAAATTACTCAGGACCGCGTTCCTCAAGCCAGAATTTATAAAGTTTGGAATATCCCGCAGTGGGGCGCAGAAGAACTAATCTATCTTGATTTAGTTAGTGATGTTTTAGGAAGTGGAAAAACTTCAAGATTATATAAAAGACTTGTTTATGATGAACAAATTTGTACAAGCGTTCAAGTTTATGTCTCACCTGGAGAAATTGGAAGTCAATTTTTTATAGTTGCTACAGCAAAACCCGGCATTGATCTCAAAAAAATCGAAGCATCAATTAATGATGAATTAAATAAATTCTTAAAAAATGGTCCAACTGAAAGAGAATTTGAACGAGTGAAAACCGAATTTGAAGCGTCCTTTATTCGAGGTATTGAAAGAATTGGAGGTTTTGGAGGGAAAAGTGATATTCTTGCACAAAATCAGGTCTATGGCGGAAGTCCAGATTACTATAAAAAGACATTAAGCTGGGTAAGAAACGCTACATCTAAAAATTTAAAAGACGCAGCAAACGCTTGGTTAAGTGATGGTGTTTTTATTCTCGAAGTACATCCTTATGTAGAATATAAAACTTTCCAAAGTGATGTTGATCGAACCAAACTACCTGAACCTGGACCAGCCCCAGATGTTAAGTTTCCAGAATTGCAAAGAGCTCAGTTGAAAAATGGATTGAAAATAATTCTTGCTGAGCGACATAATATACCTGTCGTGAATTTTAGTTTAGTTATAGATGCAGGATATTCAGCAGATCAATTTTCTTTACCAGGGACAAGTAGATTGGCAATGGAGATGCTCGATGAAGGTACGAAGAAAAGAACGGCTCTCCAGATTAGTGAAGAACTTGCATTGCTTGGTGCATCCTTAAGTACAGCGAGTGACCTCGATGCTTCTTATGTGAATCTTTCAGCATTAAAGAGTAAGCTAGATGAAAGTCTTGAAATATTTGCTGATGTAATATTAAATCCATCTTTCCCGGAACAAGACTTTAATCGTTTGAAAGATCAGACGATTGCTGCAATAAAAAGAGAAAAAGTGACGCCTAATACAATGGCTTTGCGTGTTTTTCCACAGATTCTTTATGGAAAAGACCACGCCTATGGCAATCCAATGACCGGATCTGGAACAGAAGAATCGATACAAAAGATTACACGCGAAGATTTAATTAAATATCATAATACCTGGTTTAAACCGAACAATGCAACTCTTGTTATTGTTGGAAACACAGCATTGAATGAGATACTACCTAAACTTGAAAAGTTATTTGAAGATTGGAAATCAGGTGAAGTACCGAAGAAGAATATCAGTGTAGTAAATCATAAAGAGAAATCTGTAGTGTACATTCTTGATAGACCTGGATCTTTACAATCGATGATTTTTGCAGGTCATATTGCTCCACCTACAAACGATCCTGATGATATTGCAATTGATATGATGAATATAATTTTAGGAGGTGCGTTTACATCTCGTATCAACATGAATTTAAGGGAAGATAAGCATTGGACATATGGTGCCTCTTCTTTTCTTATGGGAGCGAAGGGTCAAAGACCTTTTGTTGTATATACTTCCGTTCAACTTGATAAAACTAAAGATGCAATGATAGAGATCAAAAAAGAACTTGATGGAATTATATCAGATAACCCACCGACTTTTGAAGAGCTTGAAAAGAATAGACAAAATGAGATTCTTTCTTTACCTGGTAGCTGGGAAACTATGAGAGCGGTTCTTGGATCTATTACTTCATTGGTAAAGTATGAGTTGCCCGATAATTATTATCAAACTTATATGGAAAAATTAAAATCACTTTCACTTGATGAACTAAAACGCGTAACTAAGAAAGTTTTACATCCAGATAAATTGATTTGGGTTGTGGTAGGAGATCGAAAGAAAATTGAAGATGAGATTCGAAAACTGAATTTTGGGGATATTTATTTTATGGATAGCGATGGAAAAATAATTTTATAAAACAAAGCCGCTGGAATTTTTTATTATTGACTTAATCGATTCCAGCGGTAATTAGTTTAACAAGTATTGAGAGGTTTTTATGAAAGCTAATGTTCCTCGAATAATTTTTAGTTTGTTTATAATATTTATTATCTATGTGATTTATGTGTTGTTTTTTACAGAAACAAAAGAAATTTTTGATTTCACCAGACTCGACCCAAATGATCAAAAAAATGTTGAAGTGAGGGCAATTTTAATGAGAGATATGCCTATAGAGATTTCAGAAGAAAGTAATGTTTCAATTTTTTACGTAAAAGATAGAAACGGTAAGGTTTATAAAGTTCAAGGACCATCATCTGTTCCTAATAATTTCAAAGAAGCAAATGTAGTTATAATGCGTGGTCATTTACATCACGATTACTTTCACGCTTCATCAATTGTTGGAATAGAGTAAAATTACAAGTTTATGATTATTCGATCCAAGTAAATCATCAGAACTCAGTTCTCTTATAGCAGATTCTATTTTTTAACAAACTTGTAAACCATATAATCAATGAAATCATCTACTTTGAGATCAAATGATTTGACTTTATTGTTTTCTATTTCAAATTGAAATACTTCGATTCCATAAACCGGATCAGAATAAGTACATACAAATCGATTGTTACCAATGTATTCCAATTTTCCAGTGATTTTTGAATGATGTTGAAGTTTCAACTCTAAATAATTTTCCTTTGGTATAATTTCGGCGTAGCCATATACTTCATGTTCATATTTACCGGCAAATTCATTTAATGGTATAGGAGTTTTCAAGTTTAGTGTGACTGAATCACGCCAGTTTTTAACTCGATTAAGTTTTTGAGTTTTTGATTGATTAAAAAGATTATAACCGAAGTCAAGATAATTTCGATAGGGAAGATTTAGATAGGCATCTATAATTTCCCATTTAATCCACTCATAAAAAGTATTTTGGTCGGTGTTAGTTAAAACGACTACACCAAGATTTTCTTTTGGTAAAAGAGTTACTGAAGTGAGAAACCCATTAACTCCGCCAGTATGAGAAACAATCTCTCTACCTTCGTAATCTTGAAGAACCCAGCCAAGGCCATAAAGAATAAAATTTGATTTATTAAATGGATGTCTTGCTTTTCGTACGAAAGTTTGAGGTTGTCTTGTTCTTTCGATTACTTTAAAAGGTATTACTGATTTTCCATCCAACCTTCCGCTATCAAGTTGAATAATTATCCATTTACTTAAATCCATAATTGATGAACCCATACTACCACAAGGAGCTAAGTTATCAATGTTATCAAAAGGTAAGACTTTAATTTCTCCATTAATTAAAGTGTGAGGTTTTGCAACGTTTGAAGCCATAGCAAATTCTTGTGATAGGGAAACCGTTCTTGTCATCCTTAGTGGCAATAAAATTTTTTCTTTCAAGTAATCTCCCCATCTCAAATTTGTTACGTTGTATATGACTTTACCCGCAACAGAATATCCTGCATTTGTGTAACCATACTTAGCCCTGAAATCAAATTTCGGTGGTAATTTTCCAAATTTTTCAAGTACTTGATCTTCGTTTAAATCCGAAGTCCAGTACATAAAATCGCCTTGAAAAGTATCATAACCCATTCTATGTGAAACAATATCAATTAAGTTCAATTTTTCAGATGCACATTGATCATAAAGTTGAAAGTTAGGAAGATAATTTCTGACTCTATCCTCAAGTTTTAACTTGTTTTCATATTCAAGTAAAGCTAATAAAGTTCCAGTGAATGCCTTTGTGTTCGAACCTATTAAAAACAGTGTGTTCTCATCAACCCTATCGTTGCTACCATACTCTTTAACACCAAAGCCTTTAGCGTAGGCTATTTTTCCATCTTTAACAATTAGAACCGCAGTACCTGGTATTTTGAACTGCTCCATCCCTCTTTTTATGTATGAATCTAAACTATCGGAAATAAACGATGGCAAGCTTTGTGTGAAAGCTGAAAAAGTGAAAAATAATAAAAACGATAATGTGGAAATCAAGCTTCTCATAGTAACCTCAAATTTTTATTTGTAAATCTAAAAAGAAAAATATTTTATTCAGCGCTTGTTTAGTTGACAATAAATCAAAATTGTTTTCTTAAAAGAAAGAGTATAAATATTTAATCAAAGTTTAACTTGATGGTTTAATGGAGCTATTGTTCTTTAATATATTCATCATTCTTCTTTTACTGGACATTTCACTTAAAACAGTTTCAAAATTCAAAATATATTATTAATTTGCTTTTGTATACTGTATACAATATACAAACTCATGATTAATAAAAGTTATAACTTTCAAGAAGAATTAAAACCACTCAGAGATAAGATAACCGATTTTATTAGAGACTTAATTATTTCTGGCGAGGTCAAGCCTGGTGAAAAATTAACAGAAGAAGGTTTATCGAGTAAAATTGGTATTAGCAGAACGCCTCTCCGTGAGGCGCTTTTAAAATTGCAATCAGAAGGTTTAGTAAAAGTTCTCCCGCGAAAAGGAGCAATAGTGGAAGATTTGTCAAAGGAAGATGCTAATGAGACTTACCTTATAAAAGGAATACTTGAAGGGCTTGCTGGTAGATTAGCAACAGAACATATAACGGATGAAGAACTTGGAAAATTAGTTGAAATTAACCATGAAATGTTGAGATTATCAAAGAATAAGAGAAAAGATCCAAAACAGATTTTAAAACTCAATTCTGAGTTTCATAAGATCATTATTAAGTCATCTAAATCCAAAAAATTAATCAAATTTATAGATGATTTAAGAAAACATACCTTGCGTTATAATTCAATTTATCTTTCTTTGATGGATCATATTCAAGATTCTATAAGAGAACATGAGAAAATTATTAAAGCATTAAAGAAAAGAGATTCCGAACTTGTTGAATTGTTAATTAAGAAGCATAATGAAACTGCGAGAAAATATCTTTATGAGAAATTAAAATAATCTGTGGAAGGAACATCGATGGAAAAACTAAAAGTTGCAATAATTGGTTATGGTAACGTTGGATGTTATGCTTATGATGCGGTGATGGAAGAACCTGATATGGAGCTTGTTGGAATTGTTGAAGTTGCAAAGTCAAAAGTTTGGAAGAAGCAGTTTGAAAGAATACGACAAATGAAATTAAGTCAAACCAAAGTGGTAGAGGATATTTCTGAATTAGGTGATTTTGATGTAGGGCTACTCTGCCTTCCTTCGCGTAATGTCCCGGAAGAGGCAAAAAATCTCCTCACAGCCGGCTACAATGTTGTGGATAGTTTTGATATTCACAGCGAAATCTTAAATCTTCGCAACGATTTAGATGTGATTGCCAAGAATAACAATCGGGTGGCGATTACATCAGCCGGCTGGGATCCGGGCATTGATTCGGTGATTCGAGCATGGTTTTTAGCAATGACACCACGAGGAATTACTACTACTAATTATGGGCCAGGTATGTCCATGGGTCATACATGCGCTGTGAAGGCAATCGATGGAGTAAAAGATGCCATCGCAATAACTGTACCTGCTGGTATGGGAATTCATCGGAGATTAGTATATGTAGAATTAGATGGAGGTGCAGATTTTAATGAAGTAAAACAACAGATATTAAATGATCCTTACTTCATAAACGATAGGACTTATGTGTATCAGGTCCCAAATGTCCAGGAATTGATTGATATGGGTCATGGAGTATCTCTTGAAAGAAAAGGAGTAGCGGGCATTACACATAATCAACTTCTAAAGTTTGAAATGCGAATTAATAACCCAGCAATAACAGCTCAGGTAATGGTTAGTTCGGCAAGAGCTGCAATGAAGCAAAAACCAGGTTGTTACACCTTAATTGAAATTCCGGTAATTGATTTTCTGTATGGAGACTTAGATTATTTTATAAAGAGACTCGTATGATTTCAGATCCTTACGAGAGAAATCTTGTCAATAGAAATTTTTACGCATCAAAAATAGATATTGAAACGCGTGTTGTCGCTGTTTTGGATGGGAAGTTAGACAATCGGAATTTAAACCTTATTAAACCAATTTCTCGTACCTTTTCAAAAGGAACTATTATTGAGCTAATTTTAACTGATGAAGATTTTGCCACGCCAGGTGTGGCCGTAAATAGAATCGCATACCTTGCATTTGTTGAGCTCTTAAATGGTGGAGTTTTACTGTATGGTGATGAATTACTTTGGAATGACATGATAATAGGAAAGATTGTGGGCTTCGACGATACACATATGCCAAATCATCAAAATACAGTCATTTATTCTGAAAATAGAATTTCAGGTAAGGAACTTGGAATAAAAGTAAATGACCGAATTATTATAAAAGGAATAAAAATGGAGTAAGTAAATGAGTGATATAAAACTTAAATTTCAGATGTACAAGAGACTGCAGCAAAGAATACCACAAATTTATGCCGAAGCAAAAAAAGTTAGTGAAGAATTAAAAATACCTGCAGAGTTAAAAGGAGCATTTGGATTAACTGGTGCAATTTCTGGTTGCCCCTCGCCGCTCCGTGATGATATTGAGAAATTTATGGCACAAGAATCGAAAAAAGTAGTTCCACTTTCTGTATATGTTGATCAAATAAGAGATATCATAAAATCATATTATGGTGATGAGTACGATGCAGCACCAGTAAATACATGTGAAGCCGGTTTATGGGTAACGTATGATTGTTTATTTACACCGCCGATGCAAGGTCGAGGTGATAATTATCGTGCTAGATATATTGTTCCACTCGAGCGCCATACTCATCATCATGGAGGATATGGTAGACCATTCCCGCCGAAATATAAAGACATTTTTGCAGATAGAGGATGCACCGCTGGTGAATTGGGTTTTTATGGCAAACGACAAAATAATTTAGATGTGGTTTTTGTTCCACTGGCAGGTGCGGATTACTCAGTTCATGGTATTAATTATCATCCAGTTCCACTTCTTAAAAATGTAAAAGCTGATGAGTCAATATTAAACATTCATTATTTTGCTCAGTTGCATAAAACAATGCTAACCGGATTTGCATCTTTAGGATATGATACGCCTGGTTACGGATATGGAGAAAAAGATGCTGATGGTGCACCTAAACTTCAGAAAGGGATTGCTCAGATTGCGAAAGAGTTTAACGTACCATATGTAATTGATAATGCATGGGGATTACCAATTATTGGAACCGATATTCGTAAAGTAGGTGCGGATATTATGATCTATAGTATGGATAAAGCAAGTGGCTCTTCAACAAGTGGTTTGATTATAGGAAAGGAAGATGTTCTCGTACCTATTCGTAGAGCTTTGGGTTATCATGGAAATCGTTATGGAACTACTTCCTCCTATGGTAAAGCAGCTTATGTTACAAATGATCCTGGCAAAGAAGGATTAACAGGACAATTAGCAGCACTAAGAGTTTTAATGGAAAATCCTGAGATTATAACAAAACCCATTGATGAACTATTTGAAATTGTGGTAGATGAATTTTCAAAAATTGATTCCAGGATTAGGCCATATTTTAAATTCTACAAAAGTTATAATTCAGGTGCTGTTGAAGTTAATTATGAAGATAGTTGGGCAGAAGGAAAGTTAGGAATTCCGATTTTTACCATAGAAGATATGTACTCTGGTTCTAACCTGTTCCAAGATGGAATGTCTCAAATGGGAATTATTCCAACGATTGGATACGATGCTAATATTTTTATCTCTCCAGGACTTGGCACAACGGATAATAAAGGTCAATTAATTCATGAACGAGCAAGGATGGTGATAAGAGGACTTGTGAGATTAGTCGAGATTGTTTGTAACCATGCAGGAATTTTTGATTAAACTTTAATGAACATTTGTGCTCTATAACTTAAACAAAACTTAATTATTAAACTGTGAAAGCGTTGGAGAAAATTTTAGATACTATTGATATTGAAACTTATATACAGTGTTCATCACTAAATGAAGGAAAAGTTTTAGCTCTTGAACTAGGAAAAGAACTCGGACTTGGGGAAGTGGATATTATGTTTATTGAATTTGATGGTTATGGAGTTCGAGTTCGATTGAGAAAATATATCTACAAACCCGGGAATCAATATGGGTGGTTAAGAACCGATGAAAGGTAAGAGAGTTTTATGTATTCCACTTGATCCTGTTCATGATGTTGGAATAAAAATTATTCATCAAGAGCTTCAAAAACGAGGATACTTAAGTGATTTGCTTCCCCCTGATTTACCATTGGAGGTAATCTTAGAAAAATGTCTGGAGAAAGATTATGATTTTATTTTAGTCAGTAGAACAATAGGATACGGTGTAGCTGAAATTCTTGCTCGATTTAATGATTTATTAGATGCAAGTGGTATAAGAGAAAAATCAAAAATTATAATAGGTGGCAAAGCAATTACGCCTGAACTTGCTACTGAGTTAGGTTTCGACCAAGGTTTTGATGAACACACAACAATTGATGGCTTAATTTCATATTTAGAAGGTCGACATTCTAATAATAAAAAAATAGGTCTGCACAGAGTTAGAAAAGATTTTGTTTCTAATCACACTTATGAATTTAATGACAAAGAAATAGAAAATTTGCTTGATATTATCGCAGAGAAATCTTTGAAATGGGTAGAGAGAAAAAGTTCAAAAGGAATAGAAAGAGCGAAACTTCGTGAGGAGATAATTAATCAATCAAATCATGAAAAGAAATCAATAGCAACAAAAAAATATTTAGAACTGTGCGATTCTGAAGTTGTGAATTATTACAAACAAGGATTTTTCAAAGGTGTTCGATCAATAACTAATGTAGAATTAGATTCCCTTCGAAAGTTCCTAGGGGCGCATAAACATTACAATGCTGTATTAATTCGTAGAGATGACAATGATCCTTTAATTTTTAAATTTCTTGGTAGTGGATGTCCAATCATGGATATTGTTCATGGTAAGATCTGTGAACGTTGGGGAGCTGAGGGATTTTTAATAATTAATCCATCATGGGAGGCAAGGTACGAAGGATTACTTTCAGGTTTACTTTCCCACGAACATGATGGAACAATTACTACTTATGAGAATCTTGCTCTTTGCAGAGAGTTTCTTGATTCTTCAACATATCTTTCTGTTAGAGCTCATCGCGGTTTAAATACACCTGAAACTGTTTTATTAGCAGGACTTACAAAAGCAGATTTTACTAAAATAAATCTTGTTTACGGTTCACTCGGGGCTGGTACTGATCCTTTTAGATTACTTGTTGATGGAATTGAAGCCATTAAACTGACCTCGCAATTCAACATGCCTTTTGATATCCCTGGAAACGACGAATTAAGCGGAGTGCCTGCGTGGAAAACTCTTGCCGGGTTATTAATTAATTTAATGATTGGTTTGAAACTAAAAGCCCGGCCAATACTAAAACCTTTATTTTGTCTGGGTCCTCATATCAGAATTAATAATTATATGAATGATAATTACTTAGATTATAATGCTGCAAAAATTGATGTTCTTCGAATGATAGTTGATGCTCCTATC
>Ga0209721_1000827_pt1 | contig 25494 bp, 20 predicted proteins | sample TshhotsprinmetaG_FD_184139 | JGI IMG/M metagenome (GOLD analysis project Ga0209721, IMG submission 184139) | Hot spring microbial communities from South Africa to study Microbial Dark Matter (Phase II) - Tshipise hot spring metaG (SPAdes)... | ecosystem: Environmental > Aquatic > Thermal springs...
AAGTGCTGTTGTTCACCATACCCCTGCTGACCACCGATCTGGTCTACACGGTGATGAACACCGTAGACGCCGTATTGCTGGAACGCTTCGGCGGTGCGGTAGACGTGGCCGCCTTCCGCGCGGTGCAGCCCACCGCCCGCCTCAATCAGATCGTGCTGCAGAGCTTCGCCCTGCTGTTCACTCCCGCCGCAGCGCGCCTGTTCGCCCGCAACGACCGCGAAGGCATCAATACCCTCTACTGGCAGAACGCCGCCTGGATGGCGATCATCTCCTTCCCTGTCTTCGCGCTGACCTTCTCGCTGGCTGGGCCGATCACTGTGCTGCTCTATGGGGCGCGCTATCAGGACTCAGCGCTGATCATGGCCATGCTCTCCCTGGGCTATTACTTCAACGCAGCGACCGGTCAGAACGGCCTGACGCTGAAGGTGCTGGGCAGGCTGCGCTACATCGTCAGCGTGGACGTGCTGATCGCTTTCGTCAACCTGGGCATCAACCTGGCCCTTATCCCGCGCTATGGGGCGATCGGCGCGGCAGTAGGCACCATGAGCATCATGATCTTCTACAACCTGCTCAAGCAGATTGGGCTGGTCTTCGGCACCGGCATTCGCGTGATCGATCCGCGCTATCTGCGCATGTACGCGACGATCATCCTGGGCGCAGGGGGGCTGTTGCTGCTGGAAGCGCTGGTCAACCCGCCGGTTGTCGCCGGTATCGTCGCAGCCGCGTTGGTCTCGTTGTTGGTGCTGCGTCTGAATCACCGCCTGCTCAACCTGGAGACCATGTTCCCCGAACTGCTACGCATTCCGCTGGTGCGCCGCCTGTTTGGCGGATAAGCGAGAGTGAGCCATGCTTGAACGCACGCTCAGCAGCGACTTTGTGCCCGGTTCGAACCTGCGCGGCGACGTGAGCGGGGCCAACTGGCTCTTCGCCCTGCCCAATCTGCGCCCAGGCACAGTGCTATGCCTGGGGATGCCCTCCCCTGCCGCTATACAGGCGCTCGTCCGACGCACCGGGCGACTACTCATATGCCCCCCTGCTGGCGCTATGCCCGGCCCGTGTCCCCCTCAGGCGCACCTCCTGATCTGCCGGGCCGACGAGGCTCTACCCCTGGCCGACGGCTGCGCCGACCTGATCGTGATTACAGGGCGCAGCATGGCGCGTCGCGTCGCCCGCAAAGCGACCCTGCAGGCAGAAGTGCGCCGCGTGCTGGCTCCTGGCGGCCTGGTCTATGTAGAGGGATGGGGCGCCCCCCCAGCGCTGACCGGACTACGCACAGTCGGTCGCCTGTGGTTGACACCGCTGCTGGGCGAAGTGCACACCGCCGTACCCGCCGACGATCGCCTGACCCGCCGCTTCTTCGTGCAACGGCGTCTGTTCACACCCACCTTCTCCCTGCGAGCGCTCAAGCGCATCGGTCGCCACGCGCAGCAGAGGCACCTCAGCCGGGCTGTGGAAAGTGAAGGGCACGACAGCGCCTCCGTCCGGCGCGGGCTGAAACGCCGCCTGCGTCGCCCGTTCGGTTGGATCGAGCAGTTGCCTGGCAACCTGGAAAGAGTCTGGTATCAGCGGGCCAACGGACGGCGCGCGGTGCTGTTCAGCGCCGACGCTCGGGTTGACCTGGCCAATCCGCCCGCCTACCTGCGAGCGCTGGCAACAGAAGCCGGTCTGCCTCTGGATGGCTATCGCTGGGGCCTGTGGGCGGGCGGACAGTACAGCTCGCGCAAGGTGCTCTTTTACCTGTTTGAGGGCGTACAGGCCACCCCGCGCTACCTGGTCAAGCTGGTGCGCGATGTCGCTTTCAACCCCCGCCTGGAGAACGAAGCGCGTGCCCTGTGTCAGCTCCATGCGCTGGGCTTCGGCAAACAGCATCTGCTGCCTCAGGTAGCTTTCTCCGGCTGCGCCGGCGATCTGTCCGTCGTAGGCGAGACGCTCGTCGAGGGCGCGCCCTTCCTCAGCCGGACGGCGCTTAGCCCGACCTGCCCGCTCGCGCAGGCCGCCGTCGCCTGGCTGACCGATCTGGGCACCGAGACGGTCACCTGGCAGCCGGCCCAGGCAGTCGCCAGCGCGTTAGAGCAACTTTTCGAGCGCTTCCAGGCGCTCTATCATCTGCCGGACGCCGAACGCGATTTCCTGGCCGGGCAGATCGCGCGCCTGGGCGAGACAGAGCAACCGTTCCCTCTGGTCTTTCAGCACGGCGACCCTGGCCCCTGGAATATGCTGGTCGCGCCAGACGGGCGTATCGCCCTGTTGGACTGGGAATCCGCCGAAACGCAGGGGATGCCCCTGTGGGACCTGTTCTACTTCCTGCGTTCCTATGCGCTCAACGTCTCGCGCACACAGGGCATCTCCAACCGTCTGGCGGGCGTGACCCGTCATTTCCTGGCCGAATCTCCGCTCAGCGCCTGGATCGTCGAAACGGTACACCACTATTGCGCTCAGGTGGGGGTTGGCAGTCAGTATGTCGAGCCTTTATATTATGCTTGTTGGATGCATCGCGCCCTTAAGCAGGCGACGTTGCTGTCGCCGCAGCGCCTGGCACAGGGAGCCTACCTGCAATTGTTGCGACGCTCGATCGCCGAACCCGACGCACCGACCCTGCGCAGGTTGTTCACGGGAGCTAGAAATCTATGCGCTCAATAGTCCATCTGCTGCTTATCATGTCTTCTTCACGCCATCTTGGCCTGATCCTTACGACCATCCTGCTGCTGGGCAGTGTGATGACTCCGCTGGCCGCGCAGCAACTGCCCCCTGGCGTGCCGGGGACATCGCGCGGCTACCAGACCACGCCGCAGGAACTGCGCGAGATCGCCGCCAAAGCCGCCGCTGGCCTCGAACCCTATCACAGCGCCGTGGATCAGGTTCTGGAGTGGGCCGACCGCAAATGGGACTACAAACTGGACGAGCACGAGCGGTGCAAGAGTTCCAACAATCCGGCCTGGATTGACAGTGAGCGCGGCGTTGGGCGGCTCTATGCCAGGGCGCTGGCCTATCATCTCACCGGCGACCTGCGCTATGCCGAAGAGACGAAGACCACCCTGGAACAGATCATGAGCACGGTGCAGACCATCTCGCTAAGCGATCAGCAGTGTCGGCTCAACTTTGGCTGGGGCACCCCCGAACTGGTCGCCGCCGCCGACCTGATCGAAGACTACTGGTTTGGGCTAACCTGCATTGGCCCGCTCGATACCCACTATGGCGTCAGCGAGATAGGTTTTGGCCCGTGCAAAGTTCTCTTCCAGAACTGGCTGGTCAAGAATCCCTACTACGTTGTTTCCTACACCGCCGAGGACAGTCAGAGCAACTGGGGTGCGGCGGCCACGACTACCCTGGCTTACATCGCCGACTACCTGTGGGATCGCCCGGACGTGCGGCTGATACACCGCGTGCCGGAACAGATCAACGGCGGCAAAGAGATGGAGTTCACCCCCGCCGAAGCCTACGCGCACGCCAACCAATTGGCGCTCGATCGCATGAACGGCTACCGCGTAGACTATCATTCCAGCCGCGGCTGCGATTTCCTCAGCGGTGAGCAGCAGCTGCCAGACTTTGCACCGGTCAAGTCGCAGATCACCGAGAAGGGGATCATCCCCGAAGACGCCCGTCGCGAAGAAGCCTGCAACATCCCGCGCTACAACGGCGAGTACCAGAACTATCCCCAGGTTCACCTGGGCAACGTCATTCAGCAGTGCGAGCTGATGTGGCGGCGTGGCGATCGCTCGTGCTACGACAACATTGATATGACCGACATCCCGGACTACACCTACGTAGACGGTAAGGGGCAGCGCCATACCACGCACCTGTATCCGGGGCGCGGCTCCATCGAACGGGCCATTGACGCGATCATTGTGGACAGCAGCACGGAATGGAAGCACGACTCCGCGCTGGAAGTGGCCTACCGCTACTATGTGCAATACTCGCGCTTCGGCAACGTGGCGCAGTGGGCAAAGGAACTCAACCGCCCCAGCAACTGCAGCCAGGATATGTGCTTCGGCACGCTGACGCACGGCTTCGCCCCCGACGAAGCCCCTGCCCCGCCGCCGACAGTCGCCCCGCCCCAATAAGACAGGCCCTGGTCAGGGGGTACCTCACCTCTGAACTAAACGAGGCTTCCGAGGTTGCAACAAACTTCGGAAGCCTTTCTATCGCAAATTCAATAAACCGGGGGCATTTCAGTTGAGTTCACGGGTGCAAGCGAACTGCGACGGACTTCTGAAGTTGTTCTCTGGGGTGACCTGTTATGAAATGCATCCCTCAAACTGAGTGCGAGCAAGAGGTCTCAGCGATTTGCCCGGTGCAGAGGCGTTGACCTCACCCTCGCTCGGCACTTGCGTGCCTCGCCGAGCGAAGCGAGGCCGGGGGTGAGGTCAATCACAGCCCAGCACACGGCCTGGTCACCGTTTGCGCGCACCTCTCAAATTAGGTGCATTTCAGGTTAGTTCACAAGACCCGACAAGCCCAAAGGTCTGTGCTTTATCAACCGACTGTGAGCTTTCGTGAAATGCACCCCGTCAATTCCGGTGATAGTCATCGCGCGCGCCCATGATGTACTGGATGATCTCTTCGGTGCTGGTGTCCTGCGTGCGCTTGTCGGCCACCTTGCGCCCACGGTGCAGCACCACGATGCGGTCGCTGACGGCGAAGATGTCGCGGATAGTGTGGCTGATGACGATCACCGGCACGCCCTGGTCGCGCAGACGGCGAATCAGGTCGAGCACTTTCGCCTGCTCGATGACGCCCAGGTTGTTGGTTGGCTCGTCCATGATCATCAGCCGCGCCTCCCAGTAGAGCGCGCGAGCGATGGCGACCGCCTGCCGCTGCCCGCCGGATAGATAGTCAATTTTGGCCGTGGCGGACGGGATGTGCACATCCAACGATTGCAACAGTTTCTGCGCCTCTTGCAGCATGAATTTCTCATCCAGCACGCGGATGAGACCTCCCAGGTAGCGTTTTTTGCGCTCGCGGCCCAGGAAGATGTTGGCGCTCATGTCCAGGTTACCGGCCAGCGCCAGGTCCTGGTAGATGGTCTCGATGCCCATGTCGCGCGCCTGCGAGGGGTTGGCAATGTGCGCCAGCTTGCCATCGAAGTAAATCTCGCCTTCATTGGGCTGATACACGCCGGAGATCATCTTGATCAGTGTGGACTTGCCCGCGCCGTTGTCGCCCACCAGGCCGACCACTTCGCCGGGGTGCACGTCCATGCTCACTTGGTTGACGGCCACCAGGCCACCGAACCGCTTGGTCAGGTTTCTCACGCTCAGCAAGGGTTCCATGTTCGCCCCCTTACGCTGCTGCTTCGGCACGCCCGACGATCAGGTCGCGGGCCTGATCCATCAGCACGGCCAGGATCACGATGATGCCGACGATTACGTACTGATAGAACGTCTTGACGTTGATCATGATCAGACCAGTCTGCAACACGGCCAGGATCAGCGCCCCGATCACCGTGCCGATGACGCGCCCCTGCCCGCCGAACAGGCTCACCCCGCCGATCACCACCGCGGCGATAGACATCATCAGCAGGGCATCGCCCGCGTCTGCTGCGCCGCCGGAGAAGCGCCAGGCATGCATCACGCCCGCCAGGCCCGCCGTGCCCGCCGACATCATGTAGAGCAGGATGACGTGACGATCTACGGGCACGCCGGCGCGCAGCGCCGCCTCGCGGTTGCCGCCGATGGCGTAGGTATGACGGCCAAACTGCGTCTTGTGCAGGATGAAGATGGCGACCAGAACGACTATGAAGGTAATCACTACCGGCCAGGTGAAAACGCGATCCATCATGCGCAGTTGTGCGCCAGTGACGTCGGGTTTCTTCAGGAAATACCACCCTCCCCCTTCGCCACGCACATAATACAGCAGCGATTCATTGCCCAGGTCGCGGGCGAGTTGCGGTTGCCCGGCGATGATGTTGCCCTTGGCCAGCAGGAAGCCAATCCCGCGGGCGACGAACGAGACGCCCAGCGTGACGATGAACGGCGGCACGCGCAGCTTGGCCACGATGACGCCGTTGATCAGGCCAGCGGCCAGGGCCACGCCCACGCCCGCCAGCAACCCCTGAATGATCGCCAGCCAGGGGGCAACCCCGGCATTGTATTCTTCGCGGATCACCAGAGCCGAAATGACCGAAGACAGGCCCATCAGCCAGCCCACCGACAGGTCAATGCCCCCGGCGATGATCACGAAGGTTTGTCCCAGGCCCATCAGCACAATCGGGACAATGGCCACCAGGATGTTCTGCGAGTTGCGCAGCGAAAAGAAGCCCGTCCCCTGCCAGGAGAAATAGAACACCAGCATCAACAAGAACAGCCACGACCAAATTTTGCTACCCAGGAGAATGGCTTGTTGACCTGTAGTGCGTCGCTTGGAAGTCGCTGGCAGGGAGGGGGCCTGTGCTTCAGATACCATGTAACGTGCTCCTCAAGACAGTTCAGTTGATACGCCCACGGTGTTTAAACCCGTATTGTAGACTCTGTTGTCCGACTTTGCATGGGGGAGCGATTTCGGTCAGCCTGCTGCTTTGCCAGAGGCAACCCAAAGCAATGTGTGTCCTGTCCCCCCGAAAACGCCTGAGCGTACAGCCACCCTCTGGCATAAGGGGGTATGAAGCGGCCTCCATACCCCCCTTTTACAAACTCGTGCGGAAGCTATACCCTACGGCACCTGATAGATGAAGCGCGCGTACTCCGGATCGTCCATATTCTCCTTGGTGAGGATGGCGAAGCCGGTGGTCACACGCTTGGGCAGGCTGGTGACGCCGCGCCAGTCGGCCATGGCGAAGGCGACGGCCAGATAGCCCATGTCATACGGCTTCTGGGCCAGCACCATGGTCACCACGTCGTTGCGCAGGTTCTCCATGGCGTCCTTGGTGGCGTCGTAGGAGACAATCTGCACCGCGCCTTGCAGGCCAGCGGCCTTGACGGCGTTGCCCGCGCCCTGCGCGCTGAAGACGTTCACGCCGAAGATACCGGCCAGTTCAGGCTCGCGCTGCAACACTGCCGACACCTGCTCGGCGGCGATGGTCGCGTCATCCAGGCAGTACTCCATGCCCACGAATTCCATCTCCGGATACTGGGCGATCACTTCCTGGAAGCCCACTGCGCGCCCCTCGACCGAGCTGACGCCGGGGTTGGTGTTCTCCACGAAGACCTTGCCCTTGCCGCCCAACGCCTCAACCAGCGCGCGCGCCGCAATGCGCCCGCCCTCGACGTTGTCCGAGCCGATGTAGGAGATGGGGAAGGTCACCAGGCCGTTCTCATAGTCGCCGTCGCCCAGGAAGGTGTCCACCGTGATGATCTTGATACCGGCTTCCAAGGCCTTCTCCAGCGGGGCAATCATCTGTTCCTTGTCCACCGGCGCGATGATGATGTAGTCCAGGTCACCGCGGGCGATGTAGGTCTCCAGGATGGGCGTCTGCACCGTGACGTTCCAGGATTCGGGGAACTGAGTCACCACTTCCAGGCCGAAGTCCTTCACCGCCTGGTTGATGCCCAGCTCCATCACCTGATAGAAGGGGTCTACCACGCCGGGCAGGAAGCCAATCTTCGGCTTGTCGTCCTGGGCGGTGACAGGGATGGCCAGCGGAATGGCCAGGGCAAGAACAACAGTTACCAGCAGCAATTTCTTGAACATGGTTTACGCTCCTTTAGTGCGCTAAACAACAGTTTGGCTCAAGGTCAGGTACGTTAGGATACGTCTTTCGGCGCTGCTTCTCCTTTCTGCGGGGCGATCGCTCTTGTCACCAGACCGCTAGAGGGTCAGAGAATGAATGCTACGGGGAGAGTACGAATCGCTTGCACTTGGTTAATCAATTTGATAAAATAGTAATATAAAACTTGTCCGGTGTCAACTGGTCCCCATCATCAGGGAACTACAAACCAGTAGCGACAGGAATGAAGGGACACGAACGGTGCACAGGTCGTCGCGCCAGGGCACAAACCTTCAATCGGTCAAGTGGCAGAACCGCGCTGCGGTGCTTGAGACATTATGGCGCTTCCAGCCCCTGTCGCGGCGTGATCTGGCCCGCCGCACTGATCTAACCCCCGCAACCCTTACTAACATTGTAGCTGAATTCCTGGACGCCGGAATCGTCCAGGAAACGGGCTTCGGAGAACAACGCACGGGCCGTCGCCCGACCATGCTCGCCTTCGTCCCCGACTGTTACTTTCTGCTCGGGGTCAACCTCTCGCGCACCGAAATCAGCATCGGCCTGTTCGACATGCGCCTGAACGCACTGCATGTGCTGGTGCATCCCATCGCTGTACGCATCGGGGACGGGCCAGTAGACACCCTGCTCCATCTGATCCGCCAGGCAGTCGCCGAGTCCGGCCTGGACTGGGAACGCATCATCGCCATCGGCATCAGCGCGCCCGGCCCGCTCAGCGGCCAGGAAGGGATGATCTACGCCCCGCCGCACTTCCCCGACTGGAGCTATCTGCCGCTTGGCCCCCTGGTACAACAGGCGTTCAACGTGCCCGCGTGGCTGGAGAACGACGCCAACGCCAATGCTCTGGCCGAACACTGGCTGGGCGCGGGACGCGCTTTCAACAACTTCGTCTATGTGGAGAATCACAGCGGGTTGGGATCGGGGATCGTCCTCAATGGGCAGTTGTTCACTGGTAGCACAGGCGTCGCCGCCGAAGTGGGACATACCAGCATTGATCACCACGGGCCGCGCTGCGCCTGCGGTAACTATGGCTGTGTCGAGATGTATGCCAGCGGCCCGGCCATCGTCGAGCGCGTGCGACAGGCCCATGCTGCCGGTCGCCGCACGCTGTTGACGGACTGGCTGGGCGATGCCCTCGACGGCCTGACCTTCGACCACGTGATCGATGCCTCGCACCAGGACGATCCGCTATCCATCGAAGTGCTGTGCGAAGCGTGCCGGGCGCTGGGACAGGGGCTGGTCAATGCGATCAACCTGGTTGATCCAGAGGCGATCATCCTGGGGCACAAGCTACACCGTTTCCGCGACGATTGCCTGGAATCCTTGCGCGAGGTCATCCGTCAGCGGGCCATTCCCCAGGCGGCAGCGCGGCTGAACATCGTGGTCACACAGCTGCCCGAACCAGCAGCCGCGACAGGGGCGGCCTGCCGGGCGCTCAGCGGTTTGCTACAAGACCCTCATCTGCTGCTCGAAAGGACGCCCGCCGTCGGCTGAAAAGCTCGAACCGCAAAGGCGCGGAGGGGTACAGAGGTCAAGGGCGGCCCAGCGCAGCGGCCTTGTGTGCGGCGCGCAGTGGCTCCGGCAGGCGGTAGCGCGAGGTGCAGGCCAGCACCAGTTGCCGCGCGTCGTCGAGGGTGGCGCGGTGCCCTACCGAGACGTAGACCGGCGTCACGCGGTCGCGTGTGCGCAACACTACCCCGATCACCTCACCCCGGTCGCGCAGGGGCACCCACGCGCCGCGCTCTGGCGGCAACGGGGCATGGTGCCCCACCAGCAGGCTCTTGGCGCAGCCGATCGTCGGCGCATCCAGAAACAGCCCAATATGGCAGGCAATTCCGATACGGCGCGGGTGAATGGTGCCCTGCCCGTCTACCAGCAGCACGTCGGGTGTGCTCTCAAGCCGACGCAGCGCATCGAGGATCACCGCCCCCTCGCGGAAGGAAAGCAGCCCTGGCACATAGGGGAAGGTTGTGGGGCGCTCCGCCATCACCCTCTCTACCACGTCCAGCGCCGGGAAACGCACCACCACCACCGCCGCCCGGCTGATGTCGTCCTTGACGCTCACGTCAATGCCTGCCACCAGCCGAACGGAGGTCAGCGGCAGGGGCTGATCGGTGATCACTTGGGCAGCCAGCGCCTGTTGCAGGCGGATGGCCTCTTCGAGCGAGACTTCCCAGGGGTGCAGTTCGCGAATGGTGAGGGGCATGGCTGTCTACCGATGAGAGAGCAGGCGCAAAACCTCATACTCGGCGATTTGCGGCTCGACCTCTAGAGAATTTGAGGAGCGCTGATTGGTAGGTTTACCTCACCTCTCAATCCCTTTCCACGCGCGCAGAGAAAAGGGACTGGGGGTGAGGTTTTCGAATGGTCTCCCCCAGGGGGCGATTGTCCACCCGGCGATCGGTCAATGAGCGCAGCAAACCGTACCTTGCTGCAATCTTGGCACACCCCCGATCCTCTGTCAAGACAGCCCGCCACGCGGGGTGCATTTCACGAAAGCTCACGGTCGGCTGATCATGCATCAGACCTGATTTGAGGGGTGCGCGCGCAAGCTGTGACAGGCCGTGTGCTGGGCTGTGATTGACCTCACCCCCGGCCTCGCTTCGCTCGGCTTGCCCCCTCTCCGCGTCGGCTATGCATTACCCACATCTTGAGTAGAGGCACGGGCCTACTTACCACCATCCACGGCCAGCACCTGCCCGGTGATCCAGCCCGCGTAGTCCGAGGCCAGGAACAGCACGGCCCAGGCGATGTCTTCGGGCGTGCCCAGGCGCTTGAGCGCGATCGCGTTGAGCAAGGCGCGCTGTCCTTCTTCGCCATAGGACTGCCACTGCCGTTCGGTAGTTGGGTTACAGCGCACGAACCCCGGCGCGACGCTGTTGACTGTGATCTGCCAGGGGCCGAGTTCGTGGGCGAGCTGTCGCGTCAGGTTGATCAGGGCGGCCTTGGCGGCGGCATACGCCTGAATGCCCGTCAGGCTGACGCCCAGCCCCGCGCCGCTGGAAATATTGATGATACGCCCCCAGCCCGCCGTCTTCATGCCAGGCACGACCGCCTGACAGCAGTAGAACGCGCCGGTGACGTTCACGTCCAGGATGGCCTGCCAGTCCTGCGGCGACACGTCTTCCAGAGGGCGGCCCACCTGCCCCAGCACGCCTCCGGCGTTGTTGATCAGGATGTCCACGCGCCCGCTGACCTGACTTGCTTCGCTGGCGAAGGCGAAGACCTGCTCGCGATCGGTGATATCCACCATCCTGACTTCGCACGCGCCGCCTGCTTCGGCGCACAGCCGGCGCGTCTCGGCCAGTTCGTCGGCCAGCACGTCGCACGCCCACACGTGCGCCCCGCGGCGGGCCAGTTCCAGGCTGATCTGCCGACCGAAGCCGTGCGCCGCGCCGGTGACCAGCGCCGTCTTGCCGCTGAATTCGATATGCATGGTGATCTCCTGTGAGAGTGATCGGCGATCAGGCTTCAGGTGACAGAACGGGCCGACCGGTCGCGCCGACGGCCAGCCCGTTGACTGATCGCTGACAACCGATCACCGACAACTCACTGCAGCCTGTACAGATCGCTAAACTTGTCCCGCAGATAGGCCAGGTACGGCTCGACGTGCAAGGGTCGCCCAGTGCAGCGCTGCAGGATTTCGTCCGCGCTGTAGGCACGCCCGTGCCGGTAGAAGTGCTCGGTCAGCCAGCCCAGCAGCGGCGCGTAATCTCCGGCGGCCAGGGCATCGTCCAGGCCGGGCACCTGTTGACGAGCAGCGGCCAGCAGTTGCGCAGACATGACGTTGCCAACCGTATAGCCGGGGAACGAGCCAAAGCTCCCGCCCGACCAATGCACGTCCTGCAACGCCCCCAGGCTGTCGTTCGGCGGCTCCACCCCCAGGTACTCGCGCATCTTCGCCCGCCACACCTCCGGCAGGTCGGCGACGCGCAGACTGCCATCGAGCAGCCCCATCTCGATCTCCACGCGCAGCATGATATGCAGGTTGTAGGTCACTTCGTCCGCCTCGACGCGGATCAGACTGGGCTGCACGCGGTTGATGGCGCGGTAGAACAGGTCTACGTCCACATCGGCGAGTTGGTCGGGGAAGACTTCGCGCAGCTGCCCCAAGTGCGCGCCCCAGAAGGCGCGGCTGCGCCCGATCAGATTCTCCCACAGGCGCGATGAGGCTTCGTGCGCCCCGTAGCTGGTGCCGCCGACCGCGTACTGCCCCAGAAAGTCGGTAGTGAGAGCGGTGCGCGTCAGGGCCGGGTCAATGTTCTGCTCGTAGAGGGCATGTCCAGCCTCGTGCAGCGTGCCGAAGAAAGCCATCGGCCAGTAGTGCAGGTCGTAGCGGGTGGTGATGCGCACGTCTTGCCGCGTGAAGGAGATTTCGAAGGGATGCGGCGCGATGTCCAGCCGCCCGCGCTCCAGGTCATAGCCGATCTTCTGCGCCATTTCCAGGGCGAAGGCGCGCTGCTGGTCGAGCGGGTATGCGCGCGCCCACAGGTTTTTCTCCAGCGGCCTGTCGTGCGCGACGATCTGTTCCAGCAGCGGCAACAGCCCGGCCTTGAGCGCCTCGAAGAGCGAGCGCAGTTTGGCCGCCGTCATGCTCGGCTCGTATTCGAAGACCAGCGCATCGAAGGGATGTTCTTCGTAGCCGATCGCGTCGGCCTGCTCCCTGGCCAGATCAAGCATCTGCTGCAGGTAGGGGGCGAAGCGGGCGAAATCGTTGTGCTGCCTGGCCTCGTGCCACACTTGCTCGGAGACAGGCGCGAGCGTCGCCCGTCGGGCGAGCAGGTCGGCGGGGATACGCCGCACGATTTCGTAGTACTGCCGCGTCTGCTGCACGGCGCGCACGCGGTAAGAATCCGGGGCTTCGCCCGCGACCTCGGCCTCGGCAGCGTCGAGCAGGCGGGCGGTCGTCTCGCTGACGAAGTGTTCGCGGGCCAGCCGCGACACTGTCGCCAGTTGGTAGCCGCGCGTCTGCGACCCGCCAGGCGGCATTTGCGTGCGCGCATCCCACTTGAGGATGTTGAGCACGTTCAGCAGATCGTTATAGGTCGCGATGTGTTCCTGCAAGGCTTCATAGGCGGTCATAGGTATCATCCTTGTGCATCATTCTGCAACAAAACGGCGTTGAGGGCGTCAAGCGTCGCCAGAGATTGCGGACGGCGACCCTCCTCAATGTCATGGATCAACTCGATCAGGCGGGCAGTCAGAGGAGTGGGTATGCCAGCCTCGGCCCCCAGTGTCACGATTGGCCCCAGTTGCGCGTCTACCTCAGTGCGCCGCCTGCGCACAGCCAGGTCGCGCCAGATGCCGCTATGTGTCTTGGCCGAGGCGCGGTTGAAGGCAACCATCTCATCCAGCGAGCGTAAGGAGGTCTCCGGGTCTGCGCCGGGCAGGAACGCTCGCGGATCGAAGCCGTCGAAGCCCTCTGGCGTTACGCCGCGCGCCACTGCCACGGCCAGCACCTCCCGCGCCAGGGCGACGAACAGGGCACGGTAGGCGGGCAGAGCCAGCGCGTCGGCGATGGACTCGTTGGTGAGGGCAGTGGCGAAGAGCTGCGCGCCATAGGCCAGCTTGCCCCACAGATAGCCCCAGATGTTGGTCGTGATCGTCGCCCGATCGTCGAAGTCGCGTAGCAAAGCGTGCAGGGCTTGCAGGCGCGGCGTGATCCGCCCGTCCAGTTCGCCGATCACCACCGCCGCCCGGTTGCCGCGGTGAATCACCCCCGGCTCCAGGTAGTCCGCGCCGAAGTTGACGAACGCGCCGACCGTGCGCTCCTGCCCTACCAGGCTGGCAATAACCAGCTCATTCAAACCATTCTGGATCGAGACAACACAGCCGTCTGCCGCCAGGTGTGGTGCCAGAGCCTGCGTTGCCTGGGCGGTGTGATGGGCCTTGACGCATAGCAGGATCGTCGGCCACGTCCCGCGAACGTCGCCTGGCGTGAAAGCGCGAGCGCGGACGGTGAACTCGTCTACCGGGCCGGTGAGGCGCAACCCCGTCGCGTTGATCGCGGCCACGTGATCGGCGGCGCTGTCCACCAGCGTTACGTCGTGCCCGGCGCGGATCAGATAAGCGCCGATCGTCCCGCCCATCGCCCCCGCGCCCCAGATCAGCACTCTCATGGTCGCTCCCATCCGCTGACCAGCAGCTCGCGCGTCTCCTCGACGGCCACCTGCCAGATGGCGAGCATGTCCTCGTCGGGCCGCTGATAAAGCCCGCCGTAATTGCCATCGCCCAGGTAGTCGCGCAGCGCCCGCGGCGTCAACAGGCGCGCCCGTTCCACTTCGATCATCGGCTTCTGTTCGCGTGGCACGGTCACGCCCGCCAACCGTGTCCAGGGGAAGTTCTCCATCCACGAGGCGTGTGAAGCGACCAGGTCAATCTCCAGCACCTTCGCCCAGGTGCGCGGGGCGTTCCACCAGTTGTGGAACTTCACCATCACACCGGGGTGATCGGCCATCCATTCGCCAGCCAGGGCCTGCGCCGGGGCGTTGCCGCCATGCCCGTTGACGATCAGGATACGGCGGAAGCCCTGGTCGGCCAGGCTATCGAGCACGTCGCGCACCACGCGCAGATAGGTTTCCACGCGCAGCGACACCGTGCCCGGATAGGCGCGGAAATAGGGCGTGATGCCGTAATGCAACACCGGAAACACCGGCACGCCCAACGGCTCAGCAGCTTCGAGCGCCACCCGCTCGGCCAGGATGCTGTCGGTGCTCAGGCTCAGGTAGGCGTGTTGTTCGGTGCACCCCAACGGCAGGGCGCAGCGGTCGTCCTGTTGCAGGTAAGCTTCTACCTGCGACCAGTTCATGTCGGTGATGCGCATGAGCCGTCTCCTCACTAAGTGATAACCCCTCACCCCGGCGCTGTGCGCCACCCCTCTCCCTCAATGGGGACGAGGGGAAAACCCGGCCTGTCTCCCTTTCGCCCCTCAGAGGGAGAAGGGGCCGGGGGTTGAGGGGGGCTTTTCAAACGGTCACTAAATGGCGCGGACCTTGCCGCCGTCTACGCGCAGCGTCGCGCCGGTGATGTAAGATGCGGCAGGCGAGAGCAGAAAGGCTGCCGCCGCCCCATACTCGTCAATGGTGCCCAGCCGACCCAGCGGAATGGTCGCGATGCTCTGGGCACGGACTTCCTCAAAACTGAGGCCGAGCTTCTCCGCTTTGATGCGGTCGAGCTGTGCCACGCGCTCGGTGTCTATGCGTCCAGGGATGAGCGTGTTGGCGCGGATGCCTTTGGGGGCCAGTTCGTCGGCCAGCGTCTTGATCAGCGCGGCTACCCCCGCCCGCATCACGTTCGACAGGATCAGCCGCTCGATCGGCTCGATCACCGACGACGACGTGCTGGCGACAATGGCCGCGCCCGCGCTCATGTGCGGCAACGCCGCGCGCACCAGCCGCACCGCGCTCATCAGCGTTAGCTCAAAGGCAGCCTGCCACTGTGCATCATCTATTTCGTGGAAGTAACCGGCAGGCGGCCCGCCCGCGTTGATGAACAGCGCATCTATGCGCCCCCAGGCGTTCACCGTGCGCTCTATCCACGCCTGGATCGCCGCCGGATCGCGCACATCGCACACGGTCGCCAGCACTTCTCCGCCCGTCTCGGCGACCAGCCGGTTAGCCGCTGCCTCGATCTCGTCTGGCAGGTGACTGCAGATCGAGACTCTGGCCCCTTCGCGGGCCAGGGCGCGCGCCGTGCCATAGCCCAGACCCTGGCCCGCTGCTGCTACCAGTGCCACTTTGTCCTTGAGTCCCAGGTCCATGTCTTTTGCTCTCCAATGGTTTTGAGCAGGAGTCCAGAGTTTAGAAAGTGAGCGGCTGCGTGGGGTCGCTGATGCCCACCCGCCGCAGTATCCAGTCAATCTCCTGGTGCGTGCCCGCGTCAATGGGCACGTAGGGATCGCGCAAAACGGGGCAGGCAATCGCCCCGCGCCGGTAGAGCAATTCCTTGCGGATGCTCAGGTTGATCTGTGGCTGATTCTCAAAGCGGATCAGCGGCAGGTAACGGTCGAAGATGCGCTCGGCTTCGGCCAGACGGCCCTGGCTGAAAGCCCGGTAGGTCGCCACCAGTATCTCGGTGAAGGCGAAACCGGTCATGGTGCCCGCCGCGCCCGCCTGCAACTCCTCCAGCAGGAACATGCCACCCAGCCCGCCGAAGATCGCCAGCCGGTCGGTGCGCGCGCGGATAGCGCGGATTTTCGTCATCAGCGGCGGGTCTTCCATCTTCAGGTAGCGCACATGCGGAATGCGCTCGGCCAGCGTTGCCAGCAGGTCGGGCGAGAGCACCACATTGGTCACGACGGGGTAATCCTGCACCACGATCGGCCCGTTCACCGCCTCGGCGATCTGACTGTAGAGCGCCAGCACGCGCTCAGGCGAGGGATCGTCCAGATACGGCGGGGCGATCATCATGCCGTCGGCTCCGGCGGCGAAGGCCGCCTGGCCCAGCGCGATGCAGGTTGCCGTGTCCTGGTGACTGACGCCCACCACCACCGGCACCCGCCCGTTGACCGTCTCCATCACTGTGTCCATCACCAACCGCCGCTCGTCCACGCTGAGCTTGGCCGCCTCGCCCAGCACGCCCAGGATGGTCAGGCCATACGCGCCGCGGTCGAGCTGAAACTCGATCAGGCGGCGCAGGCTTGGCAGATCGAGTTGCCGTTCGGCGTCGAAGGGCGTGGCCAAGATGTTGAAAATCCCTGTGATTGTCGCGCTCATCATGAAGTGCTCCCTTTCTACTATTTTTCAGGTGGGCGTCTCTGGCATGGGGGCGCGGTATGGTGGCCGGTCGTGGAAGAGCCAGACCACGCTCGCAGCGGTCAACAGCGCCCCCAGGGCCACCACGCGCATGATCATCCCAAAGCCGTAGGCCGTCTGCCAGAAGCCGCTGACCGCCGTCGCCGCGAACCAACCGACATTCCATTGCAGCATACCCATGCTGCTGGCGATGTTGTGCAGATCAGGGGGCAGGGTGTCCAGCAGCAGGGGCTGGAACACGGGTTGCATGACGTTGCGGAAGGAGATGGCCACCACATAACACCCCACGCCTATCGCCAGCGTCGGGGCCACGCTCAGCCCCGCGAACGCCAACCCGGCCACGCTCATGGTAATGCCCAGCGTGCGGACACGTCCCCAGTGCCGATCCCACAGGGGATTGGCCAGCGGCAGCAGCGCCATGCCCACCCATCCCAGACTCAGGATGGTGCCCACGGTCTTGTCGGACACGTTGAAGGTGGTGCGGAAGAACAGATTGTAGAAGGGAAAGGTCAGGCCGCCGGTGAAGCCGAAGAGCAGCAACGGCAGCGTCAGCCAGGTCAGCCAGCGCCAGGGAATGCGCCCGGAAGTCGTGCTGAACAGACCGTGTACCGCCGGTGAACGGTGTGTCTCGGCCAGGCGCAGCAGCGGCAGCGCGCTGACCAGGATCAGCCCTGCCGCAACGCTTAGGGCGACGCGATAGGCAAAGGGCGTTTGCTCTGGTGCGACGCCCGCGACGCGCGTCGCCTGGGGGAACAGCGCCACTACCAGCAGCGGCAGGAAGCCACCGGTCACACTGCCGATGGCAGTCGCGCCCATGCTCACCAGGTTGTGATAGGCGAAGATATGCGCCTGATGTTCTGCCCGCACCAGGGTCACCATCAGCGGAGCCATGCCGATCTGCACTGCGCCATAGAACAGCCCCACCAGAAACCGGCTGAAGCCAAGCATGGCCAGCGTCGGCCAGGCGACCAGCAGGACATAGGACGCCGTCAGCCCTACCGTCGCCCACAGCGTGACGCGCCGCACCCCCACGCGGTTGGCCAGCAAACCGATCGGCACGCTGCTGAGAAAGCCGCTCACGCGCGGCAACGACTGCAACAGGCCAATGGTCTGCGGACTGTAGCCCAGGCTGACGAAGTAGAAATTCAGCAGGGCGTCGCTGATGCCGATCAGCCCGATGTGCAGCAGCGCGTTATAGGCCAGGAATAGCGTCACCTGATGCGACAGGCCCGGCAACGTCGGTCGCCAGGCCGCACCAGGCCCCCGCCAGCGAAGTTTAGTCGCCAACGCCGATCATCTTCTTGCCCGCAATAAAGGTCATGCGCACACGTTGCAGCGCGTCGAGATCGTCGAGCGGGTTGCCTTCTACCACGATCAGGTCGGCCTCTTTGCCCACTTCCAGCGTGCCCAGCCGCCGATCGAGTTTGCTCACCTGCGCTCCGACGATGGTAGCACTCCGCAGCGCGTCGTAATTGTCTCGCTTAACGCCGATTTGCACCATGAACTTGAGTTCTGGCGCGACGACATCGTGCCCCACTGCCGGGCTGCCCGCGTCCGTGCCGAAGGCGATGGGCACGCCCATCTCGGCGGCGCGCACCAACCCGGCATAGCGCGACGGATCGGCAACGGCGCGCTGCCGCTCGGCGATCTTCCACTCCGGAATGTTGAACTGACGGGCGATCTCCGGCTGCGCCTGCATCACCAGCGGGGCGAAGGTGGTCACGATGGGGATGCGCCGATCCAGCAGCAACTGAATCGTCTCCTCGGTCATCGAGCCGCCATGCTCGATCACATCTACGCCGAACTGCGCCACGCGGTAGATGCAGTCGTTGTAGGTGGCGTGCGCGGTGACCGGCAGCCTGGACTTGCCGCCGCTGGAGGCAGACGCGGTGATTCACGCCGCTGCCATCACCGCCGCGCCGGAAGAAGTCGGCCTGACGCCGGAAGGGTACTTTCGCGCCAACGTCGAGCCGGCGCTGTGTCTGCTGGAGTGGGCGGAGGGACGGCGCGTGATCGTCTTGAGTTCGTCGGCGGTCTTCCGGGCGACCGCGCCAGGGCCGGTGACCGAGACGATGACGCCCGCGCCGCTGGGCCTGTACGCGGTGAGCAAGCGGGCGCTGGAATACCTGCTGGAGACGCTGCGCGAACAGTACGGGCGCGATGTGCTGGCCGTCCGGCTGAGCAACATCTACGGGCCGCGCGAAATGGCGCGCCGCACCCGTCCGCGCGTCAGCTTGGTGGCGCGGCTGGTGACGGAAGCGCTGCGCGAGGGTCGCGTGACCATCTGGCGCGACGACCCGCCGCGCGACTGGACGTATGCGCCGGACGTGGGGCGGGCGCTGCTGGCCCTGCTGGATGCTCCTGCGCTGCGCCATGTGTTGTATCACGTTGCGGCAGAGCAAATGCTGACACCCCTGGAAATCGCCGAGATCATCCGGCGCAGGCTGCCAGGGGTAACGCTGGAGGTGCGCGAGGGGCTGTCGGCGGAGGGCGAAAGCCTGACGCGGCGGGGGATGCTGAGCAGCGCGCGCCTGCGGGACGAACTGGGGTTTACACGGTGGACACCGTTTGAGGAGGGGATCGGAGCTGTGATCGAGTGGTTTGGCCATGCGGAGGCCGCGCCATGACGCGGCTGCGCATCCTGTTGGCAGGGCTAGGCGTGCGCGGGCGCTACTGGGCCGAGGTGATCCAGCGCTCGCCGCGCTGCGAGATTGCCGCCTATGCCGACCCCAATCCGGCAGCCTGCCAGGCGGCGGTGACGCAGTTCGGTCCGCGGCCCACCTTCGCCTCGGCAGAAGAAGCCCTGGCCACGCTACCCGCCGTAGATGCGCTGATCCTGGCCAATCCGCCCGTCGGACGCGAGAGTCAGGTGCGGGCGGCCATCGCCCGCCGCGTGCCCCTGCTCATCGAGAAGCCGTTGGCGCTCAGCCTGGCCGAAGCGGCGCATCTGGTGGCGCTGGCCGAAGCGGCAGACGTGCCGCTGATGGTGGGGCTGAACTTGCGCTACCTGGCCGTGACCCGCCAAACCATACGCCTGCTGGCCGAACGGACTGTCGGCGAGGCGGCCTTCGCCCGCTTCACCTACGAGCGCTACCGCGACGGTCACCGCCCCGACCTGAACAAGTATCCACTGACGATGGATCAACCCATGCTGTGGGAGCAGTCCATCCATCACTTCGATCTGCTGCGCTTCGTCTATGGGCGCGAGCCGCTCAGCGTGCAGTGCCATACCTGGAATCCGCCCTGGAGCATGTACGCCAGCGACGCCAACGTGTCCGCGTTGTGGCAGTTCGAGGGCGACCTGTTCGTCACTTATCACGGTACCTGGCAGGGCAACTGGAACACGCCGCATTTCGAATGGCGCACCGAAGGCACGGCGGGGATCATCACTCAGCGCGATCAGTTCGGCGCGCTGTACTACGCGCGGCGTGACGAGGCCGACCTGACGCCCGTGCCCCTGCCGCCTCATGAGACCTGGATCACCGAGACCTCCGCTTTGCTGGAGGCATTCATAGGCGCTGTGGTAGATGGCAAGCCGCTCGAATGCAGTGGGCGCGATCATCTGCGCTCGCTGGCCATGGTCGAGGCTTGTGCACTGTCCAGCCGGGAAGAACGCACAGTAGCGCTGAGCGAAGTGCTGGCGCAACTCTCCGGCGAAACCAGTCAACTGAGCGCGTGAGCGTGTGGAACGGCACAAGGAGGTGTACACGATTTGGAGAAAAGCAAAGCCTGTTGTCACCCCAACCGTATTCTTTTTCTGTGCAGAGCAGGAGGTTAGAAAAGCCATGTCCCGTCTTCGTTATGCAGCCACCCTGCTGATCCTGGTGGCCCTGATCGTCGGAGCGTTGCCTTCGTCGCCCGCCAAAGCGCAGGCTCCTGGCCCAGATGAGAAAACGCTAGTGATCGCTCAGTCGCAGGACGTGCAGAGCCTCGATCCGCCGCAGGTAGGGTCGCGCACCGACGACAATATTGTTTCGCACATGTTCGCCACCCTGTACGAGATTGACGACTTCGGCAACATCGTGCCCTTCCTGGCCAAAGACTATCGCATCTCCGAGGATGGCACCGAGGTTACCTTCGTGCTCAACGAGGGGCTGACCTGTCACGATGGCGAGCCGCTGACGGCTGAGGACGTCGTCTACACCTTCAAGCGTGCCGCCGACCCGGCCAACGGCTTCACCGGCAACACCCCCGGCTTTGTCTTCGCTTCGGTCGCTTATAAGGACGCCCGCGTAGACAGCGAGCTGGAGGCAACCATCGTCCTGGAGCGCTATCAATCCATCGCGCTGGGCCTGCTGTCCGAAGTGCACATTCACTGCAAGGACTCCTACGAAAAGATGTCGCTGGAGGAAGCCCAGAGCAACCCCATCGGCTCCGGCCCCTACAAGTTCGTCGAGTGGGTCAAGGACGACTACCTGCTGATGGAGAAGTGGGACGAGTTCACGCTGCGCGATCCCTACTTCGACCGCATCGTCTGGCGCGTTATCCCCGAAGCCTCGACCCGCACCGCCGAATTGATCGCCGGCAATGTGGATGTCATCACCAACGTGCCGCCGGATCAGCATGCGGCTGTCAATGCCTCTGGCAACGCCTCTGTGGTGCCGGTTGAAGGGTTGCGCCGTATCTACGTCGGCTTCAACTTCACCGACAACTTCCAGAGCGAGTGCGCCGACGCCATCAAGAAGACCGAAGTGCGCGTGGCGCTGCAATACGCCGTAGACGTGCCGACCATCTGCGAAGCGCTGCTCGGCGTGCCCTGCGAGCGCGCGACCGGCCTGGTCAACAAGCCCAACGATCACCCCGATCTCGAACCGTATCCGTATGATCCAGCCAAGGCCGAAGAACTGCTCGACGCCGCGGGTTACCCGCGCAAGGGGGACGGCGTCCGTTTCGAGTGCACGCTGATGGCCGGGCGCAACCGTTACCTGAACGATGTCAACGTGGTGCAGACGATCTGCCAGTACCTGGATGACATCGGCGTCAAGACCAACTGCCAGTTGATGGACTTCCGCGCGGAGTTCATCCCGCTGTTGGTCAATCAGCAGGCTGGTGAGCTATTCTTTGTGGGCTCGGGCGGCGGCAACTGGAATGCGCTGTACGAGATGGCCGACTTCGCCAGCGAGAATTCGAACCCGAACTATGGCCGCTGGAGCAATCCGGAATGGTTCAACCGCTGGCGCAGCCTGTCCAACATCCGCGATCCTCAAGAAGAGCGCAAGGTCGTGCTGGAGATGCTCGAAGTCTTCTACAACGACCCGCCGTGGATTCTGCTGTACATGCAGCCCGACTTCTACGGCGTGAGCAACCGGCTCGACTGGCAGCCGCGTCGTGATGAGCGTGTGATCACGTTCAACGCCAAGCTCAAGTAACGTCCTGACTGTTCCCTGCCGGTTGGGGAGCACAGATATAGCGGAGCCTGTGCTCCCCACCGGCTCGTCCCGTCTGTTGAACATTCCGCAGGTTGACGAAGACGCATGGGCAGATATCTGGCACGGCGCTTGTTGCAATCCATTCTGGTCATCTTCGGGGTGACGCTGTTCTCCTTCCTGTCGTTGCACCTGGCGGGCGATCCCACCCTGCTCTACGTCAACGAACGGGCTACTGACGCGCAGATCGCCGAAACGCGGCACCGCCTGGGCTTCGATCGGCCTCTCTATGAGCAGTACCTGGCCTTCATGGGGCGGCTGGTGCGCGGAGACTTCGGCAAATCGCTGGTCACCAAGACGCCCGCCATGGAGCTGATCACCACCCGCCTGCCCGCCACCATCGAACTGACGGTGTTCGCCATGTTGCTGGCCATCACCCTATCCATTCCCATCGGGTTGCTGGCGGCCACCAAGCGTGGCACGCCCTACGACGGCGGGATCATGCTCTTCGCCATCTTCGGGCAGTCCATGCCGAGCTTCTGGCTGGGCCTCATGCTGATGCTCTATGTGGGCCTGCACTGGAAGATATTGCCCATTTCCGGCCATGTGCCGCTGCTCGATCCCCTGCTGGCCGGAGATTTCAAAACAGCCATCGGCAATATCCCGCGCGCTCTGCAACACCTGATCATGCCCGGCGTGACCATCGCCATGTTCTCGCTCTCGCGCAATGCCCGCCTGATCCGTTCATCCATGCTGGAGGTGCTGGCGCTGGACTACGTGCGCACGGCGCGGGCCAAAGGGTTGCGTGAACGCACGGTGATCATCCGTCACGCCTTCCGTAATGCGCTGATCCCCTTCGTGACCATTCTGGGGCTGGAGTTCGGCTTTCTGCTCAGCGGTGTGGTGGTGGTGGAGACGGTCTTCTCGTGGCCGGGCGTGGGCCGGCTGGTGTTCAACTCGATCAATCAGCGCGATATCCCGGTGGTGCAGGCTACCGTGGTGTTTTTCTCGCTCCTTTTCGTCGGGCTGAACCTGTTGGTTGATCTGATCTACGCCCGCCTGGACCCGCGCATTCGTCTGGGGTAGTTGGGAATGGACGACACCATGGCCGAAAAAACCTCGCTCGCCGTGCCTGCCGCGCCGCCTGAAGTGATCCGCCTGCAGGAAGACGTGCCCGAAGCCTCGTTCTGGCGACGCGCGCGCCATAGCCTGCTGCGCACGCGCTGGCCCATCCTGGCCTTGCTCATCCTGAGCCTGGTGGTCTTTCTGGCGATCTTTGGCCCGCAGATCGCCCCCAAAGACCCCAACCGCATCACCCTGGCAGCGCGCCTCAAGCCGCCCTTCGAGCGTAACGCGCAGGGCGAGATGGTCTACATTCTGGGCACCGACTCACTGGGGCGCGATGTGCTCTCGCGCCTGATCTACGGCGCGCGCATCTCGCTGTCGGTGGGCATCGTGGCGGTGGGCATTGGCGGCACGCTGGGCACGTTGCTGGGGCTAACCGCGGGCTATTTCGGCGGGCGCGTGGACGACGTGATCATGCGCCTGGCCGATATTCAACTGGCCTTTCCCTTCATTCTGCTGGCGATCATGGTGCTGGTGGTGCTGGGCGCGGGCGTGCTCAACCTGGTGCTGGTGTTGGGCATTGGTCAATGGGTGACCTACGCGCGCATTGCCCGCGGCGAGACCATGGCGCAGCGCGAGAAAGAATACATCGAGGCCGCCCGCAGCATTGGCGCGAGTCACGCGCGGATCATGTTTCGCGGCATCCTGCCCAACATCCTGGCCCCGCTGATCGTGATCGCCTCCTTCAACGTGGCCAGCGTCATCCTGGCCGAAGCGTCGCTCTCGTTCCTGGGGCTGGGCGTCCCGCCGACGGTGCCCACCTGGGGCGGGATGCTGGCCGAAAGCCGCGATCAACTGCTGGCCAACCGCTGGTGGCTGGCGGTGTTCCCCGGCCTGGCGATCATGCTCACGGTGCTTTCGCTCAACATCCTGGGCGACTGGCTGCGCGACTTCCTCGATCCGCGCCTGCGCGGCACTGTGTGAGGGGAGATGAGTCAGGAGTCCTGAGTCGGGGGCGTTGAGAGCGCGCTGAAACTCTCGATGCGGGGCACACCCTGGCCCAAGAGACCGTTTGACAAGCCCCCTCAACCCCCGGCCCCTTCTCCCTCTGAGGAGCGAAGGGGAGACGGGCCAGGTTTTCCCCCTCGCCCCATTGAGGGCTGAGGGGTGGCGCACAGCGCCGGGGTGAGGGGTTATCAAATGCTCTAAGAGACTCCGGACACCTGACTCTGAACTCTTGACTCGACATTACTCACAACTCGCAAGGACTTGCTATGAGTAAAGACACCTTCATCGGCATTCAGATCGGCGCGATCAGTTTTGTGGACGAAGGCGTCGAGCCGGTGCTCGACCTGTTGCAGGAAAAAGCGGGCGTCAACGCCCTGTGCATCTCGGCGCTGTCGTGGAGCATTGGCAACGCCGGGCGTGCCACACACGGCTTCCCCGATCACGGCGTGCAAGAGCCGGACAATCTGCAGGGCGGGGCCTTCTTCCAGCCGCACCCCGACTATTACGCCGCGACGTTTCACCGGCAGTTCGCCGCGCCCGACCCGCTCTATAAGGGCTTCGACGCGCTGGCCGATGTGGTACCGGCGGCGCGAGCGCGTGGCATGAAGGTCTACCCCTACTATTGCGAGACTTCCAGTTCGGGCATTCGCCCGCTGTGGCAGCCGGGTTTCCAGCACTTTCTGGATCGCGATCACTGGGGGCGGGTGGCGACGCGCCCATCGCTGCTGAACCCGCACTACTGCACCTGGTGGCGTTGCGTGATCGAAGACTGGCTGCAAAACCACGATCTGCAGGGCCTTCTGTGGGGCGTGGAGCGGCAAAGCCCGCTGATGGACCTCTTCCGCGGCGACAGCACCACCGGCTTCGACGAATACTTCCAGGCGGAGGCGCGGGCGCGCGGGATTGATGTGGGCCGGGCGCTGGAAGGGTACCGGCGTATTGATCATTTTCTGCGCGGGGTGCGCCAGGGCGAGCGCCCGCGCGATGGCGTGTTCATCGCCCTGCTGCGCCATCTGCTGCACTACCCGGAAGTGCTGATGTGGGAGAAGCTGTGGCTGGATGCCCATCAGGGCTTCTACCACGAACTGGCCGGTGTGGTGAAGTTCTTCAACCCCCGGCACGAGCTGGGGCTGGGCATCTGGCAGGTGATCAATACCTACAACCCCTACCTGCGCGCGCAGTACGACCCCGCCGACTTCGCCGAGTACGCCGACTGGCTCAAACCGGTGCTCTACCACACGCCCGCCGGAGCGCGCTTTGTCGAGTTCGCCGCGCAGTGGCAGCGGTCGGTGCTGGCCGACGCCACACCCGACGGCGCGTACAATGCCCTGGCGACCGTGCTGGGCTTGCAGGACGTGATCGCCCCGCGCGAACAGGGCGCGCAGGCTGGCTTCAAGGCCGAATACGTCCGGCGCTGGACGCAAGACCTGATCGCCGCCACTGGCGGGCGCTGCAAGGTCTATCCGGGCATTGGCGTCGGCGTGGGGCACGAGGGCGAGAGCAAGCCGATCACGCTCCAGGAGGTCAAAGAAGCCGTGCACGCCGCTTTCGACGGTGGGGCGCACGGTGTGTTGATCTCGCGCAACTATTCCGAAGCGGAACTGCGCAACGTGGCCGCGGTCGGCGAAGCCCTGCACGAACT
>Ga0209721_1000828_pt1 | contig 25484 bp, 22 predicted proteins | sample TshhotsprinmetaG_FD_184139 | JGI IMG/M metagenome (GOLD analysis project Ga0209721, IMG submission 184139) | Hot spring microbial communities from South Africa to study Microbial Dark Matter (Phase II) - Tshipise hot spring metaG (SPAdes)... | ecosystem: Environmental > Aquatic > Thermal springs...
TCGCAGGCTGGCGCGAGACTATGAGCGGCTGGCTGAGACCTTGCGAGGTTGGCACTGGTTGGCTTTTTCGATTCTGATGACAGCGAAAACTGTGGAGCTTTTACGAACAGCTAGTTAGCAGGCTCTAGGCTGTACAGCATCACAAAGGCCACCCCCAGCAGCCCAAAGCCCATCAGGTGGTCGGCCCAACCAAACTGTAGGCGGCCCCCAGCATAGAACCAGAGCCCCAGCCCGATCAGGCCATCGGTGAGGCCCCAGGGAGAAAGGGTGCGAAAGGAGAGCCAGAACTGGCTGTCCAGCGGCTTGAGCAGCACAAAATCAAGCGTGCCCTTCTGCACCTGCTCCACCACCCGGTTGAGGTTGGGTGAAAGCAGGGTAAAAGCCAAGCCATCCAGCATCAGAAAAGCTGACAGTACCAGTAAAGCCTCCTCGAAGCGCCAGCCACCCGGCTGGTAGCCCCCCTGGTAAAGCAGGGAGATTCCAAACAGGCTCCCCACAGCCCCCCCCAGCGAGGACAGGGCTGCCAGCACAAAATTGCCCCGGTACTCGAGCTCGGCGGCCAGCGCCGTTCCCCAAAAGCGAACCAACACCCGCAAGTAGCGCACAAGCCCAGTTTATCAACCGGCCCCCTCGCAACCGCGCTCACTTTGCGGCTTTGGGCCAGTCAATAACATAAACAGCATGCAGCTCGGCTACTCGTTCTGCCCCAACGATACCTTTATCTTCTATGCCCTGGCCCACGGTAAGGTAGCAACCCCCGTTCCCATCACCGAACAGCTGGAGGATGTGGAGACCCTGAACCGCTGGGCCCTGGAAGGGCGGCTCCCGCTGACCAAGATCAGCTACGCGGCCTACGGCCATCTGCGCGAGCGGTATGTGGCGCTGCGGTCGGGTGGGGCCCTGGGGCGGGGGGTGGGGCCGCTGCTGGTTGCCAAAGGCCCGCTAGGAGACCTGCGCGGTAAAAAAATCGCCATTCCGGGCCGCCACACCACCGCGTTTTTGCTGCTTTCCCTGTACAGCCAGGATTTTGAACCGGTGGAGATGCGCTACGATCAGATTATGCCCGCCGTGGCCCAGGGCGCGGTGGATGCCGGCCTGATCATCCACGAGTCGCGGTTTACCTATCACCTGCACGGGCTGCAGAAGTTGCTGGATCTGGGTGAGTGGTGGGAAAGCCTGACCGGCCTGCCCCTGCCGCTGGGGGCCATCCTGGCCCGGCGCGACCTGGGCCCGGACACCATCCGGGCCATCGACCGGGCGGTGCGCGCGAGCCTCGAGTACGCCTACGCCCACCCCGAAGAAACGGTGGCCTACATCAAGCAGCACGCCCAGGAGTTGCAGGACGAGGTCATCTGGGCCCACATCCACACCTATGTGAACAGCTTTTCGCTGGACGTGGGCCCCGAGGGCGAGGCCGCGGTGGCCGAGCTGTTCCGGCGCGGCGAGGCGGCGGGGCTGCTACCCACATCCAGCCAACCGTTGTTCTCTACCGATAAGTAACCGACTCACAATTTGTATCTTCGACCAGGAATCTCTTGCGGGTAGAACCGCTAAATTGATTGGCATGACGCCGGAGTTTATCGCCACCCTGCCCCCCGAAGCCCGGGCCGAGGCCGAACGGGTATTCCACAGTTTCACCGCTCGGCGGAGCAGCTATATATGCTACCCAGAGGACGAGGCCAGAACCCTGTACTACGTGCTCGAGGGCTGGGTGCGCCTGTTCCAGCTTGGCCCCCAGGAGGAGGAGATCACCCTAACGGTGGTGGGGGCTGGGGATATTTTTGGCGAGGGCGCCCTGCTGCCGGACGGGCAGTATGGTATGTTCGCCGAACCCCTGGTGGACTGCGAATTGCTCTCGGCCTCGAGGGAAGACCTGCTGCGCCTGAACAGCCGCTTCCCCGAAGCGCAGGCGGCCTTTGTCTTGCTGCTCTCACGCCGGCTGCGCCAAACTGAGGAGCGCCTGCGCGACCTGCGCTTCAAGGAGGTGCTTCCCCGGCTGGCCAAGGCTTTGCTCTCGGCCATGCGCAGGGGCAAGGAGGGTTTGGAGGTGACCCTATCGCACCAGGATCTGGCCCACCTGGCCGGCTCCACCCGCGAAACCATCACCAAGGTGCTGGGGGAGCTGGCTATGGACGACACCATCGAACTGGGCTACCGGCGCATTCTGATTCTCAAACCCGACGCGCTGAGGCAGGTGGCCGCGCGATGATGGCGTTGCGCGCGAAACAGGTAAAGCAAGTTACGCTGTGGTGGCTCATCCACAGATAGAATCCCCTGGTCATGGCCGACCCTTTGCGCCAGTTCCTGCCCTACGGTCTCGAGGATCTACCCGTTTTGTTGCGCACGCCTCGAGCAGCCCCACGCGAGGCGCTCAGCGCGGGGCTGGTGGCCTATCTGAAGCGGCTCGGCGCGCCTTCGGCCAGCCTCGAGGCCGCCCGGCAACTAGCCCATCCCGATAGCCGGGCCATCGTGAGCGGTCAGCAAGCCGGCCTGCTCACCGGCCCGGCCTACACTTTCTACAAGGCCCACGCAGCCCTCAAACTGGCGCAGGCCCATAGCGGCGGCGCACCGGTGGTTCCGGTGTTCTGGGTGGCCTCGCAGGATCACGACACCGACGAAATTCGCGCGGTTGAGCTGCTGGACTTCGAGGAGCGGGTGCACCACCTCAGGCTAGACCTACCGCCAGCCCACCCGGCAGGCCGAATTGGCTTTTCGCCCTATTTTGCCCAGGTCTGTGAGCTGCTGCGGCAGTTCGGCGGATACCCTGAGGTGCGCGATCGCATCTGTAAAGCCCTGGTGGGGCCCTGGAGTTACAGCGAGGTGTTCGCCCGGCTGCTGCTGGAGTTCCTGGGCCCCCGCGGGCTGGTGGTCTTCGACCCCATGGCCCCGGAGCTGGCCCCCCTGTTTGTACCTGCCCTCGAGCGTGAAATTGCCAACCCCCTGGCCTCCTCCGAGGCCATCAACCGCAGCGCCCTGGCGATGAAGCAGGCCGGCCTCGAGCCCGCCCTGGGCCGCGGCGAAGGGGCCACCAACCTGTTTTTAGAAGGCCCCGACGGCGTTCGTCGGCTGTTACGCTTCCGGGAAGGGCATTTTGAGGACGGCGAACGGCGGTACAGCGAAGCCGACCTGCGGGCCATTCTGAAGCAGGATCCCGCCCGCATTACCCCCGCAGCCGGGCTCAGGCCGGTATTGCAGGACAGCGTGTTACCGACCGCCGGCTTTGTGGTGGGGCCGGGTGAGCTTAAATACGTGGCCGAACTGGGCGGCGTGTACGAGCTGCACGGGCTCAAACCGCCCGCGGTGATTCGACGGATGGGGGTTACGGTGCTGGAGCCGCCCATCGAGCGCCTCCTGGGAAAATACGGCCTCGAGGCCTGGGCCTTCCAGGCCGACCCCGAAGGGGCCTTCAAAGCCGCCCTGGCCCGGCAGGATGCAAAAGTGCAGGCCATGCGAGGCCACCTGGCGCGCATCCAGGCCGAGTTCGAGCAGATTCAGCGCCTGCTCGATGAGCCCACCCTGCAGCGCCCCCGTCACCGGGCCCAGGTACGCATCCAGCACGAGCTAAAGCGCCTCGAGCGCAAAATCCTGGACAGCGCTCTGCGACAGGAAAACACCACCGGCGCCCAGTTTGCCCGTCTACAGCGGCACCTGGCCCCTGCCGGCCCCCAGGAGCGGGTTTACCCTTTCCTGATGTACCTGCTCAAACACGGCGAGGTAGCGCTCGAGCGGCTGGCCGAACTTCCAGCCACCGGCCTGCACACCCTGCGCCTAAGCTAGACCGGCCGCTTGATCACCGCCAGGGCCGCCAGCAGCTCCTCCTCCCCAAAGGGTTTGGGAATATGGGCCACCCGGGCGTTTTTGACCCAAAAACCCCGGGGGGGCTGCTCGGTGATGAGCCAGATGGGCAGGTAGCGCCCATTGGGCAGGGCCCGGAGCTGGCGCACCTTTACCGCGAGATCGGTTCCCTCCAGCAAAACCCCCTGCACCCGGTTGTGCTCGAGGATGCGCTTGGCGGCCTCGAGGTCGGGGGGTAGCATGACCCGGTAGCGCTGGCGCTCCAGCGTCACCAGCAAAAGCCGGCGGATGAGGTCGGAGTCGGCCAGCACCAGCAGCAAAGGGTCTTGCGGGCGCACCTCGGCCTCGGCCAGAATCCCCCGGCTTTTCAGTTCGTACAGCAGGTGATACACCTGCTCCTCGGGCAGATCGCAGGCCAGGGCTACCGAGCGGGCCCGCTTGACCCCGTCGATGGCCTCCAGCACCGTCCAGGCATCGGGGGAAAGGGCGTGGCGGGTGGGGTCACCGGCCAGTTGCAGCACGGTCTCGGGCTCTACCTTGCCGCGCATCCACTCGTCGAGGCGGCGCAGGGCTTCCATCAGCATGGTGCTGGCATCGGAAAGGCCGGGCAGCAGCACCTGGGAGGCCTCTACGGGCGGGGGTTCGGCCACCAGTTCGCCCTCCTGCTGGGCCAGCAGGGTGGCCAGGCCCTCCAGGATCTGTGCGTGCAAGACCTCGTTGAGTTCATCGTTGGTAACCAGGCTCTGTTGCAAAGCCAGCAAGCCCAGGGGGGTTCCGGGGTTCTCCTGCTGCTGGTACTTGACCAGCGCCTGCACCTGCTCCAGGGTCAGGTAGTCGAAGCGCACCAGGTACTCGCCCAGGTGGGGGCCGGGCTGGGTCTGGATATAGGCAATTTTGCCCTCGCGGATGTGAATCCGGCCCTTGAGTTTGGGACAGGTGATATTGATGACCGCGTTCTTACGCCCCCCCTCGAGGGTGCGCAACAGATCTCCCAGTTCAATTTCACCCAGTCTGGCCCGGATCATGGTGCGGTTGCCTCGCCGACCTCAGTATGGCACAAGGGGTTGGGCTGTGCCGGCGGCGGTTTATTCCAGCAGACGGCTCTGCTCGGGCAGCGGGTAGCCCAGGTGGGCGTAGGCCCGCTCGGTGGCCTGGCGGCCCCGGGGGGTGCGCTTGAGCAGGCCCAGTTGAATCAGGAAGGGTTCGTGAACCTCCTCGAGGGTCTCGGGGTCTTCGGAAAGGGCGGTGGCTAGGGTCTCGAGGCCCACCGGCCCCCCGGCAAAGCGTTCGATCACGGTCTGGATAATCTGGCGGTCGCGCGCGTCCAGCCCCAAGGCGTCCAGGCCCAGGGCGTCCAGGGCCTGCCGGGCGCGCTCGAGGCCCACCACCTGCTCGCCCGCCACCTCGGCAAAGTCGCGCACCCGCCGGAACAGCCGCTTGGCAATGCGCATGGTGCCCCGGCTGCGGCGGCCAATCTCCAGCGCTGCCTCGGGTTCGATGGCCAGGCCCATGAGCTGGGCATCGCGCGCCACCCCCTGGGCCAGCTCGGCCTCGGTGTAGAACTCCAGGTGCTCGATGATGCCAAAGCGGCTGCGCAGCGGCCCGGAGATGAGCCCCGGGCGGGTGGTGGCCCCGATCAGGGTAAAGCGGGGCAGGTCGAGCCGCAGGGTGCGGGCCGCCGGGCCTGCGCCGATTACGATGTCGATCTTGAAATCTTCCAGCGCCGGGTAGAGGTGCTCCTCAGCAGCTTTGGACAGGCGGTGAATCTCGTCGATGAAGAGGATGTCGCCTTCCTCGAGGCTGTTGGTCAGGATGGCCGCCAGGTCGCCCGGCTTCTCGATGGCCGGGCCGCTGGTCACGCGGATGTTGACCCCCAGCTCATAGGCCACCACGTGGGCCAGGGTGGTCTTGCCCAGCCCCGGCGGGCCAAACAGCAGCAGGTGGTCGAGGGCCTCCCCCCGGTTTTTGGCGGCCTCGAGGTAGACCCGCAGTTTCTCTTTGAGCTTGGCCTGGCCCACGTAGTCGTCCAGCCGCTTGGGCCGCAGGGTCAAATCCGCTTCCACGCCCACCATCATAGCAAGCGGGCGCGTTCTATTCTGTTTTTGACAGAGGCCGGGGCCACTGGATTGATTCCGTATCACTTTTCGGCGTGGAAAGGTCTGGCCGACCCGTTTCTCGCCGAGCTTCCTCGAGCAAGGCGTCCAGCGCCCCTTCCTGCCACAGTTCACCCAGGGCTCGCACTGCTTGGGGATCAAGGGCTTCACACAAGAGACGCGGGTAGACCTCTGAAGGTTTTAAGGCTGGGCGGTAGGGTCGGTGGCTGGTAAGGGCATCCCAGACATCCGCCACACCCAGGATTCGGGCCTCGATGGGAATGGCCTCCCCCTTCAACCCGTCGGGGTAGCCACAGCCATCCAGCCGCTCATGGTGGTGTCGAATGCCCGGCAGGTGGGCGGCAAGCGCGCGGGACTGGCGAACGATCTCGTAGCCGATAAGCGGGTGGCTCTCGATGAGCTGGCGCTCCTGGGGGCTGAGCTTATCGGTTTTCTGCAGGATGGCCTCGGGCACGCCGATTTTGCCAATGTCGTGCAACAGCCCGGTGATGTAGAGCTGGTAGGCTTTTTGTGCGTCCCAGCCCAGCTTGCGGGCTATGAGCTGTGCGTAGGCCCCCACCCGCTGGGAGTGGCCCCGGGTGTAGGGGTCTCGAGCGTCGATGGCGGCCGCCAGGGTTTGCACGGTGTCGCGGTACAGCTCGAGGTTGCGCTGCCGTTCGGCCTCGAGGGCCCGGGCCAGGTTGTTGAAGCCCAGGGCCAGGTCGGCCAGCTCGTCCCAGGCCACCGCGCTCACCCGCACCGGCCCTTTTCCTTCCTGCATAGCCTGCATGCCCTCGAGCACAGCCTGCACGGGCCGGGCCACTTCACGGGAGAGGAGAACGCCCCCGGCCACCATCAGCACCAGCCCCGAAAACAACCCCCAGGCCACCAGCCCCGGCAGATGGGTTGATTCAAGCCGGAAGTAAACCAGCACCGCCACCTGCAAGAGCGGTAGCAGCCCCAAAGCCACCAGCACCCCCAGCACCTTGAAGACAAAAGGGATGCGCAAGCGGGAAGAAACCACCACCTCATCGCCGAAGCGTTCCCTCAGATAGGCCATCAGACGCTGGGACTGGCTGGCCCCCACCAGATACTCGATGATGGCGTGCAGGGCCGCGTTAAGCGGATACCACGGCAGCAGGTACAGCATCTCCAGGGGCCCGGTGGGAAAGCCGCCCCACCGGTGCGCCCAGTCGATGGCTAGTAAAAAGCCGCCCATGGTACCGAGCAGGTGCGGCCCCATCACCCGACCCACCGAGAGCACCGGCCAGTGCACCAGGTTGCGGTAAGCTTGTCGGGCTGCCTCGAGGCTGTCGGCACCGTCCAGAAAGACCCTTTGCGTCGGGTTGAGCTGCCGGCGGGCCCACCACAGATCCAGCAGCGCAACCAGGGGGGCCACCAACGCGCCAATTGCAACGGCATATCCCCAAACCCAGGCCGGCCAGCCGAAGTACAGCCCGTGAACAATCAGGGCATTGACTAAAACCGCCAGCGAGCCCCAAAAATAAGCCCAGACCGAGCGGCGCAAAAACCGCATAAATAGGCGCTTGCGGCCATCCATCGCTAGGCCCACCTTAGCACCTCAACCAAAGGGGGCCGGGTCATTTTGACGTAACGTACAATAACCCTGATGGTGCGCTTTTCTGCCAGTGGGGTTCGCCTCGACCAGGCCCTGGCCTTCGAGGCCAATACCTCCCGGGCCAAGGCCCAGGAATGGATCGAGGCCGGTCTGGTGACGGTGGGGGGTAAGGTGGTGACCAAGCCTTCCTACAAGCTGCGGGGCGAAACCGTGGAGGTAGAGCCCCCACCCCCCCAGCCGGCCAGCGTGGCCGCCGAGGATATCCCGCTGCACATCCTGTACGAAGATCCCGACCTGATCGTAATCAACAAGCCGGCGGGCATGATCACCCACCCGGCCCCCGGGGTGTATTCCGGAACGCTGGTGAACGCCATTTTGGGGCGGTTCGGGCTGGATCTCTCACTGGGCGAGTCCGAGGAGGAGGGCGGGCTGCTTTTGCAAGCCCAGAAGCCCGAGCTGATACGCCCCGGCATCGTGCACCGCCTCGATAAGGGCACCAGCGGAGTAATTGTGGTAGCCCGCCACGAGGCCGCCCACCGCCGGCTTGCCGAGGCCTTCGCCGGACGCAGCGTGTACAAGCGCTATATTGCCCTAACAGTGGGCATCCCGCGCGAGGGCCTGCTCTCGGCCCCCATCGGCCGCCACCCGGTCGACCGCACTCGCATGCACGTGGGGGGGGTAGCGGCCCGGCACGCCCAGACCGAGTTCGAGGTGCTGGCGGTAGCCGAACCGCACGCCCTGGTCTCGGCCATTCTGCACACCGGGCGCACCCACCAGATTCGCGTGCACCTCAAGCACTTACACGCCCCCATCCTGGGCGACGAGGTCTACGGCAAGCCCTCCGAGCTGATAGCGCGTCAGGCCCTGCACGCCTACGAACTGCGCCTGCAACACCCCCGCACCGGCAAGTACCTGCACTTTGTGGCCCCCATCCCCGCCGATATGGTGTGGGCCTGGGTAAGTCTGGGCGGGGCCTGGCCAGAAGACCTGCAAACCGAGAACCCCAGGGCCGAGGCTGTAGGGCCTTATTGCTAAGAAAGCGCTTATTCACCCACCGAGTATGGCAAAGGGTGTGCGCTGAAGGCTTTCTGGCCTTATCCAGCGTGGGGGCTGGCTGAGGCTGTCGAAGCCGACCCTATGGGATATTGTCGGCAACGAATGCAGGTTTCAAGAAAACAGCCTCTTGGGGGTTGCTCATTGTAAAACTCTCCTGTTTTCGGGCAGGCGGCTACATACGCATCCCGGCAGTATCGTTCGCTTTGGCAGGGCTAAACTGCCGGAATGCACTCCTACTTCCTTCGGTCGGCTTGAACCACTCATCTTTTATTACACCCAAATGTATTGAGTTCAAGTGGAACCGGCCTCAAATGCTTGATTTGTGGGCACTGGTTGGGAATACTGGGGTCAGCCCAAAGCCCAGGAGGTATGCGATGAATGTGGTTTTTCTTTCCCCCCATTTCCCCCCCAACTTCTGGCCATTTTGCGTGCGTTTGCGCGAAGCTGGGCACAACGTGCTGGGACTGGCCGATGTCGAGTACGACGCGCTACGGCCAGAGCTAAGGCAGGCCCTCACCGAGTACTACAAAGTCTCCGACATGCACCACTACGACGAGCTGGTGCGGGCCCTGGGCTACTTCACCCACCGCTACGGCAAGCTCGACCGGCTCGACTCCATGAGCGAGTACTGGCTCGAGACCGAGGCCCGGCTGCGCGAAGACTTTAACATCTTCGGCCTGCGCCCCCAGGACATGGATCGGGTAAAGCGCAAGTCGGTCATGAAGCGGTATTTTCAGCAGGCCGGGCTCAGGGTAGCGCGGGGCCGGATCTGCCGCACCGCGGTGGAGGCCCAGGATTTCATAGAGGAGGTGGGCTACCCGGTGGTGGCTAAACCCGACATTGGGGTGGGCGCGGCCAAGACCTACAAAATCACCAACGACGCCGAGCTCATGGACTACATCGCCACCAAGCCCCCGGTGGACTACATCATGGAGGAGTTCATCCCCGGCAAAATCATCACCTACGACGGCCTGACCGATATCCAGGGCAACGTGGTCTTCGATAGTTCGCTCGAGTACTCCAAAGGCGTAATGGAGGTGGTCAACCAGGACACCGATATCTATTACTACATGGTGCGGGAGATCCCCGAAGACCTGCGGGAGGCCGGGCGCCGGGTGGTGCAGGCCTTCAACGTGCGCGAGCGCTTCTTCCACTTCGAGTTCTTCCGCCTGGAAGACGGCGGTCTGGTGGCGCTCGAGGTGAACATGCGCCCACCGGGGGGCCTCTCGATTGACATGTTCAACTATGCCAACGACATGGACGTATTCAAGGAGTGGGTTAATGTGCTCACCCACGGCCGGGTGAGCCAGCAGGCCCAGCACCCCTACTTCTGCACCTACGTGGGCCGCAAAGACCACATCCACTACAAGCGTTCGCATGAGCAGGTGCTGGCCGAGTTTGGCCCCCTGATCGCCCATCACGAGCGCATCAGCGGCATTTTTGCCGGGGCCATCGGGAATTACGGCTACATCCTGCGCCACCCCGACCTGCCAACCCTGCTTCAGGCAGCCCAGGCCATCCAGGAGCGGGCCTAGAAGGGGTGCCGCGTGTACACCGAGTATCACAAATGGTATAGCCCGGCCCTGGGGCAGGAGATGGAGCTCAAGCTGTACGGCCACTACGGCCAGCCGGTCATGGTATTTCCGGCCCAGAACGGGCGCTGGTACGACTGGGAGGGCCACGCCGGCATGGCCCAGGCCCTGGCCCCCATGATCGAGGCCGGGCGGGTCAAGTTTTTTTGCGTGGACGGCATTGACTGGCAGAGCTGGACCAACCAGAGCATCCCCCCCGCTGCACGGGCCCGCCGCCACAACGACTACGACGCCTACATCATGCAGGAGGTGGTGCCCTTTGTGCAGAAAAACACCGGCTTGCCCACCCTATGGGTCACGGGGTGCAGCATGGGGGCCTTCCACGCGGCCAACTTCTTCTTCAAATACCCCGAGGTCTTCGATGGCCTGATTGCCTTGTCGGGGCTGTACCAGGTGGGGGGCTTCGTGGGGAACGAGGGCGGTATGGACGCCTACTTCAACTCGCCGTTGTGGTACCTGCGTAACCTGACCGACGAGGCCAAACTGAACGCTTACCGGCGCAACAAGATTGTGTTTGCGGTGGGCCAGGGGCGCTGGGAGGAAGAGTGCATCCGCGACACCCGCGAGATGCAGGAACTGCTCCACCAGAAGGGCGTATACGCCACCTTCGACTACTGGGGCCACGACGTAGACCACGACTGGCCCTGGTGGCAGAAGATGCTGCCGTACGAGCTCGAGCGCTTAGGGGTTTGATACCCAATCCTTCCCATGCGGTATTCAAAAACCTCCATATTTGGAGACGTCTCATCAACCAGATCTTGATGGCCTCGAAATACCGGATTGTCCCGCCCTCTTCCGCCTGGATGAGAGCAGCGCCGGTCGGATAGTGAAGGCAAGAGCCCCGGGGGTGCCCCCCGGGGCCGTTCAGGTTTAGAACCTAGGGTGTGGAGGAGCTTCTTTGAAGCTCGAGGCGGTACTTGTTGAAGGGGTTGTTGTCCTGCCCGCCTTCGGTGATAGTGTAGCTCGTCACCACCAGATAGTAGGTCCCATCCGCAGGCAGGGTGTAGGCGATCTCGGAATCCGTGATCTGCCCGCTCACCAGGTCGTCGTTCTCGGCCAGCACGTTGCCGCTTCCATCCAGGAGGTAGAGGTAGGAGTCCAGGGTACCCCCCAGGCCAGACCGGGCATACACCCGGGCCCGGATCTGGTCGCCCGCGCTGCCGGTGAAGGTGAAGAAATCGCGATCCTGGGGCTGGCCGAAGATGTAGGCCACCTGGGTGGTCTGGCCGTAGGCGATGGGCGTGGCCTGCGCCGGGGCGTCGTTGGGCTCGTAGGGGTCCGTGGGGTTGAGGTTCACCTCTGTGGCTAGGAGGCGCACCAGCTTGTAATCCGGCTGGGCCGCGCTGGAACTCGGATTGGCCACCAGTACCCCCACAAAAGTCCCCCGCTCCTCGGGCAAGCCCCCGGTGAGGGCCAGATCAGCTCCGGCCACATAGATATCGTAGGTTCCAGGGGCGATCTCGTAGAACCAGGCCTCCCCGCCCGCGTCCGTCTTGGCCCAGTACATGGGGGTGGCGTCCGTGGGATCCCCGGGGCGGAGGCCCTGGCCCCGGAGGATGACGTCGGCAAAGAGGCCCGGGAAGGTGCCGCGCTCGTTCTGGTACTCCACCTTCACCCGCACCACCGAGCCCTTCTGGGGCAGGGCGCTACACCCCTGGGCCAGGAGCCCGGCCAGGTTGCGGGCGTTCAGGTGGCCCCAGCCCTTCTCCCGGGTGAAGCTCCCCTCCCAGGTGGTGGTCTCCAGGGCCCGGCGAACCTGGTAGGGGGTGGCCCCGGGGCAGGCGGCCTTGACCAGGGCCGCGGCCGCAGCGGTGTAGGGGCCGGAGAAGGAGGTACCGGAGATCAGGCCGTACCCGCCCCCCAGCCAGGTGGGGTTAGCGAGGAGGACATCCAGGCCGGGCGCGGCACTGGAGATGTGGCGGCCGTAGGTGGAGAAGTCCGTCTTGTTGCGGTTGCCATCGGCAGCGGCCGAGGCGATGATGCCCGGGTAGCCTGCGGGGGTACGCACCTCGTCCTTGTAGGAGTTCCCAGCGCTGGCCACCACCACCACGCCGTTGGCTAGGGCGTAGTCAAAGGCCTCCTTCACCAGGTTGCCGTACCCCAGACCACCCCAGGAGTTGTTGAGCACCTGGGCCCCCCGGTTCACCGCCCAGACCACCCCCCGGGCCACGTAGAAGTCCCCCACGTAGCCCGGCTGGAAGATGGCCACGGGGAGGAACTTGCTCTTGGGAGCTAGACCGGCAATCCCCCGGCCGTCCTTGGGCGCGCTCACAGTGGAAGCCACAAAGGTGCCGTGAGAGGTGTCTGCTAGGGCCCCCAGGCCCTGGATGAAGGTCAGCCAATCTTGGGCCGAGGTATAGGTGGTGTCGGTGACGGGGTCGTAGGCCTTCCCCGCCCAGTTGGCCGCCAGGTCGGGGTGGGTGACGTCCGCGGGGTCATCGATGATGGCTACGGTTACCCCCTCCCCCATAAACCCCCGGTCCCAGGCCCCTTTGGCGTCCAGGTGCCGCGGATCCAGGGCGTACTGGGGCAGCTCATCCAGGATCTGATCAGCGGGGTTACCCAAGGATGCCAGCCCTCCCCCAAGCCGTTCTACCGGGTCGTCTTTAGGAGCCTGAACCATCGCAAAGTGGGGCTCGGCATAGCGCAGGCCAGGAAGACCCTTAAGGGCCTGGCTGGCCTTCAGGGCATCCCCGGGAACCTGGAGCAGGGCCGCCCTGAGCTCAGGGATCCGGGCCATCTCCTTGGCTCCCAGCCTGCGAATGGCCTCTTGAAGGGCCCCCTCCTCGTGGTAGGCCACCACCACCTGGCCTTTCACGTAGGTAACCCCTTTATGGGAAGCCAGCTCTGGGGCCTGGGCCGGCCCCTGAGCCACCCGAGCCGCAGGCTGGGTGCAGGCCGCAAGAAGGATCGCTAGGCCAAGGGCTAGAAGCCAAATCCACCCGTTAGGGCGAAGATTTACCTTCCTCATCGTCTCACTCTCCCGTGGTGAACTCAAAGACCTGGGTTCCGGGGCGGCTCAAACGGATAAAAGAGGTGGAGCTGGGCCAGGTCTGCACGCTGTAAGCGGAAATCCGGTAGCCTTCTGCCGGGTTGTACTTGTAGGCGTAGCTGACGTAGAGCTGCCAGGCATAGGTTCTGAGGGCCTGAAGCTCCGGTAGAGAAGCGTAGCCGTCAAAGTTGTAGGGCAGGGTCACGGTGCCCTGGGACACGTCCACAGGCACCACGTTGGGGCGGCTGGAATCCAGAAGCCCCGCGGTGTCGGTATAGACGGCCAGGTTGCCCCCCGGCAAACCGTACACCAGCGCCTCGCCCTGGGGAATCCCGTTCCCCTCATCTCCGGTACCAAACTCCACGAGGAGCAACCCGCCACCTAGGGTCTGCCAGGTCACATTATCCCCCGTAAGGGTGTCCCAAAGAACGAGGTTGTAGGCTGCACCATCTGCACCAAGGTTCAACTGTGGATGTCCGATGACAAAGTTCGGCTTCTTGGAGACGTTCTTGATCTCGTCCGCAGGGGCCTGGAGGGGGGCGAAGAAAGGCGGCAAGGGAGTAGTAGAGCTGGGGGTGCTCTCCGCCCGGTTGGCCCCCCGGGCCACCACCCGGTAGTAGTAGGTCTGGCCGGGGGTAAGGTCCGAGGAAGCGTCCCGGAAGAAGAAGGGACGGTTAAAAGCGCTGGTGGGGCAGCTGGCGCTCCGGGCCCCGCCCACCGTGCCCACCCGGGTCCAGTTCTGGCCGTCTTGGGAGCGCTCTATGTCAAAGGCGAAGGGCACAGCAGAAGCTGTGTAGCACCAGCGCACCTCCACGTAGAGGTTGCTCCCCTCGGGTGCGGCCAGGGGCATCTCCCCTATCTGGCCTTTGCCCAGGGGCACGGTGAGGGAGAGGGGGGCCTTAACGCTGTAGAAGCCCACGGCCTGGGTCAGGGTGATGGCCGTGGCGGCCACCTGGGTGGGGGCGCTCACCGTGCTGGTCTGGGTGGAAGCGGTGTTGATGAAGGTGATGGGGAGAATGTAGTGGCTCCGGTTGTTGTTGAAGTCGTAGGCCACCACTTCCAGGTACACCCGCTCTCCATCGGTATCCCCCAGGCCTGCCACTTGGGAGCCAGCAAGGGTCTGGCTACCGGTATCCTCTGTGCTCGCAAAGAAGCTCCGGCTGGAGGTGGCCGTTTGGCTTAGAAAAGCCGAACCGGGGGTACGCCCCAAGGCTACGTAGATGTAGCGCATGGGCTTGACGTAGTCCTTGGAGGTATCCACCTGCACCCGGAAGGGAATGGTGTTGGTGAAGGTCTGGCCTTCCAGGGAATTGGTGCCGTTTTGGGTGATTTTCAGCGTAGGAGGCGTGGTGGTGGCGCTGGCATCAAAGGCTGGCTTCTGGATCACCGTCACGCTGGACATGGCCGGAACGGGAATGCCCTCCACCACGCTTCCCGCCATACCGGACTTCTGCACCTCGAGGCGGTAGCCCCCCTCAGGAAGCCGGTCGAAGGTAAAGCGACCCTCCCCATCGGAGGTGGCGGTGCGCAAAAGGGTGCCCTGGAAGTAAAGGCGCAAGGAAGCCCCCTGCACCGGGGCCCCAGCCCCCTCGCTCAGAATCGCCCCGCTCAAGGTGTGAGACCCCGCAGGAAGCACTTTTAGCGTAAAGTCCGCCAGCTTGGTGATGGCACCAGAAGCCCCCTTCAGGGTGATGGGGTAGTCCCCCGACTCCACCGTGCCATCCACAGCGATGGTCAGGGTGTGGGTTGCCGGGGCCGTCCCCGTCACCTGAACGCTGGTGGGGGAAAGGCTGACCCCCGCGGGGGCACCCTCCAGAGAGAGAGCAACCGTCCCCGTAAACCCGTTCTGTGCAGTAGTAGTGATTTGGAAGGTGCCGCTATCCCCCTGCGCCACCGCTAGGGTGGTGGACTCCAGGCTGAGGGTGAAGCTAGGGGCATTCCCCGAACCTGAGCACGCCGCAAGTAACAAGGCCAACCCCATCAGAAGGGGAAAAAACAGATCTCTCACAAGAAAACCTCCCCAAACAAACTAGGATTACCCAAGTTATCGCTCCTCTCCCTATCTCTCTCGCCTTTGAAAGAACCTTACCCAGGTTCAGCATTGCGCCCTGGACAGCCGACAGGCCTCCTTCCAAGGCTCGAGGCTCCACCCCTTGGTGGACGACACGGAATCAGGCCTAGGCCCATCGTGGGGCAAGGATATGGGGGGACGGTAGGAAGCAGAACCCACACCCGATCCTCCCGGCAGATCCACGCGGTGACCCTGGGGATCCGCCTTTTTGCTCTGTCCCACAACCTGATGCTCCTGCCGAAGGGCGCCTTCTAGGCAACAACTCGGGCTAGCATAGCTCTCGGCCATTACTGAGCCTCTCTGTTTGGCGTATTCGCCGGCCGATTTCTACCATCACTTTGTCTTTTTTGTCAAGGCTCTGTGATTGGTTAATCGTTTGCTACATACAGTAGTGCTACTTGACAACCAGGCTCCCACCCCTGCCATCCTGGGCTGGAAACAAGGGGCAGCGTCGGCTCATCTCCAGCAAGCTCGAGGTTTTTCGGCTTGAGCTACAACAACTGCTTGAGGCCGCGGGATTTCAGCCACAAATAAAGCGATGTACCTCGAGGCTTCTACTATTTAGCGCCCAGCCGTAGATGAAAACCCATCTGCCGCAGCGCTTTGCTGTGCTGTGTCGCTTCGCACGACTGTTAGCAGCTTTTCCTCGAATGATCGCAGGGTACAAACGGTCATGGAAAACAGCGCTGAGAGTGCCTCGCAGCGATCCTCCGGCACATCTGCTAGCACCATGAAGGAATGATCGGGATCGAGCCCCAGAAGGCGTGCAAACTTGGAATACTTGGCCACGTGCTGCTGGTAGTCGCCGGACTTGGCCTCAATCCAGTAGATAGACGATCCCATAGCGGCCAGGATGTCGAGTTCGAAATCGTCGCCGTTGGGTAGGATGATCTGGGGGTTGATAAGATACTCGAAGGCCAATTGCTCACTGACCTCTGAACTAGCCTGGGCATAAACAGCTTTGACTTTCTGGAGAATAAAGCGTTCAAGCCACTGCCCACCGAAAAAGCGCTGGGCCTTTGGCAAGGTGGTGGTCTTTGCCTTGATTAAGTATGTGGGCGATCGAAAGTATTGATATTGCTCGAGAAAGGCCACCTCGTAAAGCCGTGTGCAGAATTGGCAAGCGGAGCTGATGTCCTGTTGCGGGCGATCTTTGAGGCTTTCGGTGATCTGCGCCCCAGTCTGCATGGCCCGCTTGATCTTGCTAAGAAGACCCGCAAGGGCGTCGTAGCGCTCTCCCAGAAACAACGACAAGCTATCAATGACCTGGTCGGCCGCATCTTCGGCAGGGCGAACTTTGATCTGGATTCCTCGAGCCTTAAGGAAAGGCTCCAGGATTGAAAGGGAGGAAGCGTTGGAGTTGCGGCTCGATGGCTCCAGGCTGGTTTTTTCTGTATCACTGTGACTTTGGGAGTAAGCAACGTTAGGGGTGCGATGTTGATTGGCCTGCGCAACCATTTGTTCCAGCGCAAGGGCAATCCGTTCAAGCAAAGCTTCGATCCTGTCGTGGTTCATGCCAGATAGTGATTATTGCTGCATACCACTCCAGATAGGGTGATTTATGAACCAACGTGGTTTTGCCGAGCAGGTGTAAATTGCGCTCCGCAGAGCCGGGCTCACAGCTTTGCAGGCGTGGAAGAGGTGGGCATTTGAAAGGCCGTTCGCAGTTGTCGAGCTGGATGGTTTCGAAGAGTGTAGGGCTGTTAGCTACCGCCGGTTTGTCAGGGGCACGGGGGCAAGCGTAGACTGAGCCCATGTTGTTCGAACGCAGCCGCCTCGAGGCCCTCGAGGCCCAGTACCTCGCCCCTTACGCCGTTAAGTCGGGCCAGAGCCGGGGCCGCGAACACCCCGAGCCCGAGTCGCGCTACCGCACCCCCTTCCAGAAAGACCGCGACCGCGTCAACCACACCACCGCCTTCCGGCGCTTGCAGTACAAAACCCAGGTGTTTGTGAACTTCGAGGGGGACTACTACCGCACCCGCCTGACCCACACCCTCGAGGTGGCCCAGGTGGCCCGCTCCATCGCCCGCGCCCTGGGGCTGAACCCCGAGCTCACCGAGACCATCGCCTTTGCCCACGACCTCGGGCATCCGCCCTTTGGGCACTCGGGCGAGGCGGTGCTGGACGGGCTGATGCAGGGGCACGGCGGCTTCGACCACAACAAGCAATCCATGCGCATCGTGACCTACCTCGAGCAGCGCTACCCCGGCTTTCGCGGCCTGAACCTGTGCTGGGAGACCCGCGAGGGCATCGTCAAGCACGAGACCCGCTACGACCTGCCCGACGCCGAGGGCTACGAGCCCCACCTACGCCCCAGCCTCGAGGCCCAGATCGTGAACCTGGCCGACGAGATCGCCTACAACGCCCACGACCTCGACGACGGCCTGCGCTCGGGGCTTTTGGTGCCCGGCCAGCTTGGGGAGGTCGAGCTTCTGCGGGAGTTGCTGAGGGAGCTGGGTATGCACCCCGACCGCTTCGACGAGATGAGCCGCCGGATTTTCATCCGTGAGCTGCTGGGCCTGATCATCACCGACACCATCACCGCCACCCATGCCCTGCTCGAGCAGCACCGGATAGATAGCCTCGAGGCCGTCCGTCGGCACCCGGCCCCCCTGGCGGTTTATTCCGAGACCCTCACCCGGCAACTGGACGAGCTGCGCGACTTTCTGTACGCCAACCTGTACCACCACTACTACGTGGTGCGGCAGGTGGGCAAGTCGCGCTTCGTGCTGGAAAAGCTCTTTGAGGCCTACACCCAGGACCCCCGCCTCCTGCCCCCCCAGGTGCAGAAAGCCGCCGAGACCGAGGGCATCCACCGCGCCGCCTGCGACTATATCGCCGGCATGACCGACCGCTTTGCTTTAGACGAGTACGCCCGGCTGTTTGAACCGGAGTTTCACCGCTGATGGAACGGCGCTTCCCATGCTGCATTGAGCCAGCATTGGCTTTTCCTAACGCCTTTGCGGCACAAACTATACAAAACGTCATATATGCGGGGTAGACTGGAAGGGTGGAAAACCTAGAAGCCAACTTTGAACCCCGCTTTGCCGCCCGAACAAAGCGCATCCAGGCCTCGACCATCCGCGAAATCCTCAAGCTCACCAGCCAGCCGGGCTACATCAGCTTTGCGGGGGGGCTGCCGGCGGCCGATCTCTTCCCCATAGAGCGCATCGGCGAGGCCACCCAGCGCATCCTGCGTGAGCAGGGGGTTCAGGCCTTGCAGTACAGCACCACCGAGGGCCACCTGCCCCTGCGGGAGTGGATTGCCAGCCGCGTACCCGGTGCCACCCCCGAGAACGTGCAGATAGTCTCGGGCTCGCAGCAGGGCCTCGACCTCATCGGCAAGGTGCTGATCGACCCCGGCTCGAGGGTGCTGGTGGAGGCCCCCACCTACCTGGGGGCGCTGAGCGCTTTCAACCCCTACGAGCCCGAGTATGTCTCGGTTCCCATGGACGACGAGGGGCTGGAGCTGGAGGCGCTCGAGGCCGCCCTCCAGGCCCGTCCCGTCAAGTTTATGTACGTGCTGCCCACCTTCCAGAACCCCTCAGGCCGGCTGATGGGCCTGGAGCGGCGCAGGGCCATCGTCGAGCTGGCCCGCAAATACCGAACCCCCATCCTGGAAGACGACGCCTACGCCGAGCTGTACTTCGACGGGAAGCCCCTGCCCACCCTCTACGCCCTCGACCACGCGCTGGGCGGCGGCAACGTGATCTATCTCAGCACCACCTCCAAGACCCTGGCCCCCGGCCTGCGGGTGGCCTGGGTGGTGGGGCCCCGGCCGCTGATTCAAAAAATCACCTTTGCCAAGCAGGGCGCCGACCTGCACACCCCCACCCTGAACCAGATGCTGGTCTACGAACTGGTGCGGGATGGGGCCTGGTACGGCGAACAGATCGACAAAATCCGCCAGACCTACCAGACCCGTTGCCACTGGATGCTGCAGGCCCTGCAAAAATACATGCCCGAGGACATGGGTTGGATTGTGCCGAAAGGGGGAATGTTCTTCTGGCTCACCGCCCCCGCGGGGCTGGACAGCCTCGAGCTCCTCAAAAAGGCCGTGGAGGAGAAGACGGCCTTCGTACCGGGGCAGCCCTTCTTTGCCGATGGCAGCGGCAAGAACACCCTGCGGCTTTCGTACTCGAGCGCCTCGCACGAACAGATCGAGGATGGCCTCCAGCGCCTGGGCCGGGCCATCCACCGGATGCTGGGGCGGGCGCCGGTGGCCTAACCCTGGCAGCCCGACCTCCGATGGCCTAAACCTCGAAAGAACACGCCGACCACAAGGGCCTCCGGCGTGCTGTTAGCGCATCGAGGCTCCCGCCCGATTCGGTATAATGCGCCCTGAAAAACCAAAGCTGCCTGTGGGCGGCATTTTATGGTGGAGGCTGTCAAAGGTCTCTGCCGTTTGTTATGGTGTGAGGGGTTTTTGTATCGGAGTGCGCTATGGTGGTTGCGATACTGGTTGCTTTTTTAGGAGCGCTGGCGGCGCCCTGGGTTTTCCGCTGGCTGGGCAACGCGGCGGGCTGGGGGCTGGCCCTGTTGCCGCTGGGCCTTGCGGTCTACTTTGCCAGCCTGCTGCCGGACGTGGTGGGGGGCCAGACCCTCCGGCACAGCCTGGTCTGGGTGCCCAGCCTGGGGGTCAACTTTTCCTTCTACCTGGACGGGCTTTCGCTTCTGTTCGCCCTGCTTATCACCGGCATCGGCACCTTTATTGTGATCTACTCGGGCGGCTACCTGAAGGGCCACCCCGACCTGGGCCGGTTCTACCTGGTCATTCTGCTCTTCATGGCCTCCATGCTGGGGCTGGTACTGGCCGACAACGTCGTGACCCTGTTCGTGATGTGGGAGCTGACCAGCCTCACCTCGTACCTGCTGATCGGCTTCAACCATAGCGAGTTCAGGTCACGCCGGGCCGCCACCCAGGCTTTGCTGGTGACGGCAGGTGGAGGACTGGCTCTGCTGGCCGGGCTGATTCTTTTGGCCCTCATGGGCGGCTCGCTGGAGATCTCCGAGCTGCTGGGCCAGGGCCAGGTACTGCGCGAGCATCCGCTCTACCTGCCCACCCTCATCCTGGTGCTTCTGGGGGCCTTTACCAAGTCGGCGCAGTTTCCCTTCCACTTCTGGCTGCCCAACGCCATGGAAGCCCCCACCCCGGTCTCGGCCTACCTGCACTCGGCCACCATGGTCAAGGCTGGGGTCTACCTGCTGGCCCGGCTCCAGCCGGCCCTTGGGGGCAGCGAGGTCTGGAGCAGCGCCCTGATGGTCTTCGGGCTGGCCACCCTGCTCACCGGGGCTGCCCTCACCTTCCGCCACACCGACCTCAAGCGCCTGCTGGCCTACTCCACGGTGGCTGCGCTGGGGGCGCTGGTCTTCTTAATCGGGCTGGTGCCGCTCACCAGCTACTACGCGGCCATGGCCTTTGCCACCTTTCTGCTGGCTCACTCGCTCTACAAAGGCGGGCTCTTCATGGCCGCGGGTGCAGTGGACCACGAGGCCGGCACCCGCGACATCACCCAGCTCGGGGGCCTTTTCCGGGTGATGCCCCTCACCGGGGTGGCGGTGGTGCTGGCCGCGCTCTCGCTGGCCGGGTTGCCGCCGGTGCTGGGCTTTATCGGTAAGGAAGTGCTGTATGTGGCCGCGCTGCAGGCGGCCCCGGCCTGGATGGTGGGGCTGGCGGTGCTGGGCTTTGCGGTGGGGGCCATGCTGGCGCTGCTGCTGGTGGTGCCTTTCTTCCGGGGTCAGCCGCCTCAAAAGGTACACGAGGGGCCGCCCAGCCTGTGGCTGGGGCCCCTGGTGCTGGCGGGCTTGGGCTTGTTGCTGGGCTTCTTTCCGGGGCTCTACAACCCCCTGGCCGATGCAGTCGCCAGCGCGGTGAAGGGGCAGGCTGTGGCCTACCACCTGAAGCTCTGGCCCGGCTTCAACCCGGCCTTTCTCCTGAGTCTCTTAACGGTACTGCTGGGGGTGGGGTTTTACTTCCTCTATCCCCGTCTGCGGGCCTGGATGGCCCAGGAACCCATCCCTGGGCCAGAAAACGCCTATGTGGCCCTCCTGCGTGGGCTGATGCGGCTGGCGGCGGGGGTGGAGCGCCTGCTGCAGAGCGGTTCGCTGCGGGCTTACCTGGTCTGGACGTTTGGGGGGCTGGTGGGGCTGGTGGGGCTGGCCCTCTTCCGCAGCGGCGTGCTGCTCTGGCCGGCGGGGGCCTCGAGCCCCACGCCCGAGCAGGTGCTGCTGCTAGCCCTGATGCTCCTGGGGGCCATCGGGGCACTGCGGCTGCGCTCGCACCTGGCGATGGTGGTGGTGCTGGGCGTGGTGGGGGCGGGGGTAGCCCTGGTCTTTTTGTTGCAAAACGCCCCCGACCTCTCGATTACCCAGTTTCTGGTGGAGACCCTCACCGCCATCCTGATCGCCCTGGTGCTGCTACAGATTCGCAACATCGGGCCGGTGCCCCGTGGGCGCTGGCTGGATAAGGTGGTGGCCCTGGGCTTTGGCGGGCTGGTGACCCTCTTGATGCTGGGGGTGCTGGCGCAGCCCCTCGAGCTACCCCTGAGCCAGTTTTTTGCCCAGAAAAGCCTACCCGAAGGCTTCGGGCGCAACATCGTGAACGTGATTCTGGTGGATTTCCGCGGCCTGGACACCTTCGGCGAGATCACCGTGGTGGGGCTGGCCGGGCTGGGGGTCTGGGTTCTTTTGGCGAACGGTCGCGCCAGCGGAGAACCATCCCCCAATGGAAACAGCAACGGGAGGAGCGACCATGAACACCCTGATTCTTAAGACCACCTCGAGGTTCCTCTTCACCCTTCTGCTTCTACTCTCGGTCTTTTTGCTCCTGCGCGGCCACAACGAGCCGGGCGGGGGCTTTATCGGGGCCCTGGTGGCGGTGGGGGCCTATGCGCTGTTTGCCCTGGCGCACGGGCTTTCCGCGGCCCGCAAACTCCTGCCCCTTCCCCCTTTGCGCCTGGTGGGGTGGGGCCTGCTGGTAGCCCTTCTGAGCGCCCTGCCGGCCTTGCTGCTGGGCCAGCCCCTCATGACCGGGCAGTGGTTCAGCCTGCTGGGCGTGAAGATGGGCACCCCGGTCATCTTCGACATCGGGGTCTACCTGACCGTGTTCGGGGCGCTGCTCTCGGCTATTTTTGGGCTCGAGGAGGCCGCACACCATCCTTCGGAGGGCGCCTGATGGAAATCCTGCTCTCGTTCCTGGTGGGTGCTCTGATGGCGGTGGGGGTCTATCTGATGCTCCGGCCCCATCTGATTCAGTTTCTGATTGGCTTTCTGGTGCTGGGCAACGCCGCCAACCTGCTAATCTTTACCGCAGGCCGGCTGGGCAGCCAGTTCCCGCCCCTGGTGCTGCCCGACGGTACGGTGCCAGAGCCCTACGCCAACCCCCTGCCCCAGGCCCTGATCCTCACCGCAATCGTGATTGGTTTTGGTCTGGCGGCTTTCGGCATCGTGCTCTTCTACCGGGCCCAGCAAGCCCTGGGCACCCTGAACGCCGAGACCATCCTCGAGGCTTCTGAACCGGCCCCGGCCCCCTCACCGGTGGACGAGGTGCGGGAGGAGGGGGCCCGATGAGCTGGCTGCTGGTGCTCCCCTTGCTGGTTCCCCTCACCACCGGCATCCTGTGCCTGGTGCTGTCGGGCCGCACCGCCCAACGGGTACTGGGCCTGGCGGGGGCCCTGGGCCTGCTGGCCGCAGGCCTGGCCCTGTTAACCCAGGTTCAGCGCCAGGGCATCCAGGCCGTGCAAATTGGCAACTGGCCGGCTCCCTTCGGTATCACCTTTGTGGCCGACCACCTCTCGGCCCTGATGGTGCTGATCACCGGGGTGGTGGCGGTGGCGGTGGCGCTTTTTGCCCTGGCTGAAGGCGATCAGTCCCGCGAGGGCCTGGGCTACTACGCCCTGGGCCACCTGTTGCTGTTTGGGGTGAACGGGGCCTTCCTGACCGGCGACCTGTTCAACCTGTATGTCTGGTTCGAGGTGCTGCTGCTTTCCTCGTTTGTGCTGATGGTTCTGGGAGGCAACCGGGCCCAACTGGCCGGCGGGGTCAAGTACTTCGCGGTCTCGCTTCTGTCCTCGATCTTCTTCCTGGTGGCAGTGGGCCTGCTGTACGGGGCAACCGGGGCCCTGAACATGGCCGACCTGGCCCTCCGGGTGGACAGGGTTCATCCGGGGCTGCTCTCGGCTTTGTCCATGCTGTTTCTGGTGGCGTTTGGGCTGAAGGCCGCTGTTTTTCCTTTCTTCTTCTGGCTGCCAGCCTCCTACCCGGCCCCTCCCGCCATGATCTCGGCCCTTTTTGCCGGGCTTCTGACCAAGGTGGGGGTGTACGCCCTGATCCGGGTCTTCACCCTGCTCTTTACCCACGACACCGGGTTTACCCATAGCCTGATCCTCTGGGTTGCCGGTTTTACCTTACTCCTGGGGGTGCTGATGGTGCTGGCCCAGGGGGAGCTCAGGCGGCTGTTGTCGTTCCAGCTGGTGAGTCACATCGGCTATATGCTGATGGGCCTGGGCATCCTGACCCCGCTGGCCCTGGCCGGCTCGGTGTTTTACGCGCTCAACCACATGATTGTGATTGCCGCGCTCTTTTTGCTGGCCGGCCTCTTGCAGCGCCTGCAGGGCACCACGGTACTGGTGCGGATGGGCGGGCTGTACAGGCCCTATCCCTGGCTGGCGGTCTTGTTCCTGTTGCCGGCCTTCTCGCTGGCCGGGCTGCCGCCCTTCTCGGGCTTCTGGGCCAAATACACACTGGTGGCAGCCGGGTTGCAGGCCGGGCAGTACGGGATTGTGGTGGTGGCTTTGCTGGTGGGCCTGCTAACCCTGCTCTCGATGGGGCTGGTCTTCGCCGAGGTGTTCTGGAAGAAGGCCCCAGAGGGGGCCAGGTCGGCCCCGGGGGGCCTGGCTGGCCTGGTGCTGCCGGTGGGCCTGCTGGCAGTTCTGACGCTGGGGATTGGGCTCTGGGCCGAGCCGCTTCTGAGCCTCTCGCAGACCGCCGCGCGGGAGCTGCTCGAGCCATCCGGGTACATCCAGGCGGTGCTGGGGGTGAGCCGATGAGGGCTTTTGTGTACAACGTGGTGCTGACCATCTTCTGGATGGCCGTGACCGAAGCCTTTACCCTCGAGAACTTTTTGGTGGGTTTTGCCATCAGCTTCCTGATTCTGCTGCTGGCCCGCCCACTCTTCGATGCCCCCTCGAGGCGCTACTTCACCCTGGCCTGGAAGCTGCCCCGCTTTGTACTTCTGATGCTGTGGGAGATCGTGCTCTCGAGCCTGCGGGTGGCCCAGGCGGTGCTCTCGCCCCGGCTGCCCATCAAGCCCGGCATCATCGCCTACCCGCTGGAGGTCAAGAGCGACCTCGAGATCACCCTGCTGGCCAACCTGATCACCCTCACGCCGGGCACCCTGAGCCTGGACGTCTCCTCCGACCGCAAGGTGCTCTATGTGCACGGGATGTTTGTGGACGACCCGCAAAAGGTGATCGAGTCCACCCACGAAAGCCTGGAAAAAGCCGTCCTGGAGGTAACCCGATGAGTTTTCTGGAGGTCATGCTGCTGGCTTTGATGCTGACCCTGCCCTTCGCGCTGTACCGCCTGGTGAAGGGGCCGACCCTACCCGACCGGGTGGTGGGCCTCGATCTGATCACCACGCTCTCGGTGGCGCTGGCCGCCCTGTACGCCCTGGTAAGCGGCCAGACCGCTTTTTTGGATGTGGCCATCGCACTGGCTCTGTTTGCCTTTTTAGCCACGCTGGGGCTGGCCCGTTACATCGAGTACCGGGGCCACAAGGGGGACTGAGATGCTTGAATGGCTGGTGTATATCCTGGTGCTGGGCGGGGTGTTCTTTCTGTTTATTGCGGCCATCGGGGTGGTGCGGATGCCCGATCTATACAACCGCATGCACGCCACCTCCAAAGCCGGCACCCTGGGGGTGGGCCTGATCCTGGTGGCGGTGGCAGTGTTTTATCAGGAACTCTCGGTGGCGGCCCGCGCGCTCTCGACCCTGGCTTTTATTGTTCTAACCGCACCGGTAGCCGCCCATGCCCTGGGCCGCGCGGCCTACCTCTCGGGGGTCAAGCCCAGCCAGGACACCTACATAGACGAGCTGGCCGGGCACTACCAGGCCAACCACAGGCTCGAGTCGGTGGAGACCGAGGCTAAGCAAAGAAGGTTCAAGCAGTAAAAATAACTCAAGTTGCCACCTATCCTGACTACGCAGAAAATAAAGGCCACTATGAACTGGACTGTTCTAGTGGCCTTCTGCATTATAGACGATCTGCTCAAGACCCTCGGACACAAGGACGACCCCCAGAGCAAG
>Ga0209721_1000829_pt1 | contig 25479 bp, 24 predicted proteins | sample TshhotsprinmetaG_FD_184139 | JGI IMG/M metagenome (GOLD analysis project Ga0209721, IMG submission 184139) | Hot spring microbial communities from South Africa to study Microbial Dark Matter (Phase II) - Tshipise hot spring metaG (SPAdes)... | ecosystem: Environmental > Aquatic > Thermal springs...
CAGGTAGGGGAATGGGGAAACCCGGTTTCCCCATTTCCCAACCGCTGTCGGGAGCGGCTGGCGCCCCCACAGGCAGGGGTGCGGTTCGACAGGCTCACCGCAGGTGGGGAAACCCGGTTTCCCCGTATGTTCACATCAGCCGCCCCTGCGGCTGCGCCGCACAACGCCAGAATGAAAATATTATTGTTCTTGGGAGGGCGCAGCCCTCCCAAACCCTCCCACCAGGTAGGGGAATGGGGAAACCCGGTTTCCCCATTTCCCAACCGCTGTTGGGAGCGGCTGGCGCCCCCACAGGCAGGGGTGCGGTTCGACAGGCTCACCGCAGGTGGGGAAACCCGGTTTCCCCGTATGTTCACATCAGCCGCCCCTGCGGCTGCGCCGCACAACGCCAGAATGAAAAATATTTGTTCTTAGGAGGGCACAGCCCTCCCAAACCCTCCCACCAGGGAGGGGAATGGGGAAACCCGGTTTCCCCATAACGTCAGGCACCATTCGCGTGGCGCACACGCCAGAATGAAAATATTATTGTTCTTGGGAGGGCGAAGCCATCCCAAACCCTCCCGCGCGCGGGCTATTTTCACCGCAGAGCTTGTCCCACTCCAGGTGGTACAATGATCTGCAATGAACTGATGCATACCAGGGAGGATCCTGATGGAGATCGTGGTGAAAGGCGGCGCGCTCCTGAGCGAGCCGTCCGACCTGGCCGTGCTCGCCTGCCTGGAGGATACGCCACTGCCCGCGGAGCTTGCCGGGCTGATCGAGAGCGCCGACTTCGCTGGCAAGGCGCGCCAGCAACGGTTGCTCTACCCGCGCGCCCCGGAAGGGCCGAAGCGCGTATTGCTGCTGGGCCTGGGCAAGGCCGAGAAGCTCAGTGCCGACGGTTTGCGCCAGGCGGCGGCGACGGCGACGCGCCAGGCCCAGGAGTTGCAGGTGGCCCGGTTGAGCTTCGGCCTCAACGGCGAGCTGGCGCTTGACCCGCTGCGGATCGGCCAGGCCCTCGCCGAGGGCTTTGCGCTGGGCGCCTATCGCTTCCAGCGCTACCGCACCGATCTGAGCGAGGAGCAGAAGTTTACCATCGAGGGCGCCACCATCGTTGCCACAGCCGATGTCGAAGCCCTGCAGGCCGGGGCCGCCACCGGGCAGGTGATCGCCCGCGGTGTGGCCTACGCCCGCGACCTGGTCAATACGCCGCCCAATGACCTGCCGCCCGCCGCGCTCGGCGAGGCTGCCATCGCCCTGGGCCAGCGGCTGGGACTCTCGGTCACCGTGCTGGACAAGCCACAGTTGATCGCGGGAGGCTTCGGCGGCGTGCTGGCCGTGGGTCAGGGCTCGGCCAACGAGCCGCGCTTCATCGTGATGGAGTACGGCACGGCCCGGGAGGGCACACCGACGATCTGCCTGGTCGGCAAGGGGCTCACCTTCGACTCGGGCGGGCTCTCGATCAAACCGGCCGACGCGATGACGACGATGAAAGCGGATATGAGCGGCGCGGCGGCGGTGTTTGGCGCGCTGCAGGTGGTGGCCGAGCTGAAGCTGCCGCTGCACGTGGTGGGGATCGTGCCCGCAGCTGAGAACATGCCCAGCAGCACGGCCTTCCGCCCCGATGACGTGATCACGACCCTGAGCGGCAAGACGGTCGAGGTGCTCAACACCGACGCCGAGGGCCGCATCGTGCTCGCCGATGGGCTGCACTACGCCCAGCAGTACAAGCCTGACGCTATCATCGAGCTTTCGACGCTCACCGGCGCGATCGTGATCGCGCTGGGCGCCCATGCGATCGGCATGATGGCCACCAACCAGGAACTGGCCGACCGGGTCAGTCGCGCTGGCGAGGCCAGCGGCGAGCGGGTCTGGCAGTTGCCGTTGTGGGACGAGTACCGCGAGATGCTCAAGAGCGAGATCGCCGACATGAAGAACATCGGCGGGCGCCCGGCCGGCTCGATCACCGCGGCGGCCTTCCTCGCCAACTTCGTGGGCGACTACCCCTTCGTGCATCTCGACATCGCCGGTACGGCCTTTGCCGAGAAGCCCACGAAGCCCTACGACGCGCCCGGCGCTACCGGAGTGGGTGTGCGCCTGCTCAGCGAACTGCTCAGGGGCTACGCTACGTAAGACGTGACTCAAACCTGCTTGACGTTCCAGAGCCAGGAGGCGAGGAGGGTGGTTTGCCGCTGCTGGCCGGGGCGATGACGGTTGCGAGGCGCCCGGCGGACTGACACGCGAGCTGGCGGAAGAGCCGGGGACGCAGCACGAGCGAGGCGTCGAGGTGGGGGGCGGAGCCTGGTCGAGATCAGGGCAAGCAGCCAGCCGTCCGTTTCTCCGATACCAGGATGCCTCGCCGGCGAGCCGTGGTAGAGCATCCCGGCGGCGTGCTCCGGGCGCGTGGCTGTGAGATCGGCTGAGCAGCCGGGGCGCAGCTTCCGCAGCCGCCCGTTCACGCGCGCAGGCGCTCCAATGAACTTGCGTACCGCCTTCAGAGTCTCCCTCCCATTTCCCTGGCCCTCGCGCTACACTGCAACCGCACGAGCGGCGCCCTGGTTCGCGCGATACCAGGCTATCGTGTGACGAATAGCCTCGTGCAGCGGCGTCGGCGCGACCTGAAAGGCGCGCTCGAAGCGCGCGCTGTCGACCACGAACGGCTGCTCGAACTCATAGAGCATCTCAAGCATCTCCCGAGCGTCGCGCAGGAAGAGCGCGCCAGCCATCATCATCAGCCGTCCCATGGCGCGCAGCTGCGGCTCCGCGCCGAGCTCGTGGTAGATCATCCCGATCAGTTCACGCTGAGTTACTGCGGGTGCGGTGGGCACGTGCCAGTGGCGGCCCAGGGCCTCGTCGCGCTCACCCAGGATCGCCATCGCCTCGCCGAAGTCCTCGATGTAGGTGTAGCTGTGGGGGCGATCCAGGCGCCCGATCACCTGCGCCGGCTTGCCCTGGAGCGCGGGCAGAAAGACGCCATCGCCCAGCGTGGAGTGACGCACGCCCGGGCCGAAAAAGTTGGAGCCGCGGGCGGCGGCGGTGCGCAGCAGCCCGCTCTGATGGGCCTTGGCCACCTGCTCGGCAAGCCGCGCCCGCACACGGCCTTTCCGCGTATGGGCCTGAGCGGGGAGGTCCTCGCGGATCGGGCCCTGCACCGCGCCATACATGTAGAGGTTCTCGGCGACAATCAGCTTTGCCCCGGTGTCGGCGACGCCCTGGATGATCGCCGCCTGGAGCGCCGCGAACTGCGTCGTCCAGCGGTGGTAGGGCGGCTGGGCGCACTGGTAGACCACGGCGGCTCCCTGGGTAACCTCGCGAACGGCGCTCGCGTCGTTCAGGTCGGCGCGAGCGACCTCGCACCCGGGCGGCGTTTCCGTCGCCGCACTACGGCGGACGATGCGCACGCGATGGCCGCGCCGGCAGAGCGCCCGGGCCGTGGCCAGTCCGAGGGGGCCGGCGCCGAAGACAACGTGGAGCGTTTGTGTCACCATCTCGCTCTCCCTTCAGTCGTCCATGCGGCTGCGCCGCACAACGCCAGAATGAAAATACGTGTTCTTAGGAGGGCTTCGCCCTCCCAAACCCTCCCCGCTGGCGGGTTGTTTCCTGGGAGGGGGTAGGGGCGCGGCGGCGCCGCGCCCCTACGCCAAACCCTCCCGCGGGGGGCTATTTTCACCTCAGCAAACGGTCTCGCCGGGCCGAGGCCGACCGCGCCAGGCCCTGCGCTCCGGGTAAGCCTCCGGTTTTCGCCACTGTACGTCCAGACCTTAACGGCATCGCCCACCAAAAGACGTGATCGAGAGGTTGGCGCTTGCGGATAACAGCAGTTACCCAACGCGCTGGTGGGCGCTGCGTCGCTGCTATCGATTGCACTGCGAATGATGGGGGCGCCCACGCCCAGAACGACCTATCCTGCAAGGCAGAGACGCCACTACCCGCCGCTGAGCCCGTGCTGCGACGGGTGGGCAAATCTCGTCCGGAACAATCTTGTATGAATACGCTTACCTTCCGCACACTCTTCGACCACGGCAACTATGATCACAACCTCATTCGGCAGCATCAGGCCGTGGCGCCCCGAAGACGCGGAGGCGCTGGCGGCCTATGCCGACAACCCGAAGATCTGGCGGCAGATGCGTGACAGCTTCCCCCGCCCCTTCACCCTGGAGCGGGCCTGCGCCTTTATCGACGCGACTCTCAGGCCCTCCTCCTCGCTCTTTCTGGCCCTCGCCTCGCCCCACGAGGCGATCGGCGGGATCGGGATCACGCGCGGCGACGATGTGCACCACCGCACGGCAGAGCTCGGCTACTGGCTGGCTGAGCCGTTCTGGGGCCGGGGGTATATGCGCATGGCGATCATTGCCTTGACGAGCTACCTCTTCGCTCAGACCGATCTGCTGCGTATCTACGCCGAGCCCTTCGCGAGCAACCTCGCCTCGATCCGTGCCCTTGAGCGCGCTGGCTACGTCTATGAGGGCCGCCTGCGTTGTAGCGTCGTTAAAGAGGGCCAGGTGCTTGACCAACTCCTCTTCGCTGCGGTGCGGACGCTGTATGTCGCGCCGGAGGATAGCTGATGCGCCGCCTGCCCATCGCCATGTTCTTGCTGCGACTCCGAGGAAACAGATGATCCATGTCTACCACTATAGTGAGGAGCCTGGGATCACGGCGTTCGCAGCGCGCCCGAGCCGCCTTGGCGAGCCCTTTGTCTGGGCGATTGATGCGTGGCGCCAGCCGCTCTACTGGCTGCCCCGCGACTGTCCCCGGGTCTGCTTCTGGCCCGACGAGGGCCGCACCAGCGCCCCGCCGACCATGAGCGCTGGTGGGCTGGCGTTGCGGGCCGCATGGTGATCGCCATTGAGGTGGCCTGGCTTGAGCGCGTGCGCGCCTGCCGGCTGTACCGCTACTGTCTTGACGCGCGTGACTTCCAGAGCCTCGACGATAATGGCATGTACGTCAGCAGGCAGATGGTGCGTCCACTGTCGGTCGAGCCCGTCGGCGACCTGCTAGCGACCCTGGCGGAAGGCGGGGTCGAGCTGCGGATCTGCCAGTCGCTTGTGCCGCTCGGCCGGGCGGTGATCGCGACGACACTCGATTTCTCGCTGATCAGGATGCGCAACGCGCAGGGCTGGGAAGATCCGGCGTAGGTCTGCGCCTGAGGTTTACGGGCGGCCCTGGGCCTGCTCGCGCAGCGTCGCAAGGCCCACTGCGATCAGCCCGGCGCAGCAGCTAACAATCGTCAGCGCGCTCAGGCTGATCAGGACTGCGCTCATCAGTGCGCCACGGCTGCCGGGCGCTGGTAGGGGCAGCAGCGCGACCAGGCACAGGCCGATGATTGCGCCAATTCGCACCCCCCAATTCCACGCGGCATTGTTCAACGCGATTCGAGGCATCAGCAGCCCCAACAGCGCGCCGACACTCATCCCGAGACCGACGACACCGACAAACAGCCAGCCGTAGCGGTCGAGCAGGTCCCAGAAGAAGTACGCCGCCGCGCCGCCGGTCAGGGCAAGCAGAACCAGCATCACCCCGAGGATCTGGACGGCAGCGATCCGCGGCGGGATCGCATAGGCTCGCCGGTACTGATCTTGGACCTCGCCGCGCTGAGCGATGCGCGGCTTTGGAGCGTTCTCCCCGCGTATGAACGACGGCGCTAAACGGACCAACCCGTACAGGCCGCTCGCAAGGATGAGCAGACTCACGCCGATCAGGGCAGTGAGGCCGATCATCGAAAAGCTGAGCCCGACTCCACCCGGGGCATCAGCCACAATCCCGGGAAGGTGCATCGGTTGTGAGCGCTGCGCCCAGATGGCCCCGACAAATGCGCCGAGGAGCGGCCATCTCCAGTGAAATGCCGGAAAGCGCACATCGGCAAGGGAATTTCTGGACGCAGGAGGCATGATTGCGATCTCCTGACGCTCGTTGATACTATGCTCGATCCATTGCAGAGCGGTGCAGCAAGAGCGCCGCGAAGCCAGCGCGCGGGGGGTCTCTATCGCTCAGGGTGGCGGCCTCCCCCGGGATTGAGGCGCCGCGCCAGCACAAGTCCGGCGCCAAGAGTCACCAGGACGATACCGGGAGGCAGCAGCAGTCCGCAGAGCAGCATGCTGTACAGCGGCTTGCCCATGACGATCTTCGTGCTGAAGCCGGCGTAGATCGCCAGCGGCACGGCATAGGCGGCGAGGCCGAGGATAAGGACTGCGAGTCGAGTCGCTCGAACGAGGCGGTCAGCGCATATTGGGTCGGTCAGCCGCGGAACAATGACGGATGCATACCTGGCCGGGCGGAACCAGACACTTGTCACGGCGTCCAGGCCGACATTCACGGTGTCGCCAGGGGAGGTACGCGGGCTCATGACTCGTTCTGCATCGTGATTGTGCTGTGTTCGACCGTTCCATCGCTGCGCGCTGCGACCTCTGCCAGCATAGCTGCTGCGCGCAGCCCTGTACCCCTCAGAAGTGCGGGGTGGCCGGCACACAGATGGTTACGCGTCTGGCGGATGTGCTTCCTCCAGGGGCTGACAGGCGTACAATTCACTAGCACAAGATGGAGTCCGCCGGCGACCATTTCGGGTCAGGCTGCACCTTCTCGCTCTGCAAGGCCATCATGGCATCGCTTTCCCAACCCCATCACGAGGCGCTCAGCGTGCTCCTGGCGCGCCTCCCCCCTGCGCCGGTCGTCTGGGCCCTCACCGGGAGCTGTAGCTTTGCCCTTCAGGGATTGCCGGTGAGTGTCCACGATATCGATCTGCGGACCGACGCTCGCGGCGCGTACGCCATCGAGCAACTCTTTTCTGAATCGTCGCGCCAGTCGATGCGCCGACGGCCTATGCTTACGCCTTCTTAACTCAAGCGCCATATGCGGCGCTGTTACCCAACCGGAACGGAGGCTCCCGATGCGACTCACGTCTCGCCTTGCACCTGCATACCTGCTGGCCCTGGGCCTGTTTGCCCTCAGCCTCGCACCGGCCCCGCCCGCGGCGGCCGCGGCGGAGCGCTGCTTCCCCGAGACCGGCCGCTGTATCAGCGGTCGCTTCCTGAGCTTCTGGGAGGAGCAGGGCGGCCTGCCTGTCTTCGGCTTCCCCACCACCCGGGCACGCGTCGAGCGGAGCCGGGACGACGGGCAGTTCTACCTGACGCAGTGCCCCTGAGCATCTCGACTCAGGTGAGCAGGCCGATGGCCCGGGCGCGGGCGACGACCTGGAGGCGGGTACGAACCTGGAGCTTCCCGCACAGATTGCGCACATGCCATTTGACCGTACTCTCGGCAAGCTGAAGCTGCTCGGCGATCTGGCGCGTGGTGGCGCCTATGTCCAGCAACCGCAGCACATCAAGCTCGCGGTCGCTCAGCGGCTCGACCAGCGGTGGCAAGTGATCGTCCGGCAATCCCTCTTGCCCGCGCCCGGGAGAATTGAACCGCTGTAGGAATTGCTCGGCGGCCGCCCGCCCCTGGTTGCCGGGACGCCCCTGGGCAGCGCGGCGGACGAGGAGCGCCCGCGCCGGCTCGCCCTCGTCGAGCACAAGCCGCACCAGCCCGGCGCGCAGCAGCTCTGGCAGCAGGCTGTCGAGGAGATCGAGCGCCTCGCCGAACGCGCCCAGGGCGCTATGGGCCAGGGCCAGCAGCATGCCCGCCTCCCAGCGGCTACGCTCACGCCCCTGGGCCCTGGCGTGGCCCAGGACCTCATCAAGCAGGTCGCGGGCCGCGGTCGCTCGCCCGGCGGCGAGTAGCACGCGGGCGAGGGCGAGGTCGGCCGGCTCGCGCAGGGCGAGGAAGAGGCCGGCGTAGCGGGCGCGGATCGCCTCCGGCGTGGCCCCGGCGAGCCAGTGACAGGCTTGCTCCGGCGCGCCACAGCGCAGCCAGAGCTGCGCCCGCAGCGCTCCCAGCACGGCCAGCAGGGCCTGATCCTGCCCCAGTTCCGCCAGATGCTCGATCTGATCCAGCGCCTGGTGGGCCGCATCATACGCGCCGTCTGCTGCTCGTGTCAGGGCCAGGGCAAAGGCAGCCGGGACACGGCTCTCGGGCTCCCACCACTGCCAGGGGATGTCCAGGCTCGCCTCGAGCGCGCGTTGGGCGGCCTCGCGTTGATCGCGCTCGTACTCCAGGCGTCCCAGGCGCGCCAGAGCCATCGCGCCAATCGTGGTGCGCTGGAGCTGGTGGCGACGCCCGTCGCTCAGCGCCTGGACAAAGTGCTGTCTCGCCGCCTCGATCTGCCCTGCCCAGAAGGCCGCCGTCCCCTCGCCAATGCGTGCGGCGAGGAGAATCGGGGGGCTGCCGGCTGTATTGGCCTGTGCGCCCATCGTCCGGTACGAGCGGGCTGCGGCGGCCATATCGCCCTGAAAGCAGGCCACAATCGCGTAGCTCCCCACCAACGTCAGGTAGAGCGCCCCATCATCAGGGGTAATCCATTGCTCGGCCAGCCGGGCTAGCCGAGCGAACTCCTTACCTCCGTTCACCAGGCGGTCGTTGTTCAGCAAGACGAAGGTGAGCTGGGCGAGGAGCGCCCGATGCTCGCGGTCAATCGCTGTCTGCTCAGGCGGCGGTGGCGCGCCATCCAGCCAGGCCGTGCGCCAGGGGTCTGGTGGAACGAGCTGCAGCAGCGCCTCGATCCGTGGCGCCGCATAGGCCGCGATTGCCGCCGGGCCGCCCTGGAGCGAGGTGAGCAGATCGGCGACGATCAGGCGCCAGCGGGTGTGGATCGAGTCCATCGGCAGCCGATCGAGCCAGCCGCGCACCGCGGGGGCTTCGTAGCGCTCCCAGAGCCAGTGGCCGACCCTGCGCTCGACCAGATCGGCAGCCCCGGCGGCGGCGTCCCCGGCGACCAGTGCTGCCACCGCTTCGTCAATCAGATCCTGCTGGGCGAACCAGTGCCCCGCCGCGCGCCACAGGATGCGCACACGCTGCGGCCCGGTCTGCGCGAGCCGGTGGCGCAAGAACTCGCGGAACAGCTGATGGTAGCGAAACCAGCCCTGCGCGGTGTCCAGCGGCAGAAGAAACAGTCCTTGCCGCGCAAGACGCTCGAGCATGCGCTGCGCCGCCTCGGCATCCGGCACCGGTTGACCGTCGGCCAGCGGGGCATCGGCAGCCAGCAGCGCGACACAGAGTGCGGCGCAGACCCGATTGGGCAATGAAGTCACCAGGAGCAAAGCCTGCACCGCTGGCGGCAGGGTGCTGAAGATCTCCTCCATCAGATAGTCGAAGACGTACTGGTGACTCCCGCCGAAGCCCGCGGCGATACCGGCCAGATCCTGGCCCTCGGCGAGCACGAGCGCTGCGAGTCGGACACCTGCAGCCCAGCCTTCGGTCTTCGTCACGATCGCGTTCAGGGTCGCCGATGGCGCCGCCACGCCGAGCGCCTGCGCGACCAGCGCGGCGGCCTCATCGGCGCGGAAGGCCAGGTCAGCCATTGCGAGGCGCCGGTGGCCCGTCACCGGGGGGAGCGGTGGCTCGCTCCGGCTGGCAATGATCAGGTGGAGTTGGGCCGGCCACTGGGCGATCAGATTGGCCATGGCCCCATGGATCGCGTCGTTCCCGTCACGGATGCAATGGTAGTCATCCAGGATCAGGCAGATTGGCTGGTTTGCGCCCGCGAGCTGCGTGATCAGGGCAGTGATTGCTGCCGTGCCCAGCTCAGCGGCCTCGAGCCGCTGAAGCAGCGCCCAGCTCTCGGCGAGCTTCGGCAGCGCCGGCTCCAGGGCGGCAAACAGGTGGCGCCAGCAGCGCCGGGGGTCATTGTCGTCCTCGTCGAGCGAGAGCCACGTGGAACGTAGAACGGGACCAGCGTACTCGCTGTTTGGCTGTTCTACGCTCTGCGCTCTACGCTCTACGTTTAAGAGCCACTGGCTCATGAGTGCGGTCTTACCGCTGCCTGCCGGTGCGACGATCACGGTCAGGCCGCCGCCGGGCGGAAAGGCGAGCTGATCCAGTAGCCGGGGACGCGCGATGAGCTCATTCCCGAAGTGGGGTGGGCTCAGCTTGCTAGCCAGGAGTCTGGTTGTTTGCACGATGTCAGGGGTGGGAACAGGCGTCGAGGAAGACACGCCGGGCTCCTCTCATACCATTGTTAGATTTTGGATTGCGGATTGCCACGCCAGGCAGCACAACGCCTGAAACCGTTTCAGGCAATGCGGCATCATCAACGGTAATTAGTATCAAGAGCTTAACTGAGGGCAGGCCGTCATCGGGGCGGCGATCACATTGCCGTGCGCCGTCTCCCCGAGTCGACTGACACGTGATGAACACCCGCCTGGCAGAGAGCTTTGCTGACGCGGGCCGCAGTACACTCTCCAGACGAACGACAGGGCTGTTGCGTTGCCAGCGCTCTGTCTGCCGTACTGTTGTTGTACAACGACGCCACACATCACGCCTCAACGCTGAGACGGGTTCGGGCATCCACTGATCGGATGATTGCTACTGAATAAGCCCCTGCTGGCGGGCGCGTGCCAGCGCCTGGAGCCGGGTTCGCACCTGGAGCCTGGCGCACAGATTGCGGATGTGCCACTTCACCGTGCTTTCGGCGACGAAGAGAGTCGCTGCGATCACGCGGGTGTCGGCGCCATTGGCCAGCAGCTGGAGGATCTGCCGCTCGCGCTCGCTGAGCAGTTCGGGCTGTGCACCACCAACAGGAGCAGTTGGTACCGCGTAGGAGGGCGGATCGGGGCGCTGTGTCGCCGGAAAGCCGGCGAGCCAGGCGCTGGCCCTGTCACGGGCAGTCTGGGGAAGCGTCTCACCTGCGATGATCTGCGCCAGGAGTATAGCCGCAGGGGCGCCCTCGTCGAGCAGGAGCCGCGGGAGCTGTGCCTGGACGATGGCGGGCAGCACGGCGGCGAGCGTTGCCACGGCTGTGGAGTCGTCGCCATCGGCGAGCATGGCCAGCGCCAGCAGCACCCGGGTCTCCCAGAATGCACGCAGCCGGCCCTGGGCCTGCGCCTCCTCGGCCAACCGGGAGAGCACAAGGCGCGCCTCCGCGGCACGACCGGCCCGGGTCAGGGCGCGCGCCAGCACCAGGTCGGCCAACTCCTGGAGCACAGGGAGGGTTGCGGCATAGGGTTGTCGCAGCTCGGCGATCGGCCGGTCGGCCAGCCAATCCCGCGCAATCGCCGTCGTATCGGCATCGGCACGGGCGAGCGCAACCCGCAGGCGGCACAGCTCAAGCACCGCGCGCACTCCGCGCTCGTGCTCCGCGGGCACGTTCCCCTGCTGGTACTCGACCTGATCCAGAGGCCCGGCCAGCGACTGGCTTTGCCCGCTTGCTGCCATCGTCAACGCCAGATACAGGGCTGCGGGCAGGTGTGTCTCCGGCTCCCACCACTGCCAGCGCGCGCGGCGACTGGCCTCAAGGTCGGCCAGAGCCTGGTCAAGCTCGTTCCGCTCGTAGGCTAACCGGCCCATGAGCGCGAAGGCCCGCGCCCCCAGGATGCCATGCTGGAGCTGGTGCTGCTGAAGCAAGTTGCGGCAGCGCGTGAACTGCTGGTGCGCGGCGCTCATTTCACCGCGACGATAGTGGACCGAAGCGCCGACCAGTGCGACCGCTGTTCGCAGGACGAGGTACCGTCCTCCCGGGAGCCGACTCATCGCTCCTGCATAGCGCTCCACTGCAGGGAAGTCGTGGTGGGCCAGCGCTCGCGCGCGCAGCGTGTCCAGGAGCAACACATACAGCATGCCGTCCTCGGGGCGAAGCCACTGCTCGGCTCGCCGTAGCCAGCCGGTGTTCCAGCCGCTTCCGCGCGCCAGTCGATCGAGCAGCACCCGGGCAAAGGCGACAAGGCCGAGTCTGCGGCGAATCTCCCCATCAGCAGGCGTTTCTGGCAGCGGTGGAGGATCTTCGCGTTGCCATGCTTCTCTGAGCGGCCCCGGAGGAAGATCGGCCAGCAGGGCGGCAATGCGTGGCTCGAACTCGGCTGCGAGCTGTGATGGGCTTCCCGCGCGACGAACCAGCAGATCAGCGCAGGCAAGCCGCCAGCGTGCGCGGATCACCTCGGATGGCAACAGGTGAAGCCAGTCCCGTACTGCCCCCTGGTCGTACCACTCCCACAGGGCGATATCCACCCGTGCCTCGACGAGGTCGGCGGCTGTCTCGACGTCGCCAGCGGCGAGCAGCAGCGGCAGCGCTTCGCCGACCAGATCGTGCTCGGCGAACCACCGGCCGGCGGTGCGGTGGAGGTGCGGCACAAGTTCCGGCTCGGTCGCCTCCAGGGCATGGCGTAGGAACTCGCGAAACAGGTGATGGTAGCGAAACCAGCGCCGCTCCGCATCAAGGGCGCTCAGGAAGAGGCCCTGTCGCTCAAGTGCGGTGAGCAGCTCGTGGGCTGCCGCCTCCGCGCTTCCCGCGTCGGCGACCTCGGCGGCGTCCTGGAGGAGCCTCGCGCAGAGTGGCGCGCAGAGTCGCTCGGGCAGGGCGGTGAGCAGCAAGAAGCGTTGAATGGGTGCAGGCTGCTGGTGAAAGACCTCGTCCATCAGGTAGGCAAAGAGCCGCTCGGGCGCCTGCCTGCTCCACACACGATCACCTTGTGGAGAGAGTGAGGCAAGGCGCAAGCCGGCGGCCCAGCCTTCAGTGCGCTCTGTCAGCTCCGCCACATCCAGGGCAGGCGATGCCGGCGCCGTCTCGCGCAGCAGCGCCGCTGCCTCGTCAACCGTGAAGGCAAGATCGGCGGCGCGCAGATCCAGGAGCAGGCCGCGAACGCGCAGCCGCGGGAGGGGCAGCGGCGGCTCCGTCCGGCTGGCGATCACCAGATGGAGTTGGAGGGGGAGCAGCCCAAGCAGGCGGGCCATGCCCCCATGAATCTGCTCAGACGCGATCACGTGGTAATCGTCGAGGACCAGGGTGAACTGCCGCTCTGCCCGGGCTGATGTCGCCTGAAGGATCGCATCGACCGCGCGATCGCCGACAGCGTCTGGCGCCGTGTGCGACAGGGCGATCTGTTCGTCCTCAAGGGCAGGCAGCGCGTGCTTGAGGGCCGCCAGCACATAACGCCAGAAGCGGAGCGGGTCGTTGTCTGCCGGATCAAGCGAGAGCCAGCCACAATGGAGAGCGGGGAGCGGAGAGCGGAGCGTAGCGTCATCCTGGCCCGGTCGTTCTACGTTCTGCGTGCTATGCTCTGTGCTCAAGAGCCACGAGGCAAGGAGTGTTGTCTTGCCGCTGCCGGCCGGGGCGACGAGCGTGGTGACACGCCCGCCACCCTGGGCAGCAAGGCGGCTGAGCAGGCGTGGGCGCATCACGAGTGCACTACCGGGAAGCGGAACCATGAGCTTGGTCGGGATCAGGGTGCAAGCCTGCCCATTCCCGGGCTCCTGACCGTGGCGCTGTTGAAGGTTGCCCATCTGCCGGAGAGCGAGCGCCGCGGCCTCCAGGCGCGCAGCGGTCAGTTCGGAGGAGCGTCCGAGATACTGCTTCCGCAGGTGGCCGTCAACCCGGCGGTACGCGCTCCAGTACCAGGCGCCTCTGGCGCGACGCTCCTTGCGAACCGTGAGTACGCCGAGGGGGTGGCAGTAGCGAAAGCTCCGTACCTGCTCGTCGGCGAGCCAGGCAAACCAGGCTGGCGTGTCCAGCGGGATATGAGCCTCGGCCCTGCCGGGGCGAGCCAGGATCAGGGTGCGCTCACGAACTTCCGCTTGTGCATGCGGCATAGCTGGCTCCGCCTGTGAGTGGTGCTACCCGGGGGCCGCTGACCTCGACACAACAATCATAGGCGATCAGCCTGCCCGCGACAAATTGCGGTGAGGGTTGGCGGGCAAACGACAGAAGTGTACGGCGGCGCGACCAGAGGCGCCTCCCTGCAAAGAGCGAGCTTCCACCCTGGCAGGAATGGTGCTGACCGTTCTGCGCTGAGCGCTGGTTGTTACCCAACAGGGCCACGTTTCGACAACGGCTGCGATTGCCCCTGCCAGCGTCCGGCGCCTCGTCGTCGAGCCGCGCCAGCAACACGCGACCATCGAGCAGCTCGAGGCGGCGCTGAACGACCTCGTCGTGAACCGCGGCGAGCGGCAGCTCACCGTACCCTGCGCCTGGACTGAAGCGAAAGCCAATCCTGCCGGCGCTCACGGCAAGTAGTCGCTCTGCCACAAGAGACAGCAGCAGCGCCGCGACGAGGACGTTTCAACGGGTATCACGAGACCGTCGCGTTCGCAGCATGCGCGGATCATGGCGCCCGCGTGCGCGCGGCTGCCGGGTTGGCGCACATTCCTGAAGCAAGCCTTTCACATTCGTTTATTCGTTTATTCGTTTCCCATTCGTTGACGTATTTCATTCCTCATTCGTTGACATATTTCGTTTCCCATTCGTTGACGTATTTCGTTGGCCCATTTCGTTTCCCATTCGTTGGCCTCTTTCGTTGGCCCATTCAGGCGTGTTTCCGCATCAGGAAGCCCTTTCCAGAGCAGGTGAAACCCTTTGAAACGGGGGCGTCAAGGAGACGCCGCATCAGAGGTCTGTGGCAAGTCGAGGGCGAAATACACGTCCCCATCGTACACATGGGTCATCTGAAACCCGTAGCGCTGGTAGAACCTGATCGCATCATCCCAGGTCGCCGTTGTCTCCAGGACGATCCGCGTCAGCCCTGCTGCCCGGGCGCGTGTGCAGAGCGCCTGGAGTAACGCTCTTCCGATGCCGTACCGACGCAGATCTCCGGCAACCGACATGCGGACAATCTCGCCAACCCCCGGGGAGCGCGGCACACAGGCCCCGACGCCAACTACCCGGTCGCCCAACAGTGCCACCAGCACGTCTGCGTCGTGGTAGCTGGAGGCGATGTCTTCCAGATCGCCATTGCGTGCGGGATCGAGGACGCCCCAGCGCTCGGCTAAGCCGGCGAGGATCAGCGCCCTGACATGGTTCTGGTGCTCTGGCGCAAAAGGCACGATGGAAAGCGGAGCGTTCAGGATCATATATCTCCCCTTCCGCACTGAAGAATGTTCACGGTCACCGAACCCGCGTCCCGAGAATGGCGGCCTGGCGCTCTGCGAGCCGAACCTCGATCGCCGACACCTGCTCGTGGTGGAGCCAGTACCTTCGGAGCGGGTCGGGCTTCCCGCGCCATTCCTCAGGCCAGTACTCCTCAGGGGTGAGATCGTCGAGCACGAGCAGTCCGCCTACGGCGACGAGCCCAAGCACCTGGTCGGGGTGTGCCGTTTTCGCGTTGCCGCCGTCTGCAAAGAGGAGCTGGAATGGCCCGTGGGCCACAAGCTCGCGCCAGTCACCGTGCAGCACCTGAACCGCCGACTGATCAGCAAACACGTCGCGCACGGCGGCGACGAGTTGCGGATCAGAGTCGATCGTCACGCAGCCGACGTTCGGTTGGAGGGCGCTGACCATCCAGGCAGTGCCAACGCCACAGCCGGTGCCAATCTCGCCGATGCGCCCGCCGGTTACGGTTGACGCCAGAGCGTGCAGCAGGAGTCCGGCCTCAAGGCAAGAGGAGTGGCGAAAGCCGCGTGCCTCAGCCAGCGCGAGCGCGCGCACGACCAGCGCTGGGATCGTCACAGGCACTCCTGTTTGCTGGGAAGGCTCCGAGATTGCATCCACTTCGAGTCACTGGCATTCTCAGGAACAGTATCCAGCCGTAGGCTACCAGGTACACCCGCCTTTCTGCGGGTGCCCGCAACGGCCGGGGCAGTACACTGAACACAAACATCCTGGGAAGAACTCCTCTCAGACCATCGTCGACTCAGTTGAGCTCCGTCTCCGGCGGCAGGTGGAGCAGGAGATCACCGGACGGGCGATCTTGCAAGCGCTGCTCAACTGGCATACTCCCTGGTGACGACCGATACTACCAACTGGAATTGAACAAGCCGCATGCGCCCTCCCGCCAGAGCCTGTTGCAACGCCAGTGCGGCAATCTGCAATCCAGGATCAGCAATCAACAATGGTAACATCGCGGCGACGAGGGCTTGCTGGGCCGCGTCACCACCGCCCTCGCCGAACGGGGCCTTGCCCCCGATGAGCTGCGGGCTACCCAACCTACCCTTGAGACGGAAACGGAGACACGATGAAACATCCAACCTCTGAGCACGACTACTCGATGCCTGCACCGGACCACCACGCGCTACCGGCAATTGTACCCGGCGTGATCGTCCTGCTGATCGGCGTGGGCCTGCTGCTCCACACCCTCGGCTGGTTGCCCCTGCTGGGCAACTGGTGGGCGCTCGCCATACTGATCCCGGTTGGCGCTTCGGCCTGGAGCGCGTGGCAGCGGGCGGAGACCGTCGGCTTCTGGGACCGGGCGGCAATGACGACGCTGGCCTCGGGGGGCTTTCCCCTCGCTGTCGCACTGATCTTCCTGTTCAATCTGGACTGGACGGTGGTCTGGCCGGTCTTTCCGATCATCGCCGGGGCCGTGATGCTCGCCGGGACCCTGGCGCCGCACGAGCGAGCGTAGGATTCCAGCGAGGTGAGGTGATGAACGCATCTCGGGCGGCTCACCGCCCTGAACCGGATCGCGACGGGCGGCTGGAGCGGCGCTGGTTCGCCGTCTGGCACGTCGTTTGCCTGAGCACCCTGGTGCTGGCCAGCGGGGTCGCCCTCCGCGACCTCGCGCCCGCCCGGGCCACGCTGATGCTCTCCCTCGTGATCGCCCTCACCCTGTGGCACATCGTCACCCTGGTGCGCCACGAGCCGGACGAGGCCCGCCCGCGGGTGATGCTGGTCTACTGCGTGGGGATGCTGCCGCTCTTCGGCGCGCTGCTGCTGCTTCACCCGGCGTTCTTGTTCGTGGCCTTCGGGCTCTACGCCCAGCTCTTCCACCGGCTGCCGTGGCGCTGGCTGCTGCCGGTCGGGAGCCTCTTCACCGCGCTGCTGGTCGCCTGCCAGTCTCGCCACCTCGGTCCACTCTCGCTCACGGGGGCGATCGTCCTGGCTCTGGTCTTCGTGACCGCCACGCTTCTGGCGTTGATGCTCGACGGCATCAGTCGCCAGAGCCGCGAGCGGCTCCAGGTCATCGCTGAACTGGAGCAGACCCGGGCCGACCTGGTCACGGCCGAGCGACAGGCGGGCGCGCTGGCCGAGCGCGAGCGGCTGGCGGGCGAGATCCGCGACGCGATGGCGCAGGCTTTCGCCAGCATTGTGATGCAGCTCGAGGCGCTGGAGCAGACGCAGCCGGAACTGGCGCCCCAGGCCCGCCGCCATCTCAACAACGCTCGCAACGCGGCCCGTGAAAACCTGGGCGAGGCCCAACGGTTGGTGCGGGCTCTGCGGCCCCGCGCTCTGGACGGCGTCGCCCTCCTCGATGCGCTGCGGCAGGTCGCCGCGCGCTGGGCAGCGGAGAGCGGAGTGGCGGCCGCATTCGCTGTCAGCGGTCATCCGGAACCGCTCGGCGCCGACCACGACCTGCTGTTGCTGGGGGCGGCTCAGGAGGGCCTCTCCAACGTCCGCAAGCACGCCGCCGCCAGCAAGGCGACACTGACCCTGACCTACTTCGCCGACCGCTGTGTGCTCCATGTGCACGATGATGGCCGTGGCTTCGCCTCCGACGCGCCGGTGGCGGTGGACCCGATGAGCGGCGGGGTCGGGATCGCCGGCCTGCGCGCGCGTGCCGCAGCCCTCGGGGCAAGCGTGGTTGTCGACAGTACACCGGGGAAGGGCACGACGCTGTCCATCAGTGTGCCGTATGGCGCGGCCCGGCCGTCTACATCTACGGCGAACGACGGGTCGGCGTACGAGGGGCCGGGAGAGCGCAGATGCGATCACCGCTGCGCGTGCTGATCGCCGATGATCACCCGGTGGTGCGCGCCGGGCTGCCGGGCATGCTCGCCGGGCAGCCGGACTTTGTCCGCGGTGACGGTCGCCCCGCAGCGGTCGTTGATCCAGTTGTAACACAAGGAGACGATATCATGCATCTCACGGGCGCAATTCCTGCCATGCCTGTCCTGTCCCTCACCAGGAGCCTGCCGTTCTACTGCGACCAGCTCGGGTTCACTCTTGTCCACTGCGCCGATGGCTTCGCCATCGTGCGGCGCGACGCGGTGGAAATCCATCTCTGGGAGGCCAACGACCAGACCTGGCGCTCTCGGACTGGTACACCGCCTGTTGTCTCCGGGGCGGAGACATTCCTTGCCGGGACGGCCAGTTGCCGGGTTGCGGTTGAGGCTGTTGACGAGCTTTACGCATCCCTTGACTCTGCCGGTATCCTGCATCCCCATGCGCCGCTCGCCACCCGGCCCTGGGGCGCCCGCGAATTCGGTGTGCTCGATCCCGATCGAAACCTGATCACGTTCTTTGAGCGCGTGTCATGAGTGGCCGTACACCTCGTCCCCCCTTCGTCGGTTGTCCTCAGTGACGGCAGCTCGGTGTGAAGCGCTCCGCCGTGTGGGTATGGTCGTCATCGCCACTACCGTTGCGCTGGCGCCCTCCCCGTGCTGTTGCCCGTTCAGGGGCGGACAGAACGTATGAGCGCCGACGGGCGTTATGGCGTTGGGATGCGCTGCCTGGCTCCCGCCCCCTCCCCCTCTCCAGCGAAGCTGGAGCGCCTGCGCTGAGCCTGTCGAAGCGGGGAGACCAGCGCCGCGCGCGGGGGCGTTCCAATGCGGTATACGCCACGTTAGCCCGGATGTTCTGTCCGCCCTTGAACTGTTGCCCGGGTGGGGTGGGGAGGGCGCCAGCGGCGAGGCGCGCAGCTATGCCGGGACTGCAAGGACCGGCGACTCGGCGGGCTGCGCGATCGCGTCCTGCTCCAGCACCACCTGCCCGGTGCTCCCGTCGACGGTGATCGGCTGCCCGTCGCGGATCGCCGCCATCGCCCCGGCCACATTGACCACCGCGGGGACGCCGTACTCGCGGGCGACGATCGCCCCGTGGGAGAGCTGCCCGCCGATCTCCAGCACGATGTTGAGCGGGACGAGCAAGGGTACGGGCGAGGCGAGTATCGGCGCCTGACGGTACGCAGGTTGCTGACAGGCTCCATCTGGGGCATCGCGAATGGCTTGCACCATCGGTGCGATGTGACACTTCTTTCAGTCTTGACGTTGCAGCAGCCCTGACGCTCATTATCCGAGAGCACCACGATCATCACGTCTGTGATATACTGGCGCCATGGACTTTGAATGGGATGAGCGGAAAGCGGACTATAACTTGCAGAAACATGGCGTTTCCTTCCAGGAAGCGGCCACGGTCTTCTACGACCCGATCGCGATCACCTTTGCCGATCCCGACCATTCAGACGATGAGGATCGATTTATCGTTATCGGCACGTCAGCGAAGGGACGCTTACTGATGGTAGCTCACACCGATCGCGGCAACCGTATCCGTATCATCAGTGCCCGAACGCTCAGACCAAAGGAGCGACGATTATATGAGTCAGGAAATTAACACCCCCTTAGAGGATGACCTGCGCGACGAATACGATGAGACACTCCTGAAGAATGGCGTGCGTGGGAAATATGTGCAGCGGCTCGCGGCCGGTTCGAATATTGTCCGGCTGGCCCCAGATGTAGCCGCAGCGTTTCCGAACGAAGAAGCGGTCAATGAAGCACTACGTCTCTTGCTCCATGTCGCCAAAACCACGGTGCGGCAGGCGTCATAAGCACAGCGGGCGGTAGCCGCCATCCTCCTGCCCCGTGGGCTATCTGATGCAGGATCGCGGCCTCACAACCGCCCTTAGAGCCTATTCGAATAACCCGGGATACCGAAAAACCGCATCCTGAGCCTTCGTCCCGGCGGCAAGCCAGGGTAGCGCGCAGCGCGTAGCGAAGGGGCGGTTTTTCGGATAGGTCCTTACTCCAAACAGGCGACCGAGGCCTTTGCGGTACGGGTGCTTGAACCTGCCCTGGCCTCCCCAGCGTAGCTGCTGCCGCTCCTGCTCCTGCTGCACCCCGCCGAATGGAATTTAAGGGCGGACAGAACATTCGAGCCAATACGGCTTGGAGCGCATTGGAACGCCCCCGCGCACCGCTCTGGTCTCCCCGCTTCGACAGGCTCAGCGCAGGCGCTCCAGCTTCGCTGGAGAGGGGGAGGGGGTGAGGACCACCCAGCGCATCCCAACGCCATGAGGCCCGTCGGCGCCCATACGTTCTGTCCGCCCCTGAACGAATGGAGGGAGGGCAGTGGGTGTGGTCGTCATCCCCACTACCGTTGCGCTGGCGCCCTCCCCGTGCTGTTGCCCGGGTGGGGTGGGGAGGGCGCCAGCGGCGAGGCGCGCAGCTATGCCGGGACTGCAAGGGCCGGCGACTCGGCGGGCTGCACGACCTGCTCCAGCACCACCTGCCCGGTGCTCCCGTCGACGGTGATCGGCTGCCCGTCGCGGATCGCCGCCATCGCCCCGGCCACGTTGACCACCGCGGGGACGCCGTACTCGCGGGCGACGATCGCCCCGTGGGAGAGCTGCCCGCCGATCTCCAGCACGATGCCGCTCACCAGCGGGAAGACCGGCGTCCAGCCCGGGTCCGTCGCCCGCGTCACCAGGATGTCGCCCTGGCCCAGCGCCAGCGCCGCGGCCACGTCCTGCACCACCCGCGCCCGCCCCCGCACCCGCCCCGGGCTGGCCGCCAGGCCGGCGAGCGTCGTTGCGCCTGCCGGTGCTGCGAACTGCGGCGTGCCGTCGGCGGCGATGACGTCGGGCGCGACCACCCCGAACCAGTGGCGGTAGGCCGTGCGGCGCTCCGTGACCTGCTCGCGCAACCGCGCGCCGTCCACCTCCTCCGGGGCGAGCGAGACCAGCCGGGCGATCTCAGCGCTCGCATGGTCTCAGGGATTGTCGGGCGTCTCAGACTCTAGTGCGCCCGCCGACGTGGCGATAAGGGAGCGGATCATCAACCGAACGGCTGAGGAGAGAGCTGCTACAAGGTGATCAGCCCGCGCCGGAGGCCCTCGGCGACGGCGGCGGTGCGGTCGTCCACCCCGAGCTTGCCGAAGATATGCAGCAGGTGGGACTTGACCGTCGCCTCGCTGATGTGGAGCGCGCGGCCGATCTCCTTGTTGCTGGACCCCCGGGCGACCAGGGCCAGCACCTCGACCTCGCGGGCGCTCAGGCTCGCCTCGGCGGGGGCGCGCATCAGGCCCATCAGCCGTGCTGCTACCGTGGGCGCCAGCGGGCTTTTGCCCCGCGCCGCAGCCCGGATTGCGCGAAACAGCTCCTCGCGGGGCGCGTCCTTCAGCAGGTAGCCCGTCGCCCCGGCCTCGACGGCCCGCAGGATGTTCACGTCGCTGTCGTAGGTCGTGAGCACGAGCACGTACGTCTGTGGGAAGCGGGCGCGGATCTGTGCCGTCGCCGTCACGCCGTCCATCACCGGCATCTGAAGATCCATCAGGACAAGGTGGGGCTGATAGCGCTCGACCAGATCGAGCGCCTCGGCGCCGTTGGCAGCCTCGGCCACCACGGCCAGGTCGGGCTGACTCGCCAGCATGCCCTCCAGGCCTGCCCGCACCACCGGGTGGTCGTCAACAATCAGGATCTGGATCGGGTTCATCGCGTTCTCTCCGCAATCCGCTCAGGCTGCCCGCAGCTCCACCACAATCGTCGTCCCCTCGCCCGGCGCGCTTTCCACGCTCAGTGAGCCACCCAGGCGGGCAACCCGCTCGCGCATGCCTGTCAGCCCGAAGCCGCCCTCGCCGGATGGGTGGGGCAGGGCGCGGCTCGCGAAGCCCACGCCGTCATCCTGCACATCTAGCAGGATGGCGTCGTCCATAAACGACAGGGTCATGGTCACCGCCGAGGCCCGGGCATGCTTGCGCACATTGGCCAGGGCCTCCTGGGCGACCCGCAGCAGCGTCACCTCGACCTCGGCCGGCAGCGGGCGCGGGGCGCCGGTGATGGTGGCCGTCGCTGCCACGCCACTGGCCACACTCCAACTGCGGGCCAGACGCTCAAGGGCCTCGGGCAGCGAGGCCTGATCCAGCGCTGCGGGACGCAGCGCCCAGACCAGGCGCCGGGCTTCGGTCAGACCGTCGCGGGCGCTCTGGCGCGCCTGCTCCACGTGGCGCTGGGCGCTGTTCGGGGCGGCCGCAAGCTGCGGCTCGGCAGCCTCCAGGTGCATCACGATACTGGTGAAGCTCTGGGCCAGCGTGTCGTGGATGTCGCGGGCGAGCCGCTGCCGCTCCTCCAGCACGCCTGCCGCGCGCTCGGCGGCGACCAGCTCACGGCGGGTCGCCTCCAGCTCGGCGATGGTCTGGCGGCGCTCCTCGGCGAGCCGGGCGTTGTGCGCCGCCAGAGCCTCGGCAGACTCGCGAGCCCGCTGCACCTGCTCCACCAGCGCCTTCATCTGCTCACGCTGGCGGACCACGAGCGCGAAGGCTACGAACATGCTGGTGAAGAGCGCCGCGTTGAAGAAGAAGCTTGCGAGCACCGCCCAGTCACCGTCGGGGAAGTCGGCGTAGATCCCCCAGCTCTGCCCGAGGAGGCCGATGATGATCAGCACCGGGTAGGGCCAGAGCCGCGGCGGGAGGATGCTCACAGCCTGAGCGATCAGCGCAAAGCCCAGACCCACGAACGAGCGTGTCCAGACCGTCAGGATGCCGAGAATGAGGATCTGCGCCGTGAGGTAGGCCGCCGACAGCCGGAGATTCGCGGGGTCGAAGCGGGGGCTCATCAACACAAACTGAAAGAGCAGAAGGTAAGCGGCCACCAGCCCGGCCACGAGGACAAGCGACCACCCCTGGAGCAGGGCCGGTGTGTCCGACCACGCCTGGGCGAAGCCCAGCGCGGCGGTCGCGTAGACGATGAGCTGCCAGAAGCGGCTGAGCCTCGCATCAATGCGCACCCAGCGCTCGTCGGCCTGCTCGAGTTGCTGCTTGACGTCCATCCGCGCAACGCCCCCTTCGCCCGATTATCGTGGAGTGACCGGTCAGCTCGGAGGCTTCCCCCGCCGAGCCGACCTTGCAGGTGTGTAATCGCGTCCGTCCGGTCAGCGCTTCGGCTCCCACTGGAAGAAGACGATCGCCACAATGATACCGAGCAGGCCGTAGATCAGCAAGCCGAGGAGATTGATCCAGAGCGCCTGGCCCGGCTCGACCCCGAGCAGCGCTGCCCGCAGCAGCTCCACCAGCAGGTAGGCCGGGTTCCAGCGGGTGATCGCCTCGAGCTGCGGCGGCAAGCCGGCGATGAACAGGTTGCTGGTGAAGATCACCGGGAAAAAGATCAGGTTGGCGGTCACCGTAGCCGCGCCCGCCGTAGGCGCCGCAGCGGCCACTGCCTGCCCGAGGGCGAGGAACACGGCGCCGCCAAGGATCACCAGCCCCAGAGCCGGGAGCAGCCCGTCCCACTGAAGGCGCACACCAAAGACCAGCATGCCCACCCCGACGATCAGTGCCGCCTTGAGCAGCACGACCAGCAGCCGGGCCCCGGTGTAGGCCAGCAGCAAGGTCGCAGGCGGCAGGGGGCTCGCCCGCACCCGCCAGAGGATGCCCCGGTCACGGGTCATGGTCAGCCAGGCCATATCGCCGTCGACGGCGCCGGAGAGCATCCCCATCACCAGCACGCCGACTGTCAGCCAGGCCGCCGCGCTCACCTCGCCGATGGACGCGCCGGGGTTGACCAGGCCGAGCACCAGCAGCAGAACGATCGGGATCAGCAGCGTGCCGATCAGCGCCGCCCGGTCGCGCAGCATCATCACGAGCACCGAGCGGGCCAGGAAGAAGAAACGCCGCATAGTACAGCTCCTTACAGCTTACAGATATACGCCTCAGAGCTCCTCGGACGTCACGGCCAGCCCGCGGCCCGTGAGGGCCAGGAAGACATCCTCCAGGTTAGGCTGGCGACGAGCGGCCTCGGCGGGCGGCAGCGGAGGCGCATAGCGCTGAATCAGCTCGCCGGGGGCGCCCAGCGCCACGAGCCGGCCGCCGTCCACAATCCCTACCCGGTCGCACAGCTCCTGGGCCTCCTCCATCGAGTGGGTCGTCAGCAGCACAGTGCGCCCCTCGCCCTGCATCTCGCGGATGAGCGCCCAGACCGCGCGGCGCGACTGGGGGTCGAGGGCGGCGCCGGGCTCGTCGAGCAGGACGACCTGCGGGTCGTTCACGAGCGCCAGGGCCAGGGCCAGGCGCTGCTGCTGACCGCCGGAGAGCTGGCCGGCGCGGGCGCCAACCCTGTCGTCCAGGTTGAAGCGGTCGAGCAGGGCGATGGCCTCGGCCCGCGAAGGGTAGCAGTCGTAGAGGGCGGCGTAGAGGCGCACCAGCTCCAGCGCGCTCAGCGAGTCGAACAGGGCCGTCTTCTGGAGCTGCACGCCGAGGAGCCGCTTGACCCGGGCGGCCTGCCGCGGCAATTCGAAGCCGGCGACACGAACGCTGCCGGCGGTGGGCGCGCGAAGCCCCTCGATACAGGCCAGCGTCGTGGTCTTGCCCGCGCCGTTCGGCCCCAGCAACCCAAAGATCTCGCCCCGGCCAATGCTGAGGCTAATGCCGCGCACCGCGTAGGCGGCGGGATAGCGAACCTCAAGGTCCCTGATTTCAATCATCACGTCCGGGCTCATCACGCATTCCTCCTGATGGTAACGGTGGCGCTCTGCCCGAGCGTGAGTGTCGCACAGGAGCGCGGAACCGTGACCAACCGGCCGCTCAGATCGTCTGGCAGCCGCTGTGATGATCGAACGATCAACCAATCGGTTGAGCGCACCCGGGGCAACCTCCCTGTGCCGTTCCTCACAAACCAGAGCGGGCGGAGCGTCGTTCCAGCTCCGCCCGCTCTGCTTCCGCATCGTCGTGCTCTTACCGGCGCCGCTCGGACCGAGCAGGCCGACGATACTCCCCTGCGGCACGCGCAGGCCGACCCCGCGCACCGCCGCCACCACCCCGATCTTCGTCACGAAGCAGCGGGATAAGCCCCCGGGCATCGATCATCACCGGGTCACTGCTCATCTGCTCGCCTCCTCCGTCGCGCTTGCGCCGCAGTTGCCCACGCAGGTCGCCGGCGGCCTCACCGCGGACGCGCAGCGGGCGATCGCCCGGGGTGCGGCTGTGGGCGCGGGCCGAGAAGCTGCCGCGCACGGCCAGCGGCGCGGGGCGCTGCCAGGGGCGGGAGCCTGGAGCACGCGCAGCAAGCGCTGCGTCTCGCTGACGACCTCGCGGGCCAGCCAGGCGCAGGGCCGCAGTCACAGGCTGCCCGCGCTCGGGTCGGCGTCGATGCCAGGCGGCTCACCCTCGTCCACTGCATGGGTGTCATACCAATTTCTGTTGAACATTCCGCATTTTGCAATTTTGCACTTTCGGACAAATCCTTGAACTACGTGATGATAACCCGACCAAGCAACCCAAACATCTCTTGCCCATTTATTAACCAGTTCTTTATGCTCTGAGAAAGATCTTGCTTTGACGACATCTAAAACTGTCATTTGTCCATTTGGAACAGGCGAGTCAAGCCATGCAAAATCGCTTGCATATTCCAGAATTTTTTCAATAGCCTGCGTGGCTTGATTTCCTTCAAGTCCCTCTTCAAGGACAAGATATAGACTTATCAGGTGCGTATTTACCGACTGAATGGTATCCGTTCAGGCACCCCCGGAAGGGAGCAGTTTGGGGGCGGGCTGATTCGCCCAATACGCGGTAACGGCCGCAATCAGGTAGGGAAAGAGGGGACGCTCGTGCTGCTGACAGGTCGC
>Ga0209721_1000830_pt1 | contig 25441 bp, 18 predicted proteins | sample TshhotsprinmetaG_FD_184139 | JGI IMG/M metagenome (GOLD analysis project Ga0209721, IMG submission 184139) | Hot spring microbial communities from South Africa to study Microbial Dark Matter (Phase II) - Tshipise hot spring metaG (SPAdes)... | ecosystem: Environmental > Aquatic > Thermal springs...
TCAATATTTCGAGGACGGTTGCCAATTCGCTTTTATCCATCTCAATGATTGACTCATGCCCGGAAAGTAACTCGGCCTGCATGGCCATGATACGTGTGGTAATCTCTGTTATTTTATCCGGGTCTTCTTTATAGGAAAGGAATGTTTCTACAAGCGAGGGTGCAAAGAGATAAAGCAAATGTTGGATATATGTGCGATGGTAAGACCAGCCCCCATCGAAGGAGGTATGGCCATTTGCACCGTCTCTTTTGATTATAGTTCCGACAAAGGAAATAGCAATGGACGATGATACCAATACAAAGAGATGATCTGTACTCTTGAAAATGGGCGGAGGATTATGTGTTTCAATGGGAATATCCCAATGGGAAGGGGGCAGGCCCAGGACAATCATTTTGCTAACATTTGGTAGGAAGTTATCGATTTCCTCTAACTGCTGGATGGTTTCTGAATCACAGATCACAACAAGGTCGTTCCCTCCAAAACGGCCAATCTGTCGGAGGGTTTCATCACAAAGTGAATAGTAAAGGGTAGCGTTATTAATGGGTATTAGAGCATGGTGAGGAGGTAATGATTGAAATTCGGAAGAAATAATTCTTTCCCTTAATGTGGTATTTCCTATATCGGTGTTCATTCCCTTATTATCCTTGAACTCTATTGTATAAACATCTGTTTTTAATTTTTATCCTCCGACGGAGGATTTGCTGTTGTCTCACTTGTTGCAGGTTTTTCCTCTGTCTGTGCCAGAGGATAGACATCTTCAAGTTTTACTTCCTCTTTGATAATAACAGGGGTGGAACGGACAATCAAATCATATATTTCTTCTACCTCTTCGGGATAGAAGCGGATACAACCGTTAGAAGAAAAGGTGCCAATGGTTTCGGGTGCGATGGTTCCATGCAGTCCTAAATCCGTAGGCAACCCGGGTTCAGAGGGAACTAAAGGCATCCATCGTGTGCCCAATTCATTTCTTGGGTCGCCAGCAGGGATAGCACCCTCGCCGGGTTTGAACCAGGTTGGGTTTTTTTGTTTATTGCCAATTTTATAAGTACCTAAAGTTGTTTCGTGTCCGGGTTTACCAAGCCCTACTTTATACCTTTTGAATATTCCTTGTTCATCTACCAGAAAAGCCCGACATTTTGACCGTTCAACATAAAGTCGAAAATCTTTGGGCGTATATTTCAATGTCTGGTTTAAGCGAAGTATTGTATTTTCATCCAGTTGATTTGCACGGCAGAGCATACCGACAGGTGTATTTAGTTTGGCACCGATACTAATTAATGAATCCCCTTTTTGTACCGTATAAACTTTACTTTCGGGTGTGGAAATATTTGAAAAGATAATTTCTACATTTAATTTTCCTAATATATCCAATGATTCATTCCAGACCTGAGAATCCCATTCTGCATCCATTGCCGCCTTCTGAGCGAGGTCGCGTGCTTTGATTTTATCGTTTCCTTGTTGTTCCAGTCGGGCAAGACCTAAATACCCATAGGCCCGGTTTCCGCGAGAGGCCCGGTCTACGATGTCCTGGTAAGTGGAGCGTGCTATATCTTTCTTCCCTATTTGTTCTGCAATTTGAGCATAATGATATTTCAAATAAGGGATTCGGCTACTGGTTTCACATTTTTGTATAGTTTCTTCTGCAATAGAGAACGCATCGTTTGGCTTGTTTAGTTTTAGTTCCAGGTCTATCCATAATAAATATGCTTCGGTTAAGTTTTCTATTTGTTTTTCTTTCTTAACATAATTTTTTAATTCATTCCGCAACTCATAGAATTGGGATTCTTCGAACATTTTCTTAAATTGTTCCAGAGTATTATTTGTAGAGGTTGTTGAAGAAGTTGGTAATAGTTTTTCCACAATTTTTTCTTTGGAAATGAGTTCCGGAGCACTGTGTACAAATCGATAGATAAGGTAACCTGCTATAAGAAACAGGATAACACCGATAAAAATACGAAACAGAGTATTGTCCGCATTTTTTTTTGATGAGAAATATTGTTTTGGCATAGTTTTTAGATTCTCGATTCTGTTGCTCGTTTCAGGTCAAGTAGCAATTCTGTCATAGATTGGTACCGATGCTCTATCTTACGACGAAGTGATTTTAATATAATACGGTCTAAGGCAGGAGTAAGTTGATGGTTATGACTTGAAGGGGGAACAAATTTATAATTAGGGTCAACCAGTTGGCGTGTTACGATTTTTGCGTCATTTGCTTCACAGGGATGTTTTCCGGAAAATAGTTCGTATATTGTTAGTCCAAAGGAGAAGATATCGGAGCGAGCATCCAGACTTTTCTTTAATATTTGTTCGGGTGACATATAGATTCGTGTTCCACCTGTTTCTTTCATTAACCAACCTTGCCAGGTTGCATTTGTCTTGGATAGTCCGAAATCCACAATTTTAACTAGTTTGCCATCTTTTGAAAATAGGAAGTTTGCAGGCTTAACATCGCGATGTACAATCCCATGTTGATGTAAGTAATCCAATCCATGACAAAGTTTAACGCAAATTTCAATCATCTGTCGAATGTTCAGATCACGGTCGTTAATGTGCTTTTTTAGGTTATAACCATCAATAAACTCCATTACAATACATCGGCGAGTTCTACCCATATTATCAATCGCCTCGTGTATCGTTTTATCCATCCGAATAATATTGGGATGGTTTAATGAGGCTGCTATCATTACTTCCCTGCCGAGAAAGTCTTGTTTCCGCCGTTTGGGGTCTTCATCGAAGCGAGGATCTAAAACCTTGACCGCAACAGTTAAATCTTTTCTCCGGTCTATGGCTTTATACACAGTCCCCATGCCTCCACTTCCGATAGGTGCAATAATTTCATACGGACCTACCTGACGGATTTCAAGTTCAGGCCTATTGGGATCATCCAAATGTGATGTAACAGACGATTGCGATGAGATATCGTTTTTCTTTTTCTTAAATATCCAGAACATTACCCCTCTCAACACTTTCCTTTTTTGTCTTTTTTATAATAATATCATAATTTTTCATGAAAAGTTAATTCAATTTTATGTTGTTTTCCATTGATGCATTCCCGGCGAAGGAACAGGTACTTCATTAAGAATTTCTTTTAATACAGAAGAAACAGTTACTTTTCTTAATCTACTTTCTGGATTTAAGATAAGACGATGTTCTAAAACCGGGAAGACCAGGGCTTTAACATCATCGGGGATAACATATCCTCTACCTAAAACGGCTGCATATCCCTGGCAACAACGAAATAGCATTAGAGAAGCGCGAGGACTCGCTCCTAATAATAAGTGAGCGTGGTCCCGGGTTCGTGCCACGATACGCAACATGTATTCGCGCACTTTGGCATGAATGAAAATGTCACGAACTTTTGCTTGCATTTGTATAATTACTTGAGGATCTGTTACTGGACTTAATTTTTCAATCGGATGTAAAAGTCGTAATCGTTCCAACATATCCAGCTCCGCTGTCATTCCGGGATAACCCATAGAAAGTTTTATCATGAAACGGTCTAGCTGTGCTTCCGGTAAAGGGAAAGTCCCTTCATGCTCTACGGGGTTTTGAGTTGCAAAAACAATAAATGGTTTGTTCAATATATATGTTTTCCCATCCACCGACACCTGCCCTTCTGCCATTGCTTCTAACAGAGCGGATTGTGTTCGAGGAGTTGCCCGGTTAATTTCGTCGGCTACCACCACTTGATTGAAGATGGGTCCGGGACGGAATTCAAAACCCTGTGTCGATTGGTTAAATATTGATACACCTGTTACATCTGTGGGCAGTAAATCGGGAGTACATTGTATCCGGGTGTATGAACAGCCACTGGAAATGGCTAAGGCCCTCGCCAGCATCGTTTTCGCAACACCAGGCACATCCTCCAATAAGATATGACCCCCTGATAAAAAAGCACCTAAAGCAATCCGAATAACAGGGCTTTTGTCGAGAATTACCGTCTCAATGTTTTGAAGTAATTCTTTAACAATATCTCTGAATTGTCCTGCCATAAGAGCCTTACTGTTAAAATTGTATTGAAAAAAAAGAAATTGGATGATATTATATATTATATAGGTGATAAATAAAAAGAATTAAATGAAGGAAGTGTAGATATGAGTATTAAGAATAAAGAGAAAAAACAAACTCTGTTGATAAGTTTGTTAATTATTTGGCTCTTTTGCTCATATCCCTTAGTGGCTGACACTTTTATTTCAAATGATAAAACTTACTATGATGTATACATATTAGAAGGTATTCATAATTATTATATTCTTTTCCCGGAAACAGGGGCTATTGAAAGTGTATTGAAACAGGACATTATTAGTAATACATTAATCTTTGATGAGCCTGAAAAAAGGATTGCATTGAAAAAGAAATGGGATGAGAAGCAACCTGTTTCTGTTCAACCCCCAGAAAAGATACATAAAGTATTGAATGTAACAGATGAGGGCTACCCTGCAAAATCTACAATAGAACCTTCGGGTTTTGTATTAAAGCGAAAAGGGAATGCTTCCCAGAATAATGTTCTCAAAAAACTATATTCTAATAGAGAGAATAATACAAGCCATGTTTTGCCCGGAAGTGATTATTATTCAAATAACACTTATCGCAAGGTCGATGGGAAATCTTATGGTTTTTATAATGCACGGGGTGTGGATAGTTTACCCAAAGTGGTACTAAGGAATCCCCCTGTTTCAGGAGGGGATTTTATGTACCGGAATTACGGTAGAAATCCCTTTATGGGCTTTGGAAGAATGGTAAGAATGCCTGCTGGTTATGGTTATGGAATGGCTATGTTTAATGATGTTACAGTCATTAGTAACATTTCCGATTTATTTTCAACAATTGATGACCGCCTTGTTGGAGAATTTGGACCTACAAAGTTAATCCCTTCAACTGTTAATTCAAGAAATAACCGTTGAAGTATTACAACTATTCTCTACCACAAACAAGGCCTCAAAAAGACAAACCAAAGGATTTATTCTGTCTAATTTTATAGGAATAAAGTTGATATTGATTTCTGAATGGACAATATCTTTATGTGTTCTATTTGGGCATTGGGGTGTTCTGGAAATAATAATTATTGAAAATATTCCAGTACTTAATTATTTTTATCAAGATGCAGATAAAGGAGTCTAAAAAGGTCCGGACCTTACTCTCTTTTATTTGTTTAATAGGTATTTTTATTATTCAAATTTAAAATACTTGGAAGGCTATAAAGATGTAGTAGGTGTTTTTCTTCTGACTATCGATAAAAATTTTATTTCTTGATAAAAGTAGCGGACTTTGCTATTATAGAAACATTCATGATGTTATAAAAACATTTAATATAAGGAAGCAGGTTATGAGAAGGTTTTTTTCTGTGGTCTGTGTTTTGATGGCCCTTATAGTTTTGTTATCAAATGTGTCTGTTGGGCAGGAATGGGTATATCAAAATTTTAAAGAGGCCAAGCCTGAGTTTTCGCCGGTGCCTATTTGGTGGTGGAGTGGTGGCAAAGTAACAAAAGAAGGTATAACCTGGCAATTGCAGGAATTGGTGAAGGGTGGTATTCACAATGCTATCATTTTGAATCTGGCACCGTCGGGTCCGTTGTATGGGAGTGCGCCCGACAACCCGTTGTTCTTAACCGATGAATGGTGGGACCTTTTTGCACATACGCTTCAAGTAGCCAAACAAGTGGGTGTCCGTATTTGGTTCTATGACCAATTAGGATTTTCAGGGGCAGGATTACAAGCTCGAGTTGTTCGGGACAATCCGGAATTCCGAGGGATTGAACTTAAACGAATTGTCAAAGAAATAAAAGGACCAGGAACATTTGTTATTGAAACTCCCCCAGAGGGTAATCCGCTGGCTCTGTTCCGTTCTGAAAAGTTCGTTAGAGAAGTTGCTCCTTCGGGTACGGCTCCAAACTGGATATGGGGAAGTAAAGATACAGAGGGGACTTCTCATGTATATTTTCGCCGGGGATTTGACATAGCCGAATTGCCCCCGAAAGCGGTTATTACCCTTTCGTGTGATAACAGTTATGAACTTTATGTTAATGGCAGACGAGTTGGTAATGAGTTGCTTTATGACTCTGACGGATGGGAAGGTGCGGAGATATATGATGTCTTACCGTATCTGCGAACCGGCAAGAATGTAATTGCTGTGCATGGGACGAATTTGGGAGGACCCGGCGGGTTGGTGTTTTCTTTACGCCTGGGAGACAAAACTATTTTGAGTGATAATCAAGTTCGTGTGTCATTAAAGGAAACGGCAAACTGGTTCGAGGTTGATTTTAAAGATGAAGATTGGAATTCTGCAGTTATCATAGGTCCTTTGGGTTGTACTCCATGGGGTGCAGTAAGGAATATGGATGGAGGGGAGGTTTTACAATCATTGGGTACGCCTGTGGTTCGAGTTAACCGTATTCCAATAAATGTTTCTGAACGCAATTTTACAATCGATGTACCGGAAGGGACCTATCAATTGGAATTGTTCTATACGGTGCCCGCAGGTTTTGATTATCATAATCCGTCTGCATGCCATGCATTATTAGATATGCTCCATGGTGAGATAGAACGCCGTTTTCCGGAAGAATTAGGGAAGACGATTGCGGGTTCGTTCCAGGATGAATTTCCCCCTACTCCGCGTTTTTCTTATTTATTTCTTGAAGAATTCAAAAAGCGGAAAGGCTATGATATCGTTGATTATTTACCGGCACTTTTTGAAGATGTAATAGACCGATTTAACAGTGAGACCGCGCCGAGTACAGTAAAAGTTCGTTGTGATTCTGCGGATGTTTCTGCATCATTAGCGGAAGAAGCCTTTTTTATTCCTCTCTATCAATGGCATGAAAAATACGGTATGCTCTGTGGTTATGACCAGACTGTACGGAATGCAGACCCCTTCCGTGGAGAGTCTTATTATGTAGATTATTTTAAGACCATGCGACATTTTTCGGTGCCGGGCAATGATATGGATGGAGATTGTAAGCCCCATCAGTCGATGGCAGATTTGTACAAGAGACCGCGGGTATGGGCTGAAGTGTTCCATTCCAGTGGCTGGGGGCAAACTATAGAAGAGATTGCGGTTCTACTTCACCCCTGGATATTAGACGGAGCTACCCTATTTGACCCGCACGCTATTTATTATTCCATTCATGGCTCCTATTGGGAATGGGCTCCCCCCGACACAGGTTGGAGACAACCTTACTTCGTCCACTATAAAAAATTAGCTGATTACACGGCTCGTCTCTGTTGGCTCTTATCGCAAGGAACGCATAAGGTTGAAATAGCGGTAATTCATCCGGCTACAACGGCTCATGCCTATATCGGCTATCGGATAGACCTACCTACAGCAAAACAAGTAGCGGATACATACTGGAATGTGCAGAATTTCCTGCGGAAACATCATATAGACTATATCATTATGGATGAGGATTCCTTAGCCAGGACAGAAGTCTCTCCGGACGGTGTGAAAGTTCATGACCTGGTGTTCAAAGTTTTTGTTTTACCTTCTAACCAATTTTTGCGGTCTACATCGGTGGAAAAACTTGCCCAGTATGCGAATCTCGGAGGAAAGGTTTATATCTATGGGCTGGTGCCGGAACAGATTTCGGATTCCATTCCGTTGAATGAGGAACAACGCAATGCGTTGATATCTCTTCGTGAGAAAGGACAAGTCATCTCGAATTTGGATGAATGGGCATTGCAGTTGCGATCCTCTTCTTATGTGTCCACAGAAGAATCTATTCCTATATTGGAACGTAATATAGAAAACAGACCGTTTTATTTTATTATGTCCGATGAAGGCACACCCGCCACTTCAAGAGCGAGATTTGATATAAATAAACGCGCCTTGTATGAAACCCCTTCTGCTAAATGTGAGGTTATGCAATTGACATTTAATCAGGAGGGTATCCCTGAATTCTGGAATGCAATTACGGGAAGTGTGGAAACGATATGGAACTATTCTATTGAAAAAGGCAGGACAAAGGTAGCTATTGATTTGTCTCAGACACCGGCACCATTAATTAGTATTCGGAGTAAATCAGAACAGGATTTCGACGAAATCAAATCGGACATGAGGATATTGAATTGTAAAGAAGAACAAGGTCAAATTCAAGTAACTGCGATTCCTTTTTTTAATCAGATAAGCAATCAACCCCATAATCAAACCATCCGCGTCCGTAAAGGGACACAGGAGCGCGAAGTAAGTGTAGAAGTACCACCTGCAATTGAAAAGGTATATGAAGGTCCTTTCGCTTTCCAATTAATACCCACCTGTGATAATAAGGATGGGAGTTTTGCCTATCCTCCTTCCACAGGACCTATCCCTGTAGAAACGCGGGCATTTAAGGGGCAAGAAGAGAAAGATAATAGCACGGAGTGGCTAAATGCAGAATATGATGATTCTGGGTGGGAAATGATGCTGGCATCGTTTGGTCCAAGGGCGAGATGGAAGGGACCTATCGTGTTATCTGAGAATACTCCATTGGACAACCTGAAAAAGATACCGGATATCGATGGAGAATGGAAAAACAGTGAATATTCTCTTAAGTTAGGTATCAATGAAGACCCCGTTTTCTCCAGTGCATTAGGTGGAAAAGGACGAATTCCGGAAGAGTTTATTGACTTAGGAAATGTGGCTAAAGGACAAATATTCCATATCCAGTGCTTTGTAGAATTACCTCCGGAAGGAGTGCCTGCAGACCAGCGCTTGGATGCCATATTACGGGTTGGTGCTACTGCTAAAAAGAAGGTGTTCCTAAATAAAATTCCGGTGGTAGGTGAAGGGAATGGTGAAGAGCGGGTTTTCAAGGGAAAGGTTCAACTTTCTTATGGAGTAAATGTAGTAGATGTTTTTGTAGAGAGTGTTGTAAATGGTCGATTAAGATTATATGTCCATTTTATTCCGGAAAGTGAAGATGTCCCTACCCCCGAATGGGTATGGAGTCAGAACCCCAGTCCAACGGGTAGAACAAAATTTTTGCGGACATTTGACCTTTCTGCCGAAGTTGTATCTGCGAAAATGGTCGTGGCATTAGGGGATATACATCAAATCTATGTGAATGGACAGAAAATATCGGACCAGGGAAATTTTGACCCTTACTTCACCAGTCGTGCGGAACAGTATGATATAAAACCCTACCTCAAAGTTGGTGAAAACAATATAGAGATTATTGCCCGTGATGTGGACGCACAAACGGGACTCTTATTGGATTCGGATATTAAACTGGCAGACGGGAAAGAGGTTGTAATTGTTTCTGATGCAAACTTTAAATGTGTACCGGAGCCGATACGGGATGGACAGGCTGTTCCTGTAAAACTATTACCTCAACCTGCACATGGATATATGGGAGACCCTGCACTGCTTTTAATCAAGCAGAGGTCCCATCCGTTACCATTAGCAGGCTGGTTACAGAATCAACCGGAACCACCGGAACCATTCAACAAATTGGTTTTCTTCCCCTCAACAGATACATCTGCACCTTATCGTTTTCGTTTCTTGCTTCCGCCGGGGGCGAAATCGATGACATTAAAATGCGTAGGCCAACTGGAATGCTGGGTGAATGGAACTCCTTTGCAGATAGAAGGGAATGGACCCGAATATAAAATTGCATTGCCATCGCCTGAATCGCCGCGTAGGGTTGCCTGTTTGCGTATTGAAACAAAACGAGGTTTTACAAAAGGGTCTGCAATATTAGAGCCGATTACCTATGAAATGGGAGAAGGAAATATTCCTTTGGGTTCGTGGGATGAATTAGGGTTCATGCATTATTGCGGTGGAATGGAGTATCGGTTAACCGTAGAACCTCCTGCGGACGCCAATCGAAAGGTATATCTCCATTTAGGGCGTGTCCGTGGAACAGCGGAAGTATTTGTGAATGGAGTATCCTGCGGAACACGGGTATGGCATCCGTATCTCTTTGACATTACATCCGCATTAACTCAACCTGCTAATGATGTCCGTATCCGAGTGTTCAACACATTAGGTCCACACTTCGCTATTGGCCATCCCAGTGCTCATGTATTCGAAGGTCATACCAAATCCGGCATTTTCGGTCCGATTAAAACCCTGCAGATGCCTGTTCTCGATGTTGTATTACAATAGAAAATGTCAGGGGATTAATTATCTTATAATTTTTGAGAGCATATCGAGTTACCTTATAATACGTTTTTATATGAAAGATTTATGTGAATAGAGATTATGAAACAATTAGAGAAACATGACTATAAAAACAGGTCTTACTTATCTGCGATAGAATCAGCAAAATTTTTAGGGATTCGTGTTAAGGACCTCCATAATCTTGTAAAAAAAGGTGTTATATCAACTCAAATTTCAGCAAGTGGACAAATGCGGTTCCATTTATCCGAATTAACAAATGCGGAACAGAAATTGAACTTAATAATTAATAAAAAGGCCCAGAATATCTCGAATAGCAATGTTTTTGAAGTCAACGGAACGGTTCAAAGAATACTTGTAAAAAATTCTGTTCGAATGGATGAACTGGAATCTGAGAGTATTCATTTGATGATTACGTCGCCTCCTTACTTTAATACCAAGATGTATTCTAAAGAACCCATAGAGGGAGATTTAGGTAACATTCATGATATTGACAATGGTTCGAGAAAATTAGCGAAGGTGTGGAAGGAAGTTTTCCGCGTTTTGCAACCGGGGAGAAAAGCATTTATCAACATCGTACCTAATAATCTTGATGGCATTTTCAAAGTATGTTTTATCCTCGATAATATCAATAGAATTCCAAAAAATATAAACTTGTGGCTTACTTATCTTCTAACTTTTGTGAATGAAAAAACGCATTATCAGAAATTTATAAATTTTGTACTGTTTGGATTTTTTATATTCCAATATAGATATAGGAAATCTAAGAGATAATGAGATTAATAATATAATTAAAAGTATAAAGCAGATTGATAAAATTTTAAAGAGATGTTATCAATGTAACAGTTCTTATGTCTCTTCTTCCAAAGACAGTCCTTTTGAGGAAACAAGGTATGCTTTGTTTTCTATTAACTTACTTGAAGATTTAATTCAAGATTTGATTTATAATTATGAAGTAAAGGATTTAAAGCCGATAAAAAGAATCTACCAGAGTTTAAATAATTTTTCAAAAACATATGATTTTGTGATAAATAATCAGAGTTAAATTGGGACATATTTTTATATGCGGGTGGTTTTGAGCGATACGGAATGGTATTATGGAAAATATGTTTTATTCGCAATCATTGGAATAGTGGCGGTAGGTGGAGGGGTAGGTATTTACTATTATGAAAATCGAACAAATGGAATGTCTCAAACAGAAACTGTAAATATTCAATCTAAAACAATTGCTCATCTACAAACAAACACACCCTTTGAAAATGATAGCAAAGAAAAAGCGACAGAAAAGCAAGGGATTCCTATTGGGGTACGTCTGGATGAAAGTTTGAAAGTAGAAGCAGTAAAGAATGAGGAGCCCTCTCAAACAGAGAATAATCCACAGATGATTGCGGTAGGAATTCAAGGAGCCGTACAAAAACCGGGACTATATTGGATAGCAGAAGGCACCCGATTACAGGAACTAATCGATAAAGCGGGTGGTCCTTTGGAAAATGCAGAATTGCGATATTTAAACATAGCAGCGATTTTGTTGGATGGCACAACTGTGGTTATTCCTGAAAAACAAAAAGTAGAATTTGATGGTCAACGGCTCTCGGCTCGTGGAGCTTCTCAGCCGAAAACGGCTGTTCTATCAGAAGGAAATGCTTATGTTCCATATTCTGCTCATGCAAGTAGCATACAAAGGAGTTCTCCATCGGATATTTCTTCTTCTGCTCCTGGTGAAAAATTGGGTGCGAGTTCAACAGGTTTGATTGATATTAATCATGCAAGTCAGAAGGAATTGGAAACATTGCCAGGTATTGGCCCTGTGCTGGCCCAGTCGATTATTTCATATCGCGAGAATCAGCCGTTTCGGAGCGTTGAAGATTTGTTGAAGGTATCCGGCATCGGTCCAAAACGGTATGAAAAGATTCGGCATCTTGTTACGGTTTCCCCTCCTTAATAATATCTGATTTATTTTCTTTAAATGTAAGGTTGTTTTTATCCCTCTATATGAACATATTCTGAAGAGTGTGTTAAAGTATAATTGATTGTATGAGTACACAACACTAAGAAGTAAACATAGAAGTTGTCTCTATGCATAAAGAAGAAAGTATATCGGTAATTGTTCCTACTTATAACGAATGCGAGAATTTACCTGAACTTATCCAACGGATTCAAAAGGTCAAAGATGAACAGAACCTGAACCTTGAACTAATTATTGTGGATGATGATAGTAAGGATGGAAGTGAGGAGTATATTGAGTCGTTAGGAACTCCTTGGTGCCGAATCATTGTGCGTCGAGGAGAGAGAGGGCTTAGTTCTGCGGTGCTGAAAGGTTTTTCTGATGCGAAAGGTGATATTCTCATTGTGATGGATGCGGATTTGAGTCATCCGCCGGAGAAGATTCCGGAATTTATAGAACAGATTCAAGCGGGTGCGGATATGGTTATTGGGTCCCGATATGTTGCTGGGGGAAAAACGGATGAAGAATGGGGAGTCTTCCGCTGGCTGAACAGTCAGATTGCAACTTTATTAGCACGACCACTAACATCTGTCAAAGACCCGATGAGTGGTTTTTTTGCTTTGCGGAAGGAGGTGTTTGAGAAATCTGCGCCATTGAATCCTACGGGATATAAGATAGGTCTTGAATTGTTGGTAAAATGTCCGGTGAAAAAAGTCGTAGAAATTCCTATTTATTTTTCACAACGGGCGAAAGGGAAAAGTAAACTTTCATTGAAGGAGCAAGTTAAGTATCTTGTGCATCTACGAAGATTGTATTTTTTTAAGTATGAGAATTTAACTTATCTATTTCACTTTTCTATTATTGGTTTTTCTGGGACACTGGTCAATTTGGTGGTTTTAACAATCTTTGTTTTTTTGGGAATTCCTGTTCGTTTATCTGTTGCAATGGCTATAATCATCGCGATGATTTCCAATTTTATACTCAATCGTAGGTTTACTTTCCCACATGCAGTAGCAACCCCATGGTTTCCACAGTTGGTCGGTTTTGTAAGTGCTTGTTCTTTAGGGGCTGTAATAAACTACATTATTGTGATTTTACTTTTGTATGTTTTTCCTATATTTGAAAAGATACCGCAAATCCCTGCTCTTGTGGGTATTCTTGCAGGATTGATGTTTAATTTTATACTTAGTAAAAATTTTGTTTTTCGGAAGAAACAATATTAGTTGTGTCGGACAAGTCGGACGAGTCGGAGGGGTCGGACCCGTATTACTTCTGTTTTGGTTTTGTATTTTCTGCCATTTGTCTTTCAATACGATTGATAGCATGTTGTGCTTGACGTACTTGTGAAGGGTCTTTACAGGTCTGGATGATATACTGATACATTTGTAAGGCCTCGTTCATATCACCCTGTCTTTGATAGGTTTGAGCGAGCAATAGTTGTGCGGTTATGTTATTCGGCTGAAGTTGGAGCACTTGTTGATATTGTGCTTCTGCCTCTGAATACATTCCCATACGAGTATACAGACTGCCCAGAGCCACATAAGAACTGACATTTCCCGGTGCTAACTGTATAGCGGTTTGATACTGATTAATAGCGGAATTATAGTCATTATTTCGTCGATAGTAATCGGCGAGGGCTAATCGGGCATCGGAGGAGTTGGGATCGGTATGAACCCAATTTGTTAAAGCCTGTCCTTCTTCTTCCTTCATTCCCATCTGTCGGTACACACCGGAAGCCATTGCGTAAGTAGAAGGTATTTCGCCATTCATCTGTACAAATTGTTGTAATTCTCTATAGGCTTGGTCGTAATTTCCCTGTCGGCGGTAGGTATCTGCAAGAAAATAGTGTGGTGTCGGGTCGTTCGGGTTATTGGATATCCATCGTTTATATACATCTATCTCACCTTGATAATCACCTGTTTTTTTATACAGGTTGGCCATCGTCCGCAGTATATCTCTTGAGTTCGGGTCTAATTCGAGTCCTTTCTGGAGGAGTTCCGATGCTTTATCATAATTACCTTGGTCCAATGCCTGTTTTGCTTCGTTCACCAGTGATTTTACCTGTGCCTGAATCTGCTGAGACTCAACATCGCCATCTTTTTTCATGGTTTTGTTATCTTTGTCTCTTCTTCTTCCTCTTTCAGTAGTAAAATCTCTATTTCCCCTATCATTACTTGCAGATGAACCTGAACGATTCTCTCTTCTTTCTTCTTTTGCTGGGCTGTTGTTTGTACCTTTATCTTTACCACCCCCTGAACCATCGGTATTCTTTGTTATAGATTTCGTTATAGATTTCATCAAATTTTCCAGAGCATTTTCTACAGATTTCTCACGAAGATTCTCAGAAATATTGTCATAATCAAGGGCAGGGTTGTTTTCCTCTCCGGCAGGGTTATTGTTTGTTACATCTGATTTATTTTCTTCGGAAAGTGAGGAAAAAGAACTCCCCGTAGAATTTCTTTGATTGATTTCTGAGTAGGAGTTTTGTTTAATATTGGCTACTTCATCGGGCGAAATATTAACATTCCACCGTAAAAGCAAAATAGCAAAGATAGCACAGGCAGGTATTAAAATTACCAAAAGGATATTTTGTATTTTCACCTTTTCTACCTTGAATTTATTATTAATATTATTTCTTTTTTCCTGTTACGGTATGGGAATTGGACCAAACACCGGGATTGCCATCTGGGCTTCATCCACGATATTGCAATATGGATCGAATCCTCGTCCATACCATAAGAACGCCTGCTCGGGCATTTTTGTTATCCACAAAATTACTGCATTCGGTTCATTTTCAGGCAGAGTTATTTTGTAAATACAGGGCAAAATGGGGGCCTCTTCTGCAGTGCTAATCGTAAACCCGGAAGGCTTCCCTGCAGATATAAGTTTGCCGTTAACACCCGAAAAAGTAATTTTTACTTGCGGTCCATAAGGAGATGATATTCGTTCCACCTTTTCAACTCGTGGACCCGAAGTAATTTTTCCTCCGAACATATCTCGTTCTACCCGATTGGCCAGGCGGTAGCCTAATATTTTCAGTCCTTCCGTTCCCGCATGAATAAGATCATCCAATTCTAAATCAATAGACACAACCATTCCGCCGGGTGCTAATTCCTTTTCTAATTCCAACTGGTCATTTTGAAGTTTGTTCCAATAAGTAGCATCTGGATTCTCCAAAACGAAACGCCCTATCTGAACATAATAAAAGGGTAAGTCCGCCCCAAAGTCATTCCGAAATGCTTGCACTAATTTCCGCATCCGTTCTTTATATAAAGGTTGGGGGTCTTTGCTGGCATCGGATTCCCCTTGATACCATAAGACACCTCGCACTTTTCCTCCTGCGGATTGAACCTGCTTATACATAGAACCATATAAAGATTCTCCTCCTTTATCTTTCAAATCCGGGTTCCATTGCTCCATAGATGTCCCTCCATGTGCAGAGGCGATTAAACCGATGGGTCTCCCCGTCCTCTTTATCATTTCCACCGCAAAGGGCAAACCCAATCCTGCCCCTTTTTGTCCATTTATTGCTTCTTTAATCCTTTGAAAACGTTCCTCTTCTGATTTTAAAACCCGGCTATAGTGGACCGGGTCCGGGGATTCTGCAAGAACATGGATGGGCTCTTTTGCAATACGCCATTGGTACGCCATTGAATAAAGATGCACTAAAGGATGTGGCTCCGTTACATCTTCCAGGTTTCCAACGCCATACATATTTGATTGTCCCGCTAAAATCCAAATATCTCCCACCAATACATCATTGACTATCGTCTTTTCCTTTACCTTACCATTTACATCTCTTATCTGAAATTCAATTGTATAAGGACCACCCAAAGGAATATCTTTTAAGGTGGCTTTCCACTGTCCATTTTCAGCGGAACCTACTTCTGTCCAAGGTTCTATTTCATACGCTAAACCCACAATGCGCCTTTCGACCTTGCCCGTATCAGCACAAGTTCCACTTACTTCTACAGGAAAACTTTTATCCTCAGGATTCGCCTGCAATACCTGATAATGAGCCAGTCCCTTTTCTATTGTTATTGCAAATGACGAGATACATAAAAAGGTAAGCAAAAGGGCATATATTCCTACACTTCCAAAATTTTTAGTAAGTTTATAATTAGATTTCATAAGTCATACCTCCACTGGATTGGGTTTGTTCAATTTAACACCAAAAGTTAAAAAAAGTTCTGTTGTATTTATAGCATAAAGGTGCATTACAAACATAAAAGGAGAAAGACCTCTTTCACCGTTCAAACTATTTAACAAAATGAATTGTGATGTGATTGATAAAATAAAAAGGATAGCAAAAAAAAGGATTTTTATCCTCTATCTATATTCATTGTTATGCAAAAGGAAACAAAATTTTGGTATTCTTTAATATCGTTTTGTTAACCTTAAAAGCAAATTCAAACTCAAATCAGGAAGACAAGAAATAAAATGGAACCAAAGTTAATTAGGGAAATTCTTGAGTTCGTCCAAACAGGGAAATTGGACATTGATAAGGCCATTGAAAAATTTAAAAGTTTACCTTTTGAAGACCTTCATGATGCCAAAGTGGACCATCATCGTCCTTTACGGAAAGGATACCCCGAAACTATTTTTTGTCCGGGGAAAACCCCCGACCAGATAGTCCGCATATGTAAATCAATAATAGCAAATGATACAAATGTGCTGGCTACCCGGTGTGAAAAAGAAGCGTTTGATTTGGTAAAAAAGGAAATTCCTGACGCTAAATATTACGAATCTGCTCGCATTTTTACAGTTATCCAAAAACCTATCCAGTATCGGGATGGCTATATTGCGGTAGTGTCTGCGGGAACGGGAGATATTCCTGTTGCAGAGGAAAGTGCGATTACCTGTGAAACTTACGGTTCACATGTTGAACGAATTTATGATGTGGGTGTAGCGGGTATCCATCGTTTGTTTCATCAACTTCCTAAGATTCGTTCTGCGATTGCAGTAATTGTCTGTGCGGGGATGGAAGGAGCCTTGCCCAGCGTTGTTGCAGGGCTTATTGATAAACCTGTTATTGGTGTGCCTACCAGCATCGGCTACGGTGCTAATTTTAAAGGGGTTTCCGCACTATTAGGAATGCTGAACACTTGTGCATCAGGACTTACGGTAGTGAATATAGACAATGGATTCGGTGCGGCTACTTTTGCGGTAACAATACATCAGCTCATCTCTTCGCTTCATTCCTAACAAAACTAAAAGATGGTTATTCCTTTTTGTCAGATACAACATAAAATATTGAAATAAGAAAATAGGGATATAAATATGAAGCTAGCCTACTTCGATTGTTCTTTTGGGATTAGCGGGGATATGTTAGTTGGTGCTTTTTTAGACGCTGGAGTTCCTTTTCCGGAACTGCAAAAAGCATTAGAAAGTTTACCCATAACAGGGTTCAAAATTGAACATCAACAGGTAGTCAAACATGGGATTCGGGCCACACAATTCCAGGTATATATAGAACATTCTCATGAACATCATTCTCACCGTGGACTGAATGAAATAAAGGAAATTATCAAAGAATCTTCTCTGCCAGAAAGAGTAAAAGAAGGAGCCATAGATAGTTTCTTGCGATTGGCTGAAGCAGAAGCAACTGTCCACGCTACAACCCCGGATAAAATCCACTTTCACGAAGTAGGTGCGGTAGATGCTATCGTTGATATTGTCGGTGCTCACTGGTGTTGGAATTATCTCCAATTAGAGAAGGGTTTTGCCTCTCCTGTGAATGTCGGTGGAGGAACGGTTACCTGTGCTCATGGAACTTTACCTGTGCCTGCACCTGCCACAACACTATTACTTCGAAACTATACTCTTTGGGTAGGAAAGATACAAACGGAATTGACAACACCAACGGGGGCGGTGCTATTACAGAGTTTTACTCATCCGCGAGAACAAATTCCTCCGTTTACCTTGGAAAAAATAGGTGTAGGAGCAGGAACAAAGGATATTGAAGGGCATGCCAATGTTTTTCGACTGATGATTGGAGAAAGTGAAACCGACAGGATCCCGAATGTAGAAGAAATTTGCGTTATAGAAACAAATATTGACGATATGAGCGGAGAGTTATTTCCCGTGATTATTAACGAATTACTCGACGCAGGGGCTCGTGACGCATTTATTACTCCAATCATTGCTAAAAAGGGCAGACCCGCATATATCATTACCGCACTTTGCGAACCCCATCAAATCTCTGTTATTCAGGGGATATTTTTCAAAAACACCACTACATTGGGCATCCGTTACCGAATTGAAAAACGGTTTGTATTAGAAAGAAAATGGGTTCCAGTGGAAACCCCATGGGGCCCAGTTAAAGTAAAAATTGGATATATCGGAACTCAAATTTATCAAGTCAGCCCCGAATTTGAAGAATGCTACCTTTTAGCCCGGAAAAACAACATTCCTGTCTATGAAATTTATCAATATGCCCGCCAATCCGCAGAGAATACGATAAACTTATGATTAGGTAGTATCTCTGTTTCAAAAGTCAGTTTACAGTTAGGTCTATAATTTCGTGTAGGTTGGTTATGTAAGCGTCTATTTGATAGGGTGTGGGCATATCTATTTTAGTTGTTTTATCGTAAGTAGAGGCAGATAGGATAGCACGCATGGTTTTAATATTTATTCTGAAACAAGGGGTATCTTCTATTAAAGCAGGAAGGATGTAGGGGCGGTTTTTCTGAGGGATGGTCTGCGGAGGGGATACATATGCAATGCAATGGACATAATAGCCACCGTTGTCCGGTTTATTGAGGAAAACTGTCTCTACAAAGGTAGAAGCCGTTATCTGAATTTCTGGACGGGGATTTAAATAACGAATTGCATTTATTAACAGTTTCCGACATTCCGGTAAAGCATATTCAGAACCTGTCGCATAATCGGGTGAACAGGCGAATGTTAACACAGTCCCTTTTCCTATTTGGTTTATGAAAATTGCAGGTCCTACCACGGCTTCCGGGCTCATTGGGAGGTCTGTCCCTTCTTTTCCTTCTATCTGTCGCTGGGTGCGATATGCTTTCCATAATTTACCAACGGATTGGGCTGTGGTAGATTTGAATATTCCTGTGGGACCCTTTACCAGCACAGGCATTGTAAGTGCGTTTTTATAATCCTCTTTGTTTACTGTAGTATGTTCTATTTCTATAGAGAGACGGGCCTCTTCTTCAGATTGCAAGGGTTCTAATGAAACCCAGTTATCTTCACCTTCTATCCGTGAAACAAATTCACAACCTGTCAGGGGCTCTAACAAATACTTTCCTATGTTTCCAAATTTATCAAAACATCCCGTTAATCCTGTTAGGATAAGTTGTCCTCCCCCTTCTACATAGTTTCTGAACATATTTATTTCGTCCTGAGATAAAATCCCTGTATTGGGTAGAATAACCACAGGAAATTGTTTCAATTTCTCAGCATTACAATTTTCATCCAGCAGAACTCCCCAGGGAATATGTTCATATACCATTGCTTTGTGGGTTCCTTGAAAAGCAGTGAAATAATGAGCAGGCTGTTCACGACCTACCCAATCTCGTGTTTTACTACTGAAATATATACCAACCTCATATACAGGCTTATGATAGAAAAAAGGTTTCTTTTCTTTAACTTCCTTAAAGGCTTTCCCTATGCGAGAATATGCAATTGGGTCCAGAGTTCCGTCAAACCCTAACTTGTCTACCATTGTAACGAAGGCCCCATGCGCACAGAGTGTTAATAATTCCCAACGAATGTCGTTTAACGGTCGTGTGGTTTGGTCGTGGTACATTCGCACACCCCGCTGGATGGCAACTTGCACTCTTTGTCGTGGGACAGCAGAACGATAGAATTCAGCGTTTAATCCCACAGTCAAAGCGCTAAATCCCCAGATACCTGTTTCCCCTGTAATGAAATCGCCGTTTTCACCATGCTGGACGGGTCTTTGTCCAACCTCAAAACTAAACGGTGGATTGCCATGGTAGTTGAAGTCTACGGATACATTAGCATCTCGCTGTTTTATATGTTGATACAGATCTTTTTCAAAATCCACACTGCTTCTGTAACGGAATTCTAAAAATTTTTTCCATGCTTCGTCCCAAGTAACAGAGGTTGGAATCTCAATCCCATATTGTTCTTTGAACTTATTTTTACATACGAGACAAGCACACCCATAGGGTGGTCCAAAACCTTGGTCAATCATATCAATATGGAATCCTTGAATCCCGTAATCCATAATCTCATCCACAATTTGCTTCATTGCTTCCAGATAACCGGAGTTATAACAAAAACGATGGTAAATGGGTTTTCCCTCAAGGTCATACATAAGAAATTCTGGATGTTCCTCTATATAATGTCCTCCTTGTTGAACTACACAGTAAGCGATAACAGGCATGTTGTATTTTTTTGCTTCATGAATAGATTCCCTCAGGGGGTCACGGTTTTTTAAACCAGGTGCTTTTAATAGAATTTTTGAGTTGTAATACGCATAATCCCCATCCCGAGCCCAAACGACTACATAATCGCAATTTGCCTGATAACATTTGCGGACAATCTCCGCTCCATCCATTTTGTCGCAATACCGTTCATCATCTTTTGCAGAAAATCCCCATTGGGCCCCTGTTGGACCTACTTCCATACCCACGGCCACTTTTTCATGCCAAGATTCAGAGATGGCCCGATTAGAGAAAAATAATATCATACCGATAAAGCAAAGTCGCAGAGTCATAAATAAACCTTTCTTTTGCCGTTAATAGTTTCTTTTGTAAAAAAATAGTAAGAAGTCTTATATGTTTTGAAATTAAAATTTTATGATATAGCCATTGCATAAAATACAATGCTGGCACTGACACTGGCATTGAGTTGTTCTATGGGAGGTTTTGTAGGTATCGAGACAATATAATTACACTCCCGCTTAATTAACGGGCGAATCCCTTTCCCTTCACTACCAATTACGAGAACGCTACGATGACACCAATTTACCTCATTCAATTTTCTATTTCCATTCGCATCAAGAGCATAAATTTCAAATCCAAAACCTTTTAATTTGCGGACACATTGAAGTGTGCTTTTGACTTGAATAATTTGAGCATATTCAACGGCTCCCGTGCTTGCTTTTACAACCAGTGGAGTGATAGGTGCAGAACCTTCCTGAGGGATAATTAAAGTGTTTATATTAAATGCTACAGCGGAACGGATGATAGCTCCCAGATTACGGGGGTCCTCGATATGGTCTAAAACAACAATCCGCTGGGTATGTTCTACATGTTTTTGTAAGAATTCGTCAAAACTTAATAGAGGTAATGTCTCAACTTCAGCCACAATACCCTGATGAACAGCGTTTTTCGTTATTCGGTCTAAATAACTGCGTGATTTTTCTTCAATAGGAACAGAGACTTCCCCTTTCTTTAATTCGGGTAGAGAAATTCCCTGCTGTATATATAATTTATAAACAGAACGGCGTCCTGCCTGAAGACAAGTTAAGACAGGTAGTCGTCCATAGATGATTTCGGAATTTTCCATGTAGTTATTGCAAATTATGAACTTCTTTTAACTTATTGGCTCGCAAATTGAGGTTATCAAATTCGGGAACACGGTCGTCATATTGATGTGCATTTAATTGGGCGAGGTCTCTCAAAATATTATAGGCTTCCTGATAACGCCCTAATTTCTCATAGCATTTGGCTAACCGATACATGTTATACCAGTAATTAGCGCCGGAGTTTCCATATCGGTTAATAACTGTTTCCAGAACATCCTTTGAGCGTTCCCATCGTAGAAGCATCATTAAATAACCTGCTACGCGAGTTAGACCGGATTCATCCACTTTATCTCGCTGGGCGTCTACTCCCGGTGTTGCCTTTGTAAAATTTTTCACCATATAATTAACGCCTCCACTGGAGCCGAGCCAGACGACCACAGCCACCACGAGAATAATTAATGGCCATTTTAATCCACTTAAATCCATAAAACCACCCTCCTTATTGTTAAAATTAAAAACCTAACCAGGAACGAACAAAAAATACAGCCTGTGATAAAACAGGAATATTAAATAATGTCCCGATTACACCCAGAGTAATCAGAACCACAGCCAAAAAAGCAAGGAAAGAGAATAGTTGTCTTAGTTTTGTTCCGATATTCCAGCGAGCGCGGGTTGTGTCCCGGTCCAAATCCTGCACTCGTTTTGTAAAGGCCTCAAACCGTTCCCGGCATGCATCTGAGCAAAAAGAACCTAAAGGAGAACTTATTACGCAGGCTCCACAAACAGGTTTCCCACATTGTTTGCACCGTGCAGTAGCGGAAACAGACGGATGATTGATACAGGATGATAATCTGCCATCCAGCATAACAAACCCTTTCTATTGTAATGAATAAGAAATACAATTAAAAAATATTATAACAAAAAGAAAAACTTTCCAAAAGAAAAATAGGCGGTGAACGAAACTGCATCACAGGCCGGTTTCACTCACCGCCTTAATGCGCCGGGCATCAGGGGTATAAATTATTTAGCAAAAAAAACGCCAACTTTGATTGTGTAAAAAGTTTCGATAAAAATTTATGTAAATCAAATATTTTTACGGGATAAATTAGGTAAGAGTTTCTTTATTTAAATTTATTGCTTAATCATGTTATGATTTTTTGTCTAAAAAATTTGATATTATGACTGTTTTTTGTCAGAATAGTAGTAATAAATTATTGACAAAAATATTTTTACAAAATAACAAAATAGATGTCTGGATACGATATGTCTGAACCAAAAGATGTGGAATTAAGAATATACTGTATTTGTGGTCAGAAGATGCGAGTTCAACCGGATATGTATGGGAAGCCGGGACGCTGTGTTGCATGCCGGCAGAAGATTCGCATTCCGGCAAAGGATGAAATTCCTTCGGGAATAACCGAACTCTATCTTAAAGACCATCCTGAGTATCTTCGTAAAAAATCTACCCGCGAAAAATCAGAGCCCCTCAGTGATTCAAATTCCGAAGAGGAACAAGTCCTCTCGGATTTTGGCGGAGCCTACTCCTTCCCCCTTGATTACCTCGAAATACTACAAATACTCATTAATGCAGAATATAAAGCCCAGAGGTATTTACAGGCTCTTCGACAGAAAAAACCGATTGGTACAGAATCAAAAACAGATTTGCTGGAAATTTTATCCAGAATTCGTCGGATGCGTGCTTCGCTGGACGAGAAGATAAAGATTCGTAGAGAGGAAGTTATAGAACAACTCAAGTATGTGGAAAAAGAAATAGGGAAACTTGTGGTTTCTTTTCGCACAGGAGATATTGAATTTAAATATTATTGGAAAAATATGGTTCCTCTTCGGATTCGTAGAGAACGGTTGGTTCGGCGTAGAAAAAATTTAGAGGGATGGCTTTCTACAGTTAGTCCAGAATTGGCTGGAGGTTATCTGGATATCGATTTTTTAAAACTTCCGGACAGGGTCCCTGATATTGTTTTTCCTCTTGAAGAGGATGAAGAGGATCTTTCTGTTTTATCGATCCTGGTGAGGGAAATCCAAAAATATATTGTTTTAAGAGCCGATATAGAACATCAGTATGCAGAATGGAAAAAAATGGTGGAGGGGGGTAAAGTCAATTCTGAAGTGGGAGAAAAAAGTATTGCTGAATATGATGCACGGCTGAAAACCGTTCAAAGTGCTATTTCGTTTTATCGTGAACGACTTGAACAACTGGTTACTGATTGTGACCTTGATTTAGAATCTATTGAGAAGAATATCTCTCGTATTGATAAACAAAGAGAAGCACAGGTAATTGATATTAATAAAGCCCGTGAATTACAGGAGGAACTTTTTCAGGCACGAGTAGACCTTGTTCGGACAAAAGACACAGCGCGCAGAGCTGTCAGTGCAAACTCCCGATTTGATATTCCATCTTTACAGGGGACCTTTGTTGCGAGAATCGGTCCCTCTAGAGGCCAGATAGAGATTGGAACGGATTCCTGGATTGCATGGTTCTGTTCTGTTTTATTGATAATGATGATAATGATACCAATGACCCGAAGTCAGGGATTGGTACCCACAAAGATACTCATGTTAATGATTATTGGATTATTTGTTTCTGCAATAATTCTGGCTCTCGTAGGTTCAATTCCTTATCGCAGATTTAGGGGAAAGGGGTTAAGCATTCTATGGGTTATTTATGTTATCCTGTTTACGCTATATTTTAATTATCTCTGGTATAGCCCCTATCCTTATGGAGGAGATTTAAGAGCTTCCCCGTATGGGTTGTTTACTTTTCGAGTAGTTTTGGTTTACATTGTATTGGTATTGATGGGTGTTGCCGTCTGGGTATCGCTACATAAGGAACGGGGATTGCGTTGGATACCGTGGGTATCTACATGTATTAATATCCTTACTATTGTTATTATCTCAACAGACTGTTTCGGGATGGTGCAAGGAAATGCGATATTAGGTGCTGTGGAGAGGACTGAATACATTATGGGTGCGGGAATGTATCGTGTGGAGATAAATATTCATAATAAAGGGTTGCGGTCGGTATGGTTAGGAAATGACATAAATTCTGTCCCGGCCCCGGTTTTTGTAAGTGTATTTTTAGAAGGAAATGAAAAACAAATTTTTACTCCTTATGAAGTAAAAACAGAAAATTTATTATCACAGCCTGTTGCATTGGTTTTTAATAAAGAAGGGGGGAAAATAAGTCCCAGGCGGGCTATTACACTTTTTTATCAACTGGCCCCGGGTGTTTATACTATAAAACTGGAAGGTAAGGGAAGTTACTATCAGCCCCGGCAAGTCCGATTGGTATTGCCCGAACAGAGAAAAGAAGCCGTTTCTGCTCCACAGGAAAAGAATGGGGATGCTGAAAAAGAAGAGGATAATCAAAGCAAAGAGATAAAAGAAGAAAGAAGTCCCGTTATGAAACAACCCACTATGGATAATTCTATTTTTGAAGAAATACAAAATACATCTGAGACAATGTTGGCTTCCTTAAAAGAAGGAGAGATTCTTGTATTCTTTCACGGTTTTGCAAAAGTTCAGAATAATTCTGAAGAAACCGATGCTTCTCCAAAGTTTCGTATATCTATATTTACAAAGGATAGAAAAGTTGTGGAACAATTTATCCATTTAGGGGATAAAATCGTTGGCGACTGGTTACTCTCGGAATTCAGCCCACAAAGAGAAACGATAACTTTAAATTACAAAGGGCAATTATTTGTAGCAACGATAGGAAAATATTACAAACTACAATCATGATAATTTTAGATATTGCTGATATATACTTGAAGTTGAAAGCATAGTTACCAAGTTTTTATAGTAAGTAGATATTTTGAAATTCTGTAAATGGAGAGTTTTGCCATGAAAAAAGAATATTTTTATTTTATTATTGCTGGGAGTGTTTTATCTTTATTTCTATTGACTCATTGTGGAGGACAGCAACAAGCGA
>Ga0209721_1000838_pt1 | contig 25368 bp, 20 predicted proteins | sample TshhotsprinmetaG_FD_184139 | JGI IMG/M metagenome (GOLD analysis project Ga0209721, IMG submission 184139) | Hot spring microbial communities from South Africa to study Microbial Dark Matter (Phase II) - Tshipise hot spring metaG (SPAdes)... | ecosystem: Environmental > Aquatic > Thermal springs...
ACGGCGCCACCGCGCACCAGCACTTCAGCGCCGTGCTCCTGCATGGCTTGGCTAGACCAGCGTTTGTACTGCTCGTACTGCTGCGCGTCCGTGACCTCGACGTCGGCGATGATGTAGGCGCTCATGGCGTGGGGATGCTCAGGCGGTGAAGGTGGTTTCCAGAAAGCCGCGGCGCTTGACAACCCGGTCGATCTCCTGCAGCGACTCCAGCAGCGCGCGCATGTGCTTCAGCGGCACGGCATTGGGGCCGTCCGACAGGGCGCGCTCCGGGTCGGGGTGGGTTTCCATGAAGAGACCCGCCACACCCACTGCTACCGCGGCGCGCGCCAGCACCGGCACGAACTCGCGCTGGCCGCCGCTGGAGGTGCCCTGCCCACCGGGCAGCTGTACGCTGTGGGTGGCATCGAACACCACCGGCGCGCCCGTCTCGCGCATGATAGTCAGGCTGCGCATGTCAGAGACCAGGTTGTTGTAGCCGAAGCTCACGCCGCGCTCGCACGCCAGGAAGCGGTCTTCCGACAGACCTTTTTCACGCGCCGCGGCACGCGCCTTGTCGATCACGTTTTTCATGTCGTGCGGCGCCAGGAACTGCCCTTTCTTGATGTTGACCGGCTTGCCCGACTGCGCCACCGCGCGGATGAAGTCCGTTTGGCGGCACAAAAAAGCAGGGGTTTGCAGCACGTCCACCACCGCTGCCACCTCCGGCACCTCGGCTTCGGTGTGCACGTCGGTCAGCACCGGCACACCAATGTCGCGCCGCACCTTGGCCAAAATCTCCAGGCCGCGCACCATGCCAGGACCGCGGTACGAGCGGCCACTGGAGCGGTTGGCCTTGTCGTAGCTGCTCTTGAAAATGAACGGGATGCCCAGCGCGGCGGTGATTTCCTTGAGCTGGCCGGCGACGTCGAGCTGCAGCTGCTCACTCTCGACCACGCAGGGGCCGGCGATCAAGAAAAACGGATGGTCCAGACCGACTTCGAAGCCGCACAGTTGCATGACCGGTTCATCCTTGGGCGGGTACGGACGCCGCGGCGCGCTGGCGCGCCTGCTGCTGCAGGGCCGCAGCGATAAAGGCGTTGAACAGGGGGTGTCCATCCCACGGGGTGGACTTGAATTCGGGGTGGAACTGCACCCCCATGAACCAGGGGTGGACTTCCTGTGGCAGCTCGATGATTTCGGTGAGCTGCTCGCGCTGTGTCAGCGCCGAAACCACCAGTCCTGCCTGCCGAAGCCGGTCCAGGTACTGGGTGTTGGCCTCGTAGCGGTGGCGGTGGCGTTCGGTGACCACGGGGCCGTAGATCTGGTAGGCCAGTGTGCCGGGCAATACGTCCGCGCTTTGCGCCCCCAGCCGCATGGTGCCGCCCAGGTCGGTGTGGGCGTCGCGCTTTTGGATCGTGCCGTTGGCATCCTGCCATTCGTCGATGAGCGCGATGACGGGATGCGGTGTGTGCGGGTCGAACTCGGTGGAGTTGGCGCCTTCCAAGCCCGCGACGTGGCGCGCGAATTCGATGGTGGCCACTTGCATGCCCAAGCAGATGCCCAGGTACGGCACCTTGTACTCGCGCGCGAAGCGGGCGGCGCGGATCTTGCCTTCGACACCGCGCTTGCCAAAGCCGCCCGGCACCAAAATGGCGTCGAAGCCCGCCAGACGCTCGGCCACGTCGCCGTCTTCCAGCGTCTCGGAGTCGATGTACGTGATGGCCACGCGCACGTGGTTTTTCAAGCCGGCGTGGCGCAGCGCCTCGTTGAGCGACTTGTAGCTGTCCGACAGATCCACGTACTTGCCGACCATGGCGATGCGGACCTCGCCCCGCGGGTGCTCGACCTCGTAGACCAGGTCGTCCCAGCGCTTGAGATTGGCCGGCGGGGTGTGCAGGCGCAGCCGGTCGCAGATCAGGCCATCGAGCCCCTGCTCGTGCAGCACGCGCGGCACCTTGTAGATGATGTCCACGTCGGGCATGGAAATCACACCCCACAGCGGCACGTTGGTAAACAGGCTGATCTTCTCGCGCTCTTCGTCGGGAATGACGCGGTCGGCGCGGCACAGCAGCGCATCGGGCTGGATGCCGATTTCGCGCAGCTTCTGCACCGTGTGTTGGGTGGGTTTGGTTTTGAGCTCGCCAGCCGCAGCAATGTAGGGCACGTAGGTGAGGTGCACGAACGCCGAGTTGTTCGGCCCCAGGCGCAAGCTCATTTGGCGCGCGGCTTCCAAAAACGGCAGCGATTCGATGTCGCCCACGGTGCCGCCGATTTCGGCAATCGCCACATCCACCCCTTCGGCGCCGCGCTGGATAAAGGTCTGGATTTCGTTGGTGACATGGGGAATCACCTGCACCGTTTTGCCCAGGTAGTCGCCGCGGCGCTCCTTCTCCAGCACCGACTTGTAGATTTGGCCAGTGGTGAAGTTGTTGCTGCGCTTCATGCGGGTGGTGATGAAGCGCTCGTAATGGCCCAGGTCCAGGTCGGTTTCGGCGCCGTCGTCGGTGACGAACACCTCGCCGTGCTGAAAGGGGCTCATCGTGCCCGGGTCGACGTTGAGGTAGGGGTCGAGCTTGATGAGGGTGACACGCAGGCCGCGTGACTCCAGCAGCGCGGCCAGCGACGCGGACGCGATTCCCTTGCCCAGGGAAGACACCACGCCGCCAGTGACGAACACGTATTTGGTCATGACGTTGGGCGGGCTGCGGGGCCCGTCGTTGGAAGCTCAAATTATAGGCGGCGGGGTAGCGGTGCTACAGTGGCGCCCCATGAAAGCGCTGGAAGGCAAACAGATCGTACTGGGGCTGTCGGGCGGCGTAGCCTGCTACAAGTCGGCGCAGCTGTGCCGCCTGCTGGTGCAGGCCGGCGCGCGCGTGCGCGTGGTGATGACCGAGGCCGCCACCCAGTTCATGACGCCGGTGACGATGCAGGCGCTCAGTGGCGAGCCGGTGGTGCTGAGCCAGTGGGACCTGCGCGAGCCCAACGCGATGGCGCACATCAACCTGGGACGTTGGGCAGACGCGATCGTGGTGGCGCCGGCCAGTGCCGACCTGATAGCCCAGCTTGCCCAAGGGCGCGCCAGCGAGCTGTTGGCGCTGCTGTGCCTGGCGCGCCCAGCCCAGCGTGTGCCGCTGCTGCTGGCGCCGGCCATGAACCGCGAGATGTGGGCACACCCCGCTACCCAGCGCAACGTGGCGCAGGTGCAGGCCGACGGCGCCCAAGTGCTGGAGGTGGGGCAGGGCGAGCAGGCCTGTGGCGAGGTGGGCGATGGCCGCATGCTCGAGCCCGAGGAGATCGTGGAGGATGTGGTGGCGGCACTGACGCCCAAGGTGCTCGCGGGTCTGCATGTGGTGGTGACCGCGGGGCCGACTTTCGAGCCCATCGATCCGGTGCGCGGCATCACCAACCACAGCAGCGGCAAGATGGGGTTTGCATTGGCGCGCGCCGCGCGCGAAGCGGGTGCGACGGTGACGCTGATCGCCGGCCCGGTGCATCTGCCTACGCCGCGCGGGGTGCGACGCGTGGACGTGCAGTCGGCGCAGCAGATGTACGAGGCGGTGATGGCCGCGGTAGATCAGGCCAGCGTCTTCATCGCGGCAGCGGCAGTGGCCGACTGGCGCGTGGCGCAGGTGGCCGAGCGCAAACTCAAAAAAGACGGCAGCGGCCAGCCGCCCTCACTCACGTTTGTCGAAAACCCCGACATTCTGGCCACGGTGGCAGCACTGCCCCGCGCGCGCAGCGGGCAGCTGTATTGTGTGGGCTTTGCCGCCGAAAGCCATGACCTGCTGGCCCATGCTCAGGCCAAGCGCGCACGCAAAGGCGTGCCGCTGCTGGTGGGCAACATCGGACCAGCTACCTTTGGGCGCGACGACATCGCGCTGGTGCTGGTGGACGAGCGCCAGGCCATCGAGCTGCCACCCGGGCCTAAGGTGGCGCTGGCGCGCCAGTTGATGGTGGAAATTGCGCAACGCCTGCGCGGCGGCCCAGCGTGAGGCGGGGCGTACCGTGTTGCTGCGCTGCCTGCGGGTGGGCGCTTCAGCATCGGCGGTGCCCTCAAGCCGATGCCGTCGGCCGGATGCGGAACCACAGCGCGTACAGCGCTGGCACGAACAGCAGCGTAATGAGCGTGCCCACTGCTACCCCGCCGATGAGTACGTAGGCCAGCGGCCCCCAGAAGCTGTCCTGCGTCAGCGGCACGAAGGCCAGCACGGCCGCCAGTGCGGTCAGCACCACCGGGCGCGCGCGCTGTACGGCCGCCTCCACCACACCGTCGAAGGCTTTCATCCCAGCTTCGAAGTTGTCGGCTACCTGCTGCGTCAGGATCAGCGTATTGCGCATCAAAATGCCGGCCAGGCCCGTCAGCCCCAGCAGGGCCACGAAGCCAAAGGGCTGGTTAAACACCAGCAGGGCCAGCACCGCGCCGATCAGCCCCAGCGGGGCGGTGGCCAACACCATGAAGGTGCCGGCAAAGGAGCGCATTTGCAGCATGATGAAGATGAGCATGAGCGCCACCATCACCGGCTGCAGCTTCTGGATCGAAGCGTTGGCTTTTTCCGACTGCTCCACCGAGCCGCCAATGGCCACGCGGTAGCCGTCGGGCAACTCGGCGCGCAGCGGCTGCAGCGCCTTCCACACTGCAGCGGTGACATCGTTGGGCTGCGCCCCGTGCACCTCTGCCTGCACCGCCACGAACGGCTCGCGGTTGTAGCGCTTGATCACCGGTTCCTCGTAGTGAACCGCTAGCTGCCCCAGTTGGGTGACCGGTATCTTGCGCCCGTCGCGGTTGAGCAGTTCCAAAGCGGACAGCGAGGCCACGTCCAGCCGCTGCGTGCCCTGTGCCCCGCGGGCGATGAGATCGACGCTACGCGTGTCGCGCCGCAGCTGAGTCACCGGCACGCCGTCGAGCAGCAGCTGCAACTGCTGCGCCACGTCTTGCGGGGTCAGCCCCATCAAGCGCAGCCGCTCCAGGTCGGCCTGCAGGTGCAGCACCGGCACGCGCTCGTCCCACTCCAGGTGCGCATCGACCACGTGCGGGTTGGCGGCCATGATGTCGCGCACCCGGTAGCCGATGGCGCGTACGGTGTTGGGGTCGGGGCCAAAGACGCGGAACTGCACCGGCCACGCCACCGGCGGGCCGTACAGCAGGCGCGCCACCCGCACGCGCGCCTCGGGAAATTCCCCTTCGCGGATGTGGCGGTTCAGCGTCTCGATGATGGTGTCGCGCGCGTGCTCGTCGTGCGCCACGACGATGAGCTTGCCAAATGCCGGGTTGGGCGGCTCAGGGTTGGCCGAGATGAAGAAGCGCGGCGCGCCGGCCCCCACGTACGCCGACAGCGTTTTGACCTCCGGCATGGGACTCAGGATCGCCTCCAGCTTGTGCACGGTTTGGTCGGTCACGGCCACCGACGTGCCGTGCGGAAGGTAGACGCTGACCAATACCTCGGGCCGGTCGGAGCTGGGGAAAAATTGCTTTTGCACCACGGTTGCCATGCCAACGGCAGACAGCACCAGCAGGCCCACGGTGGCTGCCACCACCGTCTTGCGGTGCACCACGCACCACGCCACCAACGCGCGCAGGCGCCGGTAGTTGGGGGTTTGGTACAGGTTGGCGTGGTCATGCTGCTGGCCCACCGGTACGCTGCGCAGCAGTTTAACGCCCAAGTAGGGCGCAAACACCACCGCCACCAGCCACGACACGATGAGGCTGATGCCCAGCACCCAAAAGATATTGCCCGCGTACTCGCCCACCCCCGAGCGGGCAAAGCCGATGGGTAAAAAGCCGGCTACCGTCACCAGCGTGCCAAACAGCATGGGCGCGGCGGTGACGTTCCAGGCGTGCGCAGCGGCCCGCACCCGGTCCCAGCCTTCCTCCAGCTTCACCAGCATCATCTCCACCGCGATGATGGCGTCGTCCACCAGCAGGCCCAGTGAGATGATGAGCGCGCCCAGCGTAATACGGTCCAGGTTGATGCCCATCAGCTTCATCACCAAGAAGCTGATGCCCAAGGTCACCGGCACCGCAATGCCCACGATGAGTCCCGCGCGCAGGCCAATGGCCAGCATGCTGACCCCCATCACCACGGCGACGGCCACCAAGAATTTGATCTGAAACAGGTCTACCGCCTTGGCGATGGCGTCGGCCTGGTTGGTCAACTGCGTCAGCTCCATGCCCAGGGGCAGCTCGGCCTTTTCGCGCTCCAGATAGGCGTGCAGGCGCTCGCCCAGTGCCAGGCCGTTTTCTCCCTTGTTCATCACGATGCCGATGAGCACCGCGTCCTGTCCCCGGGCGCGCACCAGGTAGCTGGGCGGTTCTTCAACACCGTGTCGAATGGTGGCGATGTCGCCCAGTCGCAGCACTTTGCCGCCGGCGCGGATGGGCACTTGCGCCAACGCCTTGGGGTCGGCGAGGTCCGCGTCCAGCCGCACGTGCAGGCGCGGGCCGTCGGTTTCCAGCCGACCGGCAGGCACCAACCGATTGCTGGCGTCGATGGCCTCGAAAATCGCCTGCGGGCTCAGCCCCAGGTTGACCAGACGCGCGGTGTCGAACTCGACATACACACGCTGGGTGCGCTCGCCAATCAGCAGCGCCTTGTGCACGCCCTCGATGCGTTGCAGCTGATCGCGCAGCCGCTCGGCTTCCTGCACCAATTCATCCAGGGGCAGGCCCGGCGCGGTCAAGGCCAGCAGGCTGAAGTACACATCGGCAAAATCGTCGTTGGCCAGCGGGCCAATGACGCCGGCGGGCATGTCGCGCTGCGCGTCCCACATGCGCTTGCGCACCTGGTAGAACAACTCGGGCACCTTGGCCTGCGGCGTGTAGTCGTGAAACTCCACCTGCAGCGTGGCCATGCCAGCCCGAATGGTGGTCTCGATGCGGTACAGGTATTCGACCTCTTGAATGCGTTTTTCCAGCCGGTCCACCACCTGGCGCTGCAACTGCTCGGGCGTGGCACCCGGCCAGGCGACGTTGACCTGCATCACACGCACGGTGAAGGCCGGGTCCTCCGCGCGGCCTAGCGAAGCGAACGCGTACACGCCGCCCAGCACGGACAGGATCAGCAAAAACAAGGTCACGGCGCGCTCGCGCACCGCCAGCGCCGACAGATTCGGGAAACTCATCGCGCCAGCTCCCGCACGGCCATGCCTTCCTGCAGCAGATGCGTGCCCAGCGCGACCACGCGGTCACTGCGCTGCAAAGCGCCAGAGACGGTGGCCATACGGTCGTCTACCGCCACCACCTGCACCGGCAGCGGCAGCGCCTGCCCGTCCTGCAGCCGCCACACGCGCGGGCCGTGGCCACGTTCGTCCAGCGCCCCGATAGGCACCCGCCACAGTGGGGTGGCGGGAGTGGGCGCAGCACTGGCGCGGGGCACAGCCTGCACCCGCGCAAAGCGCGTCGAGACGATGCTGCCCAGCGCCATGCTGTCGGGCAGCGCCTCGACCGTGTAGCGCACGCGCCGCGTGCGTCCCAGCGCATCCACCATTGGCGCGGCTTCGCGCAAACGCAGGCCACGGGTTTGTCCGTCGGGCAGCACCGCCTCGCCTTGCGGCGGGGGGGTGACCCCGTCAGGGAAGTGCACCTCGATCTCGCGCGCTCCGTGCTGCGCCAGCACCGCCACCGATTGGCCCGCAGCCACCACTTGGCCCGGCTGGCCGCTGACATCGACCAGCACCCCCGCTGCGGGCGCGCGCAACTCGGCGTAGCCGCGCGCATTGCGCGCCTGAGCCAGACGGGCCTGGGCGGCATCGCGTCGGCTCTGCGCTTCGCGCAGCGCCAGCTCGGCGCGCTCCAGCGCCTGCGCGCTGACAAATTCGCGCGCGCGCAGCTCGCGTACGCGCGCCAGGTCGGCCTGCGCCGTGCGCCAAGCGGTGTCGGTGGCGGCCGCTTCGGCTTCGGCAGCGCGCACCGCCTGCTCCAAATCCACCGGGTCGAGCCGAAACAGTGGCGTGCCCGCCGCCACGGTTTGGCCGGCGTCTACCAGGCGCGCGCTGATGCGCCCCCCAACCTGAAACGCCAGCGGGGCTTCTACCCGCGCGCGCACCGTGCCCGACAGGCCTTGCATCGGCGTCTCCAGCGGCTGGACCGCAGCCGTGCGCACCAGGCGCGGGGCCTCCGACGCCGGCCCAGATGAGGCGGGGGAGCGCTGACAGGCGGTGGTGGCGAGCAGCGTCGACATAACCAACCCCAGGATGGCCAGACGGTGATGACGGATCGGAGCAGAACGTGGCATAGTGCGTGCAGTGTCCGGTATCAATAATTGAACGGCATCGTACCGTAAATGGATTTTCCCCGCAGCCGTGTCCGCAGCAGTTCGCGCGCCGGTCAGCGCCGACGCGGGCGCCCCACCGATCCGGCCAAAGATCGCGCCATTTGGGCTGCAGCCCGGGCCTTGTTGCGCGTGGGGGGCCCGTCGGCACTGACCATGGATCGGGTGGCCCGGGGCGCCGGGGTGTCCAAGGCCACTCTCTACCGGCGCTATCCCAACCGTGCGGCCCTGTTGGAAGCCGTGGTGGAGCAGCGCACACAACACCTGTGGCGCACGCTGCGCGTGCCACCAGACGAGGCTTGGACCGAATGGCGCCCGCGTTTGCAAGGCTTTGTCGAAGCTCTGTTGGCGCTGTTGTGCGGGCGCGAATACCGTCAATTTATTCGGGCGCTGGCGGGGCTGCCCCAACCCGCGGGCGACGTCCAACGCCTCTGGCGTCTGGGCCCGCAGAGGGCGCTGCATGCCCTGAGCGAGTTTTTGCGCCAGGCACACCGCGCGGGTCAATTGCACTGTCCCGATGCGGAGCTGGCGGCCGAACAGCTCCTGGGTTTGACCATGGGACTGGACTTGGTGCGATCGCTGTACCACGTGCCCCAGCGCCGGTGGCGGCATGTGGATCGCCGCACCTACGCGGCGCAGGTGGTGGCCATCTTCTGGCAGGGGTATGCGCCGGCACACACGGCTGCGTCCAGGCCGTTCGTGCAGGACTGAGCGTCTTCGTGTCAATGTTTGTGAGGCATGCGCCGCGCCGATGGCCGCGTCATGCAGCGATGCCGACCGCGTCACCGGGTCATGTGCCTTGGCAGCGACGGCGTCTCGACCCGACTGCCGCAGACGGCGAGGGTGCGGTTGGGCAGCCCATCAGGGCGCTGACAGCGCGCCAAGTGCGGTGTCGTCGTCGATGCCATCGATTGCCACGCGCTTGATGCGGCTGGTGTGTCCGCTGACGATGCGCACGCGCGCACGCGGCACCCCACAGCGCTGCGCGACGAAGGCCACCAGCGCGTCGTTGGCGGCGCCGTCCACCGGCGGGGCGTGCAGCTGCACCTTTGGCTTTCCGTCGTGCCACCCTGCCAAGCGGGTGGCGCGGGCGCCGGGCTGACAATACAAGACAATGAGGGCCATGGCTTCTTCGGCGCGGATTGTCCCCTGGCGCAAGGCGCGGCTCAGGCGGGGCCCACTAACGGGTTGCGGCGAGGGGTTTATCGCGCTGGCGGGGGCCACGATATCACCACGATAGGTCATGGGCGATGGACTTTGTGATGTTCGCGTTGGCGCTGGCCGCCGGTGTCCACATGGTGCGGCGGCGTGAGCAGCATGCCCGCATTCAGCTGTTGGGCCGCCATTTGCAGGGACGCTCGGTCGAGCGGCTGATGCAAACCCTGCTCGATGGTTATTTGCGCGCGCTGGCAGAGGAGGACCCCCAGCGGCGCGACGCCATCTGGGCCATGCTCGATGCTAGCGAAGCGCAGCTGTGCGAGGAACTTAACGCTTTGGCCGCATCCTTCGCCGATGTGTGGCCCGACGACGCGTTGGTGAGCACGCTTGCTGTTGCCCTACCGTACGCCCACAAGTGGTTCCCGCGCGCGACGTTCGACATGCGGCAGGCGCTGCGGCTGCATGCCGAGGGGGTGGCGGCGGTGGTGGCGAACGCGGAAGGACTGACGCGCCGCGACAAAGCCTACCGGTTGAGCGCGGAACTGCTGCTGTTTCAGCACACCTGTCACTGGTTTTGCCGCTCGCGCACGGTAGCATCGGCACGCCTGCTGGCGCGCCACCGCACTGCGTATGAGCAAGTCTTGGCGGCCGTGTCACCCCAGACGCGGCAGGCGTATCGCGCGCTGCTGCGGCGTTGAGTGAGCAGTGCGGCCCCAGTTCAGTGCCAACTGACGGACGCGCGCCGCACGGCGGCGTGCGGCGCCAGGGAGGGCTGGCGTGGGCACATCGGCTGCGCTTGCCCGGCGGCGGGCATCCTGACCGTGCAGCCGAGTTGAGATGGAGGTGTTTGATGAACAACAGGGGCGCTGCGTGAGCAGCGCATGGTGCCGCAAAGAGGATTCGAACCTCCGACCTACTGATTACGAATCAGTTGCTCTACCAGCTGAGCTATTGCGGCAGGGCGAGGTGCCAACGATTCGCGCGGCTGCCTACTCGCAAATAAAGCCCCATTATACAACGCCAACCAGCCGATGAACGATGCCAACGATTCGTGCTTGGCGGGACGCTGGATCGGGCACACCACGCGGCAGAGCTGCCGACGCCGGGCACGTGGGAGACAGAGCTGGCGCGGTTGGGCCTCGTGGCCTACGCCGGGGATGCGGTTGCCGTGGCCGCTTCGTGGTGGTAGCGGGTGAGGCGCTCGACCTCGTTCTTCGACCCCAGGATCACCGCCACCCGCTCGTGCAGCTGGCGCGGTGTGATGTCGAGGATACGCTGCACCCCGTTGGTGGCGGCGCCACCGGCCTGCTCAACGATCCACGCCATCGGGTTGGCCTCGTACATCAGACGCAGCTTGCCAGGCTTGTCCGGCTCGCGCTTGTCCCATGGGTACATGAAAATGCCACCGCGCGACAGGATGCGATGCACGTCGGCAACCATCGAGGCGATCCAGCGCATGTTGTAGTCCTTGCCTCGAGGCCCCTCCTTGCCGGCGAGGCACTCTTCGATATAACGGCGCACGGGCGGCGCCCAGTGGCGCCAGTTGCTCATGTTGATCGCGAATTCGCGCGTATCCTCGGGGATGCGCACGTTGTCCTGCGTCAGGGCCCAGGCGCCTTGTTCGCGGTCGAGCGTAAACATCGCCACGCCGTTGCCCACGGTGAGCACCAGCGTGGTCTGCGGGCCGTAGATGCAGTAGCCGGCCGCCACCTGCTGGCGGCCGGGCTGCAGAAAGTCGGTCTCGCACACCGGGTCGATGGTGTTGGGGTCTTCGCGCTGCTTCTTCAGTACCGAGAAGATGGTGCCAATGCTGACGTTGCAGTCGATGTTGCTGGAGCCGTCCAGCGGGTCGAACAGCAGCAGATACTCCCCCGCCGGGTAGCGGTTGGGGATGGGGTGGATGCCGTCCATCTCCTCGGACGCCATCGCCGCCAGGTGCCCGCCCCATTCGTTGGCTTCGATGAGCACCTCGTTGGCGATGATGTCGAGCTTCTTTTGCACCTCGCCCTGGATGTTTTCGGTGCCGGCCGAGCCCAGCACGCCGCCCAGCGCGCCTTTGCCCACGCTGATGGCAATGCGCTTGCAAGCGCGGGCCACGACCTCGATGAGCAGGCGCAACTCGGGTGGTATGCAGCCGTGCACACGCTGCTGTTCGATCAGATAGCGGCTCAGTGATACGGCGGACATGGCGGCTCCTGTTGGGGCGGTTGGGGGTCAATCGGCCAGCGCCCGGCTGATGACCTCGCGCACGTCGGCGCTCAGCGGCTCGTGGGCGGCAACAGCCTGTAGCGCGGCGCGAGCCTGGGTGCGGTACGGTTCGGCCAGTTTTTTCCAGCGGTCCAGCGCGCGCGCCAGGCGCGCGGCCACCTGCGGGTTGAAGGCGTCGATCTCCAGCACGCGGTCGCGCCAGAAGGCGTAGCCTGCCCCGTCGGCCCGGTGGAAGGCAGCCGGGTTGGCGTGGCAGTAAGTGCCGATGAGACTGCGTGCGCGGTTGGGGTTGCGCAGGTGAAAGTCGGGGTGCTGCAGCAGCGCCTGCACGCGCGGCAGGACGTCGCCACCGCGATCGGGCGCGCCGGCCTGCAGCGCGAACCACTTGTCCAGCACCAGCTCCTCATCGCGAAAGCGTTCGTGGAACAGCGCCAGCGCCCGTTCGGCCAGTTCGTGCCCGGCGCTGACCAGGGCGCTGAGCGCCTGGTAGCGGTCGGTCATGTTGGTCGCGTCCTTGAAGCGCTGGTAGGTTTTGCCGGGCCACACCGGGTTGCCGTTGTCGCGCGCGGCCAAGCACAACATGTGCAGCGCCAGCCCGGCGAGCGCGCGCCGTCCGGCCGACGCGGCGTCAGGCTGGTAGGCGCCGCTGTCCTGATGCGTCTCGAAGGCCCAGATCCAGTCGTCGTGCAGGGCGTGGGCCAGCTGCGCGCGCATGGCTTCGCGCACCGCATGGATGCGCTGGGGATCGACCTCGTCGAGCTGCTCGGCGATGTAGGTCTGCGCGGGCAGGGTGAGCGCCAGCTCCTTGAAGGCCGGATCGAGCGCCGGATGCCGCAGCACCGCGCGCAACGCCTGCAGCGTGTCGGCATCCAGCGGCTCGTGCACCAGGCTGTCGGTGCGCACCGCCGCCAGCGCCCGCCGCAGCATCAATTGCTGGCCCGCTTCCCATCGGTTGAAGGGGTCGGTGTCGTGCGCCAGCAGCACGCGCAGGTCGTCGTCGCTGAGGGGCTGCTCCAAGATCACCGGGGCACTGAAGCCACGCAGCAGCGAGGCGATCGGTGCGCTGTCGATGCCGTCGAATACCACCTCGGTCTGCGCGTCGTGCAGCACGATCAGGCGCTCGCTACCCGGCAACAAGTGGCCTTGGTGGTCGAACAGCGCAGCCGCCACCGGGATGACGAACGGTTCCTTGTGCGGCTGCCCGGGCGTGGGCGGGCAGCTCTGGCGCAGCGTCAGGGTGTAGGTGCGGGCCTGGGCGTCATAGTGTCCGCTGGCGTGCACGCGCGGGGTGCCGGCCTGGGCGTACCAGCGCTTGAACTCCGGCAGCGAGCGCGCCAGTGCGCTGTCCGGGTTGGCATCGGCCATGGCCTGGGCAAAATCGTCACAGGTCACGGCCTGCCCGTCATGACGCTCGAAATAGAGCTTCAGACCCCGGGTGAAGCCGTCGCGGCCCACCAGCGTCTGCATCATGCGCACCACCTCGGCACCCTTTTCGTACACCGTGACGGTGTAGAAATTGTTGATTTCGGCGTACTGGTCGGGCCGCACCGGGTGCGCCATGGGGCCGGCATCTTCAGGGAACTGGGCGGTGCGCAGCACGCGCACGTCCTCGATGCGCTTGACGGCGCGCGCCGAGGGGCTGCCGGCCATGTCCATGCTGAATTCTTGGTCGCGAAAAACCGTCAGCCCTTCTTTGAGGCTGAGCTGGAACCAGTCGCGGCAGGTGACGCGGTTGCCTGTCCAGTTGTGGAAGTACTCGTGGGCCACCACCGATTCGACGTTGGCGAAGTCGGTATCGGTGGCGGTGGCCGGATGAGCCAGGATGTACTTGGCGTTGAAAATGTTGAGGCCCTTGTTCTCCATTGCGCCCATGTTGAAGTCGCTGGTGGCGACGATCATGAAGCGCTCCAGGTCCAACGGCAGGCCAAAGCGCGTCTCATCCCAGGCGATGGCGGCCATGAGCGAGCGCATGGCGTGCTCGGTCTTGTCCAGGTCGGTCGGCCGGACGTAGATTTGCAGCAGGTGGTCGGTGCCGCTGCGGCTGCGGATGGGCTGACTGCGGCAGACCAGGTTGCCAGCCACCAGCGCGAACAGGTAGCACGGCTTGCGGTGCGGATCGACCCAGCGCGCGTAGTGGCGACCGCCGTCCAGGTCGCCCGCTTCGACCAGGTTGCCGTTGGACAGCAGCACCGGGTAGCGCGCTTTGTCGGCGCGTAATGTCACGGTGTAGATGGCCATGACGTCGGGCCGGTCCAGGAAGTAGGTGATGCGTCGGAAGCCCTCGGCCTCGCACTGGGTGAAGAACGTCCCCTGGCTGACGTACAGGCCCATGAGCTGGGTGTTTTTCTCGGGCGAGCAGGTGGTGAAGATCTCCAGCTCGAACGGCTCGTCGCCTTCGGGCAGGTTTTCCAGCACCAGCTGGGCGCCGTCGATGCGAAAGCTCGTGCCCGTGCCGTTGACCAGCACGCGCGCTAGCGTCAGGTCTTCGCCGTCCAGGCGCAGCGGCTGGCGCGGCTGATCGGGGTTGCGGCGCACGCGCATGCGGCTGAGCACGCGCGTCTTGGCGGGGTCGAGGTCGAAGGTCAGATCGACCGTGTCGATCCAGTAGGCCGGCGGGGCGTAGTCCTCGCGGCGGATGAGGCGGGCAGCGCCGTCACGCAGTGCGGTCATGTCGGGGTTCCGTTCCGGTAGCAGGGGCGGGGCGGTCAGATGCCCTGTTTGAGGGCGGCTTCGATGAAGACATCCAGATCGCCGTCGAGCACCTTCTGGGGGTTGGAGACTTCGACGTTGGTGCGCAGATCCTTGATGCGGCTTTGGTCGAGCACATAGCTGCGGATCTGGTGGCCCCAGCCGACGTCGGTCTTCGAAGCCTCCAGTTGTTGCTGGGTCTCCAGGCGCTTGCGCATCTCGAGTTCGTACAGCTTGGAGCGCAGCCGTTGCCAGGCCAGGTCGCGGTTGGAGTGCTGACTGCGGCTGTCTTGTGCGGTGACGACGATGCCGGTGGGGATGTGCGTCAGGCGCACCGCCGAGTCGGTTTTGTTGATGTGCTGCCCACCAGCGCCACTGGCGCGATAAGTATCTACGCGCACGTCGGCCGGGTTGATTTCCACTTCTATGGTGTCGTCGATTTCCGGGTACACGAACACCGAGGCGAACGAGGTGTGGCGCCCGCCCGAGGAGTCGAACGGCGACTTGCGCACCAGGCGGTGCACGCCGGTTTCGGTGCGCAGCAGCCCGAAGGCATAGTCGCCCTCGACGCGGATGGTGGCGCTCTTGATGCCCGCGGTGTCGCCCGGCTGCTCGTCCTCCACCGTGGCGGTAAAGCCCTTGCGTTCGGCGTAGCGCAGGTACTGGCGCAGCAGCATCTGCGCCCAGTCGCAGGCTTCGGTACCGCCGGCTCCAGCCTGGATGTCGATGAAGCAGTTGTTGGGATCGGCGGGGTTGCTGAACATCCGCCGGAATTCCAGCCGCTCCACCTCGGGGGCGATGCGCTCGACGTCGACCTCGATCGTCAGCAGCCCGGCCTCGTCGCCGTCCTCACGCGACATGGCAAACAGCTCGGTGTTGTCGGCCAGTTCCTGCGTCAGCCGGTCCAGCACCAGCACCACGTCTTCCAGCGACTTCTTTTCCTTGGCCAGATCTTGCGCGCGCTTGGGGTCGTTCCAGACGTTGGGGTCTTCCAGCGCGGCGTTGACCTCCGACAGCTTCAGCGCCTTGGCATCGTAGTCAAAGAAACCTCCGTAGGTCGGCGACGCGCTGCGTCAGATCCTGCAGGCGGTTGGACAGGGCGTTGATGCGTTCGGCTTCCATGGGTATGGCCCTTGTTCGATCGAATGGGTTGTGTGCAGACAAACGCGTAATTTTCTCACGCCAGGTGGGGGCGTGTGAAAGCCGCAATGGATGGATGTCGCTGCTCTGCAGGCCGCCCAAACGACGGCAGAGGGATCGGTCTGCGTGAGACGTCCTGGGCTGGGCGGCGGGCCTCGGGCCGTGCGGCACCCGCATCGCTGGCGCGGGTGGTTCGAGCCCAGGCCGCGTCAGGGCTGGGGCGCTTGGCGAGCTATGCCCCGTCGCGCCGTCCCAGCTGGGCCAGCAGCATGCCCGCCACGATGAGGGCGGCACCGCCCCAGCCGCGCCAGCCGATCATCTCACCCAGCACCCACCAGCCACCGATGGCGGCAAATACCCCTTCGCTGCTGTAGATGATGGCCGCGTGCGAGGCGCGCGCGGTGCGCTGCGCCACCACTTGCAGCGTGTAGGCGATGCCGATGGACAGCAGCCCACCCCAGGCGATGGCGCCAGCCGCGTCGGCCAGTGCGCGGGTGTGGATGGGTTCACCGCGTGCCAGCGCGGCCAGCCACGACAGCCCCCCGGCCACCAGATACTGCAGGATCGACAGCCGGATGGCGTCGTGCCGCCGTGCCCAGTGGCCCACCAGCAGCACGTGCACCGCCCACACCGCGGCCGAACCCAGTTGCAGCCAGTCACCGGGTGCGATGGCCGACTCGGGCGGCACGCTCAGGAAGTACAAGCCCGCCGTGGCCAGCGCCACCGCGGCCCACACCGCCCATCCGACGGGCTGGCCGAGCAGGCGCATCAACACCGGCACCAGCACCACGTATAGACCAGTGATGAAGCCGGCGTTGGACACCGTGGTGCCCAGCAGTCCCACCTGCTGCAGGTTGATGGCGACGAACAGCACCAGACCGAGCAGCGCGCCGTCGCGCCACAGACCTGCGCTGTCCACCCGCGGCACGGCGGCAAATGGCCCACTGCGCCACCACCACAAGGGCGCGATCAGCGCCACGCCCAGGGTCATGCGCGCGGCGGTGTAGGTGAACGGGCCCACGCTGTCCATGCCCAATTGCTGGGCGACGAACGTCGAGCCCCAGATGGCCGCCACGGCCAGCATCAGCGCGTCGGTGCGCCAAGTGTGTGCCGTCATCTCAGTTCCCCGCCGCTCGTGCCACCGCCGGTTGCGGGTCGGCGGCGTCCAGATGGGTTTCGATCAGCGCGGCCACCCGCTGCGGCTGATCATGATGCAGCATGTGGCCGGCGTCTTGCACGCGCTCGATGCGGCAGTGCGGCACCACCTGCAGGCGGCGGAAGAACTCGGCCAGCGAATGCTCGCCGTGCGGGAACCACTGCGCCAAGCTGTCATCGCTGGCCACGACGACCAGCACCGGCGCCTCGATAGCGGCGTGAACCGCCAATACCTCGTCGAGGCGGTACAGCTGGCTGCTGCGCACCTTGTGCGCCGCGTCTCCACGGATGATCCAGGTGCCGTCGGGCTGCGCCGGCTCGGCCGGCCGGCCCCAGTGCCGCGCCAGCCAGTGAGCTCGGTCGGCGCTCAGGCGCCGGTTGGTCTTCATCAGGCGCCGCGCCACGCCCTCCACGCCGGGGTAAGTCTTCAGCGTCAGCGTGCCCTCGTGCAGCGCGTGCAGTTCGTCCAGCCACGCGGCGTAACGGCGCGGGGCCTGGGTGGGTTGGGATGCGGGCAGGCCAAAACCTTCCAGGTTGACCAGGCGCCGCACCCGCTGCGGCCGCACGCCGGCGTACAGCATGGCGACGTTACCACCCATGCTGTGGCCCACCAGATCCACCGGGGCGTGGGCAGCGCGCCGTAGGCGGCGGTTGACGCGCTCGATCAGGAAGTCCAGATCGGCCAGGTAGTCGGCGAACAGGTAGTGGTCTGCCGCGCCATACGGCGGCGGGTCGGTGTCGGGGGGCAGGTGTGCGGCACGGGTCAGGCCAAAGCCGCGCCAGTCGGGGGCAACGCAATGGCGATCGTGTGTCAAGGCGTCGACCACGAACTGCCACGAGGCGCCCACATCCATCCAGCCATGCAGCAGCCACAGCGGGGGGCGGTCTGGGCTGGGCTTTCCCCACTCCCACAGGTGATAGCGTTGATCGCGCAGCGTCTCGAAGGTGCTACGCGCGGGGCGTCGAACTTGGTACATTTGCGCAATTATTGAGGAGACCTCAAGGGTGCCCACGATGCCCAGTCCCGTCCACGACACCACGGCCACTGACGCCTACGACGCGCTGCACGGCGAATTTCGCTGGCATGTGCCCGCGCGCTTCAACATCGCCGAGGTGTGCGTGCGCCGCTGGGCCCGGCGGCGCGTCAGCGCTCGGGCAGCGGCGATCATCGAAGACGGCCCGGGGTGGGCCCATGCGCGTGTACACACCTACGGCGATTTGGCCGCCGAGGCCAACCGGCTGTCCAACGCATTGCGTCTGCTGGGCGTGCGTCCCGGTGACCGGGTGGCGATCGTGCTGCCGCAACGGTTCGTCACCGCAGCGGCCTACGTGGCGGTGTGGCAGCTGGGAGCGGTGGCGGTGCCGCTGTCACAGCTGTTTGGGCCGCAGGCGCTGGAGTACCGGCTGCAGGACAGCGCCGCGACGCTGGCCCTGGTGGACGACGAGACCGGCCCAGGCGTGATGGCGATCCGTGACCGCTGCCCAGCGCTGCGCGACGTCGTCGGGTTGACCGGCGCCTTTGACACCGAGGTGATCGACTGGCCGCAGGCGCGCGGCGGGCTGCGCAAGCGCTTCGAGGTGTGCGACACGGCCGCGGACGACCCGGCTATACTGATCTATACCAGCGGCACCACCGGCAACCCCAAAGGGGCGCTGATCCCGCACCGGGCGCTGATCGGCAATCTGAGCGGCTTTATCTGCAGCCAGAACTGGTTCGGCTTCGATCCGTGGGATGCGCGGGTGCGCAGCGACGCCGTGTTCTGGAGCCCGGCCGACTGGGCATGGACGGGCGGCCTGATGGATGCGCTGTTGCCGACGCTGTACTTCGGCCGACCGATCGTGGCCTGGCGTGGCCGCTTCGATCCTCTGCAGGCGTTTGCGCTGCTGCAGCGCCATCGCGTCACGCACACTTTCCTGTTTCCGACGGCCCTCAAGGCCATGATGAAGGCCGTGCCTGAGCCGCGCCGCCACTACCGGCTGCATCTGCAGGGCATCATGAGTGCGGGCGAAGCGGTAGGCGACGCGGTGTTTGCCTACTGCCGCGATCAGCTGGGGGTGGTCGTCAACGAGATGTTTGGCCAGACCGAAGTCAACTACGTGGTGGGCAACTGCGCCCGGCTATGGCCGGCCAAGCCCGGCAGCATGGGCAGGGCCTACCCGGGGCACCGGGTGGCGCTGCTGGACGAGGATGGCCAGCCGGTCCCGCCGGGCACGGTCGGCGAGGTGGCGGTGCACCGGCGCGACCGCCACGGCGACCCCGATCCAGTGTTCTTCCTGGGCTACTTGAGCAACGAGAAGGCTACGCGCGCCAGGTTTACCGGCGATCCCGCCGACAGTTGGTGCCGCACCGGGGATTTGGCGCTGCAGGACGCCGACGGCTACCTGTGGTACCAGGGGCGCTCCGATGACGTGTTCAAGGCGGCCGGCTACCGCATCGGGCCGGCCGAGGTGGAGAGCTGCCTGGTCAATCACCCGGCCGTGGCCAATGCCGCCGTCGTGCCCAAGCCGGATGCCGAGCGGGGCGCCGTGGTCAAAGCCTACGTGGTGCTGACGCCCGAATGGGTCGAGCGACGCGCGCACAGTGCAAACCCCGCGCAGGAGTTCGACCCCGCCCTGGTGGCCGAGCTGCAGGCCTGCGTCAAGGAGCGCCTGGCCCCGTACGAGTATCCGAAGGAGATCGAGTTCATTGACGCGCTGCCGATGACCCCCACTGGCAAAGTGCAGCGGCGGGTGTTGCGGCTGCGGGAAATTGAGCGGGCGCAGCAGCACACTTCACCGGGGGGCTTGGCGTGATGAACCGGCAGGTGCTAAGGCGAGGGTGCCCCGGTGCAAGCGCCGTCTTTGCCGTGCCGGTTCCGCGCGGGCCAACAGGGGCTGTGCGGTGGCCCGCCTCGTTCACCGAAGACGACCTCTCGGGAAGCCGGTTCGAGTACCAGTTCAATCACGGAGTGCAGTATTCATGACCCCCGTTCCGTTGGCCGCGAGCGGCCTGACCGTGTCGCCCATCTGCCTAGGCACCATGACTTTTGGCGAGCAGGTGTCGGAGTCAGACGCGCACGCCATCCTGGACCGGGCGCTGGAGCGCGGGGTCAACTTCATCGACACCGCCGAGATGTACGCGGTGCCTGCTCGTCCCGAAACTTATGGCGCCACCGAGACCATCATCGGGCGTTGGTTGGCCAGCCGCCCGGGGGTGCGGCAGCGCGTGGTGCTGGCCACCAAGGTGGCTGGGCCGTCGCGCGGCATGCCATGGATCCGTGGCGAGCAGGCGGGGCTGACCCAGGCCGAGATCATCGCTGCCTGCGAAGGCAGCCTGCGCCGCCTGCAGACCGACGTGATCGACCTCTACCAGATCCACTGGCCGGCGCGCAACGTACCGATGTTTGGTGCGCTGACCTTCGACCCCAGCAAAGACCGTCCGTGTGCCAGCATCGTCGAGCAGTTGGAGGCGCTGGATTCGTTGGTGCGCGCTGGCAAGGTGCGCGCGGTGGGGCTGTCCAATGAAACCCCTTACGGCGTGCACGAATTCGTGCGCGTGGCCGAGCAGCACGGTCTGCCGCGCGTGGCCACGGTGCAAAACCCCTACTGTTTGATCAACCGCAGCTACGAAAACGGACTGGACGAGACCTGCCACCGGTTGGGCGTGGCGCTGCTGGCGTACTCGCCGCTGGGCTTTGGGCTGCTGACCGGCAAATACGACGACACCGGTCTGGTTCATGATGGACCGCCACAGGGCCGGTTGGCGTTGTTCGAGAGCATGCGCAAGCAGCGCTGGGGGCGTCCTGAGGCGCTGGCTGCGGCACGCCGCTACAACGCGCTAGCGCGCGAACACGGGCTGACGCCGACCCAGCTGGCGCTGGCGTTTTGCTACCGCAATTGGCGCGTCGCCAGCACGATCATTGGCGTGACCACGTTGGCGCAACTGGACGCCTGCCTGGATGCGTGGGATGTGCAGTTATCTGCCGAGGTGTGGGAGGCGGTGGACCGTATTCGCTGGGAGATTCGCGATCCGGCCCAGTGAGCGTGGCCAGTGCATCCGGCCAACTGCGCATGGTGCCGGGGTGGGCGACGGGGGTCGGGTGAGCTCGCGGCTTCGCCGCCGGTTGGCTGCAGGCGCGCAGGGCCGTGCGGGGCTGCTGTTGGCGCCAATCACACCCGCGTGGAGCCGGGATGATCAGGATAGGTGAGGAGCGACGACGATGCAGGAGTGGTGGATGTCGTGGGTGGCCATCGGCCTGGCGTATGCGGTGGGTTCGCTGTCGTTTGCGGTGCTGGTCAGCCGCGTAATGGGGCTGAGCGACCCACGCACCTACGGCAGCAAAAACCCAGGGGCGACGAACGTACTGCGCTCGGGCAACAAGGCAGCGGCGGCGCTGACGCTGCTACTCGACGCCGTCAAGGGCTGGTTGCCGGCATGGGCGGTGCTGCACTGGGGTGGGGCCTGGGGGCTGGGGCCGGCGACGCTGGCGGCCGCCGGATTGGCCGCTTTTTTGGGGCACCTGTTTCCGGTGTTCTTTCGCTTTCAGGGGGGCAAGGGAGTGGCCACTGCCGCCGGTGTACTGCTGGCGTTCGAGCCCTGGCTGGGAGTAGCCGTCATTCTGAGCTGGGTGCTGGTGGCGCTGTTTTTCCGCTACTCGTCGCTGGCGGCCATCGTCGCGGCGGTATGTGCACCCCTGTACTACTGGTTTGGCGACGGCGTGGCGTGGGAGGTGCAGGGCCCGGTGGGCGTGGCTGTGGCGGCCATGTCGGTGCTGCTGCTGTGGCGGCATGTCGGCAACATTCAGCGCCTGCTGGCCGGACAGGAAAGCCGCATCGGCGAAAAGCGCTCGGCGCCCCATTGAGGCCGCGGCGCGGTGCCGTACCGGGCGGGGCGCGCGCGTGCCCAAACTTCAGCGCTGCAGTGCCAGACGCGACAGCTGCAGCAGCCGAACATGGTTTGGGCGCGCACGGACGGTGGCGGTTTGCAGCGCGGCCTCGATGGCGTGCACCTCGTTGCCGGTGTCGATCAGGGCCGGCTCCGGAATCGGGTGTCCGTCTCGGTCAAGAATGGCGCTCACCCAGGGTTCGCCAGGGCGGCCCGAGCGGCGCAGCACCACGGCGACGCTGCCGTCGGCCAGGCGCACGTAGGTGCCCGGCGGGCAGACACCCAGTGTTTGCAGCAACGCGCGGCCAATGTCGTCCAGTCCACCGTAGGCGGGCAGCAGCAACGCGCGCGCTGAATCGGTGACGTTGCGCCCGGGGCGGGTGCGGCGCGGACTGATGAGCGCCGTGTAGCGGTCCATGCGCTGCAGCAGGCGCAGTGTCAAGTCGCCACGATCGGGTTCGTGGTGCTGCTCGACCAAATCGAGCCAGCGTTCGTCGCGCACACCGCGCTCGCGCAGGCTTTGCGCACCCCGCGCCGGATGGGTGTCGATGAGGGCGCGCTGTTCCTCGGTGGGCGGGGTTTCCTGTTCGGCCAGCGTGTCCTGCAGGCGCGTCATGCCGATGTTCATCGTCAACGCGGCGCGCTCGAGTGCGCCCTGGTCGACCGCCGGCACCTCCGCCAGCGGCGCGAGCAGCCGGCACATGGCCCAGCACGCCATGGCGTGCGCACTGCTGTAGCCCACGGTCGAGGCAGTGGCGAGCTGGAACAGCCAGTACAAGGTGGCGTCCTCATCGGTGGCTAGCATGGCCTGAGCCTGGCCGAGCAGACGATCGAAGCGCACCAGCCAGTCATCGCCCGACGGCGGCGCCAGCAGCAGGGCCGCCAGATGGGTTTCCCATTCGGACCAGCGCGCCATCCAGTCCTGCATGGCCGCGTAGGCCGGATCGGGTTGGGCGGTGAAAGCCATGATGCGGAAGGTGTGCCGCCGTCAGTCGCGGAAATTGGTGAACTGCAGCGGTAGCTGCGCCATGGTCTGCCGGATCAGGGCGATGGCGGCCTGGAGGTCGTCTTTTTGGGCACCGCTGACGCGCACCGCGTCGCCCTGGATCGCGGCCTGCAGCTTGAGCTTGCTGCCCTTGATGAGCTGCTGGATTGTCTTCGCGTCGTCGCTGGCGATGCCGCTGCGCACCGTCAACACCTGGCGCAGCTTGTCGCCGCCGATCTTCTCCACCCGACCTTCCTCCAAAAAACGCACGTCAACGCCGCGCTTGGTCAGCTGGGTGCGCAGCACGTCCAGCCCCCGCTGTAGCTGGAAGTCGCTGTCGGCCAGCACCGTGATGGCGTGTCCGCTGAGGCTGACCGTGGCCGAGGTGCCTTTGAAATCGAAATGCGTTTCGATTTCGCGCTGGGTCTGCTCGACGGCGTTCTTCACCTCGACCATGTTGGGTTCGAGCACGGTGTCGAAGGAGGGCATACCCAATCCTCGTGTGGGGCGGGGTTTGCGACAATCCGTGCATGGTAGTCGAGAACCACGTGTCGTTGCAGCCCTTCAACACCTTCGGCATCGCGGCGCGTGCCCAGCGTCTGGTGCGCCTGCGCAGCGAGGATGAGGTGCTGGCGCTGGTGCGGCACCCCGACTGGCGGCCGCGCGAAACCTTCATCCTGGGCGGTGGCAGCAACATCGTGCTGACCGGGGACGTGCGCACGCTGGTACTGAAGGTGGAGCTGTCTGGGCGCCGGCTGCTGCACGAGGACGAGCGTGGCTGGCTGGTGGAGGCTGCTGCCGGGGAAAACTGGCACGCCTTCGTGCAATGGACGCTGGAGCAGGGCTGGCCCGGCCTGGAGAATCTGGCCCTGATTCCCGGTACGGTGGGCGCGGCACCCGTGCAGAACATCGGCGCCTACGGCGTCGAATTGCAGGACCGGTTTCACTCGCTCGATGCCATCGACCTGGAGACGGGCCAGCGGCTGACGCTGCAGCACGAGCACTGCGCGTTTGGCTACCGTGATTCGGTGTTCAAGCACGAGCGCAGCGGCGCGCGCGGTATGGGTCTGAAGGGGCGGGCGTTAATCACCCGGGTACGGTTCTGGCTGCCGCGGCGCTGGCGACCGCAGCTCGACTACCAGGATCTGCAGCGCAAGGTAGCCGAGACGGGGATCACCGATCCCACCCCGCAGCAGGTGGCCGACTGGGTGTGCGCGATCCGGCGCGCCAAGCTGCCCGATCCGGCGCAGCTGGGCAATGCGGGCAGTTTTTTCAAGAACCCGACGGTGACGCCCGAGCAATGCGCCGACATCATTGGGCGTGACCCGAAGCTGGTGCACTACCCCATGCCGGACGGCAGCGTCAAGCTGGCCGCTGGCTGGCTGATCGACGCCTGCGGCTGGAAGGGCAAGACGGTGGGGCGGGCCGGGGTGTACGAGAAGCAGGCGCTGGTGCTGGTCAACCGTGGCGGGCGCGAACACCCCTGCACCGGGGGCGAGGTGATGACGCTGGCGCGCATGATCCAGACCAGCGTGTACGAACGCTTCGGCATCCGGCTGGAACCAGAGCCCGTGGTGGTGTGAGCCGCTGCGGCACCATCGTCCACGGCGCGCGGTGCCGCCGCGGGGCGCCTCAGCCACTCTGTGGGGGGGTCAGGCTGCCAGACGCTCCAGCACCGGCGCCGCCTCCCCGTGCGGTGTGCCGATCGGACCATCGGCCGGGGTGTGCAGCGACTCCACCATGGCCTGTGCGCTCAGCTGCCCGGTGCGCACCAGGCGGCCAAAATCCTGTAAGGCTTGTTGGCGCGCCTTTTCCATACGCGCGCTGGGGCGCTGCGTCGGGCAGGGAGCCTCACGCTCGGCACAAGCCAGCGCCGCACGGCCGATCCAGGTCTGGGTGTAACCGCACGAGGGGCACACCAGCCCGTTGCGGTGCGCAACCAGCACGCCCAGATAGCCCCCGGCGAAGCTGTGGTGTCCGTCTTTTGCCTGGGGACAGGTCAGCGGGTAGACGGGCATCGGAACGACCCCCGCCTGCAGGCGGTTGATCTGGTCGACGATGGCGGGATCGAACGGGGCGTGCAGCCACATGAGATAACTCCGACGGTGTTTAGGGGATCCCGGGCGGGGACGTTTGCCGCTATTCTTGGGGACAGCGTGGGGTGTGCCAACGGGTTCTTGCAATGAGAGACGCTTGTTACAGATGGTTACAGCAACGCGGCGGCGGTGCGCTACGCCAGCGGGGGCGGCTGAAGTCATGGCTGTCTGCGCTCCTGGCCACCGTGTTGCTGCTGGCCGTGCTGTGGTGGGCGGGGCCGCGTTACGCTTTCGGTCCGGAGCAGCCCGCGCCGCGGCCGGTGCCACCGACCGATGTGGCGCAACTCGACGCCTGGCTGGCGGCGCAAGAAGCCGGGCAGCCGGGACTGCGCCCCGGCGCGGCCAAGGGTATCGTCTGGCACGGTGCTCCGGGCACGCGTACGCGGTGGGCGGTCGTCTATTTGCATGGCTTCACGGCCACCCGGGCCGAGACCGCGCCTTTGGCCGAGCAGGTGGCGCAGGCCCTGGGGGCCAACCTGTTTTACACGCGGCTGGCCGGCCACGGGCTGCCGGCCGACGCCCTGGGGCGCGTCACGGTGCAAGACTGGCTGGCGGATGCGCAAGAGGCGCTGGACATCGGACGGCGGATAGGAGATCAGGTGCTGGTGATCGGCACCTCCACCGGGGCCACGCTGGGCGCCTGGCTGGCGCTGCGGCCGGATGCGGTGCGCGAGCCAGTGGCGGCGCAGGTGTGGATATCCCCTAATTTCGGTCCGCAGGACAAGCGCACCGAGTGGCTGCTGGGACCGTGGGGAAGCCAAATCGCGTACGTCATCACCGGGGGAACGGTAGGTGCACCCAGTGAGGACGAGCGCATCAACGCGGCAT
>Ga0209721_1000839_pt1 | contig 25324 bp, 25 predicted proteins | sample TshhotsprinmetaG_FD_184139 | JGI IMG/M metagenome (GOLD analysis project Ga0209721, IMG submission 184139) | Hot spring microbial communities from South Africa to study Microbial Dark Matter (Phase II) - Tshipise hot spring metaG (SPAdes)... | ecosystem: Environmental > Aquatic > Thermal springs...
AGTTCAGATACGAAGGGATTTCTTTGTAAAAAACTTTTTTGTCCTATTATGCTATACTTTAAGGTTAAATAAGGAGGTTTATGTGCTGCGAGTTGCCATAACCGATCTGAAACCTGGGATGAAGCTGGCCAAGCCCATTCAGAACGAAAGCGGTATGGTTTTGCTGCCTGAAGGCACAGAGCTAACCCCATCAGTTATCGATCGTATAGATGCGATGGGGATATCATCAGTTTTAATCGAAGGCAAAAAGATTCCTCTCAAACCTAAAGAGGAACTTCTTGTAGAGGTAAATGAGAGATTCAAAAAGACGGAAAACGAAAGGCACATGGATTTGATTAAGAGACTAACAATTGAACATATTAATAAACTTTATGAATAGCCATGAAATTCGATATAAAAACACTACAAAATGAAATCACCAAATTAGATACTCTTCCGACAGTTCCTTCAAGCTTAAAAAAAATATTCGCTGTTTTAGAAAACCCAAAGATATCACTCTTAGATATTGGAACGTTGATATTAAATGACCCTGTTCTGACTTCAAGGGTTCTTAAAATTGCCAATTCAGCCATTTACGGCTTTCCCGGCAGGATATCCACAATTAATCAAGCCTTGCTGCTGCTCGGATTAAACATTGTCAGGGGATTGCTCCTTGGTGTGGCGGTATTTGAGGTAATGCAAAAAACAATATATGGTTTGTGGGAACACTCTATAAGCGCTGCTGTGGCTGTAAGGTATATAGCGATTATGAATGGGCTTGAGGAGCCAGAAGAGGTCTCTGTTGCCGCTCTTCTTCACGATATTGGGAAGGTCATCTTTAGGCTTAAATTTCCATCTGACTACCAAAATGTTCTGGAAAAAGTTGATACAGAAGGCATGTTTATTTTTGAAGCTGAAAAGGCAATTTTCGGTATAACTCATGCAGAGGCTGCTGCATGGGTTGCGAGAAAATGGAATTTCCCTTTTAACCTTGTTGAGGCAATTGAATATCATCACAAGCCAGAATTATCTAAGAATGTGCCTATGCATACAGCAATTGTTCATATATCAGATATTCTCGTAAGGGCAAGGGGGCATGGTTTTGCAGGAGACAACTTTGTCCCACCTGTTAATTGCAGGGCATGGGACATTGTAAATCTGTCAGAAGCCGACATAAAAGAAATATTCATACATATGGAAGACTCTTTGCAGGAAGCAGAAAGTCTCGATTTTTCAGATGGCTAATTCAGTATTTGTAATAAGCAGCAATACTTCTTTTTTGACTCTTATCAAAACTACCATTGATAAAAGATTTCAGGTTAGTATATTTGAAGATAAAAAGTCGGCGCTTTCCAGTATATTTGATGCATTTCCAGATTTGATAATCCTTGAGATAAATCTTATCAATGACCCATTAATCAGAATTATCAATGATATCAAGTCTGACTCTATCTTTGGACAGATTGGGATTTTATGTATCGTACCCGATGATTTTGATTTCCCTTCATGGGATGCGCTGTTGGTTGATGACTACATCAGACTTTCCGATGTCGAAAAAGATTTAAATCTGCGCATCGAACTATTCTTCCAGAGAAGACAAAGGATTATGGAGGTTAATCCCCTTACCCGTCTGCCCGGCAATATATCTATACAAAAACAAATAGATCAGAGAATTTTAAAAGGGGAAAAATTCGGCATCGCCTATGCAGATATAGATTATTTTAAGCCTTATAACGATAAATATGGCTTTGGCCGCGGCGATGAAGTAATAAGGATGCTCGGAAGGCTCATATTCAATATGGTAAGGTTAGATCAGCCCCAAAACAGCTTTATTGGTCATATAGGGGGCGATGACTTTATTTATATTATGGATATTGATTTGATTGAACAGACTTCACAGAAGATAGTCGAGCAGTTCGATAAAATAATACCCATTTTCTACGAGCAGTCAGACAGGGAACGGGGTTTTATTGAATCTATAGACAGGAGCGGAAAACTGATGAGATTTGCACTTATGAGCCTGTCTGTAGGCATTACTCACAATAAATACAAGAAATTCCAGCATTATGGTCAGATATCCGAAGTTCTTGCTGAGATGAAGCAGCATGCCAAATCAATCAAAGGCAGTTATTTAATAATAGACAGGAGAAAGTGAGTATCGCTATTTTGTTAATTTGCTTACTTTCTTGACAGGCGGAATTTTATTTAGGCATAAATTCAATTCGTCTCATTGTTTTTGGTACAATAAAATAAGATTTTTAGACACAGGTGTCCAAAATAGTATTTAGCAGGGATATGACACAATTCCTTTGTCAAAGAACTATCTTAGTCCATGTGTAAGCCTTTGTGAGACTTTATATTTAGTTTTGAAGTATTGGTAGTTGAGGCTTCTGCTTCGTCTTCAGCCTCTTTGAGGTTACCCGTGGCTTTGACTAAAGAAATCGTGTTATATCCCTCAGATCCGTAAAGTATATAAGAATTCATTTTGGTCGGGTATGATTTTTAGAGCTTATTCACTTCGTTATTATCCTTAGTTTTTCGTATATAGATAGTAGTGCAAATTTGATATAAATTTTAATTTCTAAGAGGCGAGGTGATTTATCATGGAAAAACAAGAAAGGCGGGATAATGTTAGGGTTAAATATTTGAATACTCTTTTTTTAAAACCATGGGATTTTGTATCAAACAGACAAAAAAGCCTTTTATAGAGGCTGATATTATTGATATATGCAGTGATGGGGTCAGGATAAGAACTCGCAGTTCTGATACTAATTTTGAAGTTGGTTCAACGCTTTGTCTGAAAATCCCCTTTCCAGCAATGCCGGTGATGGTCACCCTTTTCGGAAAAGTAAAATGGCTTAAGACATTGAATTTGACCACAAGGGAAGCGGGGATTCAATTTGTGACATGGGAATAATTTATCATCAAAAAAGATAAATCGGCAACTTCTGTATTTTTATGTATTCCTCTTGTTTCAGTTTTCTTCCTGTTTTGCTTCTAATACCTATTTTTAAAATTTGATATCTCATGCCATATTTTTAATAGTATATAATCCCAGAATTGTCATTTGAAGATCTAATTCGTTGTTTTATAGTTATTTTTTCTAATGTCCGCAATTAGGAAAACCGTTTGATTTTTATAGCATATTTTGTTTGACGACAATTTTGGGATAATTGCCTTTTCTGCCACTATTTATATTACTTTAAAGGGCATAAAACTTTTTAAATACCGAAAAACCACAGGTGTCCAAAATAATCTTCAAGCAGGGATGTGATACGATTTCTTTGCCAAAGAACTACCTTAGTTCATGTCCTAAATAGAGATAAGCACCTCGTAATTGCGAGCAGAGCGAAGCAATCTCGCCTTTTCTGATGAGATGCCACGAACCCTATGGGTTCTCGCAATAACCTGTAAATCAATAGGTTTATGATCCTATGGCTATCTTAGGGGCATGGGTAAGCCCTTGACAGACTTCATATTTAGTTTTGAAGTATCGTCAGTTGAGGCTTCCGCTTCGTCTTCAGCCTCCTTGAGGTTACCTGTGGCTTTGGCTCCAGAAATCGCATCATATCCCTCGGATTCGAAAGTATATAAGAATTTATTTTGGACAGGTATGCCGAAAGACAATATTTAAAGTCATATTATTTTGCCGTTTTTGCTTTATTTATAGTTTCGGCTTTTTAAAAAATGGAAAAGTTTTCTCAAAGAAATCTATAATTAAAGTTATGGATATTATCAGGGAAATAGTGAGAAAGAAAGCCGAGCGTTTAAACTATACAAAGGGTAAATTGACGGTTGGCGAATTGAAAAGTAGATTAAGCAGCCTCGAGGGCGCAAGGGACTTTAAAAGTTCTATTATACGGCAAGATTCTGTTATTAAACTTATTGCGGAAGTGAAAAAGGCTTCTCCATCAAAAGGGGTTATAAGGGAGGTTTTCGACCTCGAAGGGATTATTTCGATATATGAAAATAAGCCTGTTAATGCTGTGTCTATAATAACTGAGGAGGATTTTTTCATGGGTGAACTATCGTTCATTCCTCAAGCCAGAAACATTTTAACCAAGCCAATACTTAGAAAGGATTTCATATTCGACGAGTACCAAGTATACGAATCGAGGGCAAATAGAGCAGACGCCATATTGCTCATAGCTTCTATACTTGAGAGAAGCCGTGCAGAAGATTATTCTCATCTTGCTTATGAGCTAGGAATGGATGTGATCTTTGAGGTTCACGACGAAGATGAATTGCAAAAGGCTCTTGATATAAAGGCTGAAATAATCGGTATAAATAACAGAAATCTCAGAACTATGGATGTTGATTTAAATACTACCTTAAGGCTTAAAAAATACATCCCGACTGGGAAAATTGTTATTGCTGAGAGTGGGATAAGAAGCAAAGAAGATGTAATGAAGCTGAATGAGGCGGGTATTGACGCTATGTTAGTAGGGACATCCCTGATGCAGTCTCCTGATATTGCAGCGAAAATTGATGAACTGACATTGATTTTTTAATGATTATTAGGCAAAATATCACAAAAAATAAAGCGATTGCTATTTTGAAACCAAAAAGCATCCAGGTTGTTTATCATCGGTATTAATTCATGCGCATAAGATAAGTTAAAAAATCTCCTTTTGATATCTCTTTGCTAAAATGTGAGATTTTGAGAATAATTTTTTAAGCATGCTCATTGCAGTGGCATTAATTCGGATTTACATAACCCGTGAGTAAGGAGGTTGTCTTGAATACATACCCCAAAGGCGTATCATTAAAAAAGGCTGTGCTTCCTGCCGCTGGACTGGGGACTCGTTTTTTGCCCGCTACAAAGGCTTCACCAAAAGAGATGCTGCCCATAGTAGATAAACCCTTGATTCAATATGCCGTTGAAGAGGCGGTAAGGGCGGGTTTGGATGAGTTTATTATTATTACTGGTAAGAATAAAAGGTCTATCGAAGACCATTTTGACTGCGCCTATGAACTTGAAGAAAAATTAAAAACAACAGGAAAGGAAAAGCTTCTCAAAGATGTCAACAAGCTAAACAACATAAAATTTGGTTATATCCGCCAGCGCTCTGCCCTTGGATTGGGGCACGCCGTTTTATGTGCCAAACCTTTTGTCGGAAATGAACCATTTGCTGTCATCTTGAGCGATGACTTGCTGGAGCCAGACTGCCGTTTGCTTGAGGAAATGATAAGTATTTATAACCAAAAAAAATGCTCTGTTATTGCTTTGGAAGAGGTGCCTGAAACTCATGTTAATCGTTACGGAATTATTGATGGAGAACCTGAAGGGGATATTTACAGAATTAATGACCTCATAGAAAAACCTGAGCCTGCAAAAGCTCCTTCAAATCTCGCCATCATAGGTAGGTATATATTGACTCCTGAGATATTTGATATCCTGGAGAGGCAAAAACCAGGGGTGGGCGGAGAGATTCAGCTTACTGATGCCCTTAGAAAGATAGCAGGTAAAATCCCGATCTATGGCTATCCTATTAAGTGTAAAAGGTATGATGCTGGAGAAAAACTTGGATATTTGAAAGCCGTGGTTGACTTCGCCCTTTCAAAAAGCGAACTTTCTGAAAAATTTAAACAGTTTCTTATCGAGAGGGTTAAAACTTTATCATGAAAAGAAACCTGTTTTTTTATGAGGTTAAGACTTATAAAGAGCCCCTTATTGACCTTTACGAGACTGATGATGAACTCATTTTTAAGATAGATATACCCGGAATAGATATCAGGAATATCTCTGTGAAGGTATACGAAGATTTATTGATTATAGAGGGATTATTCCTTGTTGGGAAAGAGGAATACTTGGAGGAGGGGATCAAATTTTTATGTATGGAGAGAAATATAAAGACCGTCAGGAGAGTGATGAGAATACCTATCCTTGTCAATACTGTCGCTGGAACTGCTTTTTACGAAAACGGGGTGGTAACAATTAAATTCCCCAAGCTAAGGGATAAACTAATCAAAATTAAAATAGAAACAAGATGATGGGAATTCATTTTTTCCTGATGCGCTAAAGCTACTATTAATATGGAGGATACACTAATGAATGAAATAATTAAAGATTCTGATTCTAAAGATGTTGAGATTCCAGATGAACTCCCAGTTTTACCGGTCAGGGATGTCGTTGTCTTTCCTTATATGATACTCCCTCTTTTTGTAGGCAGAGATGTCTCTATAAAGGCTATTGACAGTTCCTTAAATTCACACCGTATGATTTTGCTTCTTACTCAGAGGGATGTCAATGTAGAAACACCTACACCTGAAGACCTATATGCCGTCGGAACCGTTTGCATGATAATGCGGATGCTTAAACTACCCGATGGAAGGGTTAAAATACTAGTTCAGGGACTTGTCAAAGCAAGGGCATTGATGTTTTCGCAGAGAGCCCCCTTTTTCATGGCAGAGATAGAGAAGATTGTTGATGATAAGATAGAAGAGCCCCGCCTGGAAAATGAAGCCCTTATAAGAAATGTGAAAGAACAGTTTGAGAAAACAATTTCTCTGGGCAAGGCAGCACCCCCTGACATAATGATAGCTATAGAGAATATAGATGACCCTGGTAGGCTTGCTGATCTCATATCGTCAAATCTTGGATTAAGAACTGAACAGGCTCAAGAAATACTTGAGATGTCAAACCCTATGGCTCGTCTGACCAAAATAGGGGAGATATTAAGCAGAGAGATTCAACTCCTTACCCTTCAGCAGAAGATACAGACCGAAGCGCGAGGAGAAATAGACAAGACTCAGAGAGAGTATTTTTTGAGGGAGCAGCTTAAGGCGATTCAGAGGGAACTTGGAGAAATAGATGAGCGCGGTGAGGAGATAAGAGAGTTTAAGAGAAAGATAGAAGAAGCTAAAATGCCTGAAAAGGTTATGAAGGAAGCCGAAAAGCAATTAAAGCGGCTCGAAAAGATGCACCCTGATAGTGCAGAATCTGGAACTATAAGGACTTATCTCGAATGGCTTACCGAACTGCCATGGTCTAAAAGCACGCCGGATCAATTGGATATTAAAATGGCAGAAAAGGTGCTCAATGAAGACCATTATGACCTGGAAAAGATAAAAGAGCGGATTCTTGAGTATCTAAGCGTAAGGAAATTAAAGGCAAAGATGAAGGGACCTATTTTATGCTTTATTGGTCCGCCGGGAGTAGGTAAAACATCCCTTGGACGTTCTATAGCAAAGGCGCTTGGTAGGGAATTCATAAGGATGTCCGTTGGAGGTGTCAGGGATGAGGCTGAGATACGGGGGCACAGAAGGACGTATGTTGGAGCCCTTCCAGGAAGGATTATTCAGGGAATTAAAACTGCTGGAACGAACAATCCTGTATTCATGCTCGATGAAATTGATAAGATAGGCACAGATTTCAGGGGCGATCCCTCTTCAGCCCTCCTGGAGGTTCTTGATCCTGAGCAGAATAATTCCTTTATGGATCATTACCTTGCAGTGCCCTTTGACCTCTCTAATGTAATGTTTATTACAACAGGCAATCTGGCTGACACCATACCAGGCCCTTTGAAAGACCGTATGGAAATTCTCTATCTTTCTGGCTACACCGATGAGGAAAAACTCCAGATAGCCAAGAAATATCTTATACCCAAACAATTTGATGAGCATGGAATAAATACCGAAATATTGAAAATAGGAGAATCGGCTATAAGGCAGATAATTTCTCAATACACAAGGGAGGCTGGGGTAAGAAACCTTGAGCGTCAGATAGCTAACCTCTGCCGTAAAGTTGCAAAAAAAGTGGCGGAAGAAAAAGCTACAAAGTTTAATATTTCAACAAAAAATATCCATAAATATCTCGGTGCCCCGCTCTATCTGCCTGAAGAAGAGATGAAAAAGGACATCGTAGGCGTAGCCACAGGCCTTGCCTGGACCGAGGCTGGCGGGGATGTGATATATATTGAATCTACAACTATGAAAGGTAAGGGTAGTTTAACTCTTACGGGGCAATTAGGCGATGTTATGAAGGAATCTGCCCATGCAGCGTTGAGCTATATTAAATCACGCGCAAAGGATTTGGGTATTAGTGAAAAAATGCTGTCCAAAACAGACCTGCATATTCATGTACCTGCTGGCGCAATACCAAAGGATGGACCTTCGGCAGGTATAACTATGGCTGCTACGATAGCATCTATCCTGACAGGAAAACCTGTCAAGAGAGATGTCGCAATGACTGGTGAGGTAACTCTTAGGGGAAGAGTTCTACCTGTAGGCGGACTCAAGGAAAAGACCCTTGCAGCCAAAAGAATGGGCATTAAGACAGTCATCATACCCCACAGAAATAAGAAAGATCTGGACGAACTTCCTAAATACGTTAAAGAAGGTGTAAACTTTGTTCTTGCTGAGACAATGGACGATGTATTAAAAGTTGCCATAGGAAACAGTAATATAAGGAAGGGGAAAAATGAAACTGCGCTCTCTCGGGGAACTGAAACTGCTAAACGAAATAAGAAAAAGGTTTAGTCCTGTTACAGTTCAAAAAGGCAGCGGTATAATCGTCGGCATAGGGGATGACGCTGCTGTATTTTCCTGTGCTGAAAATAAAATATTGGTTACAACTGATATGATGAATGAAGGTGTGCATTTCGACCTTAGTTATACTTCTGCCTACCAGATTGGCTTCAAACTTATCTCTGTCAATGTAAGCGATATTTATGCCATGGGCGGCACCCCGAGATTTGTTTTTCTCGATACAGCCATGAGAGAAGATACCGACGAGGAATTTTTCAGGGACTTTTTTGATGGAGTCTTATCTGCTTTAGACAAATATAGTTTACAACTCCTTGGAGGGGATATCTCATCAGCCATCAATGAGATGTCCTTTTCCGCAACTTTAGTAGGTTTTACTGATACCTTCATTACAAGGGCTGGAGCAATGCCCGGCGATAAAATATACATCACTGGCACTTTAGGCGACTCTGCATGCGGGCTGGAGATATTGAAAAGGCTCACATCTATTGATAGGGGCATAATTAAAAACTACAAATTCATAACATCAAAAAATCTTGTTAAACACCCCAAAAGTCTATCTTTGACTATCAATTCAGAGCTCAAACAAATAGACTTCTCCATAGCAGAACCCCTTATTAGAAGGCATTTAGTGCCAGCGGCAAGAAGCCTCGGTTCTATCGCTGACAATGCAACCTCAATGATAGATATCAGCGATGGACTCTTTATCGATTTAAACAGAATATGCGATGAGAGCAATGTCGGGGCAAGGATTTATTTAAGCCGAATACCCCTTAGTTCTCAGATTAAGCTGGCTGCTGAAATCATTGGATTTGATGTTTACCCTCTTGCAACTTCAGGTGGAGAAGACTATGAACTACTTTTCACGCTCCCTCCAGAAATAGCTGCAGATAACTTAGAATCCCTACCAGCTTCTGACTTTACTGCAATAACCTGTATCGGTGAAATTGTCTGCAATGAGAGAATCTTGATAGCCTCTGATGGTAGCGAATCTCCGTTAAAGGTGGAGGGTTATCAGCATTTTAGCGCTTCTCGATAGAATCAAACAGTTAATGATAGTAAACGACTCTCCTAAGAAAGTGGCTTTGTCTTTTGGTGTAGGGGTTTTCATCGGCATGTCACCGTTTTTCGGTATTCATACCCTTTTAGGCATAGCGGCAGCATGGATTTTTAAACTCAATAAATTTGTCACCATTGCAGGCGTATATGTTACAAATCCATGGACAATTGTGCCTATCTACACCTTTGCTACATGGTTCGGGGCTCAGTTGCTAGGAGTCAGGCAAATAATCCCTGATATTAACTGGAACGAAATTACCTTTTATCAGTTTTTATATGAGATGCAGTCACTTCTGCCTTCTTTTTTATTAGGTACTACTGTTTTAAGTTTCATATCTGGAATTTCGGGGTATGTTATCATTTATCATACTATTTTAAGGAAAAAAAAATGTGGGTCTTTCAAAACCTGAAGGATCCTTATTTTTATGGAGAGATTCTTTTATGAAAATGATTTTGATCACCTTGATATTATTTTTAAGCGGTTGTGTCGGAATACCCGAAAATGTCAAGCCCATAGATAATTTTGAGTTAGACAGATATTTAGGTAAATGGTATGAGATTGCACGGCTTGATCACTCATTTGAAAGAGGCTTGACTCGTGTAACTGCAGATTATACCTTGCTCGAGGATGGCGGTGTTAGGGTATTAAACAGAGGATTTTCAAAAAAGGATAATAAATGGAAGCAAGCAGAAGGTAAGGCATATTTTGTAAAAAGTTCTCAACAAGGTTTTCTGAAAGTCTCCTTTTTTGGTCCCTTTTACGGGTCATATATAATATTTGAACTTGACCACAAAAATTATCAATATGCACTTGTTTGCGGTCCTAATAAATCATATCTATGGATTCTCGCCAGAACCCCTCTTATAGATGAAAGTATAAAAGACATGCTCATCGCCAAGGCTCAAGCAGCAGGGTTCGATACAAGTAAGCTAATTTTTGTTGAGCATGATTGAGAGCTTGAATCACTTTAACGGTAAACCATTTGTTGAACTCAAAAAGAAAATGCACAATTGTCATTAGGGAAAAATAAGAAAAAAATCAAATGGTTTTTCTAATGGCGCTCATATCCCTCGGATTGTAAGGCATATAAGAATTTTTTAGAAGGGCATGGTCGATGATATAAATCCTGAAAGAGCCTTTCCTAATTGATAAATTTTAGTCAATTTAAATGAGCACCATACCTATTCCCACTCTATTGTCCCGGGCGGTTTGGAGGTAATATCATAAACCACCCTGTTTATACCCTTAACCTCATTGATTATTCTGTTAGAAATGCTTCCCAATACATCATAAGATATCTTTGCCCAGTCGGCTGTCATGCCATCTATGCTTTTGACGACTCTGACAGCAATTGCATTTTCGTATGTTCTTTCATCACCCATTACGCCTACACTTTTCACTGGAAGAAGAACAGCAAATGCCTGCCATACCTCATTGTAAATGCCCGCTTTTTTGATCTCCTCAAGAACTATCATATCCGCTTTCCTAAGCAGTTCGATTTTTTGAGCCGTAACATTACCGATACATCTTATCGCGAGCCCTGGACCGGGAAACGGATGTCTGTTAATAATCTCATCAGGCATACCCAACTCACGCCCTAAAAGCCTAACCTCATCCTTGAAAAGCTCTCTCAATGGCTCAATCAGTTTAAGCCTCATCTTCTTGAGAAGCCCCCCTACATTATGATGGCTTTTGATTGTAGCCGATGGTCCCTTGAAAGATGTGCTTTCGATAACATCGGGATAGAGGGTGCCCTGCGCAAGAAATGCAGCATCTTTTATCTTCTGAGCCTCTTCTTCAAAGACCCGAATAAACTCGTTTCCTATAATTTTCCTTTTTCTTTCAGGTTCCTTTATACCGCTGAGTTTTTTCAAAAACCTCTCAGAGGCATCTACACATATAATATTCATATGGAAATTTTGCCTTAAGGTCCGCTCAACCTTAAAAGCTTCATTGTGTCTTAGTAGTCCGTTATCGACAAAAATGCATGTCAGCGCATCCCCTACAGCTTCATGAAGAAGGACGGCTGTTACCGATGAATCGACTCCGCCGCTTATACCGCATATTATTTTGCTGTTTTTTGTCTTTTCAGCGATATCCTTTTTTGCTGTTTCTATAAAGGATTTCATTGTCCACTCAGGCTTGCATCCGCATATTTTAAAAATGAAATTAGACAAAATATTCTGACCCTCATCTGTATGAACAACTTCTGGATGAAATTGGAGGGCATAAAATCGTCTCTTGGGATCAGCCATTGCCGCTATAGGAGAATTAACGGTATGACCCACAGCAAAAAAATCTTTAGGGAGTTTTTCAATACGGTCTCCATGACTCATCCAGACATTGGTTCTTGAAGGTATTTGGGCGAATATGTCTTTATCGTCGTCAATAAAGAGTTCAGCCTTTCCGTATTCCCTTCTTGAGGCTTTCGCAACTCTCCCGCCGAGAAGATGCGCCATCAACTGCATCCCATAGCATATACCTAAAACAGGCAATCCTAAATTGAATATCCCAGGGTCAGGAATAGGCGAGCCTTGTTCATATACGCTTGATGGACCGCCCGAAATTATAATGCCTTTAGGTTCAAAGTTTTTTATCCTCTCTATAGGAACGTTAAAGGGATATATCTCTGAATAAACCTTCTGCTCTCTGACCCTTCTGGCGATAAGCTGTGTATATTGAGAGCCAAAGTCCAGAATAAGTATTTTGTCGGTATTAAGCATTTTATTGCTCTATCCTGTAATTGGGAGCTTCCTTAGTAATAATGACATTATGTACGTGGCTCTCTCTGAGCCCGGCATTTGTGATCCTTATAAACCTTGCCTTGGTTCTCATCTCATCAAGGCTGCTACACCCACAGTAACCCATGCCTGCTCGAAGCCCTCCGACAAGCTGATGTATGCTGTTAGCAAGAACCCCCTTATAGGGAACCCTGCCCTCAACACCTTCTGGAACAAGCTTTTCAGATTCCACCCCTTGCTGTCCATACCTGTCCTGTGCGCCCTGTTGCATCGCCCCCAGGGAGCCCATACCTCTGTATTCTTTGTATGTTCTGCCCTGATAGAGAATTAATTCTCCTGGTGACTCATCCGTTCCAGCAAAGAGACTCCCTATCATCACACACTGGGCACCTGCGGCAATTGCCTTGGAGATGTCCCCAGAATATTTGATTCCACCATCAGCTATAAGCGGTATATTAGCTTTAGAAGATACTTTGTAACAGTTGCTTATAGCCGTAAGCTGGGGAACGCCTGCGCCTGCAACTATCCTTGTCGTGCAAATAGAACCAGGTCCTATTCCTATCTTCAAGGCATCAGCGCCGGCACGTATTAATTCCTCCGCTGCCTCAGCAGTTGCTATGTTACCGGCTATCACATCTATATCAAAGAGCCTCTTAATTTCCTTCAATGTCTCTATTACTCCCTTTGAGTGGCCGTGTGCAGTATCTATAACTATTACATCAACGCCGGCTTTAACAAGCAATTCCGCCCTATAAATGGCTTCTTCCCCCACTCCGACGGCTGCGCCAACCCTCAGCCGTCCCATGTGGTCTTTGCAGGCATTTGGATACTTCCTCTTTTTTTCGATGTCTTTTATAGTTATGAGTCCTTTTAAATTAAACTCATCATCCACGATGGGGAGTTTCTCTATTTTATACTCGTGAAGTAAATCCTTAGCCTCTTCAAGGGTTGTGCCGACCGCTGCAGTTATTAGTTTTTCCCGAGTCATAACCTCTTCAACTCTTCTATCCAGATTTGTCTCGAAGCGTAAATCCCTATTAGTAAGAATGCCTACAAGCTTATCTTTAACGGTGACAGGAACGCCAGAAATCTTATACCTTTCCATTAATTTAACCGCTTTTGATATAGGTTCATCAGGCGATATTGTGATAGGGTCAACAATCATACCGCTTTCAGACTTTTTGACCTTATCTATCTCAAAAGCTTGCTTCTCGGGCGGCATAGCCCTGTGCACAATGCCCAAACCACCCTCTCTTGCTATTGCAATAGCCAACTTAGATTCAGTGACAGTATCCATAGCGGCGCTTATAATCGGGATATTGAGGGTAATATTTCTGGTCAGTTTGGTGCTTATATCGGTTTCTTTGGGAATTACATCGGATTTGGCAGGCATTAAAAGAACATCATCAAAGGTTAAACCTATAGGCAAATTATCTTCAAGCATATCTAAACCCCTTTCTGTGTGATGAGTTATAAATTATAACATTTTTAAACCCCAAAATCAGCGATAGAACTGATAAATTTAATAAAATCAACAAGATAGATGGGAAGGGCTGTTTTTGGGTGCATAATTAATGTTTGTTTATTAACAATCACTGGTGTCATAATAATATTCAAGCAGGGATATGACACGATTTTTTTGTCGAAGGATGAGCCAATAAAGATAATATCATTGCTCATGGATATGCTTGTCAAGCTATGTTTTTTTAGAACTTTTTCAGGATGCAGAGGAAAGATTGCACACTTTAAAATAAATTAGACAGACTTTACACATACAGGTGATAAACGGAGTTTCCCGTGAAGGCATTCTTGAAAAAACAGTGGTTTTTTGTAGGCATTGCAATAATGATTATTCTCGCCTACGTTTTCCCCGATATCGGCAGATGGGTCAGAACTTACAGCATACTTAACATAGGCATATTCCTCGCTTTTTTTATCACAGGGCTTACCCTTGAGACATCGAGCATTACCGGAAACCTAAAAAATTTCAAAGCGCCTCTTGCCGCAATGATTTCATCCCTCATACTCTTTCCACTTTTATCATGGCTAATTGCACAGCCAATACTGCCTGCCGAGTTCGTCATAGGTGTCTGCATTATTGCAACAGCCCCTGTTACAGTTGCTTCGGGAACCGTCATGACCGCCATTGGAAGGGGCAATGTCCCCCTATCGCTATTCATCTGCGTGCTTGGAAACCTGCTTGCACTATTTACCATTCCCTTTTCGTTAAGCCTGCTTATAGGTATAGGAACAGACATTGAACTGCCCGTTTTGAAAATGCTATTTGGGCTTATCACTACAATCCTTGTCCCAACTATGCTTGGGCAGTTTGTCCGTCCTTTTGTAAAGAATAAACTTGAGCCATACAAACAAACCTTTTCTATTTTTCAACAATCCGTTGTGCTTATTATTATTTTTAATGCTGTTGCAAGTTCGAGCGACAAAATTATTCAGGCTGGCGCTTCAGTGGTTGTTGTTGGTGTCTTTATGCTTATTCTGCATTCGGTTATATTAATTATGAATTATGGCATATCTAAAGGCATCACGCTTGACAGGGCTTCGACAGTCGCCTTTACTATTCACACATCACAAAAGACCCTGACAGTATCATATATTATCTGGGCGGGTTATTTTGCAGCAGATTACCCTATGGCTTTAATACCCGGGATTGTTTATCATATGGTTCAGATGATAATGGACACGGTTGTTGCTGAGAGATTCAGAATACAAGCGGAAAAAGCGGATATGAATATTTCAAATAGATAAAATTTTAACCTGTAAAAATAGACTATTTGTCTTTGCAAATGTATAATCTTACATAAACAATTCAAAGGAGCTTTCAAAAATGTCCGAATTCATAGTGCCAGGCGATAGGGAAATGGATGTATGCAGTTTCGTTTGCGAAAAATTATGCTCAGAGGTTTGCTGTAACGGGGCAACAATTATAACAGTTGAGGAAATCAAAGATTTTTATGAAATTTTCCCGATTTATATTGGGTTCAGAAAATATTCCCCCCTTGATAAGGAACATAAGACCTTTCTCAGAAATATGGGAGGCGAGATTGACGATTATTATATTTTAGGCGATTTCATTGCAGGCAACAGATTCAGAAAAAACTGTCTCGCCCTTGACGAAGATAGATTATGCAGACTGCATAAATTCGGCAAAAAACCTCTTCAGTGCCGTATTGTCCCGTTCTGTGCTGTTTACCCTGAGGGTTTGCAGGATTTTGTTTTTATGGAACAGAAGAAGACGAAATTCGCCAGATGCGAAGGATATAAGGACAGGTCTTATACTGACGCAATCATATGGAAAGATGGAAGCTTCACAGAGCCAGCTCTCAGGAACGCCTTTTATGATTTTCAGAGGGGCTTTAAAAAGCAGTCTTCTATAATGAAGGATATTTTGCTGATAATATATAAAGAGGATTTTTTTAAGGACTTCCTTGAAGGAGAGGGCATATTGGAAATGCCTATCCCGTTGCAATTTCTTTTCAACGTTCTGGAATTGGCGGGCTTTTCTGACAATGAATCAATAAATTTTATAATCGCACAGACAAGGATATGCCATAAAGAACTTAAGGATGAGTCAACCCAAGACACAGTGATTGAGGACTGGTTCATGGAACTTAATGAACTGATTAAGACATACATGGAATATCTTCAAGGCGATAATAAATAGTTCCGGTAACGAAAATAATGACGAATTGGAAAGAAAATGTTTATTTTGTTCTCGTTGAGCCCATAGAGACAGGTAATATAGGCGCTTCTGCAAGGGCTATAAAGAACATGGGTTTTAAAAACCTCTTGCTTATAAAACCGAAAGCAGTTATCAACAATGAGGCAAGATGGCTGGCTCACAATGCCCTTGATGTGCTCGACAACGCTAAGATATATGAAACTCTGGAGGAGGCTCTTGAAGACAAATCCATAGTAGTTGGAACATCAAGGCGAAGAGGGAGAAAAAGGGGGGTATTTTTGAGCGCCAGAGAGGGCGCTGGCAGACTTTTTAATGCAGCTTTAAGTAATAACAAAATTGCGATACTCTTTGGAAGAGAGGATAAAGGACTTTTTAACACAGAGATTGAAAAGTGTGGATTTATGATGACGATTTCTGCAAATGTTGAACAACCATCCCTGAATCTTGCACAGGCTGTATTAATCATTGCATATGAGCTGTCAATCGCAGGAGTTGAAAACCAAGCAGATATTCCAGCTAAAGGGACTGAATTTGTAAATCAAAAAGAACTCGATTATCTATACACGAGAATACAGGAAACTTTACATAATCTCGGTTATTTTCCGAAAGGCAATAAAGACTTTCAAAAAAAGATGATGCAAAATTTAAGGCGTTTTATCGGAAGGGCGGGCATTTCTGAATGGGAAATGAGAATGTTGCACGGCATATGTTCACGGATAGAAAAGAAAATCAGGTGAATAGTGTCAGGTGTCGAGTAACTGAAGGTTCCTGAATTTCTATAAATTAAGATCATTCCCCGATTTGTTCTGAGGATCCATGGTTCGACAAACTCACCATGACAGTTGTCACTTGAGCCCTTCTCTACAAATCGTGTCATCCTGAGCCTGTCCAAGGGTGGTATCATCGCTCATGACACTGGTCTGTCTAAGGGTGGATTTTCTGGTCAAGTATTTGATAGCTTTGTCAGGCTGAGCCTGTCGAAGCCTCATTCTGGAGCCTGTAGAATGACACAAGAAATCCTTGTAGCAAGAATACAAGGAATCATCAAGTTAAACACTCCGGCATTAAAGAGAATACCTTTTTACAAAAAAGAACATCCGGGCTAATTTCCCGGATGTTCTTTTTAAAGGTTTATATCAGAAAATTTTAGAGCCTGTTGGCTACAAGATTGTCAACGACGGCAGGATCAGCAAGCGTGCTGGTATCGCCTAATTGGTCGATATCTCCCGATGCAATCTTCCTCAAAATCCTTCTCATTATCTTGCCGCTTCTGGTCTTTGGCAGACCCGGAGCAAACTGAAGCTTATCTGGAGTTGCGATAGGTCCTATAACTGTTCTGATGTGAGCTACAAGCTTCTTTTTGAGTTCATCAGTAGGCTCTACTCCTTCTTTTAGAGTAACATAGCAGTAAATGCCCTCACCTTTAATATCATGGGGGAACCCAACAACAGCTGCCTCAGCAACTGTTTCATGTGCAACAAGTGCAGATTCTATCTCGGCGGTTCCAAGTCTATGGCCAGATATATTAATGACATCGTCGATTCTCCCCAGCAGCCAGTAATAGCCGTCTTCATCCATCCTCGCTCCGTCACCCGTGAAGTAATAACCGGGGAAGCCCGAGAAATAAACCTCTTTGATTCTCTTGTTCTCGGGGTCTCCGTAAGTGCCTCTTAGCATTCCAGGCCATGGCTTTTCTATCAGCAGGATGCCGCCTTCATTTACATCAGCCGGAGAGCCGTCCTGCCTTACAATCTTTGGAACTATGCCGAAGAATGGTCTGGTCGCAGAGCCTGGTTTCTGCGGGATAGCTGCTGGAAGGGGAGTAATCATAAATCCACCGGTTTCTGTCTGCCACCAGGTATCAACTATTGGACATCTCTCCCTCCCAACATTCTTGTAATACCACATCCATGCTTCTGGGTTAATAGGTTCTCCGACAGAGCCAAGAACCTTGAGTGAGGATAAATCATAGCTTAAGGGCCATTTTTCGCCTTCCCTCATGAGCGACCTTATAGCTGTAGGCGCTGTATAGAAGATGCTTACCTTATGTTTATCTACTATCTCCCAGAATCTGCCAGGGTTGGGATATGTAGGAATACCCTCGAACATGAGGCTTGTAGCGCCAAAAGATGTAGGGGCAAAGAGAACGTAGCTGTGGCCTGTTACCCATCCGATGTCAGCTGTGCAAAAATGGATATCTTCCGGTTTTACATCAAATGTATATTGGAAGGTGATGTTTGTGTAAAGCAAATACCCGCCTGTTGTATGAAGAACACCTTTAGGTTTGCCTGTTGACCCTGAAGTATAGAGGATAAAGAGCGGGTCTTCAGCATCCATCCATTCGGGCTCGCAATATAAAGGAAGGTCTTTATCAGCCATTAATTCATGCCACCATAAATCCCTGCCAGCTTCAAATGCAATTTGTCCGCCTGTCCTTTTAACGATAATGGTATTTTTCACTGATGGGCATTCCTTGAGCGCCTCATCAACATTAGCTTTAAGTGGAACGGTCTTGCCGCCTCTGACACCCTGATCAGCCGTTATAACAACACATGACTGGGCATCCTGAATCCTGTCTCTTAAAGCCTGCGAACTAAAGCCGCCGAATACAACGCTAAAAATGGCGCCGATTCTGGAGCATGCAAGCATTGCTATAGGGAGTTCAAGTATCATTGGAAGGTATATCGAGACCCTGTCGCCTCTCTTAACGCCGAGTTTCTTGAGTACATTAGCGAATTTGTTTACCTCATAAAACAACTGCTGATATGTGAGAGTCTTATACTCGCCGCCGTCTGCTTCCCAAATCAAAGCTGCCTTGTTTCTCGTGGCGCTGTTAAGGTGCCTGTCGATGCAGTTGTATGATACGTTTAACTTGCCACCTTGGAACCATTTAATATAAGGCTTGTGGAAATCATACTCGAGCACCTTATCCCACATTTTGAACCAGGTCAATCTTTCTGCAGCCTCTTTTCCCCAGAAGCCTATGGGATCTTCAACAGACTTTTTATATATCGATTCATACTCAAACATCGTCTTGATATAAGACTTTTCAACATACTCTTTCGGAGCCGGAAAGACCCTCTTTTCCTCAAGCAATACCGAAATTTCCTTCTTTTCGGACATACTCAAACTCCTCCTTTTACTGTTTTATTTGATTGATATAGCTGAAATTAATTATTGTAAACCAAAGCATTCTAAAAAAGTCAAGTAGCTGAACCCAAAAATAGCGATAGAATATTGTCATTGCGATCAGGCGCGAAGGGAAAGCTCAAAAATCCCCCTGCGAACATCTTTGAAGCAATTCATTAATGATAAGATTGCACTAATCCCTTTGATTCTATATTCACTGATAAATCAATCATTTATTCACTAATCACTTCATTTCCCGATGGTGTTTATGACGATTCTTTTTCAGTTACTTTTGGTAACATTATGGTCCAATTTTTGAGGTGATTTGCTTATTTTTTTCAACTCGAGAACTTTTAACCCTCCTTGAGTTTTTCCCAAGATTTCAAGATAACTTTGACAATACAATGCTATTGCAGAACCCTTCATGATTTTCAAGTTGTCTGGCATATTAATTGCTAAATCAAGATTAGCTTTGGCAAGATTAGCTTTGAAATCCATTTTTTAAGGATTTTGAGGAGATTAAATTCGGCATTTTAGACAGGCAGCATTTCTTTGGCGAGAAAGAGGTTGCTATCTGTAGAATCCCAAAATTGAGCCCAAAACTGAGCCCAAAACTGAGATTGAGAAGACTGGTGGAGATGCTGGAAAGCCTATACTTAAAAATTGAGACTATTTTTAAAAGCAAAGAGAAAGGTTTAAAAGGGGTTCTGATATATGATACAGACTTTGTCGTTGTTGATACTGAGCTTACAGGACTTGACGAGAGCAGGGATGAGATAGTGTCTATCGCCGGAGTCAGGATGAGGGGCAAAAGAATAAAAATAGGAAACTCATTTTCTAAACTTATTAAGCCAACATGTCCTTTGAAAAAAGAAGGTGTTCTGGTGCACGGCATGGTTGCCTCCGACCTCCAATCATCTTCCCACATAAAGCCTGTCCTTGAAGAGTTTCTTGACTTTTTCAGGGATTCAATAATTGTCGGTCATTTCATTATCATCGATCTGGCATTTCTGAGAAGAGAGATTCGAAGACATCTCAAGAAGGATTTTAACCCCATCGCAATAGATACATTATTCTTATATAGATGGCTTATTAAAACAAAGGCTCTCCCACAGGACTTCTTGAATTTTACATCCCTCTGGGATATTGCGAAATCAATGGGTATAGAAGCAAAGGAAATGCACAACGCCTTGTGCGATGCCTATATAACTGCGCAGCTTTTCCAAAAACTGATTGTGTATCTTGCAGAATTGAAGGTTTCCACCGTTGACGCCTTACTTAAAATCGGCAAACCTAATGTATCCGGATACATTGGCTTGAAGCAGCAAAATTTATATCAAGGAGGAGGTTAAAGATTATGGATGTAAAAACGTATTATTGGTCAAAGGTCAGAAATTTAACAATTATCTGGCTGGTTTTCTGGTGTATCATTGCGATAGTCCTGCCTGTAATGGCTCCGCTCTGGAAAGGGGTTAGGGTATTGGGTCTTCCAGCGATGCACATGTATATTAATGCGATGATTGTGATTGTGATAGGGGTCATTCTAATATTCGTATACGCAGCCCTTATGAACAAGCTTGACCGCGACCTGAAGGCAAAGGTTGCAAAGGAGGAGCTAGAATGAATGTTAAACACCCTGTTAATGCAACTCTTATAGCTGCAATAGTATGGATAATCTTGTCTGTTATGTTAGTTTATACGGCAGGCGAGTTTATCGGCAGCATGGTGCTGGTCATCGGCTCGATATTGGTTTATCTTGTTCTTGCCTTATCGCTGCATTCCCATTCTTCACACGACTTCTATGTCGCAGGCCGTGATATCCCGGCGTTTGTCAACGGCGCTGCCACAGGAGCCGACTGGATGAGCGCTGCAAGCTATCTCTCAATGGCAGGAGCTATTGCGCTGTTAGGGTATGATGCTATGCCATTTATTATTGGCTGGACCTTAGGTTATACCTTAATGTCTTTTACCATCGCACCATTTGTCAGAAAATCCAAAACTTATACCGTCCCAGAACTGCTCGAAAAAAGAGCAGGCGGGTGGGGACCTGTCAGATCAGTGGCGGTTGTAATGATTTTCGTTATGTCTCTTACATATTTAACCGCTCAGCTTGTCGGTGTCGGTGTTGTTTTTTCAAGATTTCTTGGCTTGCCTGCAACCGTCTCCGTCTTTTTAGGCGTTTTCGGCGCCCTTGCCTATGCATGGACAAGCGGTTGGAAGAGCATCACATGGGTTCAGTTCTTGCAATATTTCGTTATGATTACTATGTATTGCACGCCCGTCTTTATAGCCTCTTATTATTTAGGCTTACTGCCATTACCACATCTGCTTTACGGTGACCTTATTGACCAGATTCAAGCTAAAGAGGCAGCCTTTAATCTACCTCTATGGACAGAGCCTTTTGTCCGAACTGTTGGAGGCGGAAAAGGTCCTATTAACTGGATATTCTTCGCTCTGGTTCTGATGCTCGGAACCATGGGTCTCCCGCACATTCTGGTTAGATTCTATACCGTCCGCACGGTGCAGGCAGCAAGGGTAAGCGTTGGATGGGCTCTCTTCTTCATCGGCCTGCTTTACACCACTGCAACCATTTATGCTGCAATAGCAAGAAACGCCTTTACAGAGTTGTGGGGCAAACCTATTACAGAGGTTATGGCTACATCGTGGATACAAAAGTGGCTCCCTACAGGTCTTGTAAAAGTGGGGGATAAGAATGCAGACGGCATTTTACAGCCTGCCGAGTTAGTCTTCCACGGTGATATAGTTGTCGTCGGCATGCCTGATATGTTTGGCATGTTCTGGCTGATAGCGCCTCTTGTCGCTGTTGGCGGATTGGCTGCAGCCCTCAGCACCGCTGACGGCTTGCTCCTTGCCATGTCAACTGGTATTACCCGTGATGTTTATAAGAGATTTATCAACCCAAGAGCGACTGAGCATACCGAGCTTACCCTCGTCAGAATTCTCCTCGTCGTAATCGGAATTGTAGGCGCTACAAAGGCTTATTTTGCACTTAAAGACCCAGCATTCGCCGTTTATGTCGTCTTACTGGTCGGGTGGGCTTTCGTGTTTGCACAAGCCACATTTACGCCTATTATAATGCTTGGCATCTTCTGGCACAGGCTTAACAGATACGGCATGCTTGCAGGAATGATAGTCGGACTTGCAATCTCGCTGCCTTATATCATCTGTGTTGGGATATTAAAATGGAAGCCTATAGTCTTTATGGGCGACCCAATGGGCACAATCTCGTGGGGTATCTTCGCCTTTTTCGGGAATGCTATCACAGCTGTAATTGTGTCGCTGATAACTAAGCCTGAAGGTCCTGAGGTTCAGGATTTTGTAAACAGGATGAGATTGCCTGACTAAAGGCAAGGCTTTGTCGTATAAAGATAGCCGCTGGGAACCGGGTTAAAGCCGTTTTCCAGCGGTTTTTTTATGATTTAGTCCTTTTTTTAGGCGGCCAGATTAGATCCACATCCTTTTTGAAGGCTGTCAGACTTATCATTCTTAGCCTATTCAGCCGGTAAATGAGGTTTATCCCAATCTTAACCCCTTTGTATTCATCATAACAATACACATCCTTTCTGCCAAAAAACTTTCCAACTAACCCCGTGTCTTCTTCAAAGCATTTAATATCCCTGTTAATTCCCTTCTCAGTTATCATAAAGATATGACAGCCGTGTTTATCCTCATGAAATTTCTTTTTTCCCTCCCCGATAAATAAATGCGAATACTCTATCAGGACATCTATTAAATCATCACAACTCATAAAAACTCTCCTCCTATTTTAATGTTTCGTATTGTCAAAGGTTATTTTCCCTGTCCCCGATATTTAGCAGGTGAGGGGCGCAAAACACACCAGAACAAAAAAGTGGATTCCTGCTTTCCCCCGAATCGATAAGAGCTAAAGCTCACAAAGGAGGATGAAAAAATCCCCCCTTTTACAAAAGGGGATTAAGAAGGATTTTTCAATATAAAGAAGTTCACAAAATCATCCCTAACCCCGTTAGAAATATTTACCAAATCAGAAAGACCTCTAACAGGGCTAACCCCTCTTTGCTAAAAAGGGCTATTTTCGGGACAATGCCATTTAGTTGCTTGGCTCTAAGAAAGTTTAGAGGAATTCTTTTGATTAAATCAATAATTGGTTAATTTGTATCTGGACAGCTCAAGCAACAATCATAAGATAATGTTGTAATTCAGAATAATCACATCCTGAATTACACCGACAATCTTGAAAGCCTCTTTAATAGTCCTTTTTTCAAGATTGCTTAACCTGTCTGGGTAGATATAATTATCAGGGAGCAATCCTTCCTTAATCTGTCTGAACTGATGCCGCATCCTCAAAAGCATGATAAACTCAAAGGCATGTATAAGCTCATCCCCATGGTCTTTCATGACCCTGACCTTGTCCTTTAGCGCCTCTATCCTGTCATGGGTAGATGTTTCCCTTATACGATATTCCGTTGCGTATAATCTTCCTATATCCACTATAGGAGCTATTCCTCTTGTCTTAAGGTCAAGCTGATCTTTATGCTCTCCGCTTTTTTCGACGACAATTGTCTTAAGAAATCCAAGGGGCGGGGAATTTTTCACTGCCATAGTGGCAAGATAATAGAAAAAGTCTCTCTGCTCTCTAAGGTTGAAATAGATATGGTCTCTCAGAGATTCAGCAAGGCTTAAATCCCCATAAACGCCTCTGAAATCAAGAAATATAACTGAATTCATAATTGCTTGAGATGTGGGGAATGAAATCCAGTTCGAAAATCTTTTTTTCCAGACATCAAGAGGCTGACACCACTTTGGATTGCTTGCCATATAATCAGCAGGACAAAGGGGGAAGCCGCACCTCTGGAGGCTTTCCCTGACAAATAGGGTAAATTGCCCAAAATAACCCTTTATAACCTCATCATCTTTAGCCGAAGGAGGGTCTGCATAAATAATAGCGTTATCTTGATCAGTCCTGAAAGTCTGTTCCTTGCGCCCCTCGCTGCCATAGACGATCCAGCAATATGGCACAGGCGGCGGCCCGAATTTCTGCTCTGCAATCTCGAGTATTTTTCTTAATATCCTGTCGTTAATTTCAGATATAACCCTGCTTATGTTGGTTGCCTTAACGCCCTCATTCAAAAAAAGCCCGACTATATTGTCAACGCCTCTCGATAGGGGCATAAGCCCTTCGATTGTCTGCTGGTTCTCAATGTCTTTGACAAGCGTTATAGGCGAGGTGCCCTGCATTATCATAAAATCATGATTAGTTATAATGCCCGATAGTGTCCCATCATCTATAATCAAGACATGGTGAACATTGTGTTTGAGCATCTTAAGAAAGACTTCAAAACCGAATTCCTTGGAATCTGCTCTTATTAATGGCGGGCTCATTATATTTTTAATAGCTTCTCCGACATTTCTTCCCTTAGCAACGACCTTATCCCGCAAATCCCTGTCAGTTACAATCCCAACTGGCATATTATTTGAGTCAACAAGGACAAGGGCACTTATCCTGTTGCGGGACATGATGTTAGCTGCTTCCTGAATAGTTATATCCTCTATTGCTGTTACAACCTTTTTTGCGGCCAGTTCGCCAACAGGGGTTGTATAAAAGATATTTCCTCCGATGCTATACGGCATGGTTTTTCTGTAAATTTGATCATATGCCTTGTCGAGAAATATATTGAGAAATGACTCCTGAAAGAATTCCCTGATTTGAGGGTTCTTTTGGACCAGTTCTGTAATAACATCTATTTTCAGGAGATAGCAAATAGTATCTTCGATGGCTACAACATTAGCCCTCGATTTTTTTGCCCCAAAAAGGGAGAGATAACCAATTAAATCTCCATCGCTCCGATAATCAATTGTCACCTCTTCTTTGTTGGCAAATCCAAGAGAGATTTTGACGGCTCCTTTTTTAATTACATTCAGATGTTTCCCCATTGGGCCGCCGTAATAAAGGATGGTAGTTCCCTTTGGGTACAACTCCATTGAAACATCTTTGGTTATGCTTCTTAAGGTTTCTTCATCAAGAAACTGAAAAGGAGGGACCTTGCGGAGAAAATCCATGACTTCTTCAATAATATTATACATCGCTATACCCCAAATTAAATTTTCTTAAAGTATAAAGCAATTCGTATGCCTGAAAAACGGCAAGCTAATAGCTCAACCCAGAAAAAGGCTCTTGATTGCGCTGACCTATAAAGAAAAAATCCCTTTCTGGATTATGCTACTTTA
>Ga0209721_1000841_pt1 | contig 25318 bp, 19 predicted proteins | sample TshhotsprinmetaG_FD_184139 | JGI IMG/M metagenome (GOLD analysis project Ga0209721, IMG submission 184139) | Hot spring microbial communities from South Africa to study Microbial Dark Matter (Phase II) - Tshipise hot spring metaG (SPAdes)... | ecosystem: Environmental > Aquatic > Thermal springs...
CCACCATGGCCAGGGTCTATGCAAAATTTCAACCCACTAAAATCATTTCTAATTTGAGCATTTAATAGAGAAGTTATTATAATAATAAAGCCTAATAAATTATTCCATCTTTTCATCTCTATTCTCCATCTCATATGTTATTATATAAATTTCACCAGTAAGTGACGAGCATGCAATCTTATTTTCTGTTGGTGAAGTAGCAGGATACATTTCAATAATATTCGGTGTTGAAGTAAGCTGAATTTTGGTTTTACCATCTGGAGTAATTGCCATTATATCAGATGATAAGATGAAATGGCCATCATCTCTATCATCCATATAAATTATCCACTTACCATCGCGAGTCCAAACCGGAGCATTAACCTTTCCAAGCCTTGAAATTACATTCCCTTCAAGGTCACAAACAAAAGCACCTTTATCAACTGCTTTTGCGACAATGCGAGTTTTATCAGGAGAAAGCTGTGGCCAAAAGTAACTTCCATTAACAAATGGATCAAGTACACGCCTTTTACCATTAACCAATAAAACTATCTTTGTATTTTCAATACCAATCAGTCTGGTATCATTTGACGTTGTTATTTTTTGGCGATTTTTTGTTTCAAATCCTTCTGAATATATCACGCTCGATCTTACAAAGGTAGGATTATAAATATCATCACCGCTGGCATGTTTAGTTTTAATTAATGTTTTTAAATCAATAGAAAAAATTTCTTGAATACGCTCATGCGTTTTTGAGTTATGGGTGGTTGTTCTGTAGAGAATTTTTTTGCCGTCAGGAGAAAAATCAAAATCATATCCTGAGCCGGGCTCTGACGTAATCTGTCTTAAGGAATGATTTTGAAGATCATATTCCCAAATACCATTATAACTATAATTTGTTAAATAAATTTTCTTTCCGTCAGGAGAAAAAACTGGATAAGACCACTCCTCTTCATACGGGAGGTTTAATTTTTCAATACTTTTCACTTTAATTTGTCCATAAAAAAACATTGGGATCATTATCACAATAAATATAATTTTCTTCATCTTAGTCTCCTTTGAAAAATTATTTATCTACTTTTAAACTAAAAATTTTAAATATAATTTGTTACACTGAATTTTTATTTGTAAGGTTAGACCTTGTTTTTAGCTGTTTTGGCAATTTGTAGAACATTAAATTTTTTATTATGTTATTTGCGGGTATTACTAATACCTCCTGCGAATAAACTTGAAATAATTAATTTGATTAATTACTTTACCTTAAAACAAAATAATAATAATATGTCCGATTTTTTAAATGATCCTTTTGATGATGAAGAATTTGATGATGAAGAAGAGCTTCTAGAAGAAGCAGATTATCTAACTAATCTTTTAAAATTACATGAATACTACGACTCCCTAAAAGAAAATCCCTTTACAGTTGATCTTGAATCCTTAGAAGAATATATCACTTTGGCAATGGAAGTAGATGAACATGAAATTGGACTTGAGCTTTCAGAGATATATCTTAGATATTCACCATATGATTCAGACATCTGGCAAAAGAAAGGTATTTTTCACATCAATAACGAAGAATATGAAAGAGCAATTGAGGCATTAAATCATGCTTATTCCTTAAATCCTACGGATACAGATACATTGATTTATCTATTTAATGCACACTATCAAAATGACGACTACGAACTTGCTAAGCGGTATCTTAATTTAGTAAAAGAATTAAATCCTAGCGATGAGGAAATTCAGAACTATTATATTGAAAATCTTATAGAAATTGACCCTCAACAAGCAATTAGTTATCTCAAAGATATTCTACAAACAGACCCTGAAAATATCGACGCCTTATCTCAGATAGCCGAAGCTCATAAAAAAATTTATAAAATGAATGACGCAGTTTTTTATTACGAAAAGCTTTTAGAATTGGAACCTTACAATCCAACAACGTGGCTTAAACTGAGTGAAATTTATATTGACTTAGGAGAATATGAAAAAGCAATTGAATATGTAAATAATGCTAATGCGATAGGTGAGGAAATACCTACCTCATATTTAATGCTCGGCAATTTATTTTTTGACCATGAAAAGTATAAAGATGCAATAGAATTCTATAAAAAATATTTGGAATTTGACCCCTCAAATTTGGAAGCCACTTTTAATTTAGGCGTTAGTTACGAAGCTCTTGAGGACTATAACAATGCCATTAAGTATTTCACAGAAGCAATGAAATATGATGACACTAAAATTAATTCTGCATTACTATCTCGCGGTTATTGTTACCTGAAAGTTAAAGATTACCAAAGAGCCGAAGATGACTTCATCAAATTCATTGATTTACATCCAAACGCTGCTGATGGTTATATTGGGATGTCACGTTTACTATACAAAATAGGCAAAAAAGAAGATTCAATTAAATTTCTATTAACTGCAAAAGATTATGATCCATATCATCCTGTCGTACTTTTTGACTTAAGCATCTTATTTTTTGAAACAAATGATACCTCTAAAGCACTCAGCTATATCAATAAAACAATTTCACTGGAACCAGATTGGGCAGATGCACATTTTCTTAAAGCAAAAATACTTTTCAAAATGAATATTTTCGAAAAAGCACTTGAGGCTTTACAAACAAGTTATGACCTTGATGCTTCTCTTAAGAAAAAATTTGAAAAGGAATTTCCCAAAATTGCTGAAAGCAAACAGTATAAAGAAAAATTTGTGAATTAATCCTCAAGGGGAATAAGGATTCTCACTAAGGTACCTTTTTCTAGCTTTGATTCAATTTCAATCCTTCCATTAAGTAGTTCAATTAGTTTTTTAGAAAGACTCAATCCTAGTCCAATTCCTTCGTATTCACGACTGAGTCCTGTTGATTCTTGAGCAAAAGGTTGAAATAATTTGGACATAAATTTTTCAGATATACCTATACCTGTATCTAAAATTTCGACCACCCCCATTTTCTTTCCATCGGTAATATAAATTTTCGTTGTAACTGTTACTCCTCCTTTTTCAGTAAATTTAAAGGCATTATCAATAATATTACGCAAAACCAATTCCAACCTTCTTGTATCTGTAGTGATGTAAAAGTCAGTTTGAAAATCTGTCTTGACAAAAATATTTTTTTCTCGTGCTATATTATCAAAAGAACGTAGTATGGGTTCAACTAAGAAGAGAATATTAACTTTTTCTAATTGCAGTTCTGAACGAGAAGATTCTATTAAGGAAATTTCAATAATATTATCCATCAAATTCAATAAACGTAAACCCCCTCTTTTTATACTATGAACAAAATCAAGCAATTCTTTATTGTTGTAAACTTCAAGCTCCGATAAAAGCAATTCACTAAAGCCTAAGATTGTATTCAATGGCGTACGGATTTCATGACTAATATTCAAAAGAAAATTACTCTTCAAATTACTAAGTTCTTCTACCTTCTCTTTTTCTTGCTTAAGTAATTCGTAAACCCTTTTCTCTTCTGTGATATTTTTATATAACCCAAAAATACCAATTCTTTCACCTTTTAGAATTATGGGATAGCCTATAACAAGTACGTCAATTAAAGTTCCATTTTTACGCATTCTTTTAGTTTCGGTCATTACAATTTCATTTTCCAAAACCTTATTGGAAAGTCTAGTTCCCTCTTCTTTTAAATGAGGTGGAACAATTAATTGATTAAGTGAAAGTCCTTTTACCTCTTCTCTATCAAAAAGAAATAAATCTTCAAATGATTTGTTCACATCTATAATTAGGTCATTCTTATCCAGAATAACAATTGCCAGAGGTGCGTTTTCAAATAATTGATTAAAGTATTCACGATGAACTGTTAGTTCGTGTTCAGTACGAATTCTTTCAGATATATCGAAAATATAACCTTCAAGATACTCTACTTTACCACGTGAATCCTTGATAGCAATACCTTGCTCCCAAACCCATTTTAATTTATTGTCCTTTGTAATTATTCTATAAGTAAGTTGAAAGAAATCATTTTTCTCAATTGACTCATCTATTTTTTGAAATATCATATCAAGGTCTGCAGGAAATATCAAATCGGCATAGGACAATTTTCTATTATTAATAAGATCAAGCGGATCATATCCTGTTAACTCTAAGCACTTCTCACTTATGTATTCTATAGTTAAATTTCGATCATACTTACATTTATAGATAACTCCAGGTAAAAACTGAACTAATGTCTGATAACTCTTTTGTGTTTCAACAAATTGGTTTAGAAGAAATAAACTTTCAGTAATATCAATTCCAAATGATATTGTGCCAAGTATATTATCATCTTTTTTTAGAACATTATTTTTCCAACTGATATATTTTTCTTTTCCGTCTTTTGTTAGAATCGGATTTTCAAATGCTTCAGGAATTTTGCCTGTGCTTCTAAATTCATCAAAAAGATTCCACACTGAGGGAAATCTTTCACGGGGTACAATTACTTCGAACCAATTTTTTCCTATTACCTCTTCCTTAGTAAAGCCTGTCAGAACCTCAAAAGCTTGATTAATTAACGTTATATTACCATTCACATCAAGTTGAACAATGATTATGTTCGATTTGTTAATCAATAAATCGAGTAAGAAATCTCTTTCTTTTATTTGTTGTTCTAATTCGAGGATTCTCTGGTGAAGTTTTTGTATATCTGCACCTGATGAGTTACCCTGTGATGCCATAATCCTCTTATTTATTTAGCCGGTTTCATTCAATAATAATACAAAAATACATTCTAACAGAATAAATTCCATAAGAATTGTCAATTTTTTTCTATTAAATAATTTAGTGTATTAATTGGTCCAAATTAAAGAGACCATGTGACAAACAAAATCAAGTAAATTCATCAAATAAAATAATTTCAATTTTTGTATCCTTAATAGAATCTCCCTTAAAGTCTGAAAGATCAATTTCTAATATTGTAGATTTAAGATCAATTAACCTAATATTTAACCCATTTCGTAATTATTAAATTAATAATTAAAAATTCAGCTTTGAATTATTTGATACATCTTAGTATGACAGTAACTCAATTAAGCTTCTAGTTTAATGAAACCTTATTTCTCTTTCGAGAGAAGATAGTTTTAGAAGATCTTTAATATGCCTAAAAAACTTTACAACTGATATTCATTGATTTGACTTAATAATAATCACTTATGTTTTCTGCTTTCTTTTCTATCAACGTTAGATCAATTACTATATATTTCTATTACTATAAAAAGAGGGCATTGTTATCTTTATCTTTAGCATTATCAAACATAGCATCGTGGGACAGGATAGTTTGCTTTCAAGCTAATTTTTTCGTTGGAAGAAAGAGATTTGAAACTAACTTCTAATTTTGGTAAAAATATTATCAATATCTTATTAAGTGCTACAACAAATGCTAGAATAATATAAGCCTCAATTATTACAAGTCCACATAAACCTAATTTTCTTAAGTAGAATACTTTTGCTCCTGTTGTGCCCGCCAATAAAAACTAAATAAGTCAGATATTATATTCATCGGAAATGTTAAATAATGTCGTTTTTTTCCTTATGAGTTTCTAAAAATTTTCTTGGTAGAACAAATTTGTTTGAAACAGAATAAAAAAAACAAATGAAAAGAACAAAATAATTTCTTCTTATTTACCTATTTACTTTTGTTAAATTGATACCAAATAAAAATTGAATTAGAACATTCACTAAATAATTACTGAAAGAGTGACATGAAGTCTCTTACTCCATTTTTGAAAAAAATTCTATTAGATTATAGGTCGGGCAGTCAGGAATTAAATGAGAAAGTTTTGATGTATCTACTAAAAAGAAAAAGCACAACTAGTGTATTAAAGGCAATTGAAATATTCAAGTCTAACTTTCAAATTTTCCAAATAATTCAAATAAATCTTGTACGAATTGAAAAATACCTGAAAAAAAATGGATTGGGGGAAACTAAAAAGTTCATAAGAATAATACTTACTGATTACAATAGAAAAATTAAAAAGATAAGCACAAAGATTGACAAAATTGTAAACGATAAGAGTATAATTCTTACTTTCTCTAACAGCAAAACGGTGAAAGATGTTATAATCGAACTAAATGAAAAAAAGGATATCAAAGTTTTTAGTTTGGAATCTAACCCAGGAGGTGAAGGGAAAATATTATATAAATCATTAAAAGTAAAAGGAATTAAGGTTAAATTAATTAAGGATGCTAAATTGTTACAAATCGTTAAAAATTGTGATTACGTTTTTATAGGTGCCGATAAAATTATTGATAGAACTTATTTCATAAACAAAATAGGTACAAGTGATTTGTGCAAGATTTCAAAAAAGTTTAAGAAACCAGTAATTCTTATAGCATTAAAAAACAAGATTATTAAAAATCGTTCTGCTGAAAAATTTAAAAATTCTGAACTCAGAAAAAGAGAAAAAAATATGTTTGAAAAAGTCAGTTTTAAATTGATTAATACCTTTGTTCATGATTGACATTTAAAAAAGAACTGCCAAGGTGGAGGGCGAACCTTGGCAGTGTAGAGTTACGTTTTAGTGGAGGGCAATAAGGGTAACACAGATAAGAGCTGTAATTTCAACAATTTCGGAGAACTCAAATCAAATTAATATAGACAATAATAATGCCATTAAAATTTATTGAATTTTCGACGCCAGATTAATTTTGTTTTTAAGAACTTTATCAAAATTGATAATTTTCAATCAATTATAATAAAAAGACAGCCAGAAGGTAGGTAAACTCTGGCTGCAGGAGAAAGCACTTACATGTCTAAAAAGGAGGTATTTGCTATTAATTTTATTATAAATTTTTATTTTTTTTATTAACTTTCAATATTGAAAGTGATTTGAATTTTTTTTCAGATAAATTGTTTTATAAATGGAGGAAAGATGTTATTTCAAAGTGAGATTCTCCTAGATGAGGAAATTCTAAAATTAAAGAAAGAGTTAAATGCCATAATATTAGCTCATTACTATCAAGAATCAGAAATTCAGGATTTAGCTGATTTTGTCGGTGATAGTTTAGAATTATCACGTCAAGCTGCTAAAACAGATGCAGATGTGATCGTTTTTGCTGGAGTTCATTTTATGGCTGAAACTGCCAAAATACTAAATCCCAGAAAAAAGGTCATAATCCCGGATTTAAATGCAGGGTGTTCTCTTTCCGATAGTTGCCCTGCACCTTTATTCAAAAAATTTAGAGAAGAAAATCCAAACCTTTACGCTGTTACTTACATTAATAGCAGTGCTGCCGTAAAAGCGTTGAGTGATATCATTTGTACGTCTTCAAATGCAGAGAAAATTATAAACTCTGTACCGTTAGATAGAAAGATTTTGTTTTCACCTGATAGAAATCTTGGCAGATACCTCATGAAAAAAACAGGAAGAGATATGGTGCTTTGGGAAGGAACATGCATTGTTCATGAACAATTTAGTGAAAAGAAAATCTTGCAGTTAAAATTTAATTATCCAGATGCACTTTTAATTGCCCATCCTGAATGCGAAGAATCAGTCCTTCAGTATGCTGATTTTATTGGTTCAACAAGTAAATTATTGAATTTCGTTCGTGAAATTGATGCAAAAGAATTTATAGTCGCTACAGAAGTTGGAATAATTCATCAAATGAGAAAATATTGTCCTGATAAAACTTTTATACCTGCTCCCCCTGATTCAAGCTGTGCCTGTAATGAATGTCCTTATATGAAAAAGAATACACTAGAAAAACTCTACTTATGTATGGTAAATCAAGAGCCAGAAATTACGCTCCCCGAGGATTTGATTGAGAAAGCATACATTCCACTAAAACGTATGCTCGATTTAAGTTAAAATCAATTAGCTTTTTTCAGAACAATTCTCATTACACTTCCTTTATTTGGCGAACTTGATTTTACAAAGATCTTCCCATTATGATATTCCTCTATAATTCTTTTGGCTAAACTAAGTCCTAATCCCCAACCACGTTTTTTTGTGCTAAAACCAGGTCGAAATATCTCCTTTCTAAATTTCATGTCAATTCCTTTACCTGTATCTATAACATCTAAATAAATATGTTTATCATCAGAACTTAATTTATAAACAATTGTGCCGTTTTTTGATTCAATTGCATCAATAGAGTTTTTTGTAAGATTTTCAAGTACCCATTCAAAAAGGCCTGAATTTATTAACGCAAAGTATTCTTTTTTCTTTGTTGCATTTTCGGTAATCAATCTAAGTTCAATATTCTTTCCACTTTGAGGTATTCGTCTTTCAAAATAATCAATAACTCTGTTGATAATTATTACTAAGTCTTCTTTTCGCAATTCAGGGAGTGAACCAATTTTGGAAAATCTATCGGCAACTTTTTGTAACCTCTCCAGATCATTCTCTACTTCCGAAATTAAGTCCATAACTTTATCTGGGTTATCAAAATTAATTTTCAATAATTCTATCCAACCCATTAAACTAGAGAGGGGAGTTCCAAGTTGATGTGCTGTTTCTTTTGATAGCCCAATCCATATTTTACTTTGCTCATTTCTTTTCACATAACTAAAACCAAAATATGCAAGAAAGATAAATGCTGATGCAATTAGTAATTGAATAAATGGGTAATATTTCAACTGTTCGACAAGCCATGAATCGCCATAATGAATTTTCCCAAGAATAATTGTGTCATTATATGTAATGATAATTGGAGGATGAGCTTTGTCCATTTTTTTAATGAGATTTTGAAGATAAGATTTTCTTTTTTCAATCGGCCAAGTAGTATCAAGTTCAATATTTCTAATTTGAGTAGTGCTTGTTAAATCAATATTATTATCTTTATCTGATAATATGAGGGGAAAATCAATGTCTTGAATAATGTTCTCGAATATAAATGTGTAATCTTTTTCAGGTTCGTCGGAATTTGCTACATACTCTAACCCACGAGCATAAAGAGTGGCAATCTTCTTTTCTCTCGCCTGTATTTGCTTCACTACATAATTTGTATATAGAAGAGTAGCTGCTGTGATGATCAGTGCGATTAAGAGCAAAATTAATTTTATGTACAGGGGAAATTCCCTCTTAAATTTTATCATTCTCTTGCTTCCTCAAAAAATTCAATCAATGCATCGCGAATCGATTTGGCGATTTTAAGTTTAAATTCCTTTTGTCTTAGAAGTTCTTCTTGCTCAGGATGAATTATAAACACAGGTTCAACTAATACAGCAATTGTTTCCGGTATTCTACACATATAAAGATTATCCCAGTAAATTCCAAAATCTGGAACATTTAAATTTTTTCTCAACTTATCATGAAGTTTATAAGCTAATTCGCGGGCATTTTGATTATACCAATAAACACTTAAACCATTATGCTTCCGTGGGTCAACTCCATCAGGAACAGCATTGTTGTGAATACTTATTGATACATCAGGATTAAAAGATAATACTCGGGATTTTCTTTCCCTTAAAGGAAGTGACTCATTAACTCTAGTTAAGTATACTTTTGCACCTTCTTTCTCCAACAAATCCTTAGTTAAAATTGCTAATTCAAGATTTATATCTTTTTCTTTCATGCCTTGTGGACCAACGGCACCATCTTCAGGATTATGACCCGGATCTAGAACAATTACTTTATCTCGTAATGGTTTACCAAAAAATAGATACCTTTTTTCTATCGTAGGCGTTTTCTTCACTTGAACATTTAAGACAGTACCATCATAATAAACATTATAGCCCCACAGTTGCTTTTGGTTTAAATAAATTTTGAGCTCAAGTTCGTCATCATTTAGTTGATTCCACTTAATATTGTTTATTAAACTTTGTTTTTGGTCAAAATATATCCAGTCTATGTTTGATGTTGCTCCATATATTTTAACAATAAGCGATTTTGTTTCTATTTCATAGTCAATTTCATAAGGCAATTTTTCATGAAGTCCGACTTGTACTAAAACCTGATTTTCATAGTCTTGAACTCGAATTACTTCGATAGTAGATTTTGGCGGTGGAGTTCCTTCGGGCAAAATTTCTGCAGATGATTTCGGGACAAAAATATGAGTGTTTCTTGAAATTTTTAACTTGTAAAAGCCTTGTTTTTCCCCGACATAAATTGCTTTAACACCCTCAGGAAGAAACATTTTATAACCAAGCATCGGGCCAGTTCTTCCAATCACTAAATTTGGTTCATATAAGATTTTAACCACCTTAGGTTGCCTTAAACGATTTATGGAAATAGTTGATCTAAGTTTAAAGTCCTTTTTTCCAAGTGATGGATGATCCAGTGTTACATAAATATTTTTATTCTGCCAGTCTGCATCTGGAATGACAAGACATCCTTCGTAAATTCCTCTAATTGTGTCTTTGGATTGAACAAAACCAGAACCAAAAATAGCCTCACCAAGATAGAATTGATTTGTTAAAATCGTTTCCACCATAGGATAACATTTGTCACTTTCAATGGTGAAGGTTGCTTTGCAATTAGGAGTTGCTTTGAATTTTATACTGAATATTTCACCTGGATTTAATGTAAGATTTTCATCGGGTTGAATTTCAAAGTTTTCATCAATAATTAATTCATTTTCAGGCAGAGTGCGCAAAGGCTTCGGTACCAAAACCGGATATTTAATCGTATCAATTTGATTTTCTGATAATAATGTTATGAGAAAATAAGCTTGCAGGTACTTAGGTAATGTTTTATATAGAGAATCACTCAAATCATTTATTATGACCTTTGAGTAATGGAGGAAAGAACCATTTTTATATATTTCAACTTTCTCACCATTGATTTTGAGTTCCTTAACAGATTTATCAACACGTCCAAGGATTAAACAATAATTGTTTTGCGGATTGATGATTTGATCTTTCTTTGGATATACGACAAAAATTTTCTCAATTTGATTTACATTTGACTTGGCATTAGAAAAATTAATTACACATAAAAGTGTGGCTGTGATGAGAATGAAAAAGTTATAAAATAATTGAGTCATCCCTCTCAAAACCTGTAGAGATTATTTTTATTTTTATTTTAAGAAAATCTTCTATAAAGTGTAGATAATTTTTAGCGTTCTGTGGAAGTTTTTCAAAATTTCTTATTCCTTGAATTGATTCCTCCCAGCCATCAAATTCTTTGTAAATTGGAACAACCTTGCTTAAAGTGAAAGTTTCAACTGGAAAGTAATTAAGCTCATTCCCATCTAATTCATAATCGATGCAAACATTAATTTTATTCAATCCACTTAATACATCTAACTTAGTAATAGCCAAAGAACTAAATCCATTTATTTGTTTGGAATACATTAGAGCAACAAGGTCCAGCCATCCGCAACGTCTCGGTCTTCCTGTCGTTGCTCCATATTCATTCCCTTTACTACGAAGATATTCTCCCAGATCATTTTTTATTTCTGTAGGGAATGGTCCCTCGCCCACTCTTGTAGAGTAAGCTTTTACAACTCCAATTACTTCACTATCTTTAATATCCTTTAACGAAACGCCACTACCAGTAAGTACTCCACCAATAGTCGGATTCGATGAAGTTACAAACGGATAGGTACCAAAGTCAACATCTAATAATGATCCCTGTGCACCTTCAAACAAAATTCGTTTGTTAGTTGCAATTAGATTACTGACAAAAGTTGCATCATCAATGATAAATGATCTTAGTTTATCTCTGATTTTCATTATTTGGTTAAAAACATCTTCTATGACAATTTCAGAATCGTTATAAAAATTATTAAGCAGAGTGTTTTTAATTTTAATATTTACGTTAAGTTGATCTTTAATATAATCATCATTGAATATATCAATTACCCTGATTCCTAATCGAGAATATTTATCAGCATAAGCTGGACCAATTCCTTTTCCAGTTGTACCAATTTTTTGATTTTTATCCTCACTTAATCGATCAAAAATTTTATGAAAAGGAAGAACAAGATGAGCATTTGGTAGAATGAAAATTCGATCATTGTAGTTTACGCCATTTGTTGTAAGTATTTCTAGTTCTTCAAAAAAAGCAAAAGGATCTAAAACAACTCCATTACCAATTATACATAAAACTCCTTCTCTCACAATTCCAGAAGGTATCAAATGCAAAACAAACTTTTTCCCTTTAATAAAAATCGTATGACCAGCGTTAGCCCCTCCTTGATATCTTACAACTGCGTCAATTTCTGTACTAAGAAAATCAACTATTTTTCCTTTACCCTCATCGCCCCACTGGGCACCAATAACTATAATGTGTTTCATCATAATCTCATTAAAATAAAAAAACCCGTATTAGCAAATGAAGCTAATACGGATTCAATTTTTCCATAAAATGATAATTTAATTTGTTTTGAAACTCTTCACTGCTTCTTCGACAGAGTCATAATGTTCAAAGATAGTTATCAACTTAGTTATCATTAATAGACTTTCAATTTTTTCTGTTACATTCACTATTTTCAAATCACCACCACCATTTTTCATTGTTGTTAAAGCGCTGATCAAAATTCCAAGTCCAGAGCTATTGATAAATTTAACATTGGCAAGATCAATTACTACATTCTTCTTACCTTCATCTAATAATTTATGTAAAAGTGCGTTCATTTCTGCTGCATCTGGACCTCCCATTACATTTCCGTGAAGTTCCAAAATTACGGCATTGTACATCTCATTTTGTTTTATTTTCATTTTGCACCTCCTATATTTAATTTAGTTTTTACATTTTTAAATATCAAAAGAAACACTAAAATTCAATCTTACCTTTACGTTTTTTAATCGTCCAATCATAAACGAAAGCCGACGCTATGAATATTGATGAATATGTCCCTGTAATTGTACCTACGAAAAATGTAAAGGCAAAACCACGATTAACTTCACCTCCATATACTAAAAGCGCAACTAAAACGAGTAGAACCGTCCCAGTAGTTAAAATTGTTCTTGATAAAGTTCGATTAATGCTCATATTCATTAAATTTTTCAAATCCATGGTTTTATATATTTTCAAATTCTCACGAATTCGATCGAACACCACTACTGTATCATTCACTGAGAATCCAACAAGGGTAAGAAAGGCAGCTATGATAGATTGAGTAATCTCTAAGTTAAGACCGGGAATTATTCCGTTAAAGAAAGAAACAAAACCTAAAGTTATCAAAACGTCATGAAATAAAGCTAAAACTGCACCAACACCAAACACAAATTTAAATCTAAATCCTATATAAATTAATATGGCAATCAAAGCAAAGATTACAGCAAGAAAAGCATCTCTTCTAAGTTCTTTACCAATTTTTGGACCTACTTTATCTTCTTTAATTATTTCGAACTTGTAGTCTTTAAAGTGCTGTGCCAATCCTTCTCTTATTAAATCAGAAACAGTTACTCTTACAATAACATCCCGATTTCCCTCTTCAAGAGAATAAACTCCCGCTTGAAAATAGTTCATAATTAAATGATCGGCTACTAATTTTGCAGAATCACTGGAGGGCAACGTGTAAACGATGGAATTTGTAGTCCTTTCTTTTACGGTAAACAATGTATCTGGAAGAATTTCTTTAATGGAAGAGTTGATTTTATTTATAAGGTTATCAAATTGTTCTAGTGCAATCTCTTGAAGCGGCGTTCTTATTAAGATATTTTCAGATGTTGTTCCGAAAGTCTTTACTTCAACATTACCAATTCCAATTTCAGATGCTGCTTTTCGAACTTCAGAGAGATCTACAGCTTTATTAAAGCTAACAACCACTTCAGTACCACCACTAAAATCAATCCCATATTCCAGTCCTTTTACAAACACAGAGATCAAACCTAAAATTATAATAACCATTGATAGAACGTATAATTTTTTTCTTTTTCCGATAAAGTCTATGTTTATATTATCAAAAAGTCTCATAATTAAAATTCTCCTGATAAACTAACCGAAGTTAGGCTTCCTGCCTTGTTCAACATATAAATCGAAAATTAGTCTTGTAATGACAAGTTGTGTAAATAAAGTTGAGGCAATACCAATCATAAGAGTTAAAGCAAATCCTTGAATTGGACCACTACCAAACTGATATAAAATTAAACCAGTAAAGAAAGTAGTAATTTGACCATCGAAAATAGCAGTGAAGGCTTTTGAATATCCTGCATCAATTGCAGCTTTCATTGTTTTACCTGTTTTCAATTCTTCGCGTATTCTTTCATTAACCAAGACATTTGCGTCCACCGCCATACCAATTGTCAAAATAATTCCCGCGATTCCAGGAAGTGTAAGTGTTGCTCCAAAACCAGCAAGAACTGCTAGAATGAAAAAGACATTTATGATTACTGCAAAATCCGCAACACCTCCGGCAAAGTTGTAGTATATAAACATAAAAATTATCACCAAAATACCTCCAAGCAAAGCAGAAGTTAAACCTTTTTTAATTGAATCCTGACCTAAAGAAGGACCAATCACTCTTTCTTCGATAATATCGACAGGAGCTGGAAGAGCACCTGCTTTTAGTACGATTTCAAGTAGTTTTGCTTCGTCAAGAGTACCAATATTTTCGATTTGAGAGCTACCACCAGTAATTTTACTTCTAACAGTTGGTGCTGAAAATGCGAGTCCATCAAGTATTATTGCAATTCTTTTATCAATGTTATTTCCAGTTATTCTTGCCCAATCTCTTGAGCCTTCTGGATTCATTTCCATAATTACAATTGGTGCACTCGTTTGCGGATCAAGTGTAGCTCTTGCATCCGTGATAACTCCACCAGTAAGCTCAGGAAGAGCTTTTACACAGTAAAGTCTATAAATACCCTCACCTTCAGCAAAAAACTCTGGTTTTGCACTCCAAATAAATTTTACATCTTTTGGAATTATATTTTGAATCTCTTGACGATTTAACATTAGTTCTACTTTACTTCTATCACTTGCCCGAACAAACAAATCAGCTGTTTGAGATTGCGGATTAGGCATTGCAACTGAGAAAAATGGATATTCTTTCTCAAATTCCTCTTTTGTAAGTTGATCAGGTGACTTTTGAGTTGTATCAGCTTGAGCTGTATCATCAACAGCCTTACCAGCAAGAACTCGATTAATCTTTTCGAGTAATGGATAAGTGAACTCTGGATCCTTGACGAGATTAAATTCAAGTAAAGCAGTACCTTGTAATAATTGTCTAGCTTCCTCTTTTCTTGCTACACCGGGAAGTTCAACAATAATTCTTCTTGAGCCAGTAAGATGAATACTTGGTTCTGCCACTCCATATTGATCAACTCTATTACGAATAATTTCTTGTGCTCGTGTAACTGCACCTTCTGCTTCTTTCTCTAATCTACTAATTATATCAGAATCTTCTTCTCTAATTTCGCCAAAATATCTACTTAATCTGATACCTCGTTTTTTTGCTTCCTCAGCAAATACTTTTACAACTGATTCTTCAGTTACTTTAGTAATATTCTCAGTTTGCTTTAGAATTTCGTAAAAAGTATCATCTGGATTTTTGGCAATTTTTTCCAAAAGCTTTAGAGTATTTACTTCAAGAACGATGTACATTCCACCTTGAAGATCAAGCCCAAGTTTTAAGCGTTTTTCCCTTGCTTTTATAATGGAAGGATCTGAGTTACGAATACTATCTTCAATTTGAGTTAAATATTTATCTACTTCGAAACTAGAAGCTTGAGGATTGTTTTTAAAGAATTCGGTTTTTCGTTCTTCCAATGTTTTTTGAATTTCTTTCGTGTTCAGATAATCCTGAACTGTAGGATAAAGGAAATAAATTCCTAATCCTATAAGTGCTAAAACTAGTAAAATCTTAAATCTATATTTCTTCATAACTAACCACTTTTTATGAAAAACTTAGCTTTCAAATATATTATTTGAGGTCTTGAAAAACAATTTAAAGTAAATCAGCTATAAATTCTTTACAAAAAATTTATGCTAAAAAATGATATAAGAATGCTATCTATGTTTAGAGTCAAGTACAAGAGCAAAAATTATTTTAATTTTTGAATCAAATTTTTAAAATTTTCAATATTCATTATACTCATTAACATAAAAATTCGATTACTTTTTTACATCCCAACCATAGTCGAAATATTCATAAGTTAAATTTTCACCATCAACATTAACTATCACAAAGCCCTCTTCCAATCCATTATTGGGTCCAGCCCACCATCTTCCTGAAACAGCTCCTCCTGTTAAAAATCTTACTCTGTTATTAAAATTTATCTCTTCGAGAATATGCAAATGACCTTGTAGAACTAATTTCAAATTATGCTCCTTGAATAAGCTTAAAACCTCGAGAGAATTGCTTATAACTAATCCTGGTGTATTTGGTTCAAGTGAACCTTTCTGTATTTGAGTTAAAGCAGTTATGAATGGAATATGCGTCACTACAACGATTGGAGTTCCCTTGTCAGTTTTACTCAATTCATTTTTTAACCAGGAAATTTGTTCTGCGTTTACCCTTCCTTCATATTTTCCTTCTTCATTTAGTTTTTCAATGGAATCGAGAATGAAAAATTTCCAGCCTTTGTGCTCAAAAGTTCTATAGGTCTTTCCAATTCTTTTCTCAAACATCTTTTTACCATATTCGGGATGATCTGATGATACTTTACTTTGTGGATACCAACCAAAAATTTCATGATTACCTATGGTATGATATACAGGAGCGTTAATTAATTTCATAGTCTCGTTAAATAAATTGTAGAGACTATCTGCTCTTTCATAACTAACAGCAAGCGCATCCATAATCAAATCACCACCAGTTATCACAAAATCTGGATTGAGCTTATTTATCTCTGAAATTGCTTTCTTAACCCCCTCAACAGCATTTGCCTCTCTTTGAATGTGAAGGTCCGTCATAAAAATAAACTTAAATCTGGGATTCTGCGCAAAAAGTAAATTTGATAGTAAGATAAAGCATATGAGTATTAACCTATTAATAGAAATATTTCTTTTCATATTTACCTCAATTTTTTCACAAACCTAATTAAAATCATTGATTTTTATTAAAAGCTAACTTAAAATTTTGGTTAAATCTTTATTTGCAATATGCTGCAAAAGTTTAAGCTTTTTACTTTTGTTAAATCATTTCTTTGATTTTACATATTAAACAAAAGTTCACAAATCAACCTATGTTATGAAAATTTTATATCAAAAAATTATTTTTTTCTATACCTCCAATTAAAGTAAATGCCTGTTTTCTTTTGGGTTTTATTTAGCTTCGGGAACTTATTACGATTAAATTCGCATTTTTATTTGTGGAGTGAATATGTTCTGTTCATTACAAATAATCTGAATTTAACAAACGAATTATGAAGGAATTACGTTTTATAAAATTTAAACGATCGAATGCTTGAAATCGGGTTCTAAAAACTGCCCTTTTTTATGATCAGAGTTAGAAAGTTTTTACATACTAAATTTATTAGATTGAATTAAATAAAGAGATTTTAAGAACTTTGTATAAATTTATGGTAATTTTTTGATGATACATTTTAGAGATAAAAATTTAATCCCTATTTGGGAAAAACTACAATCAGGCATAGAACTGACTTTTGAGGATGGCATAACTTTATATGGCTCAAATGATATCCTTTCAATTGGTAAAATGGCTCACTGGTTACAGAGAGAGAAAGTTGGGGATGCAGTATTTTTTGTAGTTAACCAAAAAATTGAACCCACAAATATTTGCGTGCTTTCTTGCAAGTTTTGTGACTTTGCAGTTAAGAAAACTTCACCTGAAGCATATGAAATGACTATAGAGGAAATTCTGAGCAAATTAAATGATGAACTAATGGAAGTTCATATTACCGGTGGACTTCATCCTGATTGGGAGTGGGACTATTACGTTGGAATGGTAAAAGAAATCAAAAAACACTTTCCGAAAATTGATGTTAAAGCTTTCACGGCTGTGGAAATAGATTTCTTTTCTAAAAAATTCAAGAAATCAATAGAAGATATTTTATTAGAACTGAAAGAGGCAGGGCTAAGGACTTTACCGGGTGGAGGAGCAGAAATTTTTTCTGAAAGAGTAAGAAGATCACTTTTTAATCAAAAGATTGGCGCAAAAAGATGGTTAGAAATTCACAAAATAGCTCATTCACTTGGAATTAAATCAAATGCAACAATGCTTTATGGTCACGTAGAAACATTTGAAGAAAGAGTGAATCACTTACTTAAATTGAGAGACCTTCAAAAAGAAACAAATGGATTTTTATCTTTCATACCTTTGGCTTTTCAACCTGGTGATACTGGAATTAAAATGCGTAATCAATTCACTTCCGCAATTGACGACTTAAGAACAATTGCAATTTCAAGATTAATTCTTAACAATTTTGATCATATAAAAGCCTACTGGATAATGTTAACGGAAGAACTTGCAGCAGTTGCTCTTAACTTTGGTGCTAATGATCTGGATGGCACCGTAGGTGGCGAAAGAATTGCTCATGACGCAGGCGCAATAACTCCTATGCAACTTGCAAAAAATAAACTAATTAATATTATAAATGACGCTAATAAAATTCCTGTTGAAAGGGATATTTATTACAGGCCATTGAAACTCTACTCTGAAAAAATAGTTGGAAAAGTTTCCTATATCAACACATTGCCATTTTTTCAAAATCTTAACTTTAATAATTACAAAATTTTTACGGCACCACCACGTCAATTAGGCTTTTTATTCAAAGAAGGTTTTATTGATGCTGGTATTATTTCACTCGTAGATTATCTGGAAAAAGAGTCTGATTATCGTTTACTTAAATATGGTATAGTAGGAAATAAAAACGTTAAAAGTGTAATCCTTTACTCAAAAGTTCCTCTGGAACAGTTAAACAAAAAATGCATAGCTGTATCTGACGAAACTTCAACTTCATTTAGATTAATGCAAGCTATTTTAGAATTAAAGCAAGGTTTCGATCTAAATTACATCCGTGAAAAAATCTCATATCGTAAAACAAATCTTTCTCATTTTGATGCCTTCTTAACAATTGGAGATGATGCTCTCAAGTTCATGAATAATAAACCTGAACAGTTTAAATATCATTATGATCTAGCACAACTATGGTATGAATGGAAATCCTTACCATTTGTCTTTGCCGTTTGGACTGTTAAAAATACACTTTCAGAATCACAGTGTGAAGAAATCAATCAATTACTTGAAAATTCTCTCAAAAAGTTTTTTGATGGGAAAATTGAAATTGAAAAATTTCATTTATCAAACTTAAAGCTCAGTTCAGGTGAAATTGCCGACTACCTAAATAATCTAACATATCGAATCGGTGTAGATGAAATAAAATCAATAAACATTTTCAGAGAAATATACGATCAATTAAAAATGTCTAATAAAAATATTATGAACTTAATAGAACGATTCTAATCAACACAAAATTGAAAAATATGGACACAAAAGACATACTAAGAAAGGCCTTTGACGGTGAAAGAATTAATGAGCAGGAGTGTTTGCAACTCTTAAGTTATAATGACCTTCTTGAACTTGGTGAAGTAGCTAATGAAGTTCGTTTCAGACATAACCCTTATGAAGTGGTAACCTTTGTTGTTGACTCAAATCCTAACTATACAAATGTATGTAATGTTGATTGTACCTTCTGTGCTTTTTACCGCAAAAAAGATGATCCTGATGCTTATACATATTCTATCGATGAATTGATCAAAAAATTCAAAGAGTCAGCAAATCGTGGTATTACTACTATACTACTTCAAGGTGGAGTTAATCCCGATCTACCGTTCGAATATTATCTTGAACTCGTTGAAAAAACAAGAAAAGAAGTTCCAGAAATTCATCCTCACTTTTTCACGACTTCAGAAATTATTGGAATGAGTGAAGTAAGTGGACTTTCCATAAGAGAAGTTCTAATAAAATTAAAAGAAGTCGGTTTGAATACAATTCCTGGTGGTGGAGCAGAAATTTTAAGTGATAGAGTACGAAAGAAAATTAGCAAAAAGAAAGGACCAAGCTCATCATGGCTTGATGTTATGCGAGAAGCGCATTTACTTGGATATAAAACAACTGCTACAATGATGTTCGGTCATATTGAAACGAACGAGGATATTATCATTCATTTGAGTAGCATTAGAAAACTTCAAGACGAAACAAAAGGCTTTACAGCTTTTATTCCTTGGAGCTTCAAACCAGAAAACACTCCTTTGGAAAAACACATAAAAACTTACTCATCACCATATCGCTATCTTCAAATAATTGCAGTCTCAAGAATCTTTCTGGATAACTTTCCTCATATTCAAGCCTCTTGGTTTAGTGAAGGAAAAAAAATTGGTCAGGTTGCGTTACACTTCGGTGCTGATGATTTTGGTGGGACACTTGAAGAAGAAAATGTCCACGCTGCCGCAAATTTCATAAATAGAAGCACAAAGGATGAAGTAATTGAATTAATACATGGTGCGGGCTTTGACGCAGCTCAACGTGATACGCTCTATAACATTCTTAAAGTCTATCATAAAAAACCAGTTGCACAATCAACATAATGAGAAGAGACCATCGACTACATTTTCTCTCATGGGATCATCGTAAAACATTATACGAATGTTTTGTTTTATCAAAATATTTAGAAAATTTTAACGACGAAGAAGTACTTTTCAAAAAAGCTTTCTTCCTGAACTTATATGATTCAGAATTGATTCCACATTTTAGAGCAGAAGAAGAGATCTTGTTACCTTTAATGTTAAATCACTTAGATAGTGAGAATACTTTAATAACTAAACTACTGGTTCAGCATGTTACAATACATCACTTTATCCAAAAATTAAAGAACGAAAATTCAGTGCATAATATTAGATTAGTTTTGAAAGAACTATCTAAATTCCTGACTGAACACATAAGATTTGAAGAAAGGATACTCTTTGAAACAATACAAAACCTATTAAATGATGATGAACTAAATCAAATAGATTATGAATTAAAAATGCGATATGAAGGAAAATACGATTCACCAAGTTGTAGTACCTGAAATTGAGAAAAATAACTTAATCTTGGAATCTTTTGAGTTTAATGTAAATCTTACACCTTTCGAACTATTCACAAGTATCTCACCTGAAAACGGCTGGATGTTTTTTGATAGCTCCCTTAATGTGGAAGATTACGGCAAGTATTCTATAATTGCTCCTTTCCCGGATTCAATTATTTATTTTGACGGAAAAAATCTTTATAAAATTATAAATGAAGAAAAATTTATTCTTGAAGGAAAACCTTTTGATTACTTACAAAAATTTTTACAAGAAAAACGAAAATTTATAGATCTTAATGATCAAACTATTAATACTTTTTTTGGTGGATTTGCTGGATTTATTTCATATGACTTTGGTTTGAGAATAGAAAACGTAATTTCAGACAAAAAACCTGTAACATATGTGCCAGAAATTTATTTTGGTTATTTTGATTCTGCCTTGATTTACAATCATGAGAAAAGAAATTATACAGCATATTCAACAAATTCAGTCAAAAAGTTTCTTGATCGAATTTTTTCACGTTACACGCCTACCAAAAAACAAAAACAATCATTTCAACCCACTAAGTTTAATTCAAACTTTACAAAAGAAGAATATATTAACACTGTCAAAAAAGCCCTTAATTATATCGCAGAAGGTGAAGTTTATCAAATCAATTTATCACAACAATTTCATTGTGAAACCGAATTACATCCCCTTGAAATTTATAACTTACTTCGTCAAAATAACCCTGCTCCATTCAGTGCGTTAATTAAAATTAATAATTCCCAATGGATTCTTAGTACTTCACCTGAGTTATTCCTAAAGGTTAAAAATGGTGTTGTTAAAACAAAACCGATCAAGGGAACAATTCAAAGAGGTAAAACGGAAGAAGAAGATAATCAACTTAAGGAAAAACTTCACTCAAGCATAAAAGATAATGCTGAGCTTTTGATGATTGTTGACCTTGAAAGAAATGACTTAGGTAAAGTTTGCAAAAGTGGAAGCGTAAAAGTTATTCACTTAAAAAAAGTTGAAACATATAAAAGTGTTCATCACCTGGTTGCAGAGATTGAAGGTGAACTGGAAGAAGGCAAAAATATTTTCGATTTACTGTTAGCGACTTTTCCTGGTGGTTCAATTACTGGTGCACCTAAAAAACGAGCCATAGAAATTATAGATGAATTAGAAAAGTGTAAGCGCGGAATTTACACTGGTTCAATTGGATATATTTCTCTCAATGGTGATGCTATGTTTAATATTTCAATAAGAACATTATATTATGAAAACAAACAATTATTCTTAGGACTTGGTGGTGGAATTGTAATTGATAGTAATCCTGAAAAAGAATACGAAGAAACAATTCATAAAGGAAAAGCAATTTTTGAATCATTAAGTGAAAATGAATAAACATTTTGACAATTCATCATTTAAATTCGGTTATGGATTTTTTGAAACCTTCCGGAGCGAAAACTATCAATTAATATTTTTCGAAGAACACATGAATAGATTAAATCTCTCACTACGCATTTTTAACTTTAGTCCCCTTACTATTGAAAACATTCAAAAAGAAATTTTGAAAAAATTAAAAAATCAAAAATTAAAATCAGCACGAATCAGAATTACAGCATATCTAAATGATTTAAATAAAACTGAAATTCACTATGAAATTACTCCATTCAAAAGAACATTCCCCGAAAAAACAAAAATCAAACTGGCAAAAGCAATTCTTCCTCATGGTTTCCATTTACGAAAACACAAAACAACAAGTTACTTTCTAAATTATCATGAATTCAGATTAGCTAAAGATCTTGGATACGATGAAGCTATTTTCATTGACGATAAAAACCACTTGCTAGAAGGAACTCGAACAAACATTTTTTTTATTATCTATAAAAATAAAAACGAAAAGTTCAAAGTTATAACCTCACCAATTTCATGCGGTATTTTGCCGGGCATTGGTAGAAAAAAAGTTATCAAACTTTTGAAGGATCAAGGTCACGATGTAGAAGAAAAGCCATTCCATATTAAAAATTTAGTCGATGTAAAAGAAATATTTATAGTAAATTCTCTAAATGGAGTTATTCCTATCTACTCATTTGAAAACTTAAAATTCAATCCTTATCACTCACTTCAAATCAGAAGAGATTTTGAAAATAATTTTTACAAAGTTTATTAAACTCATTCTAAATTTTTCTAAGTCTTATTCACTGAATTTTCATTATCTTTTCTATAAAAACATGGAACAAAATTGATAAGAGTAAACCTTCTATGAGTTCTAAAAATTTTTTGGAATACATATTTATGAAGTGAAAGTTTTTATTTTTTGATAAATTATAGTCTCAAATTTTATTTTTTAATGCTATAAATTTGTCAATAAAAATTACCGGGTTATGGAAAAGTTATTAAAACTTGAAAAGTTAATTCAATCATACGAAAGTGTACTAGTTGGATTTTCTGCCGGAGTGGACTCAACACTTGTTTCATTTGTTGCTAATAAAGTATTAGGTCCAAAAGCTCTGATTGTTCTTGCCAAAACTGAAACAATAATTGAAGAAGATGTTGAACTCGCCCGAAAAATTGCTAAAAAGCATGGCTTCAATTATCGTGAAATTGAATACAATGAACTTGAAATCGATTATTACGCTAATAACCCAGTAAATAGGTGTTATTTCTGCAAGAAAGAGTTATATAATCAGTTAAAGAAAATTGCTTTTGAAGAAAAAATAAATTTCATTCTAGATGGAGCAAATGTTGACGACTTGGGTGATTATCGTCCCGGAAGAATAGCAGCAAGAGAGAAAGAAGTTAAGTCTCCTCTAATAGAATGTGGATTTACAAAAGCTGATGTTCGTCATGCCGCATCACTTCTTGAATTACCAAATTATGATAAACCTTCAGCCCCTTGTTTATCTTCGCGAATTCCTTACGGAACAAGGATCGACAAAAAATCACTTAAGATGATAGCAGAGGCGGAAAAATTTTTGAGAAAGCTTGGATTTATAAATGTGAGAGTAAGACATTATCAGGATAAAGCCAAAATAGAAGTTGATTCATACTTGATTCCAGAATTAAAAAAACTTTTTCAACATATCGATAAAAAATTCAAAGAAATCGGTTATACATTCATAGAAATCGATCCAGAAGGATTTCAATCTGGTAAATTAAATCGTGACATAATTTCAAAAATTCCTATCATAAAATGAAAAACAAAAACATTATAAAGCTTCTTGAAGATTACAAACTCTCCAGGATTTCAATAGAACAAGTTTTAGATTATATAAAGAAAAGTGAAAAAATTCTTAACCTTGATTTTGCTCAAATTGATTTGTATCGAGAACAACGAACTTTAATTCCAGAAATTATTTATTGCGAGAATAAAACAATTAAACAAATTCTTTCTATTATCAAGAATACTTTAAATCAAAAAGATATTGTAATTGGTACAAGGTGTTCCGAAGAAAAACTAAAAAAAATAAAATCCAAATATCCCGAAGGAAAATATTCTTTTGATGGCAGAGCATTTTATATTAATAAGAAAAAGATCAAAAAACTTAAAGGAAAAGTCGCGTTAATCTCTGCAGGCTCAACAGACATTCCGGTTTGTGAAGAAGCCGCCATAGTACTTGAAGCTTTGGGCGTTGAATACAATAAATTTTTTGATATAGGAGTTGCGGGCATTCATCGACTTTTTTCCAAAGCAGAAGAAATAAACAGATGCGATGTTTTGATAGTCGCAGCTGGAATGGAAGGAGCATTACCATCTGTAATTGGTGGAATTTTTTCTCAACCTATTATAGCCATACCTACAAGCATTGGTTATGGGACCGCTTTAAATGGATTTACAGCACTATTTGCAATGTTAACCAGTTGTTCGCCGGGTGTTACAGTGGTTAATATTAATAATGGTGTTGGCGCTGCAGCTGCTGCAATAAAAATATTAAATCTACTTAATTAAAAGTTACCTGATGAAAATCGCTTTTGTTACATCAGAACTCTCCCCTTATGCAAAAGTTGGTGGACTTGCTGATGTATCTCAAAGCCTTCCCTTAGAATTAAGTAAAATCGGATGCGAAGTTAAAATTTTTTTACCAAGATATTCTACAATTGATCTGTGGATTTACGATCTGCATTATTGTTATAACTTAAGTGATATATCAATTCAACTCTCAGGTAAAAATCATATCATCCATACCTACAAAAAAGAATTTCCAGAAAAAAATCTTGAAATATTTTTTATTGATTCACCTTATCACTTCTCTCGTAGTTCTATCTATACTAACGATGCAGATGAAAGTGAAAGATTTCTTGCTCTTTCATTTGCTTTTATCGAAATATGCAAACGAATGAACTGGATTCCTGACATTATTCACACAAACGATTGGCCCTCTGCAATTTTGCCATATCTCATCAAACGTAAAGATGAAAATTCCAACTTCAAACACACCGGATCATTGTTAACTATTCATAATATTGAATACCAGGGAAATTTCGAACCACAGATAATT
>Ga0209721_1000842_pt1 | contig 25298 bp, 21 predicted proteins | sample TshhotsprinmetaG_FD_184139 | JGI IMG/M metagenome (GOLD analysis project Ga0209721, IMG submission 184139) | Hot spring microbial communities from South Africa to study Microbial Dark Matter (Phase II) - Tshipise hot spring metaG (SPAdes)... | ecosystem: Environmental > Aquatic > Thermal springs...
GTGGAATTCGGACAATCCGGATGAATTAAAAATGATGCTGGCGGGAATTAAATTAAGTCAGCAGAGAGGTGGCATATTGAGGAGATAAGGATAGCATTATATAAAAAGGGTTGAAGAGAGGGAGGGCTCTTTTTGTAATTTTTCAATGATATTTTTTATTATTCTTTCCATTCTTTTTATGTAATTGTTTTCAATAATCAACAGAAGAAAAGGAATGTTGTATGCCCATGAAAAGAGAGCCATTAAAAGTAGGTATTATTGGTTGTGGAGCGATAGCCCAGGAACGACATCTTCCTTACTGGCGTGAATTGGAGGAAGAAGATCGTGTAATCATTTCGGGTTTGTGTGATGCAATACGGGAACGACCCGAAAGTGAAGCGAAGTTATGTAAACAGGCGGAGGTCTATACAGACTATATCGATATGCTCAAAAAGGCCAGGTTCGATATCATAGATGTGTGTACTCAGAATCGTCTTCATGCTCCGATGACTTTATCGGCTTTGAATGCAGGGGCTCATGTTTTGGTAGAGAAACCTATAGCAATGAATACTGCGGAAGCGAAAAAGATGGTTGAAACCGCAAAAAAGAAAAAAAGGAAATTGATGGTGGCTCAACATATGCGGTTTGAAGCCGGAGCGGAGAAGTTGAAGGAGATGGTAGATAAGGGTGTTTTGGGAAAAGTATATACAGCAGAGGCCAAATGGCTTCGCAAACGGGGTATCCCCGGTTGGGGCCGATTTCATATTGCAAAAGAATCGCGAGGAGGACCTTTAATTGACATAGGGGTACATATGATGGATTTGTGTTTTTGGCTAATGGGATGTCCAAGGCCTATATCGGCCTCTGCAAAAGTATATCGGATGTTCGGGGATAGACCGGACCTGTTCAATGCGGATTGGGGTGTCCCGTATAATGTGAGAGAATTTGATGTTGAAGATTATGCAACGGGATTGGTTCGCTTTGAAAATGATATGACCATGCAGATAAGTTTCTCTTGGGCGGCGAACATTCCTGAAGAAGTCTATAATGTTACAGTTTTAGGCGATAAGGCTGGATTGACTACACATCCGCCGGGGATCTATTCAGCAGACCATTCTTCACTCACGAGATATACATGGGATTGGTTATCGAAAGAAGATGGGCATCGTAAAGAAATAAGACATTTTACAGAGTGCATTGAGGAAGATAAGCCCGTTATTGTCCAACCGGAACAGTCATTGCAGGTTCAAAAGATTATAGAGGCCTTATATGAGTCTTCAAAAAAGAACCGAGAAGTTCCTATCCGTTAATGAATTTTTTAAAGTGAAATTCAATTCATGATAAGATGATGTTATGTTATAAACATGGAACGATAAGGAGTTAAGATATGGCTACATCTAAAAATAAAGTTGTATATCTGGTAAATAATGGAGATTTTCGTGATACTGCTTGTCGTGTAGGTTGGCCTATGCAAGAGAAAACACTTCAGTTACTACAAAAAGCATTGAAGCAATTAGGGTATAATACTCAAGTTTTACCAAAATATGATTCAAAAAAGAGACATGGTTTTATTACAAAACAGTGTGAGGGGGTTCAAGTATTTTCACAAATCGATTCAGAGGCTCCTGTTATTGTGGTCTTGAATATCTGGGCGTATTCTCATCATGTAGCGGGTCCTTTACAGACACATCGTGGACCTGTGCTTCTTTTAGCAAACTTTGACGGGACCTGGCCGGGTTTAGTGGCTTTACTTAATCATTCGGCAACCTTAGACCGATTAAATGTGGCTCATTCGCGTTTGTGGAGTGAGACTTTTTCGGATGACCCTATCTTCATGAAAAAATTGAAGGAATGGTTAGATACAGGTAAAGTTATTCATGATATGAGCCATCTAACAGATGCAGGGAAACTAAATCTACCTCAATCGGCTGAACAGTTTGGAAAGAAGTTAGCGGAAGATATTTTGCGGAATCGGCGAATAATGGGGCAGTTTGACCCGGGGTGTATGGGGATGTTGAATGCAGTAATGGACCCGGCGAAGTTAGGGGCCATTGGTTTGCCCATTGAGTATTTAAATCAGTCGGATTTATTAGCCGAAATGAACCTTGTGAGCGATGAAGAAGCCCAAAAACATCTGGATTGGTTAGTGAAAAAAGGGACATGGTTCGATTGGGGCACGAATAAATTTACCGATTTGGTATATGACCAGGTTCTTTCGCAGATGAAGATGTATAGTTCAGCGGTTCGTATGGTTGCAAGATATGGATTAAGTGCCATTGGAATTCCTTATCAATATGGATTGGTGCGTTGTTGTCCGGCTTCGGATTTGGTGGAAGGGATGTTAAACAATTCCGACCGTCCACCGGTAAAGGATCCCGAAACGAAGAAGATAATTCGTGACGGTCAGCCCATAGTTCATTTCAATGAGGGAGACATGGGAGCCGGGATACCTCAATTGTTGCTTTCAGAAATTTACATGAAGAAGAAGAGGCCCCCAGAGACTACCCTGCATGATGTTCGTTGGGGCAGGGAGTTTGAAGGGAAATTCCTCTGGGTATTTTTAATTTCAGGAGGTGCTCCGCCGGCGCATTTCGGTGGTTGGAAGAATACAAAGGTATACCGTCAACCGCCGATGTATTTCCCATTAGGAGGAGGAACATGCTCCGGGGTATCCAAACCGGGTGTTATTACATGGGCACGTGCTTATGAGGCAGGTGGAAAATTAGGAATGGATTGTGGTGTTGGCGAAGTTGTCGAAGTGCCGAAAGAGGAATTGCAAGATAGATTAAATAAGACTACACCGCAGTGGCCCATTGCTAATGTACATATTCCGGGCTATGACCGTGATCAATTGATGGCGTCGCACATGTCGAATCATATTGTGATTGGCTATGGAGATGTATTAGCAGAACTGGTGGCCACCTGTCGTTCATTGGGCGTTTTTACGCGTGTAGCCGGTGATGTGCGTTCAAAGTTTATAAAATAATTACTTAAAACTTGTAATAATAAATTCGTTTTTCGTTCAACATACTTAACAAAGCAACGAATGAATCGTATATTTTTACTATGAGGGGGAGAAAGGTTGCTTTTTTACGCTCATTAAAAGAACAAACTTTTTAAATATTTCTTGGTCCAGTTCATCACTCATTTTGTCTTTCATTAGTTTAAATGCATCAAAGGAAGAAAAGGCGTTTTTATAACTTCGTCGAGTGGTTAATGCATCGAAAATATCTACAATTGCAGATACTCGTGCATATATACTAATTTCGTTCCCCCTCAATTTATCCGGATATCCATTTCCCGTGAGTTTTTCATGATGATGACGGACAACATCCAATTGAAGTGTATCTTTTAGTCCATGTTCTTGAGTTAGTATTTCATAACCATACTCAGGATGTTTTTTCATTTGTTCAAACTGCTCTTCGGATAATTTTCCGGGAAAATTGACGATTTTGGGGTCTACGCGACATTTTCCAATGTCATGTAATAGTGAGGCCATACCAAAACGGAGTAATTCTTCCTCCAAAAAATTAATTTCTTTTGCAAGAAAGACACTAAAAATACCTACATTAACAGAATGAGTATGAGTATAGTAATCAAAGTTAGTAACTTTTAACATACATTGAAAAGCAGTAGGTTCGTGGAATATAAAATCTAATGTAGTTTCCACTAAGTTCCGAGAACGCGGTAAAAGTTCCCCGGAACGAGTGTCCTCCAGCATTTCCTTTACCGCTTGTGTTGTAACTGTATATAAAATATCTGTTCGTTTCTGAACAGGGACATTTTTGTCGGAAAGGATGTTTTTCAGATGCGTTTCTAAATAGCGTTTATACTCTCTCTTATTATCAGAATGGACATATAAGGTTTCAATTCCCCGTTCTTTCAATCGAGATATATCGTTTTCATAAATAGGTAAACTTTTTGCTCTATATAGAACGGGTTCTTTGTCTTTTATCCGTAAATACAAATCGAAGTCTACAATTTTGTCTATCTGAAATAAGGAAATAGGGACGGAGAAAAAATTTTTTGAAGAATGCATCTCTCCATCTATTTCATTTAGATGTTCTTCCATTAATAAAATTACCTTTTTATATATTATATGTTAACACAAAATTAAATAAAAAAATTCAACTTATTTAATTATTTGTACAATATTATTCTCTATAGATTTTCATTAAGGTGTTTTTCTCTTTTTATTTTTGCTATAATAAAGGCTTAAAATTTTTACAATCATTGATTTTATTGAGTTTTATGTTTAAAATCTTAACCTATGGGAGAATCTCTTATGGCAAATTATCGTATAGCTTTATTACCAGGTGATGGAACAGGTCCCGAAGTTCTGAGAGAAGGTGTAAAAGTATTGAATGCGGTGGCTCAGAAATTAGGATTTACTATAGATACAGTGGAATATGATTTTGGTGGTGATAGGTATTTAAAAACAGGAGAAGTACTTCCGGATTCTGCGGTGGATGAGTTAAAGAAATTTGATGTGATTTACCTGGGAGCTATTGGCCATCCGGATGTCAAACCGGGAATATTGGAAAAGGGGATTTTGCTACGCTTGCGTTTCGAGTTGGACCAATATATCAATCTTCGACCTGTAAAGTTATATCCTAATGTTTATACTCCCATAAAGGACAAAGGACCCAAAGAGATTGATTTTGTCGTTGTTCGTGAAAATTCAGGAGGACTTTACACGGGTTGTGGTGGCTTTCAGAAGAAAGGAACGCCTCATGAGGTAGCCATTCAGGAAATGGTCTATACACGCTTTGAAGTAGACCGCTGTTTGAAGTATGCCTTTGAATTAGCACGGAAAAGAAATAAGGACAAGAAATTAACGCTGGTTGGGAAGACCAATGTATTGACCTTTGTTTTTGATTTGTGGGAGCGAGCATTCCATGAGATGGGCGAGAAAGATTATCCAGATATTACAAGAGATTATGCTCATGTGGACGCAACGACAATGTGGATGGTCAAAAATCCAGAATGGTTTGATGTGATTGTAACGGATAACATGTTTGGCGATATTATTACTGATTTGGGGGCTATGATACAGGGTGGTATGGGGGTTGCTGCAGGGGGTAATATAAATCCTGAAGGTGTTTCGATGTTTGAACCGATAGGTGGAAGTGCACCCAAATACACAGGCATGAATATTATTAATCCTCTTGCTTGTATATTAGCAGGTCAGATGCTATTAGACCATATTGGCGAAACCAAAGGAGCGGAGATTTTGGAACAAGCGGTAATTCGATTCTTTGAATCTAAAGCGTTGCCCGGTTTGTCGGCTAAAGAGATAAAAGAGTCCGGTTGGTCAACAACGAAGATTGGTGATGTGATAGCGGATTATGTGGCAAAGATATAGATATATTTGTTAAGGCTTATTTATTAAAAGGGGGCTAATTCTTAATTAAATGTAGGAGTTTTATGTCTCAAAAACAGAAAGCAAGTGTGGCTCTTTCGCTTTCCATATTAGGGTGGTCTTTATCTCCTATATTTATTCGTTATCTCCAAAATGCTTATGACCCATTTACTCAATCAGGGATTCGATATATTGGTGCCGTCCTTTTTCTTATCCCTTATTGTCTAATGTTTCACAAGAACTCTCTTAAAACGGCCTTCTTAAAACCCGTTCCTACTTTAATTCTGTCGCTCAGCAACATCATCATGCAAGCTACCTGGACTATTGGGATATACTATTCGACCGCGAGTCTGGGGCAAATTTTAGTTAAAATACAAATACCAATAGTTGCTTTCTTTTCTTTCATAGTTTTTTCAGAAGAACGCTCGTTAATCAAACGGCCCCAATTTATAATAGGTTCGTTATTAGGGATTATAGGTTCGCTTCTTCTAATTTATAAACCCTCTTCTGTTACCGAATTGCCTTATTTATATCGTGCGGTTTTGTCCCTATTTTTGTCGGCTATTTTATGGGGGTTTTATTGCGTTTACGGGAAATATACCGTAGAAAGAGAACTTCATCCTATCCCCATGTTTGGAGTTATCTCAATCTACACTACTATAGGTCTTCTGGTATTAGGCTATTTTTGGGGTGAACCTGAAAAAATTCTTCAGGCAAATGCATCAACCCATTTCATTGCTATTTTCTCAGGGATCCTCCCTATTGCAATAGCCCATTCCTCATTCCATTATGCCCAATGGTATTTGGGGTCGGCTTTTTGTAATACGCTACTTACGCTAAATCCCTTATTAACTCATTTTTTTGCATTAGCATTGTGGAAGGATGAGCATTTAAATGCGATTCAGTGGATAGGGACCTCTGTGTTACTTCTGGGTTGTATCCTTATTCTTTTTACCAAATCGACAATAAAAACGCAACCCTCCGAATAAAAAAGCGGTATATTTGAGTTTTCAAATATACCGCAGGATTTATAGATAAAATCCCCATCCCCGGGGATTGTTAGACAGGAATTTTCCACCCTTCTCTATAGGGTTTTGTCAACAAAGTATTTGCTTCATCATCTCCTATAAATTTTCCTTCAGCCGTGTTATAAACGATTTTCCGATTCAATCGTTGTGCAATGCAACCCAATAATACGACTTCTGTAAGAGGGGCCGCATAATCAAAGTTGGAACATGCAGGTTCTCCACCTTTGCATGCTTCAAGCCAATTCCGATAATGATTTGAACCACTAATACGAGGGATAATGGGGTCGGGTTTTTTATAATCTTTCATGCGTGCTTCAGGAAGTAACCTTGCTTTACCACCGTATTCTCCTGCTGTGAGGACTCCATCTGTGCCTATAAATAGAGAACCATTATCTCCATCGCCAATGGATTCTTCTGCCGGAATACCTTCCGGTCTCTTTGGTTTATTTCCCTTATCATACCAGTAAACATCGACAGGACCCATATTTTCCCGTTCCGAGAAATGATATTTTACTACGGACTGTATAGGATATGTTTGTGTGTTATGTCCTTCAATTTGAACGATTTCAATGGTAACTTCTTTGGCTTTGTCTAATTTAAGAGCCCAGAATACGGGGTCCATGATGTGGCATCCCATATCGCCGAGAGCACCACAACCAAAGTCATACCATCCCCGCCAGTTATGAGGAGCATAACCACGGTTATAAGGACGCATAGGAGCAGGACCTATCCACAAATTCCAATCCATTGATGGAGGAACGGTTTCTTCAGGTAATGGATTAGGTGTTCCCTGTCCCCAGCCACCCCGGGGGCGGTCTGTCCAGATATGTGCTTCTTTGACCTGTCCAATAGCTCCCGTCCAAATTATTTCACATACTTCACGGGCTCCAATGCCTGAGTGCCCTTGATTCCCCATTTGTGTCGCGACTTTCATTTCTTGAGCCGTCTTGCGGAGGAGTTTTGCTTCGACTACGGTGTGGGTCATGGGTTTTTGGACATAAACATGCTTACCTAATGTCATGGCTGTATATGCAATTGTTGCGTGAGAGTGGTCTGGGGTTGAGATTGTAACCGCGTCGATTTCTTTGCCTATTTCATCGAACATTTTGCGATAGTCCTGATAGACTTTCGCCTGAGGGACCTTTTTTATAGTTTCACGGGCATAATCAAGGTCCACATCGCACAAGGCAACAATATTTTCCCGCGAGCAGGAAAGGATGTCTTCTCTGCCTTTCCCTCCGATACCGATTCCCGCGAGATTTAATTTTTCATTCGGTGAAAGTTTACGAGGAACTACTTTTGCAGTATTGGATTTTTGTTGTGCAAAAGTAGCACCCATAGCTGTGCAGGTGGCCACAGTAAGAAACACCCTTCGCGTAATTTTACCATTTTTCATTAGAAATACCTCCAAAAGTAGTTTGAATATTATTTTAATAAAAATTATATATGATTAAAAGATAGACACCGATAAAATAGAATTTGTGTCAATATTATGTTAGTTTTTTGGACTAAAAAATAATTGTTTTTTTTGCCAAATATTCGGGATAAATTTATTATATTATGTTATAATAATAATATATATCTAATTTAATCTCTAATTTACGGAGTATAATTTTTTTAAAATGCTTTTGAAATAAAAATACTTGAAGATGATAAAAGATACTTTTATAAAAATAGTATTATCACTGAGTAGAATGGTTGCACAATCTAATCCGAATTTATCTGCTCATCATGCACAGGTTGCATTTCTATCACAAAAAATCGCACAAAAAATGAGATTAGACCAACAAAGTATTCAGGATATTGTAATCGCTGCTTCTATACATGATATTGGGTTATTATCTTTTTCCAATAGAGAGGGTTGTCTTGTTTTAGAAGAAGAATATCCTTTTACTCATTCCCTAACAATGTTTTTTCTTATCGAACATATTCGTTGCTTGAATGATCCTGCACAAATTATCAGATATCATCATACTCACTACAATAAACTAGATAAGAAAAAAGAGGGAAGTAAAGAAATACCTTTAGGTAGTTTTATAATTCGTCTTGCAGACCGAACTTCTGTAATGGTAAATCCGAATATACACATTTTAGAACAGAAATCGTCTATATTAAAGTTATTACGAAATAAGAAGCATATATTCTGTCCGGAGGTATTCGCTTCTTTTGAAGAAATTTTTGATTATGATTACATTTGGTTAGAGTTAGCCTCAACTCATCCGGAAATACTGCTGAATAAAATATTACAGGAATCAATACAAAATATACCCGATTTGAGTTTTTTTGCATTATCCGAAATTATTGGACACTTAGTTGACTTTAAGAGCCCTTTTACCGCAGCACATAGTTACTGCGTGGCACAAATCACTAATTGGCTTGCGGAAAGAATGCAGATACCTCTGGAGTGTGATTATAAAAACTTATTTCTTATAGGCTTTCTTCACGATATTGGAAAACTTTCCATACCTATTGAGATTTTGGAAAAGACGGGGAAATTAGATCCAATAGAATGGGATATTATGCGTTCGCACGCCTATTACTCCCATGTTGCGTTAGAACTATTGTATGACTCATATCCGGAATTAATGTATGCTCCCCTACATCACGAGCGATTGGATGGTTCTGGTTATCCCTTTGGATTAAAAGGAGAACAAATTTCGAATTGTACCTTATTAATTTCTGTTGGAGATATATTTACTGCACTTACAGAGAACCGACCGTATCGTAGATCTATGGGACAAAATGAAATTGCTAAAATATTATTGGAGACTGCGAATTATCCTGGTAAAAAAGGCAAAATACATTTGGATATAATAGATTTTCTTTTATCGAATTATAAAGAAGCAAAAGAGGTTCGAGATGAGAGTGAAAACAAAGTTCGTAGAAAGTATAATGATTTCGGATTTAAGATAAAATCGCTAAAAGAAAATGAGAAGCAAGAATTGTTGCGGTGATGCTGAATTTTTTTATTTTTTGATTGTTTTTTTCAAAATAATATAAATATATTTCTTTTTTTTTATTTTTTTCACTGCGGGCTATATATATAACATATATACAAAACCCTCATGAATTGAGCCTAATAATGAGGTAGAAAAATATTTTAGAAAAATAAAAATTTTTTGTAACTTTTGATTTGATTTTTCGTATTAAATTTTGTAACATTCATACAATTTAAAATTTATTTTTTGCCTGCATATCTCTGTGTGGTATGGAGGCGACACAAGCCGACCCCAAGCCCTAAGCTCCTTAGTGAGGCGACCAGCGTAAGGCGGCAACGCGGTACCAACTAAACCATTAACCCTATAGGAGGGTTTATGAATTGCACAAGGGCATGCATCTTATTATCGACTGTCGGAATGTGTCGCGCGACCTATGCTTAAATGACAAGCTCGTGTTGAATGTGATGGCTCGTGCAGCAGAGCGAGCCGGCGCGACCGTAATTTCGCAAGTTCGTTACAAGTTTGGCAGTGATTCACCCCCCGGATTTGCCGCCTTGGTTATGCTGGACGAGAGCCATTGCTCTGCACATACCTATGCGGATTTAGGGCTCATTGCTATGGATATTTTCACCTGCGGGAAAACAGACCCTCGTATCGTGTTTCGTTACATCCGTGAGGAATTAGATTTAGGGGATGTAACTATTCGCGAATTACCGAGGTTTTCCGTCCAGGAGAAAAATCCCACTGCAATTAGCGAAATTGAGTCCTTTGTAATGGCTGGACAATAAGATTTATATTTTAGAGCTTAGGTGTTTTTTCATCCAAGTGAAGAGTAGAGGTGTTTTTGTCTTCATTTGTGAAGGAATGAAATATCATATAATCTAAGCAAGGGTGAAGTGTGCCTATCCAAATGAGGATGGAATAATATTTATACTTTTAAAAAAAGAGGTATGTTTTGTAGGAGAACAATATAATGAATCGAGAATTGCATGATGGACGGCAAGATGGGCTTATGCCTCTTGAAAGTTTAGACCTTTCAAAAGTTTCGCATTTCTCAGATTTGATAAAAGCCATGCGAAAAACTTCTTTTGGAGGTCGGACCTTGGGCGAGGCATTTGAAGTTTTATTAAACATGTTTCAAGATGAAGAGTGCTCCGTTGTTTTGACTCTTTCCGGGGCAATGACTGTTGCAAAACAAGGATTGATGATTTGTGAAATGATAGACCGTGGTTTGGTTCAAGCGGTTATAGCAACGGGTGCGTTGATAGCCCATGGTGTAACCGAGAGTATTGGTTTGACTCATTATGCAGTGAATCCTAATATTGATGACAAGGAACTTTTTGAAAAGGGATATAATCGTGTCTATGATACTTTAGAGATGGAAGCGAATCTGAACGATGTATGCGAAGTTGTAGGAAAGGTTCTTGATGAAGTTATACCCGAAGATGAGGTATGGTGTTCGTATCGTTTCTGTCGTGCCATCGGTGAAGAATTGGAACGACTGAACCACGGACCGGGTATTTTGAGAAGTGCATACAAAAAGAATGTGCCTGTCTATATTCCTGCGTTTACAGATAGTGAAATGGGATTAGATTTTTCTACATGGGCAATGAAGCATGCTATAAAGCAGGTACAAAAAAAGGACAAAAAATGGGACCCGGAGGAGTTATTCCAGGCGGTTCCTAATTACAATCCCTTTTTGGATTTGCAACATTATGCTCGATTCATAGGAAAAGCAAATCGGTTGGGTATTCTTACCATCGGAGGGGGTGTTCCACGAAATTGGGCCCAGCAAGTCGGTCCGTATTATGATATTACTTCGGTTCGTTTAGGTGTAGAGATTAAACAACCCCGTTTTCAATATGGTGTAAGAATTTGCCCAGAACCTGTGCATTGGGGAGGCTTATCCGGTTGCACCTATTCCGAAGGTGTGAGTTGGGGCAAATTTGTTCCGATTGAAGAAGGAGGGATGTATGCGGAAGTTCTTGCGGATGCGACAATCGTTTTGCCGTTCCTTATGAAGTGTATCTTTGAAGAATTAGATAAATCTTGCTGAGGGAAATAACGGGATGAGTAAAAAAAGAAAATATATGGATGAGAAAGAAAACTTTTTAGCCCTTTCGGAGGACTTTTCTCATCCGGATACGGCAAAAGTTATTGTTCTGCCTGTCCCTTTTGAACGCACATCCACCTTTGGTAAAGGGTCAAAAAAGGGTCCAGAAGCCATCATAGAAGCCTCACATGAAGTGGAATTGTATGACTCTGTTTTAGGTTTTGAAATTTACAAACAATGTGGGGGCATTGCCACCTTAACACCCCTAAAAGAAAGAACACAATCCGGTGAAAAGCTATCGGAGATATTAGAGCGAAAAACAAACGAATGGCTGGACAAAGGTAAATTTGTCATTACAATCGGTGGGGAGCATTCAAGTATTGTAGGTGCGGTTTATGCCCATATAGAAAAATACAAACCCCTCACGATAATCCAGATGGATGCTCACAGCGATATGCGGGACACCTATTTAGAAAGCAAGTGGAACCATGCATGTGCTATGGCACGAATTTTAGACCGCCCCTATGGAAAGTTGATTCAGATAGGTATTAGGAGCGAGGCACCAGAAGAACCGGCTATTATTAAAAATTTTGGTGGACGAATTACTACATTCCACGCCCATAAAATACAAAAAGAAGGGGATAAAATTATCCCTAAAATTTTAGATGAATTAGATGAGAATGTCTATATTACATTTGATTGCGATGTTTTTGACCCAAGCATCATACCCGCTACAGGAACACCGGAACCGGGAGGTTTAAGTTGGGAATGGATAAATCGGTTTTTTGAAATATTGTCCCAACACAAAAAAATAGTAGGGTTTGATATAAGCGAATTAAGTCCTATTCCTAATTTGTATCACCCGCAGTTTACTATCGCAAAAATGATATATCGTCTTCTCGGGTATATATTCCTGCTTCGGAAATGAATTTTGGAGTTCACATCAAATATAGGAATTTCCTCTTTAATTCTGTATGGTTCCGGACAATCGTTTGCGGAGGCTATCGTAAAATACAAGAATAACGAGGAGAGCCCCAACGAATACTTGTTGCCAATACGCATTTATATTTTCAATATTGCAGAAATTGCGTAGCACCATTATAATCAGAGCCCCTGCAATCGCAGAGATAGCCCCTCCTTCACCACCCATAAGACTGGCACCACCGATAACACAGGCGGCAATAGCATCTAATTCATAAGTCTCTGCCGCTTTTGGGTCAGCCACACTGGTGCGAGAGGCAAGGACAAGTCCTGCTAATCCGGCCATAGCACCGCATAGGATGTAAGCAATAGTTCGGACGAGGTCGACACGGATACCGGAAAGTCTTGTAGCAGTTATGTTTCCGCCAATAGCATAAAGGGCTCTGCCGAATCGGGTCATGTTTAATACAAATGCAAAAATGAGAGCCAGTCCGCCGGTGATGGAAACCGGTATCCACCAATATACGGTTCCTCCTAACCAGGAGAAACTGGCGGGCAGTCCAAAAATGGTTTGTGCACCGCTGATGACGAGAGTTACACCTCGGGCGCCCATCATCATGCCTAAGGTGGCAATGAAAGGCGGGATTTTCCCTCGGGTTATCAGCAGTCCGTTTATTAGACCTGCGAGGGCCCCACAACCAATTCCAATTATCATTCCAATGGTAATCACTAAGTATCCTGGATATTGTGCTTGATGAAGGTATTTCATAATTAGACAAGCACTCATGCTTGCAAAAGCGGCAACGCTCCCTACAGATAGGTCAATCCCAGCAGTTAGAATAACCAATAACTCGCCTACACAAAGAATACCTATAACTGATGTGCGATATGCCACGCTGATTAAATTTTCGTATTTGCGGAAGTCAGGGGAAATAACGGCAAGAATGATACAAAGAATTGCAAAGATAATAAGTGGAGATTGTCGAGATAAGTTTCTTTTTAGTTGGCTAAATTCTTTTGACATACTTGCATTTTCCTCTGATAATAGGGGTAAGAATACATACCTTTAATTAACTCGTATGGTAATAAACATCCCAACCTAAATATTTTTCCCATGCCTCGTAAACACTCTGTGCGACCTTATCCAGAGTAACCGCTACATGATGTTCAAAACCGTTGATACAAATGAAATGGAGTAAGGATTGAAGATTGGGTATTCTTGCCACACCATAGCCCCCGAAAGATTTTACACGGTCATTTGTGAAAACTCCTTCTCCTACATAGCCTTGTATTTCGCCGAGTTCTTCTCGTGTTCCCATCCGAACGAAAGTGATAGGGGCCGATACAATTTGTCCTGTTACGGTGCCATAAGTATTTTCTTTTCCTACCGAGCCTGCAATTATCGCTTGATAATCCATTTCCGGTTTTTTGAAGAAAGATTTTGGTAAGTTGGAACAGTGGAACATCACACAACTATCAGGGTTGTTTTTGTAATTATTGTTCCAATCTAAAAGGGCACTGGGTCGTTGGGAAGCCAAGGTTAATGAATACATAGAAACTGCCCCACAAACATCTACTTCGCATGCACTCGGAATAAGTTTTTCACTCAACATACTCATACAAGTACAAGGAACCACACCAAAATAAGTTTCCAAAGCAGTCCAGCATTGAATAGCAATCGCATCAAGTTCTTTTTCTTGTATCCAGCGTTCCGTTACCATTGCAAACCGTGCCATACGCTCAATTGCATTTACAGGTGTTGATTTGATGGAGATGTACTCTGTGATTTCTTTACATTTATTTTTAAACTCCTTATCCTCTGTGGAGATTTTTTCTGCCGGTCCCAATACCTCTGAAAGGTCTATTGTTTCTACAGTAATTCCGTAATTTTCAAGTAATTTTTCACTATACCGTACCGTGTTGAAAGCAGAGGGTCTCGCCCCCATAGAACCAATCCGTGCGTGTTTTAGTCCCCGAATTACGCGACAAGTTCCCGCAAAAAATTGTAGGTCTAAAGCAAACTCTTCTGATTTGAGTGATTCTGTATGGAAGGTTGTCAAGGTAAAAGGAATCCGATATTGATTCAAATTGGCACAGACGCTAATCTTTCCGCAGAACGAATCCCTCCGTCGGTCAATTCCCATCGCATTAGGGTCATCCGGTTCTGCTTGTATAAGAACAGGCACTTGAAGATTGGCTAAACGGAGCGTATCCGCAACCGCTCGTTCATCGCCGAAGTTTGGAAGTGTTACTATGATACCATCAATTTTATCGCGGTGCTTGGAAAACAAATCGGCACATTTCTTGGCATCTTCCCATGTTTCTACCGCTCCATACTTTGTATCCTCTTCACCTAATATAACGACTCCATATCCTAATTTTTTCAAAAGTTTTTTTATTTCTGAATGTCCTTCTTTTGCAAGGGTATCCGGAAAAAAGCCCCGGTTACCTACAATGACTCCAAAAGTTAGGTCTTTCTGCATGATTTAAATCCTTTCCTTTTTTGCCCTTTTTATCATTTCTCAAAGATAATTATCATAATATACTACATTAGGGATTGTTATTGTAAATTATTAGTCCTAAATTGTATTAAATTTTTTTTGTTTTTTAATAAACAAGCATAGAAAAATCCTATTTTCATCAAGATTTTTTATCATTAGAAATTTTAAAAGGAAAAATTTAAAATTTCTCCTCCAAATATTTCTGAATTTCGGAAGAGGGTATTCCGCGGAACATATATCGGATACGGTCATAGCGAAAGTTGTATCGCGGTTCTCCTCCTATCTGACATGAGTAAAAGATATAAATCATATTCTTGTTGTTTTCTTTTAATAGTAATGCTTCGGGGACATGTGTGGCTGGTGTATCTGGGTCAGGCTCTATGTATCCTGTGATTTTCCAGTCCATACCATTTTGAGAAACCGCCTCTGTTATCTTTCTCCCTTTCCATTCATGATTTTCATATCCACCCGCGTCTGAATAAGCATAGTACAAGTTGTCCACTTTGACCACATCCGGATTCGGAAATTCCCACAGACAGGGATTGTCTCCAGAGCGGATTAATTTCCAGTCTTTTGCATTTAAGTAATCCCCTTCATTTTCTGCATAGCCCATTGCGGTGCCCCGAGGGGACCCGTAATCAAACCAGATTTTGAATTTTCCTTCCTCATACATAATAGAGGGACGGTGGTATGTGCCCCAGAGGACAACATCCCCATATTTTTCTTTGGCACCAAATTCTCCTGTGTACTCCAGAATGGGTTTTTCAGACCGTTTCCAGTGAATACCGTCTTCAGAAGAGGCTCCCATGATGCAATAGTAATCGCCATCTGTATCGCCAGGAGAATCTGCGGGTATACGGTCTTTATCATGTCCTGTGGCACTATAAGCCATGAAATAAGTTTTTCCAACCTTGATGACAGAAGGGTCGCCATTGTGCCACTCATCATAATGATTCATTGTAGGGTTGAAAAGAGGTCTCCACAGTTTTGGGTTGCCTGTATTATCCCATTTATTTTCTCCGGCATATACTTCCCAAGGACCTTCTATTTTTCGAGCCCGTGCTAAAAATATGGCATCACAACCTTTGAATCCGGGGATATTTCTATTACAGTCTTCTACCGCCCATCCAAAAAACCATGCTTTAAATGGATAATCCGCATTCGGTTCATGTAATACATGAAAATTATACATGTTTCCAAAACCACTTATAATATCCTTATAATTTTTCTTCCATAAATCGGAGAGATTGCTTACCTTTTCCTTGGGTAAGTCCTGACAATAGGCAAGGCCCAAAAATGCTATTTTGACGAGAGCAACGAAAAAAACTATTGAAAATCTGTTGTGTCTGCGGTATAAATTCCTCATGATGTTTTACCTCAATATAAATTTTCCGGAATTATGGAAATACAATTGTTTTTTGGGATAATAAAGTCAATTACAAAAAATCGATGGTTCAATTATCGGATAAATGGATTGATATATCCAAACCACAATAAAACTGTAATGAAAAGGAGTATGTTGTATGTCTAAAAAAGTGAGAGTAGGAATAATTGGTTGTGGAGCAATAGCAGAACGAGTTCATGTGCCGGATTTTCATGCCTGCTCACAGGCAGAATTGGTGGCTTTTTGTGATGTGGATAAAAGCAAGGCGGAGGCATTAGCGAAACAATTGGCCCCTTCTGCTCGTATTTATTCGGATTATAAACAAATGTTGAAGGAGGGAGGGATAGATGCGGTATCCGTTTGCACGCCGAATATTTATCACGGACCCGCAACGATTATGGCACTGAACTCCGGCTGTCATGTCCTTGTAGAAAAGCCCATGGCGACCAGCCTGGATGAAGCCCAGAAAATGATAGATACCGCAAAGAAGAAAGGTCTATTGTTGATGGTAAACCAGAGTCAGCGTCGTTTCCCGGAACACCGTAAAGCAAAAGAAGTTGTGGAAAGCGGTATCCTTGGAAAAATACTTCATGTAACTGCAATGTTTGGCCATGCAGGTCCGGAAGAATGGAGCCCAACCGGAAAATGGTTTTTTAACAAAAAAGAAGCACGGTTTGGTGCAATGGCCGATTTAGGCGTTCACAAAGCCGACCTTATTCGCTACCTAACGGGAAAAGAAGTAGCGGAGATATGTGCTTTTTATGGGCGATTAGAGAAACCCGGCGCAACCGTTGAAGATAATTTTGTTTCTGCATTGAAATTTACCGATGGAACATTAGGAACCTTATCCGCTTCGTGGACCGTAAAAGGGATGTCGGCGGATTATATTATTCTTCACTGCGAACGAGGGTCTCTTCAAGTAGGTGTTAATCCGGAAAAACCAGTAATAGCCAGTTTAGTAAAACCGCTATGCGAAATTGTTTTCCCCTTGCCGGAACCTTATAGCAATGTGAGTTGGGGAATTGATATTGGAGGTGCTTTTGTCCGTGCTATTTTAGGAATAGAGCCCCCGTATTGTACAGCCGAAGAAGGTAAAAAAGCATTAGAAATTATTCTGTCTGCCGAGAAATCAGCCCTGACAGGGAAGTCCGTCAAGATAAAACATTAAACCTAATACGGAAAAAGATATGTCAGATTTAACCTCCAAACTAAAAACGGTCTGGATTCAACTCAGTGGGCATTCCTATCCTATTTACATAGGCATTGATATTGTTCCCATTTTAGCAGAGGAATTAATACGCCTCGGATGGAAAGGGAAAATAGGCATAATAACGGATACCCATGTCGCAAGGTATTACCTGTCCCTGTGTGAAGAACAAGTCAAGAAGGTATCTCCACAGGGATATGTAGTACATGTGTTACCCCCAGGAGAGGAATATAAAACACTCCAACAGATTGAAGAGATATGCACAACCATGTTGCAAGGGGGATTAGACCGTTCGAGTGGGATTGTCGCTCTTGGGGGAGGTGTTGTAGGAGATGTTGCGGGTTATTTTTCCGCATCTTATATGCGGGGAATCCCATTTATTCAGGTGCCGACAACGATTGTGTCTCAGGTCGATGCCAGTATAGGTGGGAAAACAGGTGTTAATCATCCGCTTGGCAAAAATATATTAGGTGCTTTTCATCAACCGCATTCCGTAATTATTGACCTCAATTTATTAGCCACATTGCCTGAACGGATATACCGTGAAGGTTTTTCAGAGATTATTAAGCATGGGATTATTGCTGATGAAGGACTTTTTGAGTATTGCCGGGACAATGCAGAACTGCTCATCCAAAAGGATTTGAATTGTTTGTTATACCCTGTTATCCGTTCCTGTGAAATTAAGGCAGACATTGTAATGAAAGATGAAAAGGAACAAAATATACGGGCTTACTTAAACTACGGACATACTTTTGGGCATGCGTTTGAGGCGGTTACACAGTATAAAACCTTTCTTCATGGAGAGGCTGTCGCCTTAGGCATGATTACGGCGGCGGAGGTGGCCGTTCAAATGGGCTTTGTATCCGAGGATGTTCCCCAACGACATCGAGAAGTCTTAGCAAAGTATGGCTTACCTATCCATTGGTCTGTTTTACCCGTTGATGAAGTTATGCAGTCTATGAAACGAGACAAAAAGGCAAAAGCCGGAAAGTTGCGGTTCATTTTACCACGAAGAATTGGAGAGGTATCGATTGATTCAAATGTGCCTGAGGATTTTGTTCGTCAGGCTCTGGAAAAAATAAAGTCCCCCTCGAATTGATTTAAGGAGAATTTTTAATATGTGGAATGGAGAGAGTGAATTTGATGCATTATATGACAAAGGCTTAACAGAATTGATGAGAGGAGACCTTGTTTCCGCTGAAAAAACGCTCAAACAATCCTTGGAGTTAAATCCTAAATCCCATATTGGCAGGTATCAATTAGGGAGATGCTATCTCCGTTCGGGGCAACTTGTCAAAGCGAAAGAAGAACTGGAAGAAGCAATTCGCCTCCAGGAAGAACACATCCCGTCTCTGGCGGAATTAGGGTTTATATATTTATGCCAGGATCGAATAGAAGATGCGGGGAGTATGTTTCAAAAAGCACTCGGATTAAGACCCAATCATGGGAAGTCATTAATTGGGATGACCGTGTATTATTTTTCAAAAGGACAATGGGAAAGAGCCTATGAGTGGGCTTTGAAGTCGGTTCAATTAGGAGGGAGTCATTTCATGGCACTTTATATACTGGCCAAAACAGAGAAAGTGTTAGGACTCATCGAAAATGCAGAAGAACATTTCAAAAAAGCAGAGGAATTATTAGAAAAAACTACGGAGGTAGCACCTGAACAGCCCGAAAGTTATTTTATGCGTGGAGAAATAGCCCTATTGGGGGGATATTATAACAAGGCCTGCGAGTTATTTTGTGAAGTCGAAAATCGTATGGACAAGAACCGTAATTATTATTTCTATCACGAAAAGTTTGACTACATAACAGTTTTAAACAAACAGGGTATTTGCTTAAAACAAACGGGCAAAAAAGAGGAGGCAAAAACAATTGGGAAAAAAATCCTTGAATTAGACCCTAACAATAAATTAGCCAAACTATGGGTTGAAGGATAAGTAAAACATAACTTTTTTAACATTGATGATATTGGCCATTATCCGGTCGTACACAATTTCTTCTGAGGAATAATCCTACAAGGGCGGGGTTCGGGGGTGTATTATTCACAACAAGAAATAGGTGTTGATTTAAGCAGAAATGTTAGTTGAATTGCAATTATTATTTATATTATACTTATACATGGTATATGTATATCATATAGGAGTTTTTATATGAACCATAAAGATAAAGAAACAAAAATAATCGAACGGTTAAATCGGATTGAAGGGCAAGTTCGTGGGCTTCGACTGATGGTGGAGAATGAACGACCGTGCTTTGATGTTTTAAAACAGGTATCAGCAGTGCGGGGGGCTTTGCATTCCTTAGGGCAAGTTATTTTGCGAGAACATTTAGATGAATGTATCGCTTCCATAGGGGAGGACAGGAAAAAGGCAAAAGAACTGAAAGAAAATTTGGTTCAATTATTTTCGAAAATTTGTTCCAGTTCATAGACTCTATTAAAAAATGAAAATAAACAAGAAAAGAAGGAGATAAAGATATGACAACGAAACGAATTGTTGTTGTAGGTGGAGTGGCGGGTGGGATGAGTTGTGCCACTCGATTGAAAAGGTTAGATGATAGTTTGGAAGTGATTGTTTTTGAAAAAGGAGGGGATGTATCTTATGCCAATTGTGGTATGCCCTATCATATAGGCGGAATTATCCCCGACCGTTCTTCATTGTTAATTCAAACAGAAAAGGGCTTACAAGGGCGATACGGTTTAGACATTCGCACCCATCATGAGGTAATTTCTATTAATCGAGATAAGAAAGAAGTGGTAGTTAAGAATTTAACCAATAATACTGTATTGACTTTCCCTTACGATATCCTTGTCCTTGCTACGGGTTCGGTCCCATTAATTCCACCAATCCCCGGTGTAGATAGTCCAAAGGTATTTGTATTAAATCATCTAAGTGATATGGACAAGATTATTCAACGCTTGCCTGAAAGTAAACTTGCTTGTGTAATAGGGGCTGGCTTCATTGGTTTGGAGTTGGCAGAGAACTTAAGGCATCGCGGTATAGAGGTGTCATTAGTAGAGATGCAAGACCATGTTATGCCTCGTATGGATGCTGAAATGACAGTTCCCATCCTTCAAGAACTTCTTTTAAACAAAGTTAATGTATATTTACAGGAAACCGCCCAAAGGATAGAAGAGGGTCGAGTTGTTCTGAAAAGTGGGAAAGTGATTAATAGTGATTTGATATGTCTATGTGCGGGTGTTCGCCCAAATAGTCAATTGGCGAAGGATGCAGGTTTGGAACTATCACAAACGGGTCATGTCCGTGTTAATGAATATATGCAGACGAGCGACCCCAATATATATGCTGTGGGTGATGTGGTTGAAGTTTCGGATGTTATTACGGGGGGCAGAATATCGGTTCCATTAGCCGGTCCGGCAAACCGTCAAGGGCGGGTTTGTGCAGACCATATTTGTGGAAGAAATAGCCGTTTCGGTGGCATTCAAGGAACAGGTATTGTAAAAGTATTCAATCTTGCCGTGGCTCAGACGGGTATAACGGAGGCACAGGCGAAAACATTAGGGCTCGAGTATCGAAGGGCGTATGTGCATCCTATGCAACATCCGCGTTATTACCCGGGAGCCCAACCTGTTAGTGTCAAGATTCTATTTAACAATAAGGGAAACATCTTAGGAGCACAAGTAGTAGGTTCTGAAGGCGTAGAAAGTATGATTAACATTTTAGCGATGGCAATTCGTCATCGTAAGACGGTGTTCGATTTAGAGGATGAAGAGTTAGCCTACAGTCCACAATGGGGTGGTGCCAAACATGGTATCAATATGGTGGGATATGTAGCGTCCAATATACTTCGTGGCGATGTAGATGTTGTGGAACCGGATGCCATTCCGCCGGATTCCTATATTTTAGATGTGCGGGAACCTACGGAGGCAGAGGTAGGAACGATTCCAAATGCTACTCTTATCCCGGTTGACCGATTGCGGAGTCGTGTCCATGAGGTTCCTCGCGATAAGGTTATAGTTACCTATTGTGCGGTGGGTTTGAGAGGTTACATTGCCTATCGTTTTTTGAAACAACAAGGTTTTCATGTCCTTAATCTAAACGGTGGTTTTCGCACATGGGCTTGGTTTCACAGGAAACCATCTTCACTTACGCCCTCGCCTTCTTCGGGCATTCCAAAATCGGAGACGGCTCCTGCTGATGACTCTATTGTTGTTCCTGAAAGACATCGATTGGATGTATCAGGTATGCAGTGCCCGGGACCTATTTTGAAAGTAAAACAGGTTATGGAAAAACTCCGTCCGGGCGATTTATTAGAGGTATATGCTACAGATGTAGGTTTTACTTGTGATGTTCCTGCTTGGTGTGAAAAAACAGGCAATCGTGTTTTACAGGTGCGTCCGGAAGGGAAAGGATATATAGTAGAGATTGTTAAAGGGCAGGAATATAAACAAGATTTATCCGGGACAGCAGTTTCATGTGATTTGCCGGTGTCAAAGGCTATAACAATTATCTGCTTTTCAAATGACTTGGACCGTGTTATGGCCAGTTTTGTAATTGCAAATGGTGCCATAGCAATGGGATATAAAACAACGATATTCTTTACCTTTTGGGGATTGAATGTCCTTCGTAAAGAAAGGACAATAAAAGTTAAAAAAGGGCTTTTAGAAAAGATGTTCGGGATGATGATGCCTCGCGGGGTTAACCAATTAAAACTTTCTAAAATGAACATGGGGGGGATTGGAACCCAGATGATGAAGTATGTAATGAAATCTAAAAATGTTATGACTTTGCCCGAACTAATAAAAAATGCGATAGATTCCGGCGTTCAACTTGTGGCCTGTTCCATGTCAATGGATGTAATGGGTATCAAAAAAGAGGAATTAATAGATGATGTTGAAATTGGAGGTGTTGGTTACTATTTAGGTGAAGCAGGAAATGCAAGTGTTAATTTGTTTGTTTAACTGTAATAGTATACAATACATCCAACTATGGACGCTTTTGAACTTAAGAAAAAATTGTCTGAGAAAATTGGTTATGCTAAACCTAAGCGGTATGCTGTTGTCGCGTGCCATGTACTTTGGCGAGAAGTAGCATACTACTCCGCTCTTTCTCCCCATGTGTATGATTATCATTTTTTAGAACAAGGGTTGCATGATGCCCCTCAATGTCTTCATGAACGATTACAGAAGAAAATTGATGAGGTAGATGAATTAAAATACGACGCTATTCTTGTTGGCTATGGTTTATGCAGTAATGGGACATTGAATATTACATCTAAACACACGCCGTTGGTTTTCCTTAAAGCCCATGACTGTATAACTTTCTTTTTGGGGAGTCGAGAACGATACCGGGAGTATTTTAATCAATTTCAAGGTATTTTCTGGTTTACTCCAGGCTGGATAGAAGATAGTGTAATGCCCGGTCCCGACAGAGAGAAAGCGGTTCGTGAATTATTAAGCGAAATCTATGGAAATGAAAATATTGATTATCTGATTGAATCCTTAGAAACATGGAAGAATAATTACCGTTGTGCGGGGTATATCGATTTAGGAGTAGGGAATCGGGAGATGGCGAAACAATTCACGCAAAATTCAGCCCGGCATTTAGGTTGGGAATATTATGAATTCAAAGGGGACCCCATACTATTAATTCGTTGGTTATTAGGAGAATGGGAATACTCGGATGATTTTATTATCCTACCTCCGGGTAAAAAATTGAAGCCGACTTTCGACGATGAAATTGCTACGGTAGAATAATAATTGTATGTGTGTTCATACACATTAGAAATATGTCGGGACAATGTAATAAAAAAGATGGAAGCCTATATATAGGTACAAGTGGGTGGAGTTATCCCCATTGGGCAAAAGGAGTTTTTTATCCGCGTTCTGTACCCACACAAGATTGGCTGAAATATTACTCCTCTATTTTCAATGCAGTTGAGGTAAACTCAACTTTCTATCGATTACCGAACCCTTCATTACTCCAGAAATGGAAAAATATTACTCCCCTCGAATTCTCTTTTGTTATAAAAATATGGCGCAGAATATCTCATGAGTTACGATTAAAAAATATCCAAGGAGAACTCCAAAAATTTCACGATTCCGTGCTTCCACTGCAAGAAAAAACGAAGGTTTATTTACTTCAACTTCCCCCCTCTTTTATACCCACTGTAGAATTGTTCGATGAATTTTTCCAAATATGGTTCGACATATTCAAAGGTGCGTTATTAGCAGTTGAATTACGGAATAAAAAAAGTTTTTCAAAGGAAATCTTTGAAATAATGGAAACATATAATATTTCTATTTGTCTTGAAGACTATAAAGGGTGTGAACTTGATAATGTAATTACAGCGAGTTGGGTATATATCCGCAAGCATGGACCCACAGGCAGGTATCGGGGTGAATATGAAAAAGAGCAATTGATATTAGAAGCCAAAAAGATAAAGGAATGGCTTGAGCAAGGGAGAGATGTGTTTGTTTTTTTTAATAATGATTTTGGAGGATATGCCCCGAAAAATGCTTTACAGTTGTTGGAATTTGTTCGTCTTTAAAGTGAATTTAAAATAATAAGAGGGCATAAAATTTATGCCCTCTTTAATAGGTTTTCAAATCGTTATTCTGTTTCTCTGTTATCCTTCGCGGATTTCCCGTTTGGAATGGTCATAAATTTGTCGTTTACCTGTATCGTAGGCCATCATAGCCATAATACATGCTACAGAGTGTTGATAACCCGCATCAATATTTGCATTGGGTTCATTTCCATTGCGCATGCATTTTAACCAATCTAAAATATGGTCCGGTCGCTCTATCGGTTCTATTTCTACCTTTTCCTTAAGTGCGTCGGTCTTCTTATATGCACCGTCCGGTAATAGTATGGGATTGTGCCAATCTTGTAGGTCCATCAGACCTTGATTTCCAAAAATCTTGAATGAATTTCCAGCGCCATTCCCACAGTTTGTAGAGTAGGAGACCATGAAACCCTCAGGGTAAGTCCAGAGCACCTGGATATGGTCGGGACATGAGAAATTATACTCATCTTTCCATGTGTAAGTGCCACCGGAACAAACAGCCGTTAGCGGGAATTGGGCCCCTGTAATATAATGAACAAGGTCGATGAAATGACTGCCCCACCCGGGAACAGTACCATCTGAAAACTCACGATATCCATACCATCCAGAGCAGAAAACAGAATCAAAAGGTTTATCAGTAACGCCTGATGTAAATTCTTTCCAATTCACATCTTCAGCCTTCAAGTCTTTTCGTATTCGTAAATACCAATAGGGGCGGGAATCATTTCTGCATTGTTCCACACGTGCTACTGTGCCAAGAATACCCGATTTATAAGCCTCGCGGGCCCCTGTAAAACTGGGATAACTTCGCAATTGGGTGCCTATCTGTACAATAACTTTATTTTCTTTTACAGCATCATAAGCGGATATAAGTTCTTTCATATTCTTTGCCAGAGGCTTTTCGCAATAGGCATGTTTCTTTGCTTTTGCCGATGCTTCCAGATGGAGACAGTGAACATGGTCTGCGGATGCAATTACAACCGCATCTACTTTCGCTTTCGAAAGAAGGTCCTGATATGACTCGTATTTTTCGGGGTCTTTGCCGTAAACATCTTTTACCATTTTTGCCATCTGTTCCCGTTTTTCTTTCCACGGGTCACAAACTGCAACAATTTCTACATTCTCCTTCTCCTTATAGAAACTTATTTGCTTAAAGAGGTCATGAGACCTCCCTCCACAACCTATCATGCCTATTATTATCCGGTCATTAGCTCCGGCTACACGAGAGTAACTAAAAGCGGATAGTGAGACGGCTGTACCAATGGAAGCAGTCCTTATAAATTCTCTGCGTGTTTTCTTTTCCATAAAACATTCCTCCAGTGAAAAATTGTTTGTTGCAGGTTCCTGAAATCTATTGTTTACATTACCACATTATCCTTTATTGTTTCAAAAT
>Ga0209721_1000845_pt1 | contig 25220 bp, 16 predicted proteins | sample TshhotsprinmetaG_FD_184139 | JGI IMG/M metagenome (GOLD analysis project Ga0209721, IMG submission 184139) | Hot spring microbial communities from South Africa to study Microbial Dark Matter (Phase II) - Tshipise hot spring metaG (SPAdes)... | ecosystem: Environmental > Aquatic > Thermal springs...
GATCGGAATTTAAACCATCTGGTTCTAAGAATAGATGATGTCTATCCTTATCACCAAATCTATAGATTTTATCTTCAATGGATGGACAGTACCTTGGGCCAACTCCTTTAATTATTCCAGTAAAGAGAGGTGAATCTAAAAATCCTTGTCGTAGTATTTCATGAGTTTTTTGATTGGTATAAGTAATATAACATGAAACTTGTGGTAGATAATAGTTATCAGTCAAATAAGAGAAGAATTGTGGTTCCTCGTCCCCTTTTTGTTCTTCAAGTGATGTGAAATCAATAGTCCTTTTATCAAGTCTTGGAGGAGTGCCTGTTTTAAGTCTTCCGCTGATAAATCCCATTTCGTTTAATAATTCGGTAAGTCCAGCAACTTTTGGTTCACCGTAGCGGCCGCCTTCAGTTTGTACTCTTCCCGTAAACATTTTACCATTCAAGAATGTACCTGCTGCAATTATAACAGCCCTAGTTTTTATTTCAACATCGTTTAGAAAAACACTTTCAATTCTACGATTTTTTATAGTTAATTTTGTTACAATTCCTTCTAATATTTCAAGATTTGGAATTTGTGTTAAAAGTTTTAATGCTTCAAGTGAATATAGCGCACGGTCGTTTTGCGAACGTGGAGACCATACTGCAGGACCTTTAGACCTATTAAGCATTTTAAATTGAATTCCGGTCCTATCAGCAAGTTGACCTATCAATCCTCCGAGAGAATCGATTTCTCTGACTAAATGCCCTTTGGCTGTTCCTCCAACAGCAGGATTACATGACATTCGCCCAATGGCATTTTTATCCATTGTGATAAGAGCAACCTCTAATCCCATTCGGGCACCTGCGGCCGATGCTTCTATTCCGGCATGTCCACCACCAATAACTATAATGTCATAATAGCTTTTCATGTCAGTTTTCACGTGAAAATTTTTACTTTCCAATACAAAATTTTGCAAATATTGAATTTAGAATTTCTTCAGAAGTAATTTCGCCAGTCAGCTCCTTCAAAGAATTCACAGCTTTTCTTAGGTCCACTGATACGAACTCATTTGAAAAATTTTGTCTTAAGCTTTCAATGGCATTTATGAGTGAGTTTTTCGCTTGTATCAAAGCTTCATAGTGACGAACGTTTGAGATTACAGCTAAATCCTCAGAGTAAACATTTTTTTCTAAAGCAAAGTTCTTAAAAGTTTCAAATAAATTCTCTAAACCATAACCTGTTAAAGCTGATATATAGATCATATCCTTACTAAATTTTTTCGAAACTTGTTCATTTGTTAAAGTATCTATTTTGTTCACTACTTTTATGATGTACTTATTAGATGCATGTAAGTTAAAATCGTTGAGGTTTTCATCAATATTATCAAATTCTACTAAATGAACAACAATATCTGCTTTTTCGAATAGCATTCGAGCTCGTCTAATCCCTTCCTCTTCAATTATATCTGTTGATTTCCTTAGACCGGCTGTATCAAAAAATCGGAATAATGTACCATAAATAAATATTTCTTCTTTAATAATATCTCGAGTTGTCCCGGGAATGTCGCTAACTATTGCTCTATCATCATTTAGAATTCTATTTAACAAACTAGATTTACCTACATTGGGCTTTCCTAATATGAGGACGTTGATACCCTCGTAAACGTATTTCCCTGTTTGAAATGTTTTAAGCAAATCGTCAATTTGTTTTATTATCAATTCGATTTTTTGAACAACAGTTTCCTTATCAACGAATTCAACATCTTCTTCTACAAAATCAAGTTCTAATTCAAGTAAACCAGATACTTCTATTAGATAATCTCTTATTACTTTGATTTTATTTGATAAAAATCCGTCCAATTGCTTTCGTGCACTTCGTACAGCGACGTCCGATCTTGATTGGATAATTTCGGACACAGCCTCTGCTTGAAGTAGATCAATTTTGCCGTTTAAAAAGGCTCTTTTCGTAAACTCACCTGGCTCGGCAAGTCTGGCACCGTATTCCATCAATAATTGAATGATTTTCTTTGAAATCAGAAAATTCCCATGGTGTGAAATTTCTATCGTATCTTCCCCTGTATAAGAGTTTGGTTGGCGAAACACAAAAACTAAAACATCGTCTATGTCGTTAATTAATCGGCCGTAATAAATTCTATGAGAAGGCGAATCTGATAGTCGTTTTTTTCCAATAAAAATTTTATCACCGATTTCCAGAGCTCTTGGTCCGCTGACTCGTATAATCGAAATGGCACCAATGCCATTTGCAGTAATCGGAGCGCAGATGGTATCATTAATTGTGTTCATTCTAATCTTTTTTTGTTTGTCTTAATAAATTGAATAAAAGACTAAAGCACTTAGATTTGTTACGTTACTGTAATTAAATGTTAATCGTGTTTAAATTTAATCAAATTTTGGGAATCAATCTTTATGACTGTCGAGTGTATTGGAAAGGAATTTTAAGTTTTAACTGTCCCGTGCAGCTGAGGAACAAATAATTAGAAAACGTTTTTGCGAAAAATATATTAATGCAAAATTAATATAGTAGTAGCACAGTATTAAAAAATAATGGCACGAGCTTTATTCTAAAAGAAAATGTTGAAGAGAGTTTTATTTCTAGATTTGATGATATTAGTTATGAAACTTTAATGCGACATATAAAATAAGACCGACCATCAAGTTGTGATGATCAGTCATAATTTTTTAATGTTAAGTTTTATTTATTTTTAATTTCGTCAAGGAGTTTTCGTGCTTCAGCACGGTATTCATCATCATCTTCGTCAAGTTTGGGTAAATTTTGAATTACACTTAAATGTTCTTTTGCTTTTTGGTAATTTTCCATTCCAATAAAATTTTTTGCAGCTTCTAATCTGTACATAATGAAGTTGGGTCTTATTTTAATTGCTTTCTCGAAAAGTTTAGCTGCTTCTTCTCGGTCGCCCCATCCTAATCCAATAAGATTTCTTGCGAACTTTGGTCTTTCACAAACTTTTGAATGGGCTCTAGCTAAAACGAAAAGTGCAACACTCTGTTGAATGTCACCGCCGTTATTTAAGGCAATGGCTTTTTCGCAGTCTTGTTTAACAGCATTAACAAGGCCTATTGATTTAAATACACCTTTAAATAAAGCTATTTTGCCGTTCGCAATAGCTCTACGAATATATCCAATGGAATTGTTCGGACTAACCTGAATAGCTTTTTCTGCAAACTCTAAGGCTTTTTCAAACATTTTCAGTTGTTGTTCTTTTTCCGCACTTGTTTTTGATGGCAAATGTTCTCCATAATCAACGTATGCACGGGACATTCGCCAAAGCACTTCAAAGTTATTTTGTTCTATTTTGTACGCTTGTTCAATTGTTTTCAAAGCGTTAACATTATCAAATTTAACTTCAATGTATTCGTCACATTTTTTGATTAAGTCTTGAACACTCTGACCGTTTAACATTAATGATGAAGAAAATGTTAGGATGAGAAAAAATATGATATTTTTCATAGATGTTACACCTCTTTAATTAGTTTTATTCTTCAGCTTTTATTTCGATTTCAATTACTTTGAATCCTTGTGTTGTTTCGAGAAGTGCGAAGAGAATTCCAGTGCCAACAGTAAGCATCCCTAAGGTGAAAGTTACTGTCATTAAGATCGTTGCGATTTTCAAATCGAAGAAGAATTCAAGTCCAATTAAAAAAGAAGTTAAGATAAAGAGGAATATTGCCAACGAATACGATATAACGCAGTTACGTACCAGTTCTAGTCTATTGAAAAGATGATTAAGTTGTTGGCGTAAGCTAGCATATCTTGTCATTTCGATAAAATCTAGTTCCTTACCTTCTTTTATTTTGTTAATATATCGTCTTCTCTCATCATTTAAAAGTCTAATTCTATTGGCTATGGATGAATATTTATTATTTATGCCTAAAAGAAGAAGACCACAGGCTGAAAGCATCACAGCAGGTGCAAGCATGAATTGAATCAATCTGATAATGTTTTCAGGTGATTGAAAATTCATAGTATACTATAATTTTAATTTATGTTTAGATTTTTCAAAGATATAAATTTATTCCTGGCAAAAAAAAGTAGTTGTACCAACTGATTACGGTTATTTGTTATTATAGGAGTTTAAATTCATTTTCAATGAATAAAAGGCATATTTAGTAATTATAAATTGCTTTTTAATTTCTATTTGTTAAAATTGAATTGGTTATTTAAATAATGGAGATGACAAAATGAATCGTTATTTTCGTTTATTAGTAACATTTTTCATTTTAGTAATAAATTTAACTCTGGAATCTCAAACACTTGTCCAAGTAATTAATCTTCCGAATAATAACTTTTTTAATAATGGTTATGGATTAGTTTATAGGGGAGGTTTGTTGTGGGTGTCAAGTTATTATTCTACGGGAAATTTAGGGGCACGTCTTTATGCTGTGGATACCTTAGGTAATGTAGTAGATAGCATAATCTTTAGCCATCAACATGTAAATTCAAGTCAGGGATTAACTATTGGAGGCTCTGAATTTTATTTTGTTCAGAGATATACTGCTCGTTGTAGAATAATTAAAATTTCTTCAACAGGACAGGTTCTTGATTCACTCAGTTGGCCTACGGCTTCCAGTGTTTATCTTGGGGGTTTAGGATATGATGGACATATATGGGCTTCTGTTTACTATCCGAATGCTGATGCTGCTCTATATAAGATTAATATAAATACAAGTCAGGTTATTGATACTATTAGAACTTTTGGAATACAGCCAACAGGAATTGCAATAAAAGGTGATACATTGTTTTATGTTATGGATGGATTTGATGGGGATGAAGAAAAGATTTATGCAGTTAGAATTTCTACAAAAGACACTTTATTTTCATTCCGTGTTCCTGAGCAACCGTCTCAAAGACAAAATCCTCGTGGTCTCGCCTGGGATGGGCGTTATCTTTACTTACTCGCAGAACCAGTCGGGGCATCGACTGGTCGCAGTATTTTCAAATTCGATTTAAGTGGTATGGGAAATCCATCTATTAATGTACAAACAAAATTTTTTGATTTTGGATATGTAATAATTGGAACGACTGGAGAAGTTACAGCAACTATTCTTAACCAAGGGAATGCTCCTTTGAGAATTGATAGCGTTAGATTTTTATATTCTAATAAATTTACTACAAATATTTCCACTCCATTAACCATAAATCCTAACTCATTTTCGAACTTTAAAATATTTTATACTCCAACAGCACCTATACAAGATACTGCTAGTTTGTATATCTATCATAACGATATTACAAGAAATGTTCAAGTGATTCGTTTGATTGGGACGGGAACGTATAGTTCAGGAATAATAAGTTTACCTACTTCAATAAATTTTGGAACGAAAAGAATATCGAGCACAAACCTGAGATATCTACGAATTGATAATCAAGGTACTTCACCTATAATTATTTCAGGTTGGACATCATCTAAGCCAGATTATTACGTAGAAACAAGCTTACCTGTAACAATCCCTCCGAATGGTTTTGTAAATATAAAAGTTTGGTTCAAACCAAATATAATTGGAGCGATTTCAGATACATTAATTTTGTTCAACAATTCTTCAAATATGCCACAAGCAAAAGTTTTTTGTACCGGTATTGGAGAATTGCAAAATATTCCACTAGGTCAACCATTATGGGTCCATACTATTCCAAATCATCCAGTATCGAATACATTTAGAACTGTGAAGGGTGTCAGGGCAATAAATGATATAAATAACGATGGTAAGGCAGATGTTATCGTATGTACAGAGAATTATTGGACAGTTGCTTTGAATGGAAATTCTTCTGGTACGAATGACACACTTTGGTCATTTAATACGTACATTTCCAGCTCAAGCGCTGGCTCGATTGGCTCCGCTGGTGATTATTCATATCAAAAGGCGCTTTCAATTGCAAGTGACATGAATAACGATGGATTTAATGATGTAGTTATTGGAACAGGTGGTGGAAATGAAACTGTTTATGCTATTAATGGAAAAACAGGTGCAATGCTTTGGAAGTTTGGAACTGACCATCCAGATAGCTTTTCTTTAGGGGATATAACTGGAGTGGATGCGACAACTGATTTTAATGGTGATGGTGTTCCAGATGTTATAGCAGCATCAAGTGCAGCACAAACTGGTGGGGTTGGCGGTAGGCGAACGGTCTATCTTTTCAATGGAATTAATGGACAAATTATATGGCAATATTTAATAGGTGGGTTTACACATGGAGTAACTGCCATTAGAGATATAAATAATGATAATGTTCCCGACGTAATTGCGACGGTTGGTGAGCCACAATATAGGTTTGTTGCACTAAGTGGATTAAATGGTTCTTTTTTATGGGGATTTTCAGTGGCATCTTCTACTGGTGGAGCTAAAGAAGTAATTAGATTTCCAGTTTCCTCAACTCGGGAGGATGTAATCGCAGGAGCTTTTTGGGGACCGGTGTATCGTCTAAATGGAAGTAATGGTGGGATGGTGTGGCAGTATTCAACGGGTGGTTCTGCACCAACTCAAATGAAAATATTACCAGATGTTACCGGTGATGGTGTTGCAGAGGTTGTAATATCACTATTAGTTGGAGGAGCAAGATGCTTAAATGGTGCAACTGGTGAATTAATTTGGTCGAAAAGTACAGGAAATACTATGGGCGTTGATGTTGTACCAGATCTAAACGGAGATGGAAGCAATGACGTTATATTTGCAGTTCAAAATCAAGGTGCATTAATTGTTAATGGGAGTAATGGAAACGAACTTGCTTTGTACTCGTTTGGTGGTAACACACAAGCAAGGGAGGTAGCAATTGTTCCTGATATTGATGGAAACGGCTCAACAGAAATGATTGTAGGTTCAAATCTTGGTAATGTGGCTCTATTATCTGGTGGACTTGTGATCACGAGAACCATCCAAATCACTTCACCAAACGGTGGTGAAGTATGGTACTGGGGTCAAACAAAAAAAATTAGGTGGGTGGCAACTAATATTACTTCGGTTAAGATTGAGTTATCGACAAATAATGGATTGAGTTGGATAACGATTGTAAATTCCACTACTGCTGCAAGTGGTGAATTTGATTGGCTGGTTGGAAACTATCATTCAGAACAATGTAAAATCAAGATTAGTAGCCTTGAAGATCCAAATGTATTTGATTTAAGTGATTCTGTGTTTACAATAAGAAATAAACTATGTGTAAGTTTTGATGTGCAATCAAATTGGAATCTAGTTTCTGTACCTGTTTCAAGAACTAATATGTCAAAATCGGATGTTTTTCCAACTGCAACATCCAGTGCTTTTGGATTCAATCAATATTTAGGATATGTAAGTTTTGACACATTAAGAAATGGCTCAGGTTATTGGGTTAAATTTTCACAACCAGAACAACTAACGTTATGTGGCTTGCCGATAGAGAACAAAGTTATTTTAGTGAAAGGAGGTTGGAATTTAATTGGTGGTTTTAATAACAATGTTAGCGTTACTTCAATTACGACAGTGCCACCAAATATAATTCAGTCATACTTCTTTGGATATAATGCAGGTTATTTTGCAGCTTCAACAATTGAAAGAGGAAAAGGATACTGGGTTAAAATGAGTCAAGATGGTGAGTTGGTCTTTCCAAGCAACTTGAACAATCGATCGGGGAAAGAAGTACTTAATTCCTTTTCGGAATTTGGAGAGATTATAATCACGGATGATCTAAATAATGTATCAAGACTTTATTTAAGCGATAAATCAAAGTTATTATTTAATGAATTACCACCATCACCACCGCATGAAGTTTTTGATGTAAGATTTGAAGGAAATAGATTTATATCCACAATTGATGGAGAAAATACAATTCTAATTCAAGGAGCAACCTATCCTATCAAAATTAAATCATCTAAGTATTCTATAACAGTTGAGAATGAATTTGGCAAAATAAATAAAAGCTTAAAGCCGGATGAAGAACTAATTATTGAAAATTCTCAAATAAATTCTTTAAAGATTAGGGTGAACTATTTGCCTGAATTGACGAATTTATATCAAAATTATCCAAATCCATTTAATCCAGTAACTAAAATAAAATATGATTTGAATCAAGCATGTGATGTGAAAATTTCCATTTATGATTTAGTTGGAAGAGAGATTATTCAGCTTGTTAATGAAACGCAAAATGCAGGAAGTTATGAGATTGAACTCGATGCAAATAAGGTCGGACTGAGTTCGGGAGTTTATTTATACAGATTAAACGCAGGAAATTATGTGAATACGAAAAAGCTTATATTAATAAAATAGAATTTGTTTGATTTTTGGTTTTTAGAATGTGGTAAATTAATGTTATTAGTCGTTTATAATTTCTGAAATATATTTTGAATTTGGTTTAATCGAAGAGTGTTGAAAAGAATTCTTAAAACTTATTTTAAGTAGAATTTAATTTTATTTTTTGTACAAGGCATTAGTTAGGTATTGAATAAAATAAATCAATCTAATTTAAAATGATGAAAATTTTTTTATCCATTTTATTCACAGATAAATGTATACATAGAAGCGATTTTTGAATTCATTGATAGTTTTATAAAAAAATAAATTCATTAAATCGAGCCTTAATTCAACTAATTGATATTTTATTTAATGAATAAATTTTATTTTTTGTTGAAAAGTGAGTCTAAAATCTTTTTTCTATAATAAAAAATCTCGTCTATTTTTCTCTTTACAATAATTTCGTTCAATATTATTCCTAATATTCCGAAGGGAATTATGTAAGTAACGGTGTCTTCCATTTCAATCATTTCTTCTGACACTTCTTTGAATTTGTGTTCATGATGCCACATTTTATAAGGACCAAATCTTTGCTCATCAACAAAATAATAAGGTTCACTTACATGTGTTATTTCAGTGACCCATGTAACGGGGATATTAAATAATGGGCGTACTTTATAAGTTATGATTTGACCTTCGTACATTTTATTAACTTCTTTTGAAGTAACTTTAAAATTTAACCAAGGCGGAGTAATCAATCTCAAGTTTAACGGATTAGAAAAAAATTCCCACGCTTTTAGAAGGTTAATATTTAATTTTTGCTTGTAGTGTACCTGATATACTTTCAATTTCCCTTTGTGATTTTACTACTATAACTGTTTTTATTCGATTAAAGTTTTATAAATCCTATCTTCCTTTAATTAAAATATGATGTAGTGCAATTTTTTAACTTCTATACTTCGACAATTTAAAGATTTATGTTTTAATTTTATCTTAAATTTAATTTCTGTCTTGCGTTAAAAATCATCATAAAAACGAGTGTTTTTATTATTAGTTATATGTAACCGGTTCTTCATTTACAATTGATAGGAACCTGAGTAATCATTTTAAGTTCATAAATAAGTTGTTGTAATTAATTTTATAGAGATGAACGAATTGAAATAATTAATAAACATTAGCTTCATAGGATTTAATTTCGTAGTGTTAAGAATTTTAAGCATAAAAAATAAACCTATCATAAATTTAATATTGATAATTAATCGAAGGTTTTTCTTAGAGAATAGACAACATCGTTCCCATATACGTTATGTTGAATCTTTTGTTTAATTTACCTATGATGACTAAAAATTAGTAAAAGGTCTAATTCGGGGAATTAGATTTACAATTTTAACAATTTGACTAATTTGGTTCAGTGAATAATCTCAGAATATTATATTTATTTATAATATCATTTTTTTTTGTTGCTTTATTATTTTGGCAAGATATTAGAAGCTATGTGGATTCAATTAATAACCTTTCTGTAGAAAAAGTATTAAAAGACCTTTAAACATCCAAACAAATCTTTCAAAAGAACGCCGAAATTTCCAGAAATATCAATTATAAAAAAGGCGAGGCAAAGTCTTTTGCGTGGTTATCAATTATTTATTATCTACTTCGTCAATATGATAATTCTACCAATTATAACATAAAAGCTATATCTATCTTTGAAGAGCTAAAGGATTATGAAAGTCTTGCGGATACTTACGGTGAGTATGGATATCAAACGAAAAGGAGAGATTTAGAAAAGGCAAACAAATATATGATGGTTGGCATTAACATAGCTCGGAGATATAATGTTAATAAGATAATCTTAGCAAAACTTTTTGATAATTATGGAGTTTTGAAAGAGATAGAAAATAAATTAGATAGCGCATTGTATTATTACAAAATGTCATTAGAGATATAATATGAATTAAACGATACAATTGGTATTCCTTATAGTTTAAATAAACTGGCTAATGGTTATGCATTGAAAGGGAATTTTAGCAAAGCCTTTAAATATCTAACAAAATCTGATTTCTATAGAGCCAAAGAAAAAAGTGATTACGGGAGGGCTGATAACCTGGCGTATTGGGGTGATTTATATTCTATGCAGAGTATAATAGACTCAGCAATTGTTTATTATGAAGCAAGTTTATTTTTATCACAAAAGAATAATTATTCTTTTTTAATTGAATATTGTCTGAATAATCTATCTGATTTATATAAAAACAAAAAAGACTACTCAAAAGCTTATGATTATCTTTACAAACATAGTAAGTTCAAAGATAGCCTTATGACTTTAGAGCGAGAAAAACAGGTGTCGGAATTAGAGGTGTCTTTTGAAACAGCTATGAAAGATAAGATGATTCGTAAACAGGGGGAAAAAATTGAAAGTCTCAAAATTCTTTTTGTTTCTATGTCAACTTTTATTATGCTAATTCTAATTTTTCTGTTTATTATCTACTCTTTCCAGAAAAAAAGAATTCATTTTTGAGAAGAGAATTACAGCTTAAACAAGAACTTTTTGAAGAAGAATTGAAGAGAATGTTGGCGGAGGAGAACTTAAGAATATCACGTGAATTACATGATAACATCGGGTCACAGCTTACTTTTTTGATAAATTCTCTGGATAATTTCACATATGTAGAATTAAATACAGAAATTAAAAATAAAATTAAAAACATATCATCGTTTGCTAGAAAAACTCTGAACGACTTACGAAATACTGTATGGGCAATCAGGACTGGATCAAATGAATTAACTTCTTTGATAATAAGAATAAATGATTACATTAATCGTTACAGAATTAGTGTTGGTAATTTGGAATTTCAAGTAAAAGATAATACTAAAAATTCTCATGCACTTTCATCAACACAGCTTTTGAATTTGTTCAGGATTTTTCAGGAATCTCTACAAAATACAATGAAGCATGCTAACGCCAGCCAGTATGTTTTAAGTTTTGATGATGTAGAAAATGGTTTTATAATGAAAATAGAAGACAATGGAATAGGAATAGATCTAGATAATTTTTCTGAATCTACAAGTGGAATGGTCTCGATGAAATACAGATGTCAGGACGCAGGGGGAATCTTTTCAATTTTTAATAGAGTTGATGGTGAAAGTGGAACAGTTATAGAATGTTTGATAGCAACAAATAAATAAGTCATATGTCGTATTACTTTAAAAGTTTAAATAATTATGTTAATCATAGAAAAAAATCATGAAAATAAAAGTTGCTTTAGCAGAAGATAATAGAGACATTGCTAGTGGCTTAATTGATAAGTTAAAAATACATTCTAATTTAATTGAATTAAAATTTCATGCAGTTAATGGTAACGATTTATTGAAAAAACTTTCTTCAAACAAAGATATTGATGTAATTTTAATGGATATTCAGATGCCGGAAATGGATGGAATGACTGCTACTTGGAAGGTAAAGGAACTATATCCTCACATTAAAATTATTATGCTCACCGTTTTTGACGATGATGATCAAATTTTTTTAGCAATTCAAAATGGAGCGAGCGGTTATTTATTGAAGGAGGAAACAATTGATGTAATTGTCGATGCAATTAAGGTAGTTTACGAAGGTGGGGCTTCAATGTCGCCACTAATAGCACAAAAAGTTTTGAAGTTATTATCACAATCTGAGCTAAAGTTAAAACAAAAGAACGAAGTTCCCTATCAAGATTTTGAGTTAACAAAAAGAGAAATTGAAATTCTTAACCAACTGAAGCTTGGTAAAGATTATAAAGTTATTGCTGATGAATTATTTATATCACCTTTTACGGTTAGAAAGCATATTGAAAACATTTACACTAAACTTCACGTAAATAATAAAATGCAGGCTGTCCAAAAAGCTATTCAACATAACATAATCAAATAAATTTAGCTTCAATTAAAAAATTCTTTCTATCACATTAAACTTCTAGAGTAGTTATTCATGTATAGTTAAACTGTTCTAATCTAAATGTCCTTCCTTCTAAAAATACGACATATGATGGATTGATCGATTAAAACGATGCTTTACATTTGTATTGTAAAGAACGTTCTTTATCAAAATGAAGTGGGCGTAATAAGCCACGAATATTTAATTCACAATAAAATAAAAAAAGGGGATACATTATGAAAGCAATTTTAACCACAATTTTTGTTATTGCTTTATTTTCAATTTCATCTGCACAAATTTCTGTTAATTTAGGTGGTATAGGTGCATTACCTATGGGTGATTTTAGTAATTTATCTTCACTAGGTATAGGTGTTGGTGTTAATGCAGATTATTCACTTCTAGTTGTTACCGCTACTGCCTCGTCTGGTTTTCTTTATTTTATGGGTAAAAATAACAATGGCTATTCTGCCACAATAATTCCGATATTGGCTGGAGCAAAATATAATGTTATCCCAAACGTTTATGTTGTTGCTCAAACTGGATTAAATATTATTAGTCAGACAATAAAATTTCCAGAGGTAAAGGTTGGGGGGACAGTACTTTTTCCCGAAAGAAAGGTAACAGATAGTAAAAGCAAATTTGGTTTTGCTTTCGGAGCGGGTGTTGGTCTAGGTTCATTAGATTTAAATGTTAAGTATATGATTTATGACTCTGACTTTAATTCTCTTAATGCCGGGGTTTCATTTAAATTGTATTAATTTTTTATCCTCCGTGCTTCTACGCACCCTTCACTAAAGTCGTCTTTTGGAGAGGTCTCTGAAAGGCGACTTTTTTTTATTCTACTTTAATTATTGAATTTGATTGAGGGATTATTTCCGATTTTGAATAAAAGTTTTTCAGGAAATAGTCCTGATGGTGGAGCTTTGAATTGAACTGGTTCATTGGATTTTATATCTAAAAGACCTGCGATTTAATTTTAGTTTAAGTTACATTTGGCAGCTTCAATTAATAATCCTATGATTCGTCTTGCCATCTTTGTTATGAAGTGCGATGCCACAATTCATTTTAAAATTAAATCAACTTCTTTTTTATTTGTAAGTTTTCAACTTTCACAATAGTTGATTTTTCTTTTTCGTCTAGATCAGTGTAAGAACTAAAGTGCTTCTAAAAAAAAGATGATTTAAAGAAATAATACGCTCAACGTCAAGTTCGTTTTTAACCCATCAGACAAAAAGTTTTGCTGAGGCAGTACGTCGTTTAATAATTTGGTAAATGCAGCTTCTTGTTAATATATCTTTTTGAGCATGAAAATTCAAATTTATTTCCTCAATTGTTTTAATTGTTATATCAAGTGATAGATGATCATTGATAGACTATAAAATTTTATCCATAGAGAATTTTTAACAATTTTGAGATGTGCAACCTGATTAAAGGCATTAACGCCCGCTTCAGTTTTTCATTCATCGTTAAATTCAGATTTACTTTTATTGAACACTTCTTTCATTGCATTAATCGGTTCTACCTGATCAGTGCGAGCATTTTTTTTGAATTTGCAAACCAACGTATCGTGTTCCTTTGTACACGATGGTCAAGTAAAAGTTTTTCATTATTGAGATAAAATATGATTCGATTTTTTATGGATAGATATGAGCATTAAAATTTATTGATTTTTCTATGTCCTTCAAATTTTAATCATATAAAATAGTTTGTTTCAAATTCATAATATTTTAAGTCGGGAATTTTCAAATGTTCTTTGATCTTTTTTATTTCATTTCTTATTTCATCTAAAAGGTTCTCTTTATCTTCGATTATTGTCATAGAAAAATATCCTGGCCAAATTTTACTATCCAGGACTGGATCCGCTGATTCACATTTTCCAGTTGCTTTAGCAATACGTGTCCAGTTTTGAACATTATATTTTTCTATCAGTTGGTCAATAACTTCAGTTTCAGCGACGTTATGTATTATAAATCCAATTTTCATGATTTACTCTTTCCATTTTTTAATCTTTGTTCAAAGATGTTGTAAATAACTGGGACAATAATAAGTGTGATGAAAGTTGAAAACGTCATTCCACCTACCATTGAAGCACCTAGTGGACGCCATGTTTCTGCACCACTTCCTGTGCTTAGAGCGAGTGGTAACAATCCAAAAATAGTTGTTAATGCCGTCATTAAAACTGGTCTCAATCTACTTCTTCCGCCGTTGAGAGTTGCTTCATAAAGATTTTGTCCACGTGCCCTTAGTATATTTATGAAGTCGACAAGTACGATGGCATTGTTAACCACAATTCCTACTAACATGATGATTCCAAGAAATGAAATCACATTTAGTGTTTGGCCAAATACAAACAACCCAATCAATACACCTGAAAATGCGAAAGGAATGCTGAACATTATGACAAATGGATCAATCAAGCTTTCAAATTGAGCAGACATAACTAAATAAACGAGAAGGATGCTTAACAATAAAAGCAACAGTAAGTCAGAGAATGCTTCCTGTTGTTGTTCGTAGCTACCACCGAAATCAATACGGGTATTTGGTGGAAGTGGAACAGATTTAATAACTCTATCGATTTCTAACACAGCTTCTCCAAGAGATTTTCCAGTGAGACCAGCTTCAACTTTAACAACCCGTTCTTGATTTTTTCTATCAATTTCTATGGGAGAAAATTCCGTAGTGATTGTCGCAAAATTTTTGAGGGGGATAGGTTGTCCCAAGACGTTCATTATTTCGAGTTTTTCAATATCTTCTATTTGGTCACGGAAATTTTCTTCAAGCCTTAATCTAATATCATATGTATTTTTCTCACCACGGAATTGGGATGGGACGCTTCCAAAAACATAGTTTCTCAAATTCATCGCAATTGTCGCCATATTCAAACCAAGCATCGAAGCTTTATCACGGTCAATTCGAATGATTAATTCAGGTTTGTTATCTTGCAACGAAATTTGTGGCTCAACTACTCCTTCAATTTTAAGAAGTGATTCACGAATTTTTTCTGCTACTGTTCTTGATGCGTTTAAGTCGGGTCCTAAAATCTCAATTGAAATTGGTTTACCTTGGCCGAAGATGGCTCCCTGACCGCCTGCTTGAGTTAATACACTAAGTTTATTAATCTGTGGATAGTTTTTAAGAAGTGATCTTATGTCATTTGCTATTTCGTTATTGGATCTTTGTCTTTCCTCTACATCAATAAGCCGGATATTTATTAATCCTATATTATCCCCTTCTTTTGTACCGAAGACTGAACCTAACCCAGACGCACTTTGTCCAACTTGATAAAATATGTCTTTGATTTCAGGAGTGCGATTTTGAATTAAGTCATAAATTTCTTTAACAAATTTTTCTGTTTCATAGACACTTGTGCCAACGGGCAATTCCATAATTACTTGCACTTGACCAGCATCACTTTCAGGGATAAAATCGGAACCGATAAACGGAATTAAGCCGAGAGAAAGAATTAAAAAAAGTATTCCAATTAATAATGAAAGCTTTTTATGATTCAAAGCCCATTTCAAAGAAGCATAATAAGTGTCGTCAATTTTATTGAAAATTCTTTCGCTCTTTTCGAATAATTTATCAAAAAATGTTGGTGCACCAATTTTCTCTTCAGTTTTAATAAGTAACTGTGATGTTAGCATTGGTGTAAGAAATAGTGCCACGAATAATGACATGCTTATCGTAATAGTTGTAATTGCTGCGAGTTGTGTAAATAAGATTCCGGCAATTCCAGTTAAGAAAAACAAAGGTGAGAAAACGGCAATAGTTGTTAGCGTTGAGGCGAGTAAAGCAGAACCTACTTCGCTTGCTCCATAAATTGATGCTTCTTTTGAATGTTCTCCTCGCTCTATATGTTTAACAACATTTTCAAGTACCACTATTGAATTATCTACAACCATTCCTACTGCTATTGCTATAGATGAAAGAGATAAAATATTAATTGTATATTTAGCTACATACATAAAGAAGAATGCTAGAATGAGTGAGAAAGGAATTGATAGTACCACAATAATACTGGCTCTGACTCTTCGTAAGAATAATAGCACTACCAAAGAAACGAGCAAAACGCTTATGATAAATGTTCTTAAAAGATTGTTTATAGATTTCTTAATAAAATCAGCTCCATCAAAAACTATATTAATGGATATGTTATATTCATCTTCAATCTTTTTAATTTCCTTTTTCAATGCTTCAGAGACGGTGACCGTATTTGCACCTGATAGTTTATTCATTAAAACTACAACACCACGCTCATTATTGATCATTGTGCGTCTTTCATCCTTTGTTACAGTATCCAGAATTGTTGCCACGTCCCTCAAATAAATGATTTTGTTACCTTGAGCACCAATTACTACTTTTTCAAGATCAGCAGGTGATGAATACTCGCCTTTAAGTCTTAACATAAAAGATAATTTTCTATCATCCAGATTTCCTGCTGGAAGCGAGATATTATCCATCTGTATCATTTGTGCAACATGGGATATGGAAAGGTTATATGCCTTTAGTTTGTACGGATCAAAATCAACTCTTAATTCACGGGCAGGAGCACCAAACGATTGTACACCTCCAACGCCTGGAACTCGAACTAATCTATCAGCAATATTGTCTTCGACGAAATTTTTGAATTCTCGATAATCAATATTTCCAGGTGCAGTTACACCAGCAACAATTACCGGGAATTGTTCAGTGCTGAATTTGAATATCTTAGGTGCTTCTACACCTACGGGTAATTGAACTCGAGCAAATTCGAGGGATGAGCGACAATCATTTGCTGCTTCGTCAAGGTCAGTACCCCAATCAAATTCTAAGGTTACTATAGAGACATTTTCTTTTGATACAGAGGTTATTTTTTTCAGATTAGGTACAGATGCTAGTGATTTTTCAAGGATACGTGTGACTTTTATTTCAATATCGTCAGAACTAGAACCTGGATAAGTTGTTAATACAGTAAGTATTGGAGCTTCAATTTTTGGCAACAAATCAATGGGTATTAACCTTATTGAATAAAGTCCAAACACCAGAGTTGCAATGAAAAACATTAAAGTAAGTACAGGCCTTCGAACACCAAGTTGTGGTAATTTCATATTTAAAATTCCTCCATTCTGATCAATTACAAACCTTTAAAAATCTTCACTGGCTCATTATCCGTTAAATTATATTGACCTTCCACAATTATTTCTTCATTCTCTTTTAATCCATTTTGAATTACTGTTTCATCATTTATTTGTTTGCCAGTCACTATTATTCTTTTCTTTGCAATACCATTTTGATAAACATAAACATATTTTTTACCGGATACTTGATCTGTTAAGATTGCCGCGGTGGGTATAGTAATTTCTTTTGTCTCACCCATGTCAATTTCTACTTTAACAAAAGAATTAGCTCGAATTTTATTTTCTTTATTGGAGACTTGTATTTCAACATCAACTGTTTTTGTTACTGGATCTACTACCGGATTAATTCTAGATACACGACCTTGAAAAACTTCATCAGGTAAGAATTCACTAAATATCCGTGCTTTTTGTCCAATTCTAATTTTATAAGAATCTGATTCATTAACAGCGATCTTTATTTTAAGTAAACTGAGATTCATGAGATGTACAATAGAAGGAACTGCTCTTCCACCTGCAGGAGTCATCATGAATAACTCGCCATCATTCAAATATTTTGCGGTAATTACACCGGAGAAAGGTGCACGTAGTTGAGTATTTTCTAGAATTTTTTCGTAGTTAGTTTTGGTTGTCTCGTAGGCAAGTTTAATTTTTTCGTATTGTTGATCTGAAATAGCTCCTTCAGATTTTAATTTTTCTGCCCGTTCAAGATCTCTTTTAGTATCATTAAATTGGATTTCTATTTGAGTTAATTGCTGATCGTCCATTTGGACAAGTAGTTGACCTTTTTGAACATAGTCACCTTCTTTCACATAAATTTTTCTGACCCTTGATGCCATTTGAGCTGCTAAAGCTGCTTCTTCCCATGGATGAACCAGTCCCGTGTAGGTTAAAATGTTTTTTACTGTTTTTCTTTCTACTTTTTGAGTGGAAACGGATTTAATTTCTTTTACGTTTTCAGTTTCTTTTTTAGTACATCCTGTAATTAAAAAGATTAAAGTTAATCCTACTATAAGATTCTTCCACTTCATTCTCATATCCTTCAATTAATTAATTGATTTGTTTGAATAAAATTCCAATTCAGCTTGTGCTACGAGATATTCATAGATTGCTTGAAGATAACTGAGCTCTGCTGACAGTAAGTTGATATTTGCATTGCTCACTTCTAATTGCGTACTCAAACCTTCACTGTATCTTAATTCAGCAATTTGATAATTACGACGAGCTTTAACTTTGTTAAGTTTTTGTGACTCAATTTTTTCAAGACTTGTTTCCATCTTATTTCGAGCATTTTGAATTCCTATATCAAGTTGTTTTTTTGTATAGTTAATTGTCTCATCCAATTGTTTTGACTGTATTTTTGCTTGCTCAACGCGACTTCTTGTACCAAAGCCATTAAAAATAGTTATGGTTAGTGACAATCCAACGGAGGCACTTTTAACCCATCGATATTCATTGAAATTATAATTCTCCGCTTGTGTTTGAACTTGATAGTTTCCAAATGCAGTAAGGCTTGGAAAATATTCCCACTTTTGCATCATTATGTTTTTCTCTGTTATTTGTTTTTGCAGATATAATTTTTTCATGGTAAAGGTATTGTCAATCAAATTTTGGTCAATTACCGGCAAAGTCCTTAATTTAAAGAATGTTTCAATTGAACCTGATACTTCTATACTATCTTCGACTGAAAGATTAAGCAGTGCCTTTAAAAAGTTGAGAGCTGTTTGATAAGTATATTCCGCTTGAAGCAGATTAGGTTTGATTTTTTCAACTTCAACTTGAGCGCTTAGCAGTTCGAAATCCGAAATTAAGCCTGCATCATGAAGTTTGGATGCATTATCTAAATTCCTTTGGGCGTTTTCATAAGTCTCTTTAATGAAGTTCATCGATTCTTTTGTTAATAAAACATCAAAAAAAGCTTTTGTCGTATTTAATCGAATTTGAGCCAAAGATTCTTCGTAGTTTAGATTACTCAATTCAATACCGAGATGACTCATAACAATGCCTGTGTAAATTTGGCCAAGAAAAATTGGCACTCCAAATTTAATTGCACCTACGTAGGAGTTTTTTGAACCTACTTCTATTGGGGTAATTTTACCTGTACCGCCAAAAAAATCTGGTAAAAAGAAGACAGGCTTTTTTATATTTCTAATGTAAGTGCCCTCACCCGAAATACTTGGAAAAAGTGAAGAATATGCTTCCATTAGTTTTGATTGGGATTTGTTAACATCCAATAAGGCAATTTTAACTTGAGAATTTTCTTTAAGAGCAATTTCAATGGCTTTATCAAGTGTAAGATTTCTAATTATTGTCTTGTTTTTTGCTGTAACAATGCTAATAGTCAGAAATAAAATTAAACCTGATACAACTAACTTTTTCATTTTGATTCTTCTTCAGTTTGTTTGAGGATTTCAAGGGAAATTTTATAAAATTTTTGCATTGAAGTTAAATAATCTTTTTGTTCTTGTTTAGTAAGTTTTGAAAATAATTTTCTGTAGAAACTTTTGCTTTCATCTATGTGAGAATCATGAAGAGATTTTCCTTTCGATGAAATGTTTAATACGATTTTCCTTCTATCGTAGGGTGAGATATTGCGAGTAACGTATTTGAGTTTTACAAGTCGATCAACAAGTTCAGATGCTGTACTTTGTGCTATGTTAAGCTTCTTGGCTAGTTCTTTCAGAGTTATATCCGGATTGACGCAAATTACATGAAGTGCACTTAATTGATTAAGTGTTAATTCGGATCTAAAAAGAGAAGGGTTTAAGTTAACCATTACTTCTTTGATTTTTAAACTAAGCTCGAGTAAGTTATCAAGCATTTTTTCTGTAGAATTTTTACTAATCATTAAATTTTTATAATTATTAGGGATTAAAAATATTAGGTTTCCGAATATTTCGTAATACGAAGCAAAATTATAATTTATTTTTCAATTTGTCAACAATAATTTTTTAGCCAGAGAAATCAATTAAAGGTAATACAATTAAAGTAAAACAGAGTTTTAAAAATTTTTTACTATGCCTCTTTCACCAAAGCTAAACTACCATAAATTGCAGCGTAGTCCTTTAAATTAGAAATTAGAAATCTTGTATTCTTAAGATTATTTCTTAATGCAACTTCTTTCGCGGATTTTTTAATTATTGGTAACATAAAATTTCCAATTGCTTCAATAACTCCACCAGCAAATACTATTGCGTCAAAATCAAAAAGGTTGATGAGATTTCCCACCATATATCCAATATTTTTTGAAGCTTTGTTTACAGCTCCGATGACAACTTCATCATTCATTTTTAGTGCTTTTGCAAGAGCATTACTTTTTATTAGAGTAGTATCTTCAACAAGTTGTGTGATTATTGTTTTTTCTCCATTTGAAATACTATCATTTATAAATCGATTTATAGCGCTTCTACTTCCTTCTGTTTCAAAACAACCAATATTTCCACATCCACATCTCACTCCTTCTGGATTAACAACCATATGACCAATTTCTCCGGCAGCGTAATTTTTCCCTTGAAACAATTTTTTATTAATTATGATTCCTGCGCCAATTCCTGTTCCTATAAACAAAGCTATTAGGTTATCAATTTTTCTTTTAAGTTGATAATGAAAAATTCCCATTGTTCCAAGATTTGCATCGTTTTCGATTAAGATATTTTTTTTGAAATACTTTTTAAGTGGTTTAACTAAATTAAAATTTTTCCAACCTAAATTAGGTGCTAGATAGATAAAACCTTTTACAGGATTAAGTGAACCAGGAATCCCAAGTACAATATGTGTAATGTCATTCGATTTTAATTTTGACTTTAAAATAGCCTCTTCGACTGTTACAATAATTCTATTTATAATCTTATCATTAGCTGAAACAACGTTCGTTGACTTCTTTGCTTTTGAAAGAATTATACCTTTAGGTGAAAGTACACAGGCTAATATTTTGGTACCACCAACATCCACGGCAACGATGTTTTTGTGTTTCGTCATATTTAATCCTATTAAATTTTAACTCAATTTAAAACATGTTTGATTTTATTAATATAAAAATTACTTGTGAAGTGAGATTTTGTTAATGAAAAATCAAAATCCTAAGAATGGATTTGATTTTATCGGGTGAAAATAAAAAAGGAAGCAATCCTGACTTACAAGATTACTTCCTTTTTTTATAAACGCTTATAGTTGAAATATTAGCTACTTACTTGTTCAACTTTGTATGGTGAAAATATTAACTTACCATTACTATCGAGTTCAATTCGTACTGTATCACCAGTATCAATTTTACCTTTAATAATTTCTTCTGAAAGTGGATTAAGTACATAACGTTGTATCGCTCGTTGCAATGGTCGGGCGCCATAAGTTGCATCATAGCCAAGTTCAGCTAACCATGACTTTGCATCTTCAGTAATTTCTAAAGTAATATTTTTCTCAGAAAGCATCTTGCAAACATTAGATAATTGTAGTTCAACGATTTTTTGAATTTCAGATTTTGTCAATGGCTTAAAGAGAATTATTTCATCAATTCTATTTAAAAACTCAGGGCGAATTGTTTGACGCAATAAATTTGTCAGTTGAATTCTTAATTCACCCATGATAGAGTCAATATTATTTTCGTTAACGTATGTTAGTTTATCTTGAATCAAATGTGAACCAATATTTGAAGTCATAATAATTATTGTATTTCTGAAGTTTACAGTAACACCTTTACTATCCGTTAAGCGACCTTCATCAAGAACCTGTAGTAAGATATTAAAAACTTCGGGATGAGCTTTTTCGATTTCATCAAGTAACACAACTGAATATGGTTTCCTTCTAACAGCTTCGGTTAATTGACCACCTTCTTCATGACCTACATATCCTGGTGGTGCACCAATTAATCGACTAACAGAAAATTTTTCCATGTACTCTGACATATCAATTCTAATTAATGCTCTTTCATCATTGAACAAATATTCTGCCAGTGCACGAGCAAGTTCAGTTTTACCAACACCCGTTGTACCAATAAATATGAATGAACCAATAGGTTTCTTTTGATCCTGTAACCCAGCTCGTGATCTTCTTATAGCATTAGCAACAGCGCGGACTGCATCATCCTGACCCACAACTCTTTGATGTAATCTTTCTTCGAGATTCAATAATTTAGTTTTTTCCGTTTCCAACATTCTCTGTACGGGAATTCCAGTCCATTTGGCTACAATCTCAGCAACGTCTTCAGCATCAACTTGTTCTTTTAGCATTTTCTTATATTTCTGCAGTTCAGACAACTCGTATGTCTTTCTTTCAAGTTCTTTTTGAATTTCAATAATTCTACCATATCTAATTTCAGCAACCTTTGCATAATCTCCTACTCTTTCATATGATTCAGCTAGGTGCTTTAAATGTTCAATTTCTTCTTTCATCTGACGAATTGCTTTAATTAAATCTTTTTCTTTCTGCCAGTGAATTTTCAATGAGCTAAATTCTTCTTTAGCAGTGAAAATTTCTTTTTCAATACTTTCAAGACGTTCTTTTGTAGCAGAATCTTTTTCAGAGCCGATCTGATCAATTTCTCTTTTTAATGCTTCTCTTTCAATTTCAAGTTGCTTTATTTTCCGATCAAGACTATCCAGTTCTTCTGGCATTGAGTCAATTTCAATTCTTAATTTAGATGCAGCTTCGTCAATCAAGTCAATAGCTTTGTCAGGCAAAAATCTATCGGTTATATAACGATATGATAATTGAGTGGCTGCAACGATCGCTGAATCTGTTATCTGTACTCCATGATGTACTTCATATCTTTCTTTTAATCCACGAAGGATTGAGATTGTATCTTCAACACTAGGTTCATTTACCAGAATTGGTTGAAATCTTCTTTCTAAAGCCGGATCTTTTTCAATATGTTTTCTGTATTCATCAATGGTAGTTGCACCAATGCAGTGTAATTCACCACGTGCAAGTGCTGGCTTAAGTATATTTGCCGCATCTACTGCACCCTGAGCAGAACCAGCACCTACAACAGTATGTAACTCATCGATAAAAAGAATAATTTCACCATTAGATTCTTGAACTTCTTTCAAAACAGCTTTCATTCTTTCTTCGAATTGTCCTCGGAATTGAGTACCTGCCACGAGCGCACCCATATCAAGCGCAACAACCTGTTTTGTCTTTAGGTTTTCAGGAACATCACCTTGAACAATTCGGTGAGCAAGTCCTTCTACGATAGCTGTTTTACCAACACCAGGTTCGCCGATCAAAACAGGGTTATTCTTGGTTCTTCTTGAAAGTACTTGTAAAACTCTCCTTATTTCATCTTCTCTTCCAATAACTGGATCTAGTTTATTAAGCTTTGCTAATTCGTTTAAATTACGACCATATTTCTGTAAGGCTTGATAAGTTTCTTCGGGATTTTGAGAACGCACAGTGTGTGTTCCTCGGATATCCTTCAAAACTTTTAAAATATTTTCTTTTGTAACACCTTGATCATTTAAAAGTCGTCCAATATTAGATTGATCAGATGCTAAAGCTATTAATAAATGTTCAGTGCTGATATACTCATCTTTCAGTGAAATTGCCTCTTTAAGAGCATTATCGAATACTCTGGCTAAGTTCTGTGATAAATATTGATTACCAATAGATGCACCTGTTACTTTAGGAAGTTGTTCAAGTTCTTGGTGTACTTTAATTTTTAAATAGTTGACATTGGCACCTAATTTCTGAAGTACTGGCAATACAATTCCATCGCTAGATTGGAGAAGTGCAGCAAAAAGATGAACAGGTTCAATTTGCTGATTCGAATAATTTTGAGCAATAGCTTGTGCCTCTGCAATGGCTTCCTGAGATTTGAGAGTAAATTTGTTAAAATTAAAACTCATAAATTATTCTCCTCTCTTTTATAAAAATAATAATTTAAGGTAGATATTACTTGAAATACCCATTTCATCGCTTGAACTATAAATGTATACAAACAGTTCCTTAACCTCCTGAAAGTATTATTGGAGATAGAAATATCTTTTAGGTATAAAGAGGAGTAAAATGAAAGAGGAATTCATCATCAATTGATGATGAATTCCATAATTTTAAAGGTAGAAATTTTAAGGCTTATTTCTTTTGAATGCCTTTTGCTTCACTTACGATGATTTTTCTTCCTTTGAGCTCACTGCCGTTTAATTCTTTTATTGCATTATTGGCAGCCTCATCGGATTCCATCTCAATGAAGCCGTAACCTTTTGATCTTCTGGTTTGTTTGTCTCTTATTACTACTGCAGAAACAACTTTACCAAAAGATTCGAATAGCTTTTGGAGTTCCTCGTTAGTGGTAGTAAACGGTAAACTCCCGATAAAAAGTTTTTTGGTCATGAAACAAAGATCCTTTTAAAAAACACCCTCGCAAGTTACTTTCATAGAATCTTATAGATAAGATTTTCACTCCATTGACTATGAAATAACCTACGAGTAATAGCAAGATAGGTAAAAATAATTCAAAAAAAAATTTTTATAATTCGTTTTTAAGAAAATTTAGTTAGTATTGTTACCTGGCACGTGTTGTTGATTATATTATGAAATTAAAGTTCGAAACTTAATTTTTTATTTTGCATCATAATTAAAAAGGAGAAAGAAATGGCGACTAAAAAAGCATATGTGAAACAACTTAAAGGCATTACACTTGTTGGCAACACAGATTCAAACGTTTGGATTACAATGGATGGCCCGGCTGAATTTGGTGGTAGTTCAGCAGGAGTAAGACCTAAAGAATTGCTTTTACTTTCACTAGCAGGTTGTACTGGAAGTGATGTTATTGCCATACTTAAAAAAAAGAGAGTAAAGTTAGACGACTTTGAAATATACATAACAGCAGAAACCCGTGAAGAACATCCACAAGTTTTTACTAAAATTCATATTGAATATGTTTTTTATGGCAACGATTTAAAAAAAGAAGATCTAGAGAGAGCAATTGAATTATCAAGCACGAAGTATTGCTCCGTTCAAGCGATGTTGCGCCCTACCGTTGAGATA
>Ga0209721_1000846_pt1 | contig 25218 bp, 16 predicted proteins | sample TshhotsprinmetaG_FD_184139 | JGI IMG/M metagenome (GOLD analysis project Ga0209721, IMG submission 184139) | Hot spring microbial communities from South Africa to study Microbial Dark Matter (Phase II) - Tshipise hot spring metaG (SPAdes)... | ecosystem: Environmental > Aquatic > Thermal springs...
CCCACACCCTCCCGCTGGCGGGTTGGTTCCTGGGAGGGCTGCGCCCTCCCACACCCTCCCGCTGGCGGGTTGGTTCCTGGGAGGGCTGCGCCCTCCCACACCCTCCCACCAGGGAGGGGCGTGGGGAAACCGGGTTTCCCCATACCCCAACCGCTGTCGGGGGCGCCTGGCACCCCCACAGGCAGGGGTGCGGTTCGACAGGCTCACCGCAGGTGGGGAACCCCGGTTGCCCCATATGCTCATCTCAGGCGAGCGACCGTACAGGCACATCACACGGACATGACGCCACCGCCAGCGCATGTGTCACCGTCCGCCGCGGCGCAAGACCTGCTTTGCATCAACCCTGCGACGCGTTCTGTGGTACGTTTGAATAAGTAACCTCAGTGCTATAATGTTCAGGGCATAGCAGCAGTACTGGCACCAAGGAGCGAGGTATGACCAACGAGACGGGCGCGGAGGAACTGGGGCAGGCAGAAATTGACCGGCTCTGCGCAAATGCGATCCGCGCCCTGGCGATCGACGCGATCGAGGCGGCAAAGAGCGGCCATCCAGGGCTGCCGCTGGGAATGGCCGACGCCGCGTATGTGCTGTGGACCCGCTTTTTGAAGCATAATCCGGGCGATCCTGCCTGGCCGGACCGGGATCGTTTCGTGCTCTCGGCAGGGCACGGTTCGATGCTCCTGTATGCGCTGCTGCACCTCAGCGGCTACGAGCTGAGCCTCGACGACCTGCGCGCCTTTCGCCAGTGGGAGAGCAAAACGCCCGGTCATCCCGAATACGGCCTGACCCCCGGCGTGGAGACGACGACCGGCCCGCTGGGGCAGGGGTTCGGCATCGCGGTCGGCATGGCGATGGCCGAACGCTGGCTCGCCGAGCGCTTCAATCGGCCTGGCTTTCCAATTGTTGACCACTACACCTATGCGCTGTGTTCCGATGGCGACCTTATGGAGGGTATCAGCCACGAGGCGGCGAGTCTGGCCGGGCACCTGCAACTGGGCAAGTTGATCGTGCTCTACGACTCGAACCTGGTTTCGCTTGATGGTCCGACCGAGTTGACCTACACCGAAGACGTGGCGATGCGCTTCACGGCCTACGGCTGGCAGGTGCTGCACGTGGACGGGCACCAGATGGCCGAGGTGGCCGAGGCGCTGGCTACGGCGCGGGCGGAACGCAGCCGGCCCTCGATTATCATCGCTCGCACGGTGATCGGCTACGGCAGCCCCAACAAGGCCGGCAAGCACATCGCTCACGGTGAACCGCTGGGGGCGGAGGAGGCCCGGCTTACCAAGGCCAACCTGGGCTGGCCGCTCGAGCCGGCTTTCTACGTGCCCGAGGCGGTGTACGAGCACATGCATCTGGTGCTCGAAGTGGGTGACCGGCGCCAGCGCGAATGGAAGGCCCTGCTGGCGCGCTACCAGACAAGTTACCCGGAACTGGCGGCCTTGTGGGAGCAGATGCAGACCCGCGCGCTACCCGCCGATTGGGAGGCGCTGTTCCCGACCCTGGCGCCCGATCCCCAGGCGAAGGGAACGCGGGTGGCTTCGGGGCAGGTGTTGAACGCCCTGGCGCCGGTGCTGCCGGGGTTGCTCGGCGGCTCAGCCGATCTGGGCGGCTCGAACCATACGCCGATCAAGGGCGCGGCGCCGCTCAGCGGCGCGAGCTTTGCCGGGCGCAACATCTACTTCGGGGTGCGCGAGCATGCTATGGCCGCGGCGCTGAACGGTATGGCGCTCCACGGCGGGATTATCCCCTACGGCGGCACCTTCCTGGTCTTCAGCGACTATATGCGCCCGGCGATCCGCCTGGCGGCGTTGATGCACTTGCAGGTGGTGTTCGTCTTCACCCACGACAGCATCGGGGTGGGTGAAGATGGTCCGACTCACCAGCCTGTTGAGCATGTGATGTCACTGCGGCTCATCCCCAATCTGCATGTCTTTCGGCCCGCTGATGCCAACGAGGTGCGTATGGCCTGGCGGCATGCTCTCGAGCGGCGCGACGGGCCGACGGCGCTGGTGCTCACCCGGCAGAATGTGCCCACGTTTGACCGCGAGCGCCTGGCGCCAGCGGAGGGGGCGCTGCGCGGCGGGTATGTGCTCCGCGACGCCGAGGGAGCGCAGGCGCTCTTACTGGCATCAGGCTCCGAGGTTGCGGTGGCGCTCGAGGCCGCTGATCTGCTGGCGGCCAGGGGGGTGCCGGTGCGGGTGGTGAGCCTGCCCTGCTGGGAACTGTTCGAGGCCCAGGAGCGCGCCTATCGCGAGAGTGTGCTGCCGCCCGCCATCACCGCGCGGGTGGCAATCGAGGCGGGGCGCACAATGGGTTGGGAACGCTACCTCGGGCCGCGCGGTGTGGCCCTTGGCGTGGATCGCTTCGGGGCCTCGGCGCCCTTCGCAGAGTTGTTCAGGCGCTACGGCCTGACGGCCCAGCGCGTGGTCGAGGCCACCCTGGAAACGCTCCAACGGGCCTGAGCGCCCTGGTCTGATCTCTCACCGCTGATGCCAATTCTGCTTGATGACATCGCCCTGGCTCAGCTCCACACCTCCACAGCTCTACAGCTCCACAACGGCCTGTGGGGCGGTGGAGGAATGTGGAGCTGCGCTGGACTATGCGGCGTCCCCGGCTCCATCGGCTATGCAGCCCTGTCGCCAGGACGGATCCGCTTCCTCCGGCGCAGGCGCCGCCGCCTGGATGGCGGCAGTGTAGACCTGCGCCAGGGGGACGTTGTGGGCGCGGGCCAGGGCGGCGCAATCTTCGTACTCCGGCGCCAGACCCGCAACTGCGCCGTCCAGAAACTTCCGTTTGACCCGCACCGCCCCCCAGGGGGTAGCCACCGTTATCCGGTCGCGGGCGGCGGCCTGCCGTTCCACTGGCGACCAGCGCACCCCCAGGCTCGGCGTCTCGCGGAGCATCAGACTGGCGAGGTCCGCTACCTGAGCCGGACGGACCAGGCAGGCGAGTTGCAGGGCCGGGCGACCTTTCTTCATCACCAGCGGCGCGGCCCAGGCATCGAGGGCGCCCGCGGCGAGCAACCGTTCGATGGCATAGGCGACCACTTCGCCAGTGGCGTCGTCGAGGTTGCAGCGCAGTTCGTAGAGCGCTTCGGTTGTGGCCGGGGACGCAGACCGGGCCACTTCCGGGAGCGGCTGTGCGGCCCCCGCTGGCGGCCCGGCGCTGGTGTCCGGCTGCAACTCGCCGATCCAGACGCGCAGGGCGTTGAGCCGGGGATACTCCCGTTGCCCCAGGCCATAACCAATCTGGCGCACGACCATCGGAGGTTGCTCGAAGCAGGCAAGTTCGGCCAGGAGCGCCGCGGCGGTGGGAGTAACCAGTTCGCCATCGCTGCCCGGTGGAGCGGGAAGCAGCGGCGCGCCGGCCTCGGCCAGCAGCGCCAGGGTTGCCGGAGCCGGCACGGGCAGAGGACCGTGCCGGGTCAGCACCCAGCCGCGCCCAGGAGGCAGCGGCGAGGCGTAAACCCGCTCGACCCCGAGGAGGGCCAGCCCAGCGCAGACGCCTACGGTATCAAGGATACTGTCAACCGCGCCGACCTCGTGGAAGTGGACCTGCTCCACCGGCACGCCGTGAATGGCGGCCTCGACGCGGGCGAGGCGCGCGAACGCGCCCCCGGCCCAGGCTTGCGCCGGAGGGGGCAGCGCCGCTGCCGCGATCAGGGCGCGGATCTGCGCCCAGTCGCGCTGCGGCTGGTCGGCGTGCATCGTGACATCGAGCCGGGTGCCCATGATGCCATGGCTGCGCACCCGCCGGGGCACGAGCGTGTACCCATCGAGGCCAAGCCCATCCAGAGCCGCCTGCAGCGCGGATAGATCCAGCCCCGCGTCAAGCAACGCCGCCAGGAGCATATCACCGGCAGCGCCGTGAAAACAATCGAAATAGGCGATCTTCATGGCGCCAACCCGTGCTCGTGAAGAAAACGGCGCACCCGTTCACGAAACGCCGCTGGATTGCGCCAGGCAATCAGATGCCCGGCCTCCGGTTCGTAGACCAGCCGCGCGCCCCGGATACCCGAAACGATGACCCGTGCCTGGGTGTCGGGAACGAAAGGATCCCTGCCGCCCTGAAACACAATCACCGGGACATGGATCGTATCCAGACAGGGCGCGACGATGGTCCGGGCAGCGGCCATCAGCTCGATGGCCTGCTCAACCCCAGCGTTGAGACGCGGCCACCAGTCGTCGCCGTGCTGCGCGCGCATGTAGCGATGCCACGATGGTGACATACTGGCGGTACTATGGTGGTGCGCGTCAACCGTGGCAGTCGTCACCTGGCGAAAGACGCCATCGAGGATCAACGCCGCGATCCGGTCGGGGCGATGGCAGATGGCGTTGAGGGCGGTGATGCCCCCGGCGCTCATACCGAAGACCGGCACGGGCGCGTCGAACATCGCACCGAGGAAATCGGCCAGCGCTTCACCCTGCATGGCAAAATAGCGGGTGGAGAACAGCCCTTCGGGACGCGCCGAGCGGCCATGGCCCAGCAGATCAACACTGATGACCCGGTGCTCATCGGTAAAACGGGCCGCGAGACGGGTCTGCGTTGCTGCCGTGTAGGTATTGCCGTGCAGTAAGACCAGCGGCGCCCCCGATCCCGCTTCCAGGTAATGCAGCGGGCCGTGACGGGTCGGAACCAGGTTCAAGCCTTCTCCTTCTGGACGGTGAGATGATCGATTCGGCAGCTAACATGAACATATGGGGAAACCAGGTTTCCCCATACCCCTGCCTGGGGGGCGGCAAGCCCTCCCAAGAAAAACCCATTGTTCATCTTGTCGTTGTGCGGCCCAGCCGCATGGACAGCTGAATAGAGATCATCCTACGCCGGAGCATCCTCGCCGTCAAGGCGCCCCGAATGGCGCCAGCCGCGGCAACCCGGGAGAAGGCGATGACCCTGCCGCACTGCGTGACTATGGTTGCACAGCAGCCGTCTAAATCAAGAGGGTTTTTCTTTTGAGAGCCTCGTCAGGCACCATTCGCGGGGCGCACAACGCCAGAATGAAAATATTATATTGTTCTTGGGAGGGCGAAGCCCTCCCAAAACCTCCCGCGGGCGGGCTATTTTCAACAGGGTGTGTTACGATAGGGCAGCGTACGGGGCTGCGTCCGTTGTTTCCAGTAGTACGCACACGGATCCTTTACCAGCGCTAGGAGTCAACAATGAAGGCTGCACCGGGGCGAGCGCTACTGCTCCTCATCGGGGTCCTGCTCGTCGGATGGGGGCTGCTGCCGCGTCAGAGCATACCTGCTATGGCGGCGCCATTGTTGCTCATTACCGAAACCGCCACAGGTGAGCCGCCCACCCGCACGCCGGAACCGCCGACTGCAACCGTTCCTCTCGCGACGGCGACGCTCCCGGCGGCGACGGCGACGCTCCCGGCGGCGACGGCAACGCCCCCGCCAGCAACGGCAACGCCCCCGCCGGCAACTCCGACCACGCCTCCGCCGCCGGAAGAGGAGGAACAACCTCGCGACACGCCGACGCCAACTGCAACGCCAACTGCGACCCCTACAGCGACGCCGACGCTGACGCCCACGCCGGCGATCCTGGCCGATCCGGCAATCAGCAAGTCGGTGGATCCCCGGGTCGGTGTGGTGGGGGCCAGTGTCACCTACACGATTGTTGTTTCGAACATTGGCGGCAGTGTAGCCACCGGAGTGGTGGTTGAGGATACGCTGCCAGCCTTTCTGGCGGTCGTTTCGGCAACGGCCGATCGAGGCGAGGTTGTGGTAAGCGGTAATACGGTCCGGGTGACAATTGGCGATCTGGCGCCGGGCGAGTCGGTCACTGTTCGCGTCGTGGCGCGGGTGACGCAAGTCCCGAGTCCGCCGAACAATCAGAACCTGGCGCTTGTGTCGAGTGACAGCCCTGATGCCAATCTGGATAACAACCGGGCCTCGGTGCCGCTGGATAGCCCGCTGCCCGTGACGCTCCCGGCCACATCGGCAACCGGCCTCGGGGTGCTACCGGCGCTGGCGACCGCGCTCGGCCTGATGTTGATTGCCGGGAGCCTGCTGGTGCGCCGCAGGACGCGCCGCTGATGTGAGCATATGGGGAAACCCGGTTTCCCCATACCCCCACCCACGGGGTGGCAAGCCCTCCCTACAGGCAGGGGCGTGGGAAAACCCGGGTTCACGTTAGTGGCCTGGAAAACACATGAAAGCATTCGTCTCCGCCCTCGTTTTGATCGTCCTGGCTCTGGTGCTCGTGGCCCCGGCGCCTGCCCCGGTCACGGCGCAGCCCGAGCCGCCGGGCCTGCGCGCCGATGTGCAGGTTGCCACCGATGGCGTTGTGCTGCGCCTGGAGTGGCCAGGGGTCGGGCCGGCGTCGGATGCCCTGCCCGGTTCAACGCTGGTGGCGCTGCTCCTGCCCCCCGAGGGCGACGCGGCGCCCCGTCTCACCAGGCTGCAACAGATGCCGTGGACGGGCGAGGCGCCCGCTCCGACCCCCCTGCCCGCCCAGGCCCATCCTGACGGCGAGGTGTACTCGCCCCTGCCGATGTTTACAGCCCCCCCGGCGCCCGATGCGCCGATCACCTTGCTCCGTGAGGGGCGGCTGCGCGATCAGCGGCTGGGTGTGTATGCCCTCAACCCGGTCTATGTGGCAGGTGAGGCTGTGTTCCGGGTGGAAGTGGCCGAAGCGCTCGTTCCCGGCGCGCGCCCGGCCGATGTCAGCGCGCTGGCCCGACTGGAGGCGTCGCCCTTCGCGACCGGGGCGACTGCGCCCGACCCGGTGGCTGCTGGGCCGGCCTGGAAGATCACCGTGGCCGATCCTGGTATCCAGGAACTCACCGCGGAAGATCTGGTCGCCGCCGGGCTGACGCAAGTCAACCCCGCCACACTGCGCCTCCGCCACCAGGGTCGCGATGTTCCCCTGGAGATTCTGCGCGATGCCGGTGGCGCCCTGGTAGCCTTGCGCTTCTACGCCGAGCCGGGCGATCGCTGGAACGCCACGGCCATCTACTGGCTGACCGCGGATCAGGGCTCCGGGACGGCAATGGCCGTTCGCGAGGCCGCCGCCACCGATGCGCCGCTGCGCTCCACCGCGATTGAACAGGGGATCTGGCGCTCCAACCAGATCCTCGAGAGCCGCCTTCCCGGTCCCGACGGCGATCACTTCTTCAGCGCCGATCTGCGCGTGATCCCGCCCCCGAACCCGCCGGATAGCGTGGCTGCGACGATCGCCCCGGTGCTCCCGGCGAATGGGCCACTTACCCTTACGCTTCAGGGCGCGACCTTGCGGCGCGGTGATTTCACGCTCTGCGTGCGAGCCGGCGCGCCTCCATCTACCCCTTCGTACCGACCGTGCGAGACGTCGGGGGAGCCAGAGCGCGTTGTGCGCTGGAGCGGCCAGGGTCTGTGGTCGCAACGAGTCAATCTGCCTGCCTTTGCCAGCCGGGTGACAATCTCGTTGTTACCCACCCCCGGCGCCGATCGGGTACACCTCGATGGCGTCGCCTGGGAAGCGCCCGTGGCCCTGAACCTCGGTGGAAACGGCGCCCGCTTTGTTGGTAGCGCCGGCCGCTTCCGCTACCAGCTCGACGGCCTGGCCGAGGGCGCGGCAGTGTACGATGTGAGCGACCCGCTCGCCCCCGTGCGCCTGAGCTTTACCGGCGCCACGTTCGAGGATAATGCCCCTGTCCCGCGAACCTACCTGGTGACCGGGCCGGGTACGTTGCATCGGCCTGCCGTGGCCGCGCACGCGCCCGCAGCGTTGCCCCGTAACGCCCGGGCGGTATACATTGCGCCCCGGGCCTTCCTCGAAGCCCTGGAACCGCTCATCACCCACCGCCGCGCCCAGGGCTGGACCGTGGCCGCCGTGGCGGTTGAGGCCCTCTACGATGCCTGGAGTGGCGGGCAGGTTCACCCGGAGGCCATCCGCAGCTTCTTGCGGTATGCTGCCGCTACCTGGGAGACCGCGCCCGTTGCCGTCGTACTGGTTGGCGATGGCACCTCCGACCCGCGCAACTACCTCGGGCGCAATAACCGTACCTGGATTCCACCATACCTGGCGATGGTTGACCCCTGGCTCGGCGAAACCGCCTGTGAAACCTGTTTCGTGCGGCTCCAGGGCGATGATCCCCTCCAGGACCGCGCGCCGGATATGTGGCTCGGTCGCCTGCCCTCCAGGAGCATGGAGGAAACCGCGGCCCTGGTGGCGAAGATCCTGGCCTATGAGCAGAGCGGGCTGCTGGGCGCCTGGCGGGCGCGCCTGGCCTACATCGCCGACAACCCCGATATTGGCGGCAATTTTGTCCTCGCAGCAGAAGAGAGCATCGCCCTGCACCCGCGGCAGGCGCGGATCGAACGGGTCTACTACGACCCTGAGGCGCAGACGGGCGACCCGTGGCGCGAGCGTGACCCGCTCGTGGCGCTGGACCGCACGATGCGCGCCTTTGACAACGGCGCGGCGTTCATCAACTTCCTGGGCCATGGCTTGCAGTTCCAGTGGGCCTACACCGGGCCGCCCCTGCAACCCAACGCTCCCCAGGATCGGCAGTACCTCCTGGGCCTGTTTGAGGTTGATGATTTGCGGAACCGCGGGCGTTTGCCCGTCGTGCTGGCGCTATCCTGCCTGACGGGCGCGTTTCAGACCCCGGCCTTCGTCGGCACGTCAATTGATGAGCGAATGGTCGTGCGGGCGGATGGTGGAGCGATTGCCACATGGAGTTCGACCGGGTTGGGGGTGCTCTACGGTCACGACGCGCTGCAGCGGGGCTTCTACCGGGCGCTGTGGGCGGAGTCGCGCTCCCCGCCGCTGGGTGCGCTCACACTGGCGGGACACCTGGAGCTGTTTGCGGCATCGGCGTGTTGCCAGGAAACCGGCAGCGCCTTCACCCTGCTCGGTGATCCCCTTACGGCCCCCCGGGTCAACCTGGCGGGAGCGAGCCTGTACTTGCCAATCACCCGGCGGTAAGCAGCGCAGGGGCAAGGGCCTGCCACCTCCGCAGGGAGGGGCGTGGGGAAACCTGGTTTCCCCATGTTAGCAGCCAGGCCTCGCCGCGCTCCCTACGGATTCGTGGGCGTTGGGAACACGGGTTGCTCGTCCGTAGCGATGAGTTCGTCCTCGCGCACCCAACCGACCACCCGCGCATCACCGGCGCGCACGAACGCCTGATAATAACCCCCGAGCTTATCAAAGGGCACGATACGCGCATCCCCCTCGGCGCGCAGCACGATCCGGGCATCGTCGCGGGGCGCCGCGCGCACCAGCGCCCCCGTGGCCACGGCGCGCATAACCGGATAGTCCGGCGGTAGCAATGCCGCGCCATCGTTCGGATCTCGCTGGCGCAGGTAGGCCAGCACACCGTCGGCGATCCCGCGGGCGACCCGATCGGGCTGTCCGAAGAGCACGCTACGGTCGGCGGCGCTGGTCATAAAACCCATTTCGACGATGATTGCCGGCGTGGTGCGGGCAATCGCGTGCTGGTAGCGGCGGTAGCTGAAGGCGTAGTAGCCCTTCATGTTGAAGGTAACGCCGCCGCGGTCTTCGGGGAGACCGGTAGCGGGGCCATAGGCGGCGGCTACGGCGGCCATCAGCGCCCGCGAGGCAGCGGAGGTCCGCCACGGCGTGGCCAGTTTCCAGCCACGGGCGGCAGGGTTGCTCGACCCGTCGGCGTGAATGGCGATGAAGGCATCGGCGTCGTAGCCCGGCGGTACGGTGGCCGGCAGCAGGTCAACAACGACCCCCTGGGCTTCGAGCAAGGGCTTGATACGGTTGGCAATCGCAAGGTTCAGTTCAGCCTCGGTCGTATTGCCCCAGCGTGCCCCGGTAGATGTGCGCAGGCGCGCCAGCTCCTCGGGAAGTTCCTCGGAGCGCAAGTGGCCCACCTGTAGGCCAACCCGTGGCGGCGTGCCCGGAGGACGCGGGGTTGGGGTGGCGACGATGGAGGTCGCGCTCGTCGTCGGCGCAGGTCCGGCCGTAGGTGGCGCGACGTCGATAGGGGCAGGCTGCGCCTGGGTAGTCACACTGTCCGGGGTCGAGGCCGCGGCGGGCGTGGCAGTGAGGGCCGACGGGGTTGGCGCGGGCGGGGCGGCGCGGGCCGCGGCGCAGGCCGCGAGGAGCAGCGCCAGTGCCAGCAGCAGCAGCGTCGCGGGGAGCCGGTTTGAGCGTTTGGACATGTCAAGTTTCCTCGGATATGATGTAGACGTGGCCCTGCGCCCTCCCAAACTCTACCGCCAGGGAGAGCTTGCTGCCCGCGCAGGCAGAGGGTTGGGGAAACCCGGTTTTCCCACTTTATCATATAAACCGTCCATGCGGCTGCGCCGCGCAACGCCAGAATATAACGTGTAGAGACGAAGCGCCGCTGCGTCTCTGCGCCCAAACCCTCCCGCGTGCGGGTTATGTTCACATCAGCTCCACACCTCCACAGCTCAACAGCTCCACCGGGCCACCGGGCCACACAGCCCTGTGCGGCCCGGTGGAGCGACGGTAACGTTGATATGACGTTCTTACACCCTGTTTGAGGCCCACAATGAACGTGATCAAAGTCGGCGGCAGCGCCGGCAATAACTACGATGCCCTCTGCGACGACCTGGCTGCTCTCCATGCCCGGGGTGAGCGGCTGGTGCTGGTCCACGGCGGCTCGGATGAGACCAATCGGCTTGGTGAGGCTCTGGGCCATCCCCCGCGCTTCGTGACTTCGCCCAGCGGCTACACCAGCCGCTACACCGACCGACGCACGCTGGAGTTGTTCATGATGGCCACGGGCGGCCTGGTCAATAAGGGTCTGGTCGAGCGACTGCAGATCCGCGGCTGTAATGCCGTTGGCCTGAGCGGTCTTGACGGGCGGTTGCTGGAGGGCAAGCGCAAGGCCACCATTCGCATCATAGAGGATGGCCGCCAGAAGTTGCTCCGCGACGACTGGACCGGCACGATCGAGCGGGTGAACACAGCGCTGCTCCAGATGTTGCTCGAGGGCGGCTACCTGCCGGTGGTGGCGCCTCTGGCCTGCTCGGAGGCGGGCGAGGCGCTGAATGTTGATGGGGACCGCGCGGCGGCGGCGATTGCGGCGGCGCTCGGGGCCGAGACGCTGCTGTTGCTCTCCAATGTGCCGGGACTGCTGCGGAGCTTCCCTGACGAGGGTACCTTGATCACCCGTATTCCCCGCGGCGAGGTTGACGCCTACCTGGCCTTCGCCGAGGGCCGCATGCGTAAGAAGATCCTCGGCGCGCAGGAGGCCCTGGAGCAGGGGGTGCGCCAGGTGGTGCTCGGCGACGCGCGCCGCCCTGGCTGCGTGAGCGCGGCCCTGGCCGGCCAGGGAACGGTGATTGCGTAGGGTGTGGCGCACATTCCGCCTGCCCGACGCGCGGGTTTGGGCGGGCTGGGCCTTTCCCAGAAAGCCGTTCCCGATCCCGGTGTGATAAACGGGACGTGTTTACGGTTGGGGTGATCATGTAATACCAATTACCGTTGATGATGCCGCATTGCTTGAAGTGGTTTCAGGGGTTGTGCTGCCCAGCGTGGCAATCTACAATCCAAAATCCAAAATCTAAAATCTCCAGCTTCGCTGGAGAGTGGGCCGGGGGTGAGGGCCAACCAGCGCATCCCAATGCCCTGACGCCCGTCGGCGCCCATATGTTCTGTCCGCTTTTCAATGTACCCGGGGCAGCGCCTCACCCCGAACGTGAACCGGTGCGATGAACCAGACAGTTGCCATCTGGTACGCACCATCACTATAATGGTTGCCAGCGTAGCAATGCGCGTCGTTTTTTTCCCTCCTGTCATTCGTAGTGCAGGCTTGCCGACCCGGAGAGGTTTAGATGGGTCTGATTAAGAAAGCTGGTACGAAGGCCTTTAGCGTTCCGCCTGCCGAGAGTGCCTCCACTGCACCGTCTGAGGAGGGAACGCGAACCTTTGACGGCGACGCTGCCAACGCGGGTGCCAGTACCATCGCGGCCAGCGCCGCGGAGGAGGGCACCCGCACCATCGCCGCCGCTGGCGCTGCCGAGGAGGGTACCCGCACCATCGCCGCCGCTGGCGCTGCCGATGCAGGCGCCCGCGCTGGCGCCGCCAACCCGGCTACCCCCGGCACGCAGCGAAGCGCCGCCTCAATGCCCCTCCTTCCCACCGGTACCGTGCTCCAGGGGCGCTACCAGATCGAAGAGGCGATCGGTATCGGCGGTATGAGCCTCGTCTACCGCGGACGGGACCTGCGCTTCAAGGACGTGGTGCGTTTCTGCGCGGTGAAGGAGATGGCGCAGAGTGCCCCCGACTCGCATACGCGCCTGCTCAACCTGAAAAACTTCGAGCGCGAGGCAGGTCTGCTGGCGACCTTGCAACATCCGGCCATCCCCAGGGTCTACGACTTCTTCGAAGAACAGGGGCGCGTCTACCTGGTGATGGAACTGGTCAAAGGCAAGGACCTGGAGACGGTGCTCGAAGAAGCCGGCAAGCCCCTTGATGAGGCGCGTGTGGGACGCTGGGCAGTGCAGATCTGCGATGTGCTGACCTACCTCCACAACCACAAGCCCCAGCCGATCGTGTTCCGTGACATGAAGCCGTCCAACATTATGGTCCTGGACGACGATCGGATCGTGCTGATTGACTTCGGCATTGCGCGCGCCCTCAACCGGAGCGACCGCAAGGGCACGATGATCGGCACCGAGGGCTACTCGCCCCCCGAGCAGTACCGCGGTATTGCCGAGCCAGTGGGCGACATCTACGCTCTCGGCGCAACGCTGCACCATCTGCTCACCAATACCGACCCGCGCCTGGAAACGCCCTTCACCTTCCACGAGCGGCCGGTGCGCCAGCTTAATCCCGCCGTTTCGCCCGAGATGGAAGCGCTTATCGTCAAGGCGATCGAATACGATATGGAGGCTCGCTGGCAGAGCGCCGCGGAGTTGAAACAGGCTTTGCTGGCCGTACCGGGCATCGGTGAGACGCCGGCCGGTCCGCGCGCCGCACCGCTGGCGGTGATCAAAGGCGCCTCCAGCACCAGCCTGGTCTGGAGCTTTGCCTGTGAAGACGAGGTGCGTTCGTCGCCCTGCGTCGCCGGCGGGATGCTCTTTGTTGGTTCGTATGACCATAATCTCTATGCGCTGGACGCCGGGCGCGGCGAGTTCCGCTGGAAGTACGCGACCGAGGGCGGCATCAGTTCCTCGCCCGCTGTCTGGCAGGATAACGTGATCGTCGGTTCCGAAGACGGCGCGGTCTACTGCTGCGACATTCGCCGCGGCGGTCTGCGATGGACCTTTCGCACCCCTAAGCCGGTGCGCTCGTCGCCGCGGATCGAGGATCGAGTGGTCTTTATCGGCTCCGATGACCAGCACATCTATGCCCTGGATGGCCTGCGCGGCACGTTGATCTGGAAATACCGCACCTGGAACCCCATCCGCTCATCGGCCTGCATCGCCGGCCAGACGATCTTCATCGGCGGCGATGATGGGCACGTCTACTGTCTCGATGTGCGCAGCGGCGGGGTGAAGTGGAAACAGCGCACGCAGATGCCGGTGCGCTCCTCGCCGGCTATGGGCGAGGGGCTGGTCTACGTCGGGTCGCTCGACCAGAACCTCTACGCTCTGGACGCCGAGGGTGGCTGGCCGGCCTGGCGCTTCCGCACCGGGCACTACGTCAACTCATCGCCGTGCGTGGTGGGCACCCGCGTTTTTGTCGGCGGTGTCGACGGATTTTTCTATGCCCTCGATGCCAAGACGGGCCGCCTGGCCTGGAAGTATGAGGTCGGCAGCCAGATCACGTCCTCGCCGCGGGTGGAGGCCGGTCGGGTATACTTTGGCGCAGTAGATGGATACGTGTATTGCCTCGATGCTGGTCAGGGCAATGTGATCTGGAAGTTCCCCACCGGTGGGGCGGTGGTCTCATCACCGGCGGTTGTCGAGGGGGTCGTATACATTGGCTCGATGGATCAGAAGATCTATGCCTTGAAAGCATAAAAAATCTATGCGATTTCGCCCTTGCTCCTGGGCAGGCTGAGGTTTACGGGCGGACAGAACATCCGAGCCAACGTGGCGTGTATCGCATTGGAACGCCCCGGCGTGCGGCTCTGGTCTCCCCGCTTCGACAGGCTCAGCGCAGGCTCTCCAGCGAAGCTGGAGAGGGGGAGGGGGCGGGAGCCAACCAGCGCATCCCCACGCCATACCGCCCGTCGGCGCTCATACGTTCTGTCCGCTCCTGAAGCAGGCTGAGGGAGGGGGCGGTTCGGCGCCAGACGGCGCCATACGGTTCAGGCGGCTCAAGCTGGCCCACAACCTGTCAAGCCGGAATGGCCGTTTCTGAAAGCAGGCTTTACCCGCCGTGGAGTTGCTATGATCCAGGTCTACAAGCTATTCTACCCCGACGATGCCAACTGCCCCCCCGGCGGGAGCACTGACCCTCAGCCCATCGCCGACCCGCCGCCCGGTGAGCCACCCTGGTGGACCAGCGATGAGGCCCACCCCGCCGGGATCGCCCCGGAGCCTCCCCCTGCGGAGGCCGCTGACGAACCGGAAACGCCCCCCGATCCCGCAACGACCTCGACCAGTCCCCTCCAGCCGCTCGACGATACTGCTGATGCCGGGCCCGAGCCTGCGACCCACTATCTCGATGCCGATAGTGCCCCTGCAGTGTGCGCGCGGCGCTCCCTGCAGGGCCTGGCCGTCGCCGCAGCGCGCGATGTCGGGCGGGTGCGCGAGAATAACCAGGATAGCAGCTTCGCCATGCTGACCTCGCTCCCCCGCGAGAACGGCGATATCTGTGTCGGGCTGTTCATCGTCGCCGACGGTATGGGGGGGCACCAGGGCGGTGAACTGGCCAGCCGGCTGGCGGTGCGTACCGTGGTGAACCACGTTCTCAGCCAGCTCATTCTGCCCGCCCTCGACGACAGCGCCACTGAGGCCCTTCAGCCGCTAATGGTCTCGGCTGTGCAGGCCGCCAACCAGGCGATCTGGGACGCGGCGCAGGCCCTGGGCAGCGATATGGGCACCACCTGCACCGCGGCCCTGCTCGTCGGCCACAGTCTCTACATCGCCCACGTGGGCGACAGCCGGGCCTATCTCTACGAACCGGGCGGCTTGCGGCCCCTCACGACCGACCACTCGACCGTTGGCCGGCTCATCCAGCTCGGCCAGCTCGACCCGCTCGAGGCCCGCGAGCACCCGCTGCGGAACCAGTTGTACCGCACCGTCGGGCAACAGCCGCACGTTCCGGTGGATTTCATCTACCAGCCCGTCGGCCAGAGTTCGCATCTCCTGCTCTGCTCCGATGGCCTGTGGAGCCTGGTGGATGAGGGGGCGATGGAACGGGCCTTGAGCCAGTGCCAGTGGCCCCAGGATGCCTGTGACGAACTGATCGCCCTGGCTAATCTGGCCGGTGGCGATGACAATATCTCGGCCATTGTGGTAACCTTACCGCGCACGGAGTAGTCACCATGGGTCCAGGCATCTCCCTCCGCGTGACCCTCAGTCGTAGCGTGCTCCCTGCGAGCAGTGAGCCGCAACTGGTCTATGCCCTGCTCGAACTGACGGCCCAGGGCCTGCCGATGACCCTGCCGAAGCTGCCGCTGAACCTCTGCCTGGTGCTGGATCGCAGCTCCTCGATGCGCGGCGAACGGCTTCAGCAGGTGAAGGAGGCTGCCGGGCGCATTGTGGAGATGCTCGATGCCGATGACTACTTCTCCCTGGTCGCCTTTAACGACCGGGCCGAAGTGGTTGTGCCGGCGCAGCGGGTGCGCAACCGCAACGACCTGAAGCGCCAGATCGGTATGATCGAGGCTGCTGGCGGCACCGAGATGGCTACCGGCATGGCCCTCGCGCTCCAGGAGATCCAGAAACCGGTGCAGAGCCGCAGCGTGAGCCGTATCCTCCTGCTCACCGATGGGCGCACCTATGGCGATGAGGGCCGCTGCGTCGAGATTGCCCGCCGCGCCCAGAACCGTGGTATCGGCCTGACGGCCCTGGGCATCGGCAACGAGTGGAACGAGGACCTGCTCGAAACCATGGCGGCCCACGAGAGTAGCCGCACCCGGTTCATTACCTCGGCTGCCGAGATTAGCGCCATCTTTACCGATGAAGTCAAGCGCATGTCCTCCACCTTCGCGCAGGATATTGCCCTGCGCTGCGAGGTTCGCCCTGGAGCGCTGCTCCGATCGGTGGATCGGGTGCGCCCGTTCATCGCCAGGGTGCAGGCGGTGGAGGAGCGCGAACTGCTCTGGAACGCGCCCCTCGGCGACTGGTCGGGGGCCGAGCCTCAGGCCCTGTTGCTCGAAGTGGTGGCGCCGGCCCTGGGCATCGGCGATCACCCCCTGCTGCGCCTTAACCTGACCTACAACCTCCCCGGCATGAACCTGATGCACCAGCAGGGCGAACTGGTCCTTCGGGTCGCCGTGCGCTCCGCCGACAGCGTCAGCTATGAAGTAGACCCGACGGTCAAGCACTGGCTGGAGCGGCTGGTGGCCTACCGGCTGCAGGCCAGTGCCTGGCAGGATGTCGCCGACGGGCGGATCGAGGAGGCGACGCGCCGCCTGCAAATGGCCGGAACGCGTCTGTTTGAAGCCGGTGAAACCGAACTGGCGCGCACCGTGCAGGAGGAAGCGACCCGCCTGCTGCGCTCAGGTAACGCCAGCGCCGAAGGCCGTAAGCGCATCAAGTACGGTACTCGCGGGTTGATCGGGCAGGAATGACGACTCCCAGGGAGGCAGTCATGCAGCTTTGTACTCACTGTAATGCGCAGCAACTTGACGGGGCGATTTTCTGCTCGGAGTGTGGCGCAAGTTTGCTGGGCAGCCCGCAGCGTCGTGAGACGACCGCTTCCCTCAATCGGGCTGCGGCCACGGGCGACGCAACGGCCTTTGAGATGAGCGAGCCGCTGGTGATTGACGCGCCACCCGTCAGCGCGGCGCCGACCTTCACCCTGGTGGTGATCAACAGTGGCAGGCGCATCACTCTCGAGGCCAGCGATAACCTGCTCATCGGTCGCAAAGACAACCAGCGTGGCATCTATCCTGATGTGGATCTGGGCCTCGATGGCGGCTACGATGCCGGCGTGTCGCGTCGCCACGCGATGATCTCGTTGCAGAACGGGAGTTACTGCATCGAGGACCTCGCCAGCGCCAATGGCACGTTCGTGAACGGGCGGCGTTTGCCGCCTCAGGAGCCGGTTCCTATCCGTCCCGGCGACGAACTCAAGCTCGGCACGTTGCTGCTACGTTTCGAGATCGGCTAAGCGTGCTCTACCACGCGCCCTTCGCGGCGGTAAGGATGCATAAGCGCGCAGCCTGCCCAACTGAGGTGAACATAGCCCGCCCGCGGGAGGGTGTGGGAGGGCGCAGCCCTCCCAGGAACCAACCCGCCCGCGGGAGGGTGTGGGAGGGCGCAGCCCTCCCAAGAATAATTATTTTCATTCCGGCGTTGTGCGCCATGCGCATGACCGTCTAACGTGAACATAGCTCGCCCGCGGGAGGGTGTGGGAGGGCGCAGCCCTCCCAGGAAAAATCCATGTTCATCTTGTCGTTGTGCGGCGCAGCCGCATGACTGAGGTGAACATAGCCCGCCCGCGGGAGGGTGTGGGAGGGCGCAGCCCTCGCAGGAACCAACCCGCCCGCGGGGAGGGTGTGGGAGGGCGCAGCCCTCGCAGGAACCAACCCGCCCGCGGGGAGGGTGTGGGAGGGCGCAGCCCTCCCAAGAATAATTATTTTCATTCCGGCGTTGTGCGCTATGCGCATGACCGTCTGAGGTGAACATAGCCCGCCCGCGGGAGGGTGTGGGAGGGCGCAGCCCTCCCAGGAATAATTATGTTCATTATAGGCGCCTGACTGCGAGAGGAGTGTTATTCGTGGCCAAGACCGTCATTCTGCATCTCACTGGCGAGGACCCGCTGCTGGCCGAGATCGAGGCCGAACCGCAGCCGGGCGATCAGTTTGTCCGTGTCTTCAATATGCGCAAGCGCGACGGCAAGCCGGTCAGCTACCTGGCTGCCGGTGTGCAGGCGGTGATCTTTCCCTGGCACCGCATCACCTTCATTGAGTTGATGCCCAGCGAGGAAGAGCGCAGTTCGGTGATTGACTTCTTCCGCTCGTGACCGCGCGCCGCGCGTGCCGCGGCCCGGGGCGTGGGGAAACCCGGTTGCTCTGCCATTTCCCCGCAAGCGGACAGGAAACAGCCTATGATCGAGTACCCTGGACACCCCGGCGCTACGGGCCGGCTCCAACGCAGCGAACTGTTCGTGCCAGCGTCGCGCTGGGCCATGATCGAAAAGTCGGCCCGCAGCGCCGCCGATGCGGTGTGCATCGATCTCGAAGATGCCGTCGCTCCCGCGGATAAGGACACGGCGCGGGCCAATGTCGCCCGGGCCTTCCGCGAACTCGACTTCGGGCCGCGCCTGCGCTCCTTCCGCATCAATGGCCTCGATACCCCCTTCGCCTACCGTGATCTCATCGAAGTCATCGAGACAGCGGGCGAGCGTGTGGACCTGGTGATGGTGCCGAAGGTGAGTGGCCCGGAGGATATCACCTTCGTGGACCGGCTGCTCACGCAGATCGAACTGGCGCGCGGTCTGTCGCGGCGGATCGGCATCGAAGCGCAGGTGGAAACGGCGCGGGGCTTTCTCTACATCCGCGAAATCGCCGCGGCCTCCCCCCGGTTGGAGACCCTGATCTTCGGCCCTGGCGACTACGCCGCGGGGCTCCGGGCGCCTCTGGCGAACGTGGGCGAACGCGACGAGTACGATGCGGCCTACCCTGGCCACCGCTGGCATGCGGTGATGCACGCGATTGTCGCCGCGGCGCGGGCCAACGGCCTGCGCTGCCTCGATGGTCCCTTCGCCGGCCTCCAGGCGCCCGAAGAGCTGGAGCAGGCCAGTCGTGCCGCGCGGGCCCTCGGTTTCGATGGCAAGCAGGCCATCCACCCTGGTCAGTTGGAGACCATCAATCGCGTCTTTGCGCCCTCACCTGCGGAGGTGGCGCGCGCCGAGGCGGTGCTGCGCGCCTACGCCCAGGCGGTAGCCCAGGGCCGCGGCGTCGTCAGTCTCGATGGGAAGATGATTGACGCGGTCAATATCCGCATGGCCCAGGTGATCGTCGAACAACATCGCCTCATCCAGCAGCGCGGTGAGGCGTAGAGACGCAGCGCCGCTGCGTCTCTACGCCTCATACCGGCAGGCAGGGGGGATGGGGAAACCGGGTTTCCCCATCCCCTAACCGTCAGGAAGGGTGTGCCGGGTTTCCCCGCGCCTGCCCACCGGCGTTTCAGGCGCTTCTGGCGCCAGTTGGAGTGCGGGAAAACCCGGTTTCCCCGTTGCTACCCTGCTCGTCCGGCAGCAAGCCCAGGGCCCGCCCGACGGACGCGGCCTCGCGGCGGCTGCTTACCCCGAGCTTGCCGTAGATCGTGCTGGTGTGCTTACGCACCGTGTTCAACGTAATTTTCAGGTGATCGGCGATCTCCCGGTTCGACCAGCGTTCGGCCAGCAGGGCCAGGATCTCGCGCTCGCGGCGTGATAGCGCTTCCGGCAGACGCAGGCGCGGCGCCGGACCGGCGACATGGCTCGACCCTGCCGCAGGCGCTTCGATCGCGGTCAGGATGGAACGCACATAGGCCCTGGCAATGCCCTCACGCGCCAGCATCTCCAGCAGTGGCAGCAGCGAGGGCCCGAAATCAACGAAAGCCCGCAGATAGCCTCGCGGGGCGGCCAGTTCCACTGCTCGCTCGATACTCCGGCGCGCTGCGGGAAGATCGCCGCGCGCCTGGAAGAGCAGGGCCTGGCACGTCAGGACACCCACAAGCGGCTGGATATTGTTCAGCGACTCGGTTTGAGCGCGCAGGCGTGTCAGGAGCGCCTCAGCCTCGACCATATCGTCCTGATTGCCGGCAGTGATCAGTGTCCGCGCCCGGATAAGGAGCGGAGGCTGAAGGGCAAACCACGGGTAGATGCCCACAGGCAAATCTGGCTCAATATTGCGTGCGTATTGTAGCGCAGCTTGCCGGTCGTTGCGCCGGAGAGCCAGCCAGGCTGACAGAGCGAGCGCCTGATGACGGGCGTAGCGGTTGCCAAACTCGTGAGCGAAGTTCCAGGTCTCCTGTTGCCAGGCCTCAGCCATTGCGCGATCTCCCTCGATGGCGGCAATCATACTCAGGCTGGTCAGGGCGCCGAGCGCGATTGGCATAATGACACGGTACTTAATCTGGACAATCGCGCGGAAGTGAGAGGCCGCGGCCTTCAGGCGCGACAGCTCGTAGTCCACCTTTCCGGAATAGCCCTCAACATATCCGGTCAGCCCTGGCGGGAGTGCGCCCCCCACTTCGGCCAGTCTGATAGTCTCGCGCTCCAGCTCGGCCATGCTGCCACTCAGGCTGTGCATAGCGCACAGGCCAATATGGCAGTCAACGACCTTTCTGGTGCTGCGCTGTGCCCTGAAGGAAACCAGTTCCTCGCGAATACGTTGCACGCCCTGGTGGTAGCGCTCATCAGCGGCATATGCGAGACTCATAATCAGGAGCGCCTGGCCGAAGAGTAGCGGAACTGGTTCTAAGGAGAGCGCTTCCTGAGTGAGTGCAATGGCCTCGGCGGGCCGGTACTGCCAGTAGCGTAGAGTTCCGCGCAACACTGCCAGATCGCCGAAAAAGTTGGGCCAGGGCGGCGGTGCACTGCTATGTTCCGGCTCTGACAGCAGGGCATCAGCCCGATCCAGGCAGGCGGCGAGCGCGGACGGATTTAACAGGATCGACTCCAGACGCGCCTCCAGCAAGGTAAGGCCGGGGCGACGGTGGATGAGTTCAGTCGGCAACAGGCGGAGCAGATGCCCAACCGGTCCCGTTCTCAGATTTCGGCCCAGTTCCGGCGCCAGGACCTGCTCCATCACGCTGGCCGCCGCGTCGCCATCACCGGCAGCCAGGAAGAGGCGCACCGCCTCTTCCACCTGCCCGTCTGCGGCCAGCCAGGCAGCCGCCCGCTGCTGCAACGTTCGCTCCAGGCCCGCGCCGCCCGTCTGCCGCAGCCGCCGCCGCAACAGGTCGCGGAACAGGGCGTGGAAGCGGTGCCAGCGCCCCTCGCCGTCCAGCGGGATCACAAACAGGTTTCCCGCTTCCAGGCGCTCGATCAGCGCCTCCCCCAGCCCCGGCTGCTCCGGCGTCCCCAGCAGCGCCGCCGCCAGCCCGGCGCAGAACCGCTCGGGCACGGCGAGCGCCGGCAGGGCCGCCTGCAACTCCGGTCGCTGACGCGCCAGCACCTCGTCGGCCAGATACTCGGCAATCTGCCGCCGCGCCCGGCCCGGCAGCGCCTCGGCCAGACGCCCGTTGGCGCCGGCCAGGGCGGCCAGATGCAGCGCAATCGGCCAGCCCTCCGTCTGCGCGTGGAGGGCCGCTGCGCGGGCGGGGTCCGGCGGCGCGCCTTCCAGGGTCGTCAGCAGGGCGACGGTTTCGGCGAGGGTGAAGCGCAGGTCGGCGGCGCGCAGTTCGGCAAGCTGGCGCTCGGCGCGCAGGCGGGCCAGCGGCAGGGGCGGGTCGGTGCGGCTGATGAGGACCAGGCGGCAGGCGCGGGGCAGATGCCGGAGCAGGTAGGCCATCAGTTGGTGGACCGCTTCGCTGCTCAGGGTGTGGTAGTCGTCGAGCACGAGGGTCAGCCCGGCGGGGAGGGCGTCAAGCTCGACCAGGAAGGCCTCGAGGATGGCGTAGAGGGGGGTGGGTTGGGGCGCGTTGAGCAACTCGAGGGTAGCGGCGAGCGCGCCGGGCACAGCGCGCTCCACTGCGGCTGCCAGATAGGTCAGCACCCGCAGGCCGTCCTGGTCGTGCTCATCGAGCGTCAACCAGGCCACGGGGGGCCGCGGCGCCTGCGACGTCACCGCGCTGCCATTTTGAGGATCGAGTGGGCCATAGAGCCACCGGGCCGCCAGGGTAGATTTGCCAAAGCCGGCCGGCGCCGTGATCAATGTCAGGCGCCAGACCGGAAGAGCAGCCAGCCGCTCCAGAAGATGCGGGCGATCTACCCACGTCTCTCGGTAGGAAGGCGGCGCCAGTTTTGTCGGAATGATCAGACGATCTGTAGAGATGGTGGTTCTCATTCAGCCCTGTTGTTCCTGGAAGGGCTACGCCCTCCCGAACCCTCCCCCATGCGGGCTATGTTCACCTCAGGCTCCATGCGCGAGGCGCACAACGCCAGCATGCAACTGTGGGAGGGCTACCCCCTCCCTGGCCCTCCCCCGCTGGGGGAGGGAACCGGGCTCCTCCCCTCAGGGAGGGGGATGGGGAAACCCGGTTTTCCCGATGAACACACTTGTTCCTGGGAGGGCGTAGCCCTCCCAAACCCTGCCAGCATGCAACTGTGGGAGGGCTACCCCCTCCCTGGCCCTCCCCCGCTGGGGGAGGGAACCGGGCTCCTCCCCTCAGGGAGGGGGATGGGGAAACCCGGTTTCCCCATCCTCCAACGGGTGTTGGGAGCGGCTGGCCCCCCCACAGGCAGGGGTGCGGTTCGACAGGCTCACCGCAGGTGGGGAAACCTGGTTTCCCCGTATTTTCACCTCAGAAGCATAACCATTATACCACTCTAGACGTCTCAGTCGCTGCGCCGCGCAGAGCCGCGATCCAGAGAGGTTTGTGCGCGAGGGCGCAGCCCCCCTCCGGGTAGAAAAAATACTCCTTTTTGAGTGACGCCAGCAGTGACCGGTATGCTACACTGACGCGGGTGAAACATCGCTACCACGGCTCGCAAGCAACGCGCCTCTCCCGGCGGAGAAGGTCTGGCAGGGCGCAGCCCTCCCAGGCACACCTCCTCTCGTCGTGTCGCTGGACGGCTTGTGTGAATGGGGGCAACTGCTGCCGCTGGCGATGTTTATTGCCCTCGTGAATCGAACCCGTAGAAGGAGCGCACTATGGCCACTCTGACCGTATTCAAGTTTTCGACCCCCGAAGGCGCCGGGCAAACCCTGAGCAAGCTGCAGGAACTTCAGAAGCAGCAACTGATTGCCATCCTTGACGCAGCAATCGTCACCTGGCCCGCCGACAAGAAGAAGCCCAGGACGCAGCAACTCTACAACCTGGCCGGCGCTGGCGCCCTCACCGGCGCTTTCTGGGGCATGCTCTTCGGCCTGATCTTCCTGATGCCCTTTGTAGGGGCGATGATCGGCGCGGCTACCGGCGCAATCAGTGGGTCCTTTGCCGATGTGGGCATCGACGATAACTTTATCAAAGAAGTTCGGGAAAAGGTTGTTCCGGGCACCTCGGCTCTGTTCCTCATGAGTGCCAATGAGGTGGTAGATCGCATCCGCGCCGAACTGGGGGTTCTGGACGCCGAGCTGATCGCCAGCAACCTCTCGACCGAGCAGGAAGCCCGGCTCCGCGAACTCTTCGCCGAGGAATAGTCCCGCTCTGGCTAACCACAGGGTGGCCCGGGCGTAGAAAAACCCGACTCCTCCCGCTCCCCATCACAGCGGTTTCTGGCACCCCGGCGTCACGCTCCGGGGTGACTCATTTACGCCACCTGACAGACAGCGGCAATACACAGAAACGGGGCAACCAGGCTGCCCCGTTTGTGTACGATATGCCAACCCTCCCCACAGGGAGGGTTGGGGGCTTTCCGTCCCCCTCCAGCCTCCTCCCGCTGGGGGGAAGCGCCCGGTTCTCTTCTCCTGCGAGAAGGGTTTGGGAGGGTGCAGCCCTCGCAGAAAAACACTCACGAGCATGTCCATGCGTCAGCCATCACGGCGCCCGTCGCGACAGGCGCCCCACTCTCCATGGGAGGCGCTCCTGCGGCGCTTTCTCGACCCGATCGATCTCCTGTCTGAAGCAATCTACAGTGTACTGATCCTGCTGACTTTTACGCTGGCCGTCCGTGTGCTGGCGTTTATGGGGCAGGCTGAGCCGCCGCTCACCGAGGCCTACGTCATCGAGTTTATCCTGGCCGCCATTGGCGCAATTGTGGCGTGGGGTGTGATTGACGGGCTGATGTACATGCTGCTCGAGATGTTTCAACGGCGTGAGCGGTATCGGTTTCTCGAAGAGGTGCAGCGCGCCGAGAGCGAGGAGGCCGGCATTGCCATCATTGGGGAGGAGCTCGATTACATTCTCGAGCCGATCACGAGCGAAGAGGAACGACACGTGGTCTATCGCTACCTGCTGCAGCACCTGCGGTACGGCTATCCGCGCCCGGTAGCGCTGGAGCCCGGCGATGTCCTCGGCGCCCTTGGCTCGGTGATAGTCGCGTTGATTGCAGTGACGCCCTCGCTGCTGCCGCTGATCCTTTTGCGCAACCAGTTTGAGCTGGCGGTGCGGCTCTCGAATCTCGTGTCGCTCGGAACGCTCTTCTTCTCTGGCTATCGCTGGGGTGTGTATACCGGCGCCAATCCCTGGAAAACCGGGTTGCTGGTGATGACCGTGGCCGTGGTGATGGTGGCGATCGCGATCCCCCTGGGAGGATAAGCTCTCTGAGTGGCGCATCCGGCGCGTCATGAGTTATGCTGAGCGAAGCCGCTGCCCTTCGCTGCGCTCAGGGTGACACGGCATGCGCCGGATGCGCTGCCACGGCTCGTTTAGCGGGAAGGGGATGGGGAAACCATAACAGCCCCTTCGCCTTTCGTGAACACGCAGCCGCGCAAGTGTGGTAAGCTGTAACCACGTTCGCGGCTGCGGCATCGAACGGATAGTGGATACCCCACAAGCCGGAAGGATGTTACGTATGAGTCTGCTACAGGACAAGGACCGGGCCGCGGTGCAGGAGGCCTTCGAGGGTCTGGTGCAGCCGGTGCATCTGGTGTTGGTAACGTCGGAGGAGAGCGGCGAGTACAGCGAGGTGGCGCGCGAGCTGCTCGATGAGGTTGCGGCCCTCCACGACCAGATCAGCCTCGAAGTGCTCGACATCGAGGCCGACGCGGAGCGGGCCGCAGCCCTGGGCGTGGATAAGGCCCCGACCGTGGTGTTTTTCGCCGGCGCCGAGCGTGTGGATCACGGGGTGCGTTTCGCTGGCCTGCCCAGCGGCTACGAATTCGCTACCCTGGTGGAAACCATCCGCATGATGGGCGGCGCGGTTGACACGGCGCTGATGCCGGCAACCACGGCGTTTCTGGAGAGCCTCACCGCTCCCCTGCGCCTCCAGGTCTTTGTGACGCCGACCTGCCCCTACTGCCCCCGTGCAGTGGTGCTGGCCTACCGCCTGGCGATCGCCAGCCCCCACATCAGCGCCGAGGGTATTGAGGTCAGTGAGTTCCCCGAGCTGGGCGACCGCTATGCCGTGATGGGTGTGCCCAAGACGGTGATCGAGGAGATTGTTCACATCGAGGGCGCCGCTCCCGAGTCG